>Ga0187784_10004116_pt1 | contig 11764 bp, 10 predicted proteins | sample 1015_SJ02_MP15_2_FD_132964 | JGI IMG/M metagenome (GOLD analysis project Ga0187784, IMG submission 132964) | Tropical peat soil microbial communities from peatlands in Department of Meta, Colombia - 1015_SJ02_MP15_20_MG | ecosystem: Environmental > Terrestrial > Soil > Wetlands > Peat | place... | reverse complement strand
CAGAAAATGCCAGCCGGCCTGCGTTGCGGGGCGCGCGAACCGCGACATCGCTTCGTGCTTTTTCTTCAAGGCGCCTTCCGGCGTATCGGTTGGATCGAAACTGAGGAACACCACCTGGTAATCCGTTCCCGGATTGAAGGAAATCATTTTCCGGGAGCCGACAACGGCTTGCTCCACCTGGCTGCAGAGCATGGGACAGTTGTAATAGACAAAGACGAGAACGATGGGCTTCTTGCCGGAGTAATCGCGCAGCCTCACGGGATTCCCCATCTCGTCGGTGAACGCGGCCTCGAGCGGAATCTGCGCGTTGAGTTGCGGATCAAATCCCACATTCACCAGAGCCGGCGGAAGGCCGTTGGAGGACTGGCCGACATTGTCGGGAATCATTTGTGCGCGGCCTGACGTAAGGCTCAGCAACAGCGCCAGGATTCCCCCGAAATAACGCAGTACTTTCATTTCACTTCTTCTTTTCCGCCGGAGCCACGGGCACTGCCAGCAAACCCTTCTCGGCGATGAGCTTCATGGCCTCGCTCACCGGAATCTGCGCGATGCCGCTGTTCTCGTCAATCCAGAGAAGCTGGATGTTGGCTGCGGTATCGGCTTTCACTTTGTCGCGCCAATCTTTCTGCGGATCGCTCAAGTGGCCCGGCATTCCCTGCAGGCGAGGCTCGGGCGGCATCGTCGCGGCAGTGTTACCGCGGGAAGGCGGGGGCGCGGTGTAAGTGTCCTGCCAGTAGCGCGTGAGTCCCCGGTAGACAATCAGGGTCAAGCCGTAAGACAGGATGATCGTAACGCCGAGATAGATCAGGAATTTCAGGATGGGGCTGGTGCGGACGTCGCGCGGTTCAAACGAGACGTCGTCATGCACCGGGCGCCCGCCGTAGCCGTGGCCTTTCTTCTGGGGCTCAGCGCTCATGATATGCAATGGCCTCCGCAAGTTTGGGGTCTCCCAGCGGCAGCAGCGGCTGCTGCTTCAGATTGAGGGCGAAGAATCCCACCCATAATCCGATGAGGGCGATGGGAACAACGATATCCAGCCAAGTGGGCAGCGCGCTGGAGGAAAATTCGGGCCGCGTCATCCAGAACAGATCCACGAGGCGCATCAAGATCATCCAAACAGCAACCTTGGAAATCAGGCCGGCGCTGCGCTTGACGTCGCGCGACAACAGCACCAGAAACGGTAGCGCAAAGCTGAAAATCAAAACGATCACCGCGACCACGCCCCAGCCACCATACAAGCGCGTGCGGTAGAAGGAAATCTCTTCGGGCTGGTTGCCGGACCAGATAATCAGCAACTGTGAAAAATCGAAATAGGCCCAAAGCATGTTGAAGGCGAAGAGCAGCTTTCCGAGATCGTGGAGGTGGCGCTTCTGGATGATTCCCGCGTACTGCTCGGAGCTGGAGAGAGCCGCCACGACAATAATCATCAGTGACATCGCGGTGATAGCCTGCCCCGCGACGAATATGAAGCCGTAAATCGTGGAGGCCCAGTGCGGCGAGAGAGACATCACCCAATCAATCGCGGCAAAGGTCATGGCCAGCACGTAGAGAATGATACCTGGCCCCGCCAGGAGTTTCAGACGGCGGCGCAGCCCACGGTCTTCGGGGTTACGGTCCTGCTCCCGCGACCAGCTATTGAATAGCCACACCAAGGCGCCCCAGATCGCGAAATAGAGCACGGCGCGGCCAAGGAATCCGCCAGAGGTGAGATAACCCTGCTGGTAGGCCGAGAGCGGCTCCGCTTTCAATTTCTCAGAATCGAGCCAAGCGCGGTAGAGCGATTTCATGCCGAGCACAATGGGCACGAACATCAGGAGGACGAGCCAAATATTCCGCGAAGCGGCCTCTAGCGGGCGGCGGATGATGATCCCCCAATGTCCGCCGGTTAGATGCTGCAGCATGAGCAGGCCGAGAGAGCCGAGGGTGAGCCCCAGCACGAGCATGTAGCTGAAGAGATACGCCTGACAAAACTTTTCGGGCGAAGAGACCGCGCCGAAAATGGCCGCGAGCAACGCAACGCCACCAACGGCCAGTCCAGCGGTCTGAACGCGGCTGACGCTGGCGGGCGCGCTGTAGTCTTGCGCGTTCACTTCGCGGCTCCTTGAGCCATGAGCTTCTCCCGTAATTCGGCTGGCAAATCCGCCACATGAGCGTTTCTGCTTAACTGCAACGCGCGGACATAGGCAACGATGGCCCAGCGATCGCGCGGCGGAATCTGCGCGGAATAGCCGTACATCGCGCCAAAACCATTCGTGACCACGTCGTAGATGTAACCGTTAGGCTCCTGCCGCAGGCGATCCTGATGGTAGCTGGGCGGGTGCTTCATGCCTCGCACGGCGACCATGCCCTGGCCATCTCCCTGCAAACCGTGGCACGGCGTACAGAAAATATCGTAGCGTTCCTGGCCGCGCTGCAGCAATTCCCGCGTGATGGGCAGGGGAAACGCGTTGGAATCCTTGGGCACGAACAACGCGTCGTTTTCAATGGAACCGCGCGCAACGGTGTTCTCGATCAGTTGGCGCTCAGAACGTCCATCGGCAAAGGCGCTCGACGGGGATAGCGGGTTCTGGCGCGGCTGGTTGGCCATATCCTGGCGCAGGGTGTAGTTGCAACCGGCCAAAGAGCTTGCGCCCAGAAAAGCAAGGAAGATTGTGCGAAGCGAGGAGTTAGCTTTCATCCCTCACCTCGGTGACGTGCTCCGCGGCCACACTTTGCAGGAACCGGGAAGTCTCCACCAGATTGAATTTTGGATCGCGCGCTTCGATGCAGAGGAAGAAACGGTCCGTGGATGCGTGCGCGAAGCGTTCCACGTTGAAGACCGGGTGATACGGCTGCGGGAGCTTGTTCAGGGCCAGCATGCCCACCACGGCGAAGATGGATGCGCCGAGGACGGTCAGTTCAAAAGTGACAGGGATGAACGCCGGCCAGCTGTTCAGCGGCCTGCCGCCAACATTCATCGGGTAGGTGATCGCGGCAACCCAGTATTGCAGGCCGAAGCCGGTCAAGCCACCGCCAAGACCGCCAATCAGCGTGATCAAGGGTACCGCGGTCCAGCGAAAACCAATGGCATGCGCGAGGCCTTCCACGGGGAAGGGCGTATAGGCAGCGACATGTTTGTAGCCCGCCGCGCGCGCTTGCTTCGCGGCGCTCAGGATCTGTTCCGGCGTCGCGAACTCGCCCATCACGCCAAAAAGTTGTGAGCGGTGTTCCTTCATGCGTGTTCCCCACCGGAACGGGATTCGTGCGCGACAAGCTCCCGCATTTCCGCAATGGCGATGGCCGGCAAGCCTCGTACAAACAGGAAAATCAGCATGACAAAGAGGCCAAGCGTGCCAATGAAGGTGCTGAAATCCCAGAAGGTCGGCTGGTAGCGGCCCCAGGCGGAGGGCACGAAGTCGCGCGTCAGCGAAATCACCACGATGACGAAACGCTCCAGCCACATGCCCGTATTGATGACCAAAGACATTACGAAGAGCGCCGCGACATTGCGGCGCACCTTCTCAAACCAGAGCAACTGCGGCGTGAGGATGTTGCAAAGGATCAGCGCGTAATAGTAAGGCGCATACGGGCCGTGCAAACGCTGCTGCGCGAGGAACACGTCGAACTTGTTTCCGCTGTAGAAGGCCATGAAAAGCTCGACGAAGTAGCCGTAAGCCACGATCAGGCCGGTGGCGAGCATCACCTTGGCCATATTGTCGAGGTGGCGCATGGTGATGAAATCTTCCAGCCCGTAGGCCTTACGCAACGGAATTGCCAAGGTTAGCACCATCGCGAAACCCGAATAGATGGCGCCGGCGACGAAATAGGGCGGGAAAATCGTGGTGTGCCAGCCGGGCACGATGGCAATGGCGAAATCGAAGCTCACGACGGTGTGCACCGAGAGGACGAGTGGCGTTGCGAGACCCGCAAGCAGCAGGTACGCCGACTGGTAGCGATGCCAGTGGTGCGCCGAACCACGCCAGCCCATCGCAAGCGCGCCATAGATCAGTTGCTGGATACGGTTCTTGGCGCGATCGCGCAGCGTGGCTAAGTCCGGCAGCAAGCCGATGAACCAGAACATCAGCGAAACCGTGCCGTAGGTGGAAACCGCGAAGACGTCCCAGATGAGCGGGCTGCGGAACTGCGGCCAGATGCCCATGGTGCTGGGATACGGGAACATGTAGTAGGCCATCCAGGGACGCCCGGTGTGGATCAGCGGGAAGATACCGGCGCAGGCCACGGCGAAAAGGGTCATGGCTTCCGCGAAACGATTGATCGAAGTGCGCCATTTCTGGTTCAGCAGGAAGAGAATGGCGGAAATCAGCGTGCCGGCGTGGCCGATACCAATCCACCAAACGAAGTTGACGATCGCAAAGCCCCAGCCGATGGGGATATTGATGCCCCAAATTCCCACGCCTTTGACGACCAACCAGGCCAGCGAGCCGAACAGCAACATCACCAGGCTGAAGGTCAGCGTAAAGCCTGCGAGCCAGCCGATGCCCAGCGGCCGCGTCAGCACCACCGCCGCGATTTTGTCGGTGACCGAAGCGTAGGTGTGCCCCGGCTCCAGCACCGGATCCAACCGGCGGAGTTCGGGTGCGTTCAAAGGAGGCTGCGTCACGCTCATGCCTTCTCCAACTCCGCATTCGGATTGCGCACCGCCGCAAGATACGTGGTGCGCGGGCGAGCATTCAGTTCACCGAGCAACGAGTAATTCCGCTGCTGCGCTTTCAGCTTGGCCACGCGGCTGTTCGGGTCATTGGCATTGCCGAAAACAATCGCTTCGGAAGGGCACGCCGATTCGCAAGCGGTCACAATTTCGCCGTCGCGAATGGGGCGGTTCTGCTTCTCCGCCTCGATGCGCCCGTTGTTGATGCGCTGCACGCAGTAGGTGCACTTTTCCATGACGCCGCGGCTGCGCACGGTGACTTCCGGATTTCGCATAAGCTTCAGTTGGCGCGTGTCCCAATCCTGGAAGCGCAGGAAATTGAAGCGGCGCACTTTGTAGGGGCAGTTGTTGGAGCAGTAGCGCGTGCCGATGCAGCGGTTGTAGACCATGTCGTTCAGGCCTTCCGCGCTGTGAACCGTCGCGCCGACCGGGCAGACCTGCTCGCAAGGTGCGTTTTCGCATTGCTGGCAAGGCACGGGCTGGAAAAACGTCTGCGGATTATCAAGCGAGGGATTGTACTCGGCGGGATCGCCGGTCGCTTTGCCGCTAGTAGCTGATTCGGAGCTCGTATAGTAGCGGTCGATGCGGATCCAGTGCATTTCGCGCCCGCGCATCACTTGATCCTTGCCCACCACAGGAATGTTGTTTTCAGCCTGGCAGGCCACCACACAGGCATTGCAACCGTTGCACTTGTTCAGGTCGATGGCCATGCCCCAGGCATAGCCTTTGTATTCGAACTCTTTGTAAAGCGAATTGTCCTTCGCGGGCGCTTCCGCGCCTTCGTGTGCGAACGCCGGATTCTTGTGATATTCCGCGAGCGTTGCCGTGCTGAGGATCTGCCGGCCTTCCATGTTGAAGTGGTACTGCGTACAGGCCAGCGGATAATCGTCGCCCGTGGGGGTAATTTTGCCGTCGCTGGCGGTCCACAGGGCGTTCGACGTGCGCACGGTATACGCGTTAAAGCCTTTGTTCGAACCTGTAGAGCCAGCGAGTGTCCGGCCATAGCCCAGCGGCAGCACGACGGAGTTTTCTGCCTGGCCCGGTAAAGTCCAAGCCGCCGCGGTCACCTTGCTGCCATTCAGCGCGATGTCCACAACCGTTGAGCGCACCTGGCCGTGCTCGCCGCCGCGCGAGGCGATCTTGTGGGCAAGGTCCAGTTTTTGGGCGAGCTTTGGGCTCACCAGCAGGGCGTTGTCCCACGTCAATTTCGTCACGGGCTTCGGCAATTCCTGCAACCAGCCATTATTGGCAAAGCGGCCGTCGTGCACGTTGGGATCGGGGCGGAAGATGAATTCGATTTGGTCCGCAGGCGACGGGTTGAACACGGGAAGGCTCGTCGCGCTGAACTTGAGTTCCGGGGTAATCGGCGTGAATTTCGTAGCGGGGACGACCCCGTCGTTTAGCCATTTCCGCCAAGCGATGTCAATGGGAGCACCAAGATGGGTGGACACCTCCGTCCAGTAAGCACGCACGGCATCATAGGCGGGCAAACCGGGCTTGTCACTGAAAGCGGCCACGACGTCATGAGCGGAACGCGTGTAATAGAGAGGCCCGATGAGTGGCTGAATAATCGTCGCGGTGCCGTCGTAGGCGCGCGCATCGCTCCAGGTTTCCAGGTAGTGGGATTCGGAAACGTGCCAGTGGCAGTAGACGGAAGTTTCGTCGTAATAGGGACTGAGGTGAATCGCGGTGGGCACACGCTTCAGCTTGGAAGTGAAATCGAAATCGTGGGGCGCGTCGTAAAGCGGGTTCCCACCCAGAATCAGCAACAGATCAACTTTGCTGGCGTCCATGTCGGCGCAAAGTTCGCGCAGTGATTCGAGGTTTCCAGTGGGCTCGGCTTCCACGGGTTCCGTGTAATAGAGGGTTGTGCCGACATTGCCGAGAGACGCGTTGATAGCGTGCGCCAGCGCATGGACGGCTGCCGGTTGGTATTCGCCGGCGACCACCAGCGATGCACCACGCTCTTTCTGCAGATCCTTGGCAACCGCGTCAAGCCAATTTGCCGCTTCGCCGGAGAGGGGCACGGGACTGCTCAGGCCGAGCTTCCCGGCCAGCGCGCGCGCGAAGAGTTCAATATCTCTGGCCCGCAGCGGCAAGCGATGGTCCGCGGAAGAGCCTGTGACCGTTGGCGTGGGCTCGACAACGTAGAGGCGGTTCAATGTGTCATTGGGGCCATCGAGTTTCCGCCGCCGTGCAAATTGCTTGGCATACGCGATGTGGCCGGAGCCGCTGGCAAGGAAATCGGAGTCGAGCGAGAGGATGACCTTGGCTTTGCCCGGCACGTAGACCGTGTTGACGTTGCGGCCAAAGGCAACTCTTGCGCCTTCCCGTGCGCCATCTCCGGAAGCGGGCTCCCACTGGTGCCACTTCGCCAAGGGATACAGCGCGAGAAGTTTCCGGAGTTGCCAGGCCAGCGTGGGCGAGGTGACCGTGCCCGTCAGGATGCGGAAGCCTGCGCCATTCTGTGCTTTGATGGCGGTCGCCAGTCCTTGCGCCGCGTCCAGGAACGCCGACCACGAGCGGATTTCGCCGTTCTCCAAAACCGTTTGCGCGCGATCCGGGTCATACAGATTCAGGATCGAAGCCTGTACGAGGGCATCGGTGGAACCGAGGCTCGAAGGATGATCGGGATTGCCTTCGATCTTCGTGGGGCGTCCTTCGTGGCTCTCCACGAGCACGCCCACGGCATCGGCGCCAAAGGGCATGGCGGTCGCGTAGAAATTTGGTTTGCCCAGCACCATGCCGTCCGGTTGCTTCACGTAGGGCACGATGCGCGATTCATCAGGACGCCCGCAACCCACGAGGCCCGCAAAGGCCAGCGATGCTCCCATCAATTTCAGGAAGTCGCGGCGGTCCACGGCGTCGTCCCATTCGGAGGCATGCCGGGGGAATTCACGGTGGAGCAAATCCTGGAAGTGAGGGGCGTCGGCCAGTTCTTCCAGCGTGCGCCAGTATTGCTTACTCGATTTTCCCTTCAGTTTTTCGCGAACAGCCGCGAGGTCCAGGGCGAACTCGCGCAACGTGTCGTCTTTGGCATGATCCTCACGCTGCTGATCGTGGTTGTGATCAGGAGCAGACGCGCCATGCGGCACGCCCTGAAGTATGCGCAGTTCTTTGTCGTTTGCGTGCTCGCTCATAGCATCCATTAACTAACGGTGGCAGGTCGAGCAACTGGTGAGCTCGGCCGTGGTCCGAAGTTTGTACTCCGCCGCGAGTTTCTTTCCTGCTTCTTCCTGATCCGCGGGCGCTTTCCAATCCATATTGAAAACCTGGTCCCTGGGGCGAAGGTTCGCCTGAGGATTGCGGTGGCAATCCAGGCACCAGCTCATCGTGAGCGGAGAAGCCTGAAAGACAAGGGGCATCTGGTTGATTGAGCCATGGCAGGACGAGCAGCCAATCCCCTTGTTGATGTGGATACTGTGATTGAAGTAGACGTAGTCGGCCAGACGATGCACTTTAACCCACTGGATAGACTGGTCCGTGCGGTAGCTTTCCCGAACGGGTTCCAAATAACCGACATTGTTATAGAGAACGGAATGGCAGTTCATGCAGGTCTTCGTGGGAGGAATGCCTGCATAGGCCGAGCTCTCAACGCTGGTATGACAGTAGCGGCAGTCAATGCCGTCATCTCCTACATGGTGCTTGTGGCTGAACTGTATGGGTTGATTCCGGGAGACGCGCTCGTTGGTGATATAGGGCGACCTCGCCACGACCAATACGCCGGTCAGCGCCAAGCCGCCGAGAACGACCGCTCCAAGCAGACTAAATCTTGCTAGAAAATTCGCACTACGGTGAAAGATTTGTGCCATGTCAGCGTTGCGCTTGGGCAGATTGATCCTCCGGAAGGGCCGCAACTCTCGGGAGAATCTTCCACTCTTATGCCGGACAGCGCAGGGCCAGGCCGAAACGACCGGATAGTTTCTATCAATTTCTACGGGAATGCAACCCGAAAGCCGAAATGGCACATCAGGCGAAGTGCAGAGTTAACTATTTCAAAGGACTTGCTCAGTATGAAGATTTCAAAAATAAAGCAAAGTTGTGGGGCCTGGTGCAACTCGTTATGAGGTAGGACACTATCTAATGCGTTATCATCATCCTCCCTGAACGTGTACGGGTTTTGCGTTCAATCGCTCCATAAATGTCCTTATGCGTAGCTCTAACGCGTTCGACTCCTGCTGATGGCCTGTGGCGTGCTATCCTTGCACTATCTTTCGCCGCTGCTGCGGCGAAGCGCTGCTGTCCCGGCTTTTCCCGGGGGCGGCCAATGAACGCCGCTGGGGCGTGGTCCAACCGGTAGGACACCTCACTGTTAATGAGGATGGTGAAGGTTCGAATCCTTCCGCCCCAGCCAACTCTCTTGCGGCCGAGGGTCACGCCGTACACGTTCACTTCGGAGGCTGGCGTTAGTCCGTCTGCGTGGGAAAACCTGCTGCCACCCAGCCTTTCCATCCGCCGTCCATCGATTCGACGTTTGTGTAGCCCATTTTTTGGAGGTTGTCCCCGGAGAGCGCGGACCGGAAGCCTCCGCCGCAATAAAGAATCAGCTTGGTATTGGTGTCCGGCACACGCTGCTCAATATCGCGTTCGATGATGCCTTTTCCGAGGTGCACGGCTCCCGGCAAGTGTCCACCGGCCCACTCGCTCTCCTCGCGTACGTCGACCAATACAAACTTTTCGCCGGCGTCCAGGCGGCGTTTTACGTCCGCCACATTGGTTTCCTTTACGCGTTTTTTCGCTTCGTCCACCAATGCCAGAAATTTCGGAGAGTGGGCCATGTCTTCCTCCTCAATATTTCACTTTCCCCAAAAGCCTACCATGCCCGGCCGCCGTACAAAAAAGAAGGGTGCCCCAAACTCCCTGGAGCGCCCGAAAAACCGCGCTGAGGCTATTTCTTGTCTGGCGTTCTACGTCCCACTCTTCTTGCCGAAAGAGCGCACCAGGTTGACCAAATTCCAGCGTGTTTGTTCCTTGGTGCGGTCGCCTTCGCCGCCAACCATTTTCCCGCGCCCGTTGGTGATGATGTAAAAGAGCTCGCCATCGGTCATCTTCTCGATCGTGCTGGGATCGCGCCAATCGTGCAACTTCAGATCCATCGAAACGGCCAAGTCACCTTTGCCGTCTCCGTCCTTGCCGTGGCACATCGCACAGTGATAACCGTAAAGACGCTTGGCTTCGGCGAGGCCTTCGGGTGTGGGTTTCACAGGATTCTTTTTCGCTGCATCGTCCGCGGAAGTTGGTGGCGGGGCCGCTTCTGGTGCTTGCGCTTTGTCCTTGGAGTCTTTCTCTTGCGCGAATCCGATACCCAAAGCCAGGAGCAGAGCTGTACCGAACAAAATCGCATTTCGCCGCATAAATACCCCCTGAGTGGAAGAAAGGGTCGAGGGAGCAAGTTCGACGCCGTCTAGAGTGATTCTACAACCGCGCCCGGCACAAAGAAAGGTCCAGGGTCATCTGAGACGCCGGCTTCACCCTGAACAAGAGAGGCGCCTTATGCGAATCGTTTTGCCGTGATTAGGGGATTGTTTTAGTGAGCAAAGTCTTGGCCACGGGCATCTTGCAACTCCGAGCGGGTTCGTTGCCGCGGCGTCCCGTGGTGAAGGGGCTCGTTTCGCGAACGCGGGTGCGCAAGCCGTCGATCTCGGCAGGGATATTCTCTTGCGGGGCTCCGCGCTTCACGTAAATCAGGAGTGCAGCTTCTCCGGGGGCGTCCACGCTGGAGGTGATGCCTACACCAAGGATACTCGCCTGCTTCAGCAGGTCCGTGACGTGGGCGGTGTGCACCGTTTTGGCGCGCAGGTACTCGCCCTGCTGCAAGGTGTAAACGATTTGCGGCCTGCCCACAGTTCTGAGCAGGTCCGCGCTCTCTTCGCTGCTCAAGATCCCCTGATGCGCCCAATTATTCCCTGCGATCAGCCGCGTGCGCACACCGTCGATCGTCCTGGGGATATCCACAAGTGATTCGTCGCTGCTGACAAAGAGGAGGATAGCCGCCTTGCTGGGTTGATCGTAGCTCTCTCCCACGGCCACCGCTTTGATTGCCGGGATGGCCAGAAGTTGAGGAGCGTGCAGGTCGCGCACGGTGCTGGCCTGCTGAATGGATTCGGACGCCGCCTTCGCCTGCGGGACCGTAGTGATTGCCTGCAACGCCGGCAGGGTGCAGCCGATCACCTGGTGCGTGGCGCCTCCTACGATCGTCGGCGTTGCGTTGCCGGCACCCAGAAAATCAGGAAGTACATCGGTGATGGGATTGCCGACGGTGTCTGTATCCGATCCGGCAAAAAGGAGTGCCACCGCCTCGGCCGTATCCTGGGTCACAATCAGAGATCCCGAGTCACCCGTGTCACTGAAATCTCCACCGTTAACGGCAACCAGATCCGTATAGTTCACGGTAAAGGCGGCGTTAGTGTCGCCACAGTGAGCGTAATAGCTGACGCTGGAGGCCACGTTGGTGCCGAGGATCGTCGAGCAGGTCAACCCGGTGGTTCTGCCGCTTTTCGCCACCGCGCCGTTGTACGGAGCAGCGATGGCCTGAGCAGGAGTCAGGCCAGTGCCGGAGGCGGGTGCACCGGGAGCGGGAACGCCATTCGTGAGCGTGCTGCCGAGCAGCAGAATGTTTCCGCTGATGTCGACTGCGCCACTCGCCACTTGCGCCAGGGCGGCATCGATCTTGGGGATTGGGCCGGTCTGCAGATTGAAGAATTCCGAAAGGTTCGCCACCGTGTGCGTCGAAGCGCTTTGACAATTCACCTCGATCAAACCGGGCTGTGTAATGGGATCGCCTGCGATTCCGGTGTCGCTATTCGCCAGGACGTGGTTGTTGCTCAGGATGTACAGAGTGCCGTTCCGCGTTACCAACGACCCGAGTGTGCCGGAGCAGCAATAATTTCCATTCGCGTCATTGATATTGCCACCGGAAGTCCCCAGCTCAATCGGCTCGGTCTGAGTCTGCTGTTGTTGCGTCGTAAGGGTGACGATTGCGGTGCCCGTGGCGGTCGCAGTGGCCTGAGAAATCGCGGTGATCGTTACGGTAATCGGAGCGTTGGTGGCAGGAACCAGGCTCGAAGAAATGGAGTGGGGTGCGGTGTAGAGCCCTCCGGTGGAGATAATTCCGGT
>Ga0187784_10004115_pt1 | contig 11766 bp, 4 predicted proteins | sample 1015_SJ02_MP15_2_FD_132964 | JGI IMG/M metagenome (GOLD analysis project Ga0187784, IMG submission 132964) | Tropical peat soil microbial communities from peatlands in Department of Meta, Colombia - 1015_SJ02_MP15_20_MG | ecosystem: Environmental > Terrestrial > Soil > Wetlands > Peat | place... | reverse complement strand
TACCACCCCGAAAAGAATCTTGGCTACGACAAGGTACTTCACCTCGGCTGGGATTTCATCGAACATAAAGTGCCGAATGACACGCGCTCCGGCACGGGGCTGAAAATCTATCTCATAAACTCTGTTTTCGACGACAAGACCCTGCAGGGATCGAATTGGCAGCACGATCCCGCGATGGTTTTTGGCTCCTTCGTGGATTCCTTGGTCGGCTGGTACCCGTATTCAGGTGACGAGGAGGCCATCCAGGCAGTGCGCAGTATGCTCGATCATATGCTGGCACACGGAACAACGCCTGGTGACTGGGACTGGGCGAGCGTACCGTTTCCCACCAATTGCGACGACCAGCCTGATTACGGTCATTGCATTCAGGATATGCCCAAGAGCTTCTATGGAGGGATCGAAACGGACAAGGTCGGCGAATTGGGAATCGGCTATGCGCTCTTTTATGAAATGACCGGTGAACGCAAGTACCTGGAGGCCGCAATCCATTGCGCGGATGCCCTGGCCAAGCACGTTCGCGCCGGAGATGCCGACCACACTCCCTGGCCGTTCCGCGTGGATGGGAAAACCGGGGAAATCTTGGCGGGCGAAGAGTACGGCGGGATTATCGCTTCGTCGCTGCGTTTGTTTGACGAGTTGACTCGGCTGAGAGAAGGTGGCGTTGACAGCTACCGGAGAGCTCGCGATACGGCCTGGACCTGGCTTCGGGACTATCCCCTCAACCCGGAGAGTGAAGCCTATGACAAGTGGAGCGGTTACTTTGAAGACGTCCCGAAAAACACGAAAAACGTGAACCAAGCCGCCCCAACGTACACGGCTTACTACATTCTGAGCCGCCCCGACCCGCAAACGGTCGATCCTGATTGGGTCAATCACGTGGGTCATCTGATTGACTGGGTGCGGCGCCGCCTGGGAAGGGGGCCGTTCTTGGGCGCTTGGGGAATTGATGAACAAGGTGCGCCGCCGACCTATCAGGGTTGTTGTTCGCGCTCCGGGCTGGGCAGTGATACTTCTCGTTGGGCTGCGACTAACGCGCTTTACTTCGAGAGGACACACGACAGCCAGGCTCGGGAAGACGCCTTTCGCTCCCTCAACTATGCGACGTATTTTACCGATGCGGACGGCAAGATCTCTTGCTGCGGCATCGGATTTGGCGGCCAGTACTGGTTCAGCGACGGCTACTCGGATTACCTGCGTCATTTCAACTGGGCGATGGGGGCCATGCCGGAACTGGCGCCCGTGAAACAGGACCACCTGCTGCGGTCCTCGACCGTGGTGCAACATGTGCAGTATGGCGATCACAGCTTGCGCTATCGGACTTTCGACAAGGACGGCACGGAGGTGATGCGGCTGACCTATCGGCCGGCAAGCGTCACCGCTGCCTCCCAAACGTTGTCCGAACGCCACGACTTGGCCGGCGAGGGCTACACAGTCGAGTCGCTCCCCGGCGGCGATTACATTGTTCGCATCCGGCATGTCGGGTCATCCGATGTTGAGGCCTCTGGGAAGTAGTCTTGCATCTAAGGGCGCCCCTTCTGGTTGGCCCAGGGTGCCCACAAGGGGCGCCCTTATACGGCAGCCAAAGTGACGCGCCTGCCCGACTGTTTGAAGGAGCCTACAATGTCCCGTCCAAGTTTCGCCGCCCTGAACTGCCTGCCCGCTATTCTACTAATCTGCTTTTCCGCTTTCGGTCAGCAGCAACTAACGGGCTGGGTCAACGCACAACTGCCATGGCAGAAAGCCGTGATTGATGCCAATGGTCGTTTGCTTGCTTGGTACCACCCCGAAAAGACCCAGGGCTACGACAAGGTCCTGCGGCTTGCCTGGGACTTTATCGAGCACAAGGTACCTAATGACCCGACCACCGGGCTTAAGGTTTACCTGGTGAATTCAGTTTATGACGACAACACCTTGCAAGGGTGGAACTGGCAAGGGAATCCTGCCAGCCTATACGGACAATTCGTGGATTCTCTCCTGGGCTGGTATCCCTACTCCGGGGACGAACAAGCCGTTGAGGTCGTGCGCTCCATGCTCGACTACCAACTCGCCCACGGCACAACGCCTGCGGACTGGGATTGGGCCAGCGTTCCGTACGCGACCAGTTGTAAGAATTCGCCGGAGTATGGCGGTTGCCTTCAGAATATGCCACACGAGTTCATCGGCGGCATTGAGAGCGATAAGCTCGGAGAGCTTGGCATCGGCTACGTTCTCTTTTACGAGATGACGGGACAGCGCAAGTACCTGGATGCCGGCATCAAGTGTGCTGAGGCCTTGGCGAAACATGTAAAGCCTGGCGACGTAGATCACACGCCCTGGCCTTTTCGTGTGGACGCGCGAACGGGCCGCGTGCTGGGAGGCCGATTGAATGCCCACTCGATGGAAGTCAAGGAGGGTGAAGACTACGGTGGGATGGTCGTCGCTAGTGTTCGACTGCTGGATGAACTCGTGAGGCTAAGAGAAGGCGACTCTGGGAGTTTCGCCAGGACGCGCGATATCGCTTGGAAGTGGATTCTGGATTACCCAATGCGGAATGACCGCTGGACCGGGTATTTCGAAGATGTGCCCCAGAACAAGAGCAACCTCAACCAAGCCGCGCCCACCATGACGGCCTACTATATCCTCACCCGCCCTGACCCCGCCGCAGTTGACCGGGGCTGGGTCAATCATGTCGGCCACATTATCGATTGGGTGCGGCGGTCGCTTGGCCGCGGCCCCTATTTCCACGCCTGGGCAATTGATGAACAAGGTGAGCCGCCGAACTTCCAGGGCTGCTGTTCGCGCTCGGGTCTGGCGAGCGACACTTCGCGCTGGGGGGCGATTAACGCGATATATTACCAGAAGACCAACGACGCCCAAGCGCGCGAGGACGCGTTTCGTTCTCTGAATTACGCCACCTATTTCGCAGCTTCGGACGGGAAAATATCCTGCTGCGGCACGGGGTTTGACGGGCAATACTGGTTTGATGACGGCTACGCCGACTACTCACGGAATTTCTCCTGGGGCATGGGCGCCGTTCCGGCGTTCGCTCCTGTAAATGAGAACCACCTGCTGCATTCTTCGTCCGTGGTCCAGAAGGTAGCTTACGCCGAGCACGCGATTCAGTATCGGACTTTTGATCCGGCGGCCACGGAAGTCCTCCGCCTTCATTTCAAGCCTGCACAAATCACCGCGGGCGGCGTCTCGTTGCCACAAGGCGAGGGTCTCAGCGCGGATGGGTACACAGTACAGCCCCTTACGGCCGGAGATATTGTGCTTCGGGTGCGGCATACGCACTCTGGGGAAATCAGGATCACAGGATGAGTTGCCGTGCGCGAGGGCGAGGTTGCGTGGATTCGGGGACGCCCTTCCCGCGCCCACTGGGCGCTACGGCGCCGATGATGACTGATGCGGAGCAGGGTCTCGCATCTTGCTAGGGGGGCGATTCGCCACCAAGGGACTTTACGAAGACGTCGCGAAGCATCTCAGTTTCTTGGTTCACTTTTTTCCCTTTCAGCTCCTCGAACCGGCGGCGCGCCTGCGCGGCGGCTTCCCCCTGGCCGGCCTGCTCATAAAGCGATGCTAGGCGGTACCAGGCTTCCGCCAAGTTCGGATCGATGCCTATAGCTCTTTCCAGGTCCGCCTTCGCATTACTTTGCTCTCCCTTGCGTTGGTGAGCCTTGCTGAGGGCCAGATAGCACAAACTGCAACGCGGGATTGCTCGAGCCGCGGTGGTGAGATCGTTTGTCATCCGAGCGTAATTCTGCGACTGAAGCTTGAGCAGGCAGACTGCATCGAGATAAAGCAGGTAAACAGATGGGTTGGGACCGCGCAAACCCTGGTCAGCAGTGCGTTCGGCTTCTTCGATGTTTCCCTGTACGTAGAGGGCAAACCCCATCAACAGGCGCGCGGTTGAAAAATCTGGCTGCATCGCAAGGAGTGCACGGCAAGTTTCAACGGCTTCAAGCTCGTGCCCTGCCAGGAACTGGCTCAGACCAAGGCCTAGCTGGAGAAAGGGGGAGTTCTTTTGGAAGCGGGTGGCCTTTTGGAATACCGCGAGTGCGGCCTGATAATTGTAGCTTTGGAGGTAAAACAAGCCCAAGTCAAGTGCGTAGTTCTCTTCCCCGGGAGCCGCCTGGACCGATGCAGCGAGGTCCTTTTCGGCCGCAGCGTTCTTTCCCAGCGCCGCCTCGATCTTGCCGCGCAGGTAGGTGCGCGCCACTTCGCCCGACGGCGTGGTTGGGGGCGCCTTAGCCAGAGTGGCGAGCGCCCCGGGGAATTCCCTGAGGGCGAGTTCCGCAAGTGCAAGGTTGTAGTAACCCTCAAACACCTGAGGGAAGTCTCTGACGCAACGCTCGAAAACTTTGGTGGCTTCCGGGTACAAGTCGTGCTCGGCAAGACTGGCGCCGGTGCGCAGCAGAGTCTCAGCAGGTAGTCGAGATTCCATGAGGAGTTGCGATACCAGCTTCCGAGTAGCGTTTGAGTCTCCCTTAGCTAGAGCGTCCTCGATTTGACTAGCCAATGAGAATGGAGTGACCTGAGGGAGATTAGTGGTTCCGGCCACCTGGCCCGCCGCGGGTCTGGGTGATGAGGTGAACGCTGGAGCTTGCCCCGCGCACGCTGCAGCGACAAACACCAGGATTGCAGCAGGCAGCGGAAGCACCAATTCTTTGCACGGTGCCGGAGATCGAGCCACAGTCAAAGGAAACCACCGCATAAGTGTGAATTTTGCCATCTGAACGGCTGATTTGCACGGACATCTGTTTGCGAGACAACCCCTTCTTAGGCGCATCCCGTGGCGGCAAGAGCGAGGATGCCCAGGGCAACCACAGGGATTGCCCGTACAAATCCCGCCGATCTACCTGATTTTTCGACTTCGGAAGGTTCGATTTAACGAATATCGAATTTCTTCTTGACACGCCGCCGCGCCCGGATTAGACTCCCGCTCGAAACTGCAGTTGCATCAGTTGAAGACTTATAGTCATTACTGGCGTCTGGTCCAGGGAGATCAATAACCGAGCATCATTGAGTGTAGCGGTTCTGTACACGTGTGCGGTTGCCCCGAACGTGGGTACTGCGAGACCTTTCACGAGAGATTTCGTGAAGATCGGAGCAGGTGAATGCGGCTGACGCCAGCAGAAATCGCTCTTTCGGTCCAAATCAAGCGTGAGCCGGAATCTGCAAAGCGGACTGCGGTGAGGGCTGTCTTATTCGCCACCGTCTTCCTGTTCTTAGCCGCTACGGAGATCCCCGCGCAGCAAGCTTTCCAGGTGATCTCGAAAGTGGACGCCTCCAGCGTCGCGGGCAGGCCGGTTCAGCTCGATGCCCAAGGCAAGTTGCTACCTTGGCCGATGCCCGACAACATCGGCTATTCCTACAGCTCCCACTTTCTCACTCAGTGGAGTATTCTCTGGGATCTCTACAATCGCCACCGCTATTACTACTTTTTCTGCTGCTTTGATTTCGACCGCACCACGTTCGAAATGCAGCCCGACTGGCACTGGGCGAACTCTACGGCTTACCTGCGCGCCATGTTGGAGGGCTTTATCGAGCGGCTGTATCCTTATACCGGCGATCCAAACACCGTCACGTTCCTCCGAGACTTTATCGATTACGAGCTCGAAAACGGCCTGACGCCCGAGAACTATGTCTGGGGCGGCGTGCCCTACACGTCTGCCAACCCCGGTGCCCGCCGTTACACCGGATGGAGCCATCACGGCGAGGATTTCCTCGAACCGCCAATCGTCGGCGAGGATGGCTATGCGTACCTCCGGTTCTACGAGATGACCGGCAACACGAAATATCTTCGAGCCGCCGTCCGTTGTGCCGAAGCGCTCGCCAAGAACTACAAGGACGGTGACGCCCAGAACTCACCTTGGCCGGTGCGTTGTTACGCTCGGGACGGAAAGGTCGAAGGTCCGGGGATGGGCCCCTACTCCGCGAACGTTGTCGAGCCGATCATGCTTTTCGACGAGCTGATTCGGCTCGATCAGGGCGATGTGGTCCACTACCGGCAGGTCCGGCAGGCGGCCTGGGAGTGGCTGCACAAATATCCGATGAAAAACAACGTCTGGGTTGGGTACTTCGAGGATGTCACACCCAGCATGGGGAACATGAACCAGGTCACTCCGTTGGAGTATGCGCGTTATGTTCTTCTGAATCCCGACAAAGATCCGGAATGGCGCGACCATGCTCGCCGGTTGATCGAATGGGTCAAGACCACTCCCAAGTGGCCCAAGTACATCGTTCACGGTGCCACGGTAACCACGGAGCAAGGCGACGGCAAGAATTTCTGCTGCAACTTGCCCAACCAGTGCTGTGACAGCCACACCTCCCGCCTGGCCGCCGTTGAGGCTCTCTACTATGCGCGGACGGGTGACTCAGCGTATAAGGAAGAAGCCTTTCGCTCTTATAACTGGGTAACATATTTCCAGGGCATGCCTGCTGACGCTCACAGCCCGTGGGGCAGTCAATGGTGGTTCACTGACGAGTTCGCAGACGGCCCGCGACGCCTGATGGACGCTTTCTGGGCTGTTCCCGAATGGGCTCCTGGGGATGAGTCGCACCTCCTCGGTTCGCATTCGGTCGTCACCAGGATTGCGTACGGAGCGGGCTCAGTGACTTATTCGACGTTCGATCCGGCGTCAATTGATGTCTTGCGCCTGGATTTCGTACCGGAATCGGTGTCAGCGGGAGGCCGCGATCTGGCCCGCCGTAGCGATCTTGAACGGGAAGGCTACACCTTCGACGATTCCACAAGGGTGCTTCGCATTCGTCACGATTCTTCCCGGGACGTAGACATTCAGGGCCGCGGCACCGACTTCGTGCCGCTGATCGTGGATTTTGATAATCCCCACGTGGGGGCTAATGTCGAGTTGCGCGGACAGTATCCTACCGGCGTCATCGATTGGGGCGACGGCCAGTGGAAGGTCTGCCCGCCGGACGGACGCATGAGCAGGTTTTCGCTGGGCACTGCCGCGACGGATGCGAGGGAGGCGAGCTTCCGCTTCTACTACCCGCGCGTGCTGGTGCGCCTCGACGTGTACAATCCTCTCCCCGTAGAAGTGAAGCTCACGCTGCGCGCGCCCGAGATGCGGGAGGTCACTTTCACCCTGAAGTCGGGCCAATTACAGCGTCTCAGGACCGGCTGGGTCAACCGCGCCTCCGCGATTTCGCTGGAATCCGAGAACCTGCCGGCTCTGCGCTTCGATAACCTGGCGTATTCGCCTTACCTTTCGGCCAGAACCGATACGTCGGAGTGAATGTTCTTTGACTTGAAGACTTGCGGGATCGTGAGAGCGTGCAGGGTGCCCCGCGCAGGTCACCGGGGGAGAGACACTAACGAATATCGAATTTCGCCTTGACACCTTGACAGGACCCGTCTACACTTCCTCCGCGTCGCTTCAATTGGAATTTCTTAGTTGCGTCTGGTCTTGGTCGATCGCTTCCACCAACTGCGAAGCGTAGTTGTCGGTAAACGGCCCGCACCTCCGTGCGTAGGCTTCCAAGAGGAGACCAGCATGAAGTCCAGCAAAACGCTATTTTCGGTTTTGGTTTTGGCTCTAAATCTCGGTTGGGCGCCGGCGCTATCTGCCCAATTGAATCGTGGTGTGCTGGAAGGTGTGGTATTGGACGCCCAGGGGGCGGTGGTACCCGGTGTTAATGTTACGGTCACCTCGGTCGAAAGAAACGAGGTCCAAACGGTGAAGACGAACAGCGCAGGGTATTATCGTTTCGAGGCGCTCATACCAGGGAAGTATCGCGCACACTTTGAGGCCACGGGCTTTTCTCCCCTGGATCTGGTTAATATCGAGGTGCCCGCAGGCCAGGTTATCCGGCAGGACGCCACGCTCAAGGTTGGAGCTGTGTTGCAGCAGATTGAGGTGACGGCAGCTCCGTCGCTGGTTGAAACCTCCGCTTCTAACTTCTCGACAACTATCGGTTCGAGCACGGTCGAGGAGATCCCGTTGCAAGGGCGCGACCTGCAGCAGTTGGTCTTTCTTTTCCCCGGCGTCAATTCCACGGCGGGACCGCCGGGAAGCAACTTTGGTTTCGACAGCTCATACGGCACCTTTCCGGATCCGACCCACGCTCTCGGTTCCGACCTTTCGGTCAACGGCGGGCAGGGCGGCGCCAACGCTTGGTATTTGGATGGCAACTTGAACCTCTCCGGCTTGCTTGAGAATATGGCCGTCGACCCATCGCCGGATTCTGTCTCGGAATTTCAAGTCATTGGCGAAGCTTTCGCCGCGGAGTACGGCCGCACTGGCGGCGCCGCCTTCAATGTGGTCCTTAAGTCAGGGACAAATCAACTGCATGGCGACGTCTATGAGTACGCGCGAAACGACGCCACCAACGCGCGCAACCCCTTTACCTCGGTGAGTTCCACAGGTCAGCTCATCAAGAGCCGGCAGCTCCGGTTTAATGACTTTGGCGGCACTCTGGGTGGTCCCGTAACGCTTCCCCACATTTACAATGGCAAGGACAAGACCTTCTTCTTCTTTTCGTGGGATACCACAATCCTCCACCTGCTCGGCACTTCGGTCTACACCGTGCCCTCTGCACTGATGCGCCAAGGTAATTTCAGCGAGGATCCAAATACAGCCCTTTACGGTTTGTGGGACCCATTTAGCACTGTCGGACCGAACGCTCAGGGATTGTTCGACCGGACAGCATTCGGCACGCCTGTCGCCGGGTTTCCGAACGGGTGTGCGGCCTCAGTGATCGCTGCCAATCCGGGGGTTTCGACGTGCAACTTCGCCACCCAGATCCCATCGAGCCGTTTCGATCCCATTGCCATGTTTTACATGAACTCCTTCCCGATGCCAAACTACATTGATCCCCTTGCTCCGCAATGCACGGCACCGGATGGCGCCCAAGTGTGCAGCAACTATCTGGGCACGGTCGGGAGCAGCCAGGATCCCAACAACTTGTCGATCAAGATTGACCACCAGTGGAGCGACAAGAGCAAACTTTTCGGTGAGTGGCTGTACAATCCTACCAACTACGCCAACTATCGCGTACCCTGGACGGGGCCGACATTTCCCTGGTCAGGCACAGGGTGGGGCGGCACCTATGACCTGAATCTGATAAACCAGATCGTCGCCGTGGGCAATACCTACAGTCTCAACCCGACTTTGATCAATGACTTTCGCGTCAGTTTCAGCCGCCAGGCAATGACCACGCACCCACAGCATCCCTATCCGGACAGCATTACCGACCAATCGCAGGTCGTACAGGAATTGGCGCCCACGCAAATTCCCGAGGACCCGTATTTTCCTATGCCGAATATCGGGATTAGCTCGCCAAACGGTGGCAGTATGAACTTTGGACCTGTAAATTGGGTCAATATGTTGAACGGCGCAGAAGCCTACACCTTTCTCGACAACCTTACCAAAATCCTCGGCAAGCACACCTTGAAAACCGGGTTTATTTACCGGCTCGAGCATAGCTGGTATGAAAGCGGCTGGGGAACCAACTTCACCTTCAGTGGTGACAATGCCGTGAACCCGATCAGTGGGCTGGGAGGAGGGGCGGGATTAGAGCAGTTCATGCTCGGAGCGGTAGGCAGTTCCGGCCGCGACGGCGACAGTGGTTTGATGTTCTCGCCCCGTCTGCGCGACCGCTACTGGGGCTTTTACTTCCAGGATGACTATCGTGTTACACCCAGCTTCACTTTGAACCTAGGCCTCCGCTACGATATTTTTGGCATGTTCAAAGTAAACCAGCACCCCATGTCGAATTTCTGTCTGGGCTGTCCGAACTCCACGACGGGCCTGCCCGGCGAGGTCATTTACGAAGGCAGCCCACAGTTGCCAACCAATCATGATATCTTCCCTGCGAACAAGACCGACTTTGGCCCAAGGCTCAACTTTGCCTGGACGCCCTTCGCCAACCACAAGACGGTGATACGAGGTGGGTACGACATCTTCTACAGCAACGCCTTTCAGGGCGTGATCGCGCCGGGGCAGAGTCCTTCGAACTTCCCCGGTTGGTCACCGGAATATGACTGGAATGGGAGCTGGTTTCCTAACCAATGTGCGGCTTTCTCCGGCCAGTGCGTTTCCTTTCCGCTGAGCGACACCACGGTGAATAAGGCCGCCATCACCACGCCGCCAAGGGCGACTGGGTTTCCGGCCAAAAATCGCGATCCTCTGCTCGGCGTCGGGTACCTGCAATTCATGAGCCCTGTCAACAAGGACCCCAGAGTGCAGATGTGGAGCTTTCAGCTTGAGCGTGAGTTGCCGGATAACTTCATGGTGAGCATCGGGTACGTCGGTAACCACGGGACGCATCTGATGGGGGAGCCATTTCACAACTTCAATTATGTTCACACCGCAGACGTGCTCAAATACAAGACAGGTCTGAACGCGCTGGTACCCATTACCCAAGTGTACTCGGGCCAGACCGCATCAGAGCTTGCGACAGTCTACGGAACATCAGAAATGGCCCTGGGTCAACTGCTCAAGCCCTATCCCTTCTACGGCAACACCGGCGGCGGGCTTGTCAATGTCTCTTCGATGGACGGAATGACCGATTACAATGGAATGAACCTCAAGGTGCAAAAGCGTTTGTCTCAAGGTCTGCAATTCACGGCAGCGTATACCGTTTCCAAGAAGATCAACAATGCCATGACCTCGCAGATGGGCTGGTCGGCCGTCGATGCGGTCCATTTTGCGAGGGCTGGGGGTCTGGGTGGGCGGACGGGAGTAGTGGGGGGCTATGCCGGGTACTCCGCCACTTACCAGGATCCGGATAACTGGAAGGAAGACCGCGCCATCTCTTCGGACGACATCCCCCAGATCCTCAACCTCGCGACTACTTACGAGCTGCCCTTCGGTGTGGGAAGGAAATTTCTCAATCAAAGAGGCGTCCTCAACAAAGTTTTAGGAGGCTGGCTCCTGACTGGGAATATCAATGCAGAAAGCGGTATCCCGCTTCCCATCTCCTGCCCCGCCGACCAGATCACCAGCCGGTGCGACCTGGTGGGCAATCCTGGGTTTAGTCAGAACCGCACTAAAGCGGAAAAGATCGCTGATTGGATCAATCCCGCGGCGTTTACTCCCCCCTATGGAAGTGACGAATCATTCTGGGCCAACTACGATCCCACAGACCCCCGCGCCTGGCTGTTCGGCACCATGGGGCCGAGGCTCGCCAATTTCCGTGCCCCAGGCTTCTGGAACGTCGATACGTCGCTGGCGAAACAGTTCCACTTCACGGAGACAAAATATCTCGAGTTCCGCTGGGACGCTTACAACGCTCTCAACCATCAGAACCTGGCTCTGCCCAATACCAGTTTCTGCCTGCCGCCTGGCGCTGATGGAGAAACCGACAGGGTTCACCAATCCGGATGCACCTTCGGGCGCATCACCGATATTCAGACGGATCCGCGTTCCTTGCAGTTTGCTTTGAAGCTGTTCTGGTGAGCCGTGATCAAGCGGTTTCTCAAACTGGGGCGAGAGGAAAGACAATCTCTCGCCCCGACTTGTCTCTGGGCTCATTCGGAGTCAGGCCGCACTCGTACCAGAGTCGGTATATCCTCGGCAAGGAGCGACCTAGCCATGGGTAGGAAACGGAGTAGGCGCCCGCCGTTGACCGGGCACGAGTTGGGAATGGTACTTGCCATTTCAGTGCTGAGTTTCCAGTGGGGTCTCACCCCTGTTATCGTGGCTCAGACGCAGACTTCGGTCCAACAACTCTTCGAGGAAGCCCAGGCAGCGAGGACGTCAGGTAACCTCGAGCAGGCTGCCCGCGCCTATCTCGAGGTCATCCGTCAGGATCCCCGCTTTG
>Ga0187784_10004113_pt1 | contig 11770 bp, 9 predicted proteins | sample 1015_SJ02_MP15_2_FD_132964 | JGI IMG/M metagenome (GOLD analysis project Ga0187784, IMG submission 132964) | Tropical peat soil microbial communities from peatlands in Department of Meta, Colombia - 1015_SJ02_MP15_20_MG | ecosystem: Environmental > Terrestrial > Soil > Wetlands > Peat | place... | reverse complement strand
GCGGGCGAGAGCCTTAGACGTCACCCCACCGCCGCAAGGCTTTTCCCAGCCAAGCTTTTCCTCAAAGACACTGACGGGCTGGCCGGTGCGAGCGAGGGCTTCCGCGGCCATCGCGCCCGCCGGCCCGCCCCCGACAACGATGACGTGGTGTAGCCGACTGTTTGTCACTATCCCCGCCTCCTTTTGCGTCCCGGAAGCTTAGGTTCGTTTTTGCAAAATGCGTTGCTTTTGCTCCTTTTGGGGTGAAAAGCGGATTTATTGACGCTCCTTGGAAGGGCGGGGCCTCAGCCCCGCCGGCTCAGGGAGTTGAGCTGAAGGGGCCTTTAACGGCAGCGACGGCATGACGGGGTGGTAATCAGGGTACGCCCGCTTCAAGTCAACGCGCTGCTCGATCCTTAGCGCATATTTGGAATTCGTTCCATTCGCCAACAGAGTTTACCGCGCTAGAGGACGCCGCCAATCACGCTCGCTCTCCCGGCGAACACGATTTCCCAGCTTACCGCCTCCCGCTGCCCGGGAAAACTAACCCGTAGTGAACTGCCCGCCAATTCCTGCCGAGCCGGGATTTCCTGATTGGCTGCCAAGGCGTGAACCTGTGCGATCGTGACGCCCTGGGGGACGTAGAACCAAAGTGTATAGTCATCCCCCGGCACAGTCTCCGACGTCCCGTTGAGCCGGTTCTTTGCGCCATCCCACGCCAGGTCTCTAATGGAGTAGGCGCCGGAAATGTGACGCGACGTCCCGACGAGTTGCGGCCTGTGTAGGATTGGATGGATGAACAGGAGCCGCGTATCGTGGGGCTCAATAATGACGTCTATCTTGCCCCTGAACACGCCCAGAAGTTTCTGTGACCAGAAATCGAATACGACGTAGGAAGCTTCGGGACTCAACCCCAGCTTGTCCGCGAACGCGAGCGAGCGAGTGGTGCTCCAACTTCGCCAGTTGGTCAGTCCCACGACATCGTAGACACCCGAGGGCGCATTGACCTTTAGATCCAAAATCTCCGGGTAGTTGTGGATATAGTCGTCTGCTGTGGTGTGCTTGAACATGTCCCACATGGGCATATCGGTGCCACGGCTGAAGAGGTCAATGGGAAAGATCGGCATGGTGGGGAGCGTCATCTTCAGAAGCCGGACGCGTTCTTCCGGCAATTCGGGCAACAGGCTGCCAAGCGAATAGACAACCCCACTGAGCGCGATGTGGCTTACAACAGTGCGTGCCTCGGCCAACGTCATGCCGAACCCGCGCTGGGGCTCTTCGCGGCCACGCTCGGTCTCGACCACTGGGGATGGTCTCCGCTTCACGGCCTCTGCCACGCTCATCGGCGGCTCGACGTCCGTTTCACCAGGCATGACGTAGAGCACCAGGTGATTTAGGAAGGCATTGGCATTGATCGAACTGAAAACCGAATACATCCCCTGCCAACTGTTATAGGGATCCTCTCCAGTGAAAGCGGAGTTGCCATAGCCAATTCCATCGAGCGGCGTCCCGGCCGGACAAAGTTCGATGAACCGGTGCGGGCCGATCGTTTCCCGGATCAACTTCAGGCGGTTCCTATAAGCCACAATGGGGTCCACGCTTTTGTCCGCGATTTTATCGAGATCCACGCCCGGAACGTATTTCAGGAAGTCGTGCTCGCCATCAAACTTATAGTATTCAAATCCCCAATCGTCCAGCGTCGTGAATTCCTTCTTGAGAAAGTCGAGAACCTCCGGATTGGTGGAATCCAAGGTGGGAGTTTCGTAATCGAGAACGATCGCTCCATTCTTCTTGTAACGCAAATACCAGTCCGGATGCTGCTCGACAGCTCCGGCATAGGCACTGGGCACAAGCCAGACGCCGGGATGCAGGCCTTTCGATTTGATGTAATCGGCAAGCCACTTCGGCCCATGCGGGAATTTCTGCTGGTTCCACGTCCCAGTCCAGTAATGCTCGCCCTTCGGGCCGCGGTCGTAGCCATCGTCAAGCTGGATGTATTGGTAACCGTAGGCTTTCAGGTGGGCGGCAATCCAATCCGTGTTGCGGACAACGTCGTCCTCGCGCACAGCATCGTAGTAGCTGCTCCAGCTATCCCAAACCATGGGCGCGCGGCGGAAATAGCTGTCGTCAAGCGGAACGTAGTGCGAAACACCCAAAACCTTCGTGAAATAATCGGGGATGATCCGGACCATGCTGTTGCCCGGCACTGGGATGGAAACCTCCAGCACGTCCACATTCTGCAGCCGGCGCTGCATTACCGTCTGCTCCGTGAACTCGATCGCCGTGTCCGTATGGATATCGAAGAGGCTGTGCAGGTTGTTACCCGCCACCTGGCCCAGGGCGAAGTACATCACGTCGGGATTTCGTCGGGGCAGAAACGAAGGGGCGCTGAACTCGATTCCTCCGTAGCCGTTATTGGTCTCCGGCGTCATCATCCAATTCACCAGCGTCCCTTGCGGGTCCATCAGGCGCGCCACAATGCGATCCGGCGGGGCCGGGGCTTCCGCGGTCAGCAAGCCTTCTGAAGATGTCGTCGAAATCCTGAGCGCCTCCGGGGTCAATTCGAGCACCCAGGCCGTGCGGGGTTGCGAGCTTCGAATCGAAATTCGGTTCTCGCCCAGCTTCTCCGCCGACCAACTTTTCAGCCGTGTGGGACCGTGTTCGCCTTCGAGATTCAGGCAAACCTCGTTCAGAACCGTGCCCAGGCCGGCGCGGCTGACGGTCAGCACTCCGTGTTCGCCATCGGCGGTGACTTTCCAGCCGTTGCTGCTTTGCGTGACGGGCGCGGCTGACGCAGCCCAAGCCGCCTGCGCGGTGAGGATAAACACGATGATTGCCGGGTGTGTTTTGCGCATTTCTTTCTCCTTACTGCGTACTGGGGTTCGCTAGCGCCGGTCCTGCGCATCGTGCCAGAGGTAGTGGATTTCGGCAACCTCATCTTTGAGGCGGTAAACAATGACGTAAGGCGGGCAGACAAGCTTCCGAATTCCACCAACGTCCTCGCCAGGCCGGCCAAGGTTGGGAAAGACCTCCAGGTCACCCCCTCATACAGCGCCAGGATATTCGCAGTGCTCGTGCCTCAACGTGCCAAACACTCCAAAGCGATTGCATGTGCCAAGTGTCTTGCTTGGCGCCCGGATGTTTCGCGCCCAAAAGTATCAACTTATCAATGCCTAGGCGCTCTCAAAGGTCAGGCTCTGAAGCGCAACCCAGGTCTTTGAGGAGACACGGCGTGACTTCGGCCGTAGCGGCATAATCGCAGGGGATGCGATCTGGCTGGTTACCAACCAGAACCGCGTGCCAGCGCTCCCGTGGCGTCATCCTCCGAACCTCCCGTTTGACTCAGTTCACGCCTTGCCTGCGGCAGGCTAGCTTATAACAAACACCGTCTATTTGTGAAGATGGCCAAGAAGCGGCGAACCCGGCCCCGGATGGAACTGAGACTGTTGCGGTGAGTTTACCTCGCCATCTTGGTGAGGGCCCGCCCTGGCTGCGATGGTTCCGGTCGTTTCAACGCTGGCCAAGCGGTACTCGAGGTTGTTTCTCTTTCAGGCACTCGATCCGCAGGCCTTCTATGTTCTCGAAGTGGCGGCGATTGTTGGTCAGGAGGGTAAGGTCGTGCGGGCGGTGACATCGAGCAACATAGCGGGCCCGTGTCGAGCTTGGCGAATTCGCGAAAGAGATTGTAATATTGTGATACCGGAGTACAATTCTTTCAATGGTCTGGGTTTGGTGCTAGCGTTGCTACGGCAAGGCCCGACTGCAAATGGGAACAGACCGGCAAAACAAAAAGGAGCAAACCCATGGATAGAATGCTGGTAGTTGTCTTTGACTCAGAAAACAAAGCCTACGAAGGGAAGAAGGCGCTTTCTCAACTGGAAAACGAGGGCAGCATTGTAGTCTACGCTTACGCGGTAATCGGCAAAAACCCCGATGGCACCATAACGATGAAGCAAGGTGAGGACCCCGGACCGCTGGGGACTCTGGTCGGCACTTCACTGGGAACCCTGATTGGCCTGCTTGCCGGGCCAGCCGGCGTCGTGATCGGTGCCACCGCAGGGCTATTTGCCGGTGGCATGGCGGATCTGAGCGAGGCTGGGGTTGGTGCTGACTTCGTCGATGACGTAAGACAGCAACTGCAACCGAACACGTTTGCCCTCGTGGCGGAGATTCAGGAGGAGTGGACGGCTCCGGTGGATAGCCGCATGGAGGCGATCGGCGGGAAGGTACACCGACGGGCGCTGTCAGAAGTAAAGCAGACGATTCACGACGAGAATATCGCCGCCATGAAAGCCGATCTCGCGCAAATGAAGGCGGAGCTAGTCAAGGCTCAGGCCGACCGCAAAGCCAAGCTCCAGGAAAAGATCAACCAGCTCGACTCCAAGATACAAGCTCAACTAGCGAAATCCAAGGAACAACGCGAGGCAGCAGAGCGCCGGGCAAAAGCAAAGCTGGAAATCGTCAAGGCCAAGGTGGCGAGGAAACAGGCTTAGCTGACTCCGTAACTCGACATGCAAACTTGTTCCCTGTTCGCCGCCGGAAGTTAGGGCGTATGGGCATTCTCGGCCTATTGGCTATGTCCGACTCGGTATGGAAGTGGATCCAGCGTCTGGGAGGGCCTGGGTTGATCCTGCTGGGCCTCGCCGGCAATACCCCTTTCATCTCTGCCCCGGCGGGAAGCGTGGACGTGTTCCTAATTCTGCTCTCGGCACATCGGTCCCAAGCGTGGGTCTATTACGCCTTCTTGGCTGTCGTCGGGGAGGTGCTTGGCGGCTATTTAAGCTACTGGCTGGCTGGAAAGGGCGGCCATGCGCCGCTGGAGAAGAAGATAGGGAAACCACGCGCAGCAAAAATCTACCAGCAATTCGCGAAACGCGGGTTTTTGACGGTGTTCACCGGCTCCATTCTGCCCCCGCCTTTTCCTTTCACCCCTATCTTGCTGGCCGCCGGGATCTTGCAATATCCGCGCAAAAAGTTCTTATCCGCGCTGGCGGCGGGGCGTGGCGTACGTTTCGTTGCCGAGGCCTCCCTGGGCAGGGTCTACGGTCAGCAAATGATCGACTTTATCTCACGGCATAACGGGCCCCTGCTGTATTTCCCAATCGCACTGGCACTGGCCGCCGGCATCGGAGCCCTGGTCTATTTCAAATGGTACCGACCGAGGAAACAGCGCAGCGAGGACAAAGCACGTCAATACTCGCGCCCGTAGGCATGGAGGAAACTTACGGAGTGCCGAAAGAAAGCCTTGTCCGTCGTTCACTGGGTGAGGTTGACACACCCAAGGTCACGGCCACGACAAGAGATAGCCTTGCAGCAACTACCTTTAAAATCAGCTAGTTAGCGCGAGCAAACCTATAAGCCGAATTCTGTATCCCGCGCGTGCGGGATGGTGATCATTCCTCTAGCCCCGGCATTGCTGCCGGGGTCAAGCGACCTACCCGGGAGTTGTTACGGAGCGGGCAACTCCTCCTCCCCTATTTGGTCTTGCTCCGTGTGGGGTTTACCATGCCTCCGGCGTCACCACCAGAGCGGTGCGCTCTTACTTTAATCCCCGACTCCTCGGGGCCGCACCTTTTCACCCTTACCCCGATAAATCGGGGCGGTATATTTTCTGTGGCACTTTCCGTATTGGAGGCGTACGCCCCACTACATTAGGGATCCTCCTCCAACCCTCGCCGTTAGCGAGCACACTGCCCTGCGGAGTTCGGACTTTCCTCTCCCTCGCCCCTGCTTGCCCCGATAAATCGGAGCGCTCAGGCGAGGCAGCGATCACCCGGCTTGCTCGCGCAGATTCATGATAGTCTGGTGATTAGCCTGGGGTCAAACCAATCCTGACCTCAATCGAGCGGCGGCAGAGGCGGCATCGAGCCGCCGCCGTTCGGCGATCCCCGCCGACAAGGGATCGCCTCCCCGTCGGGAGCGACTGTGGCAACAGAATGGTGGGAGACGTTTTTCTCAGGAGTGGTTCTGGACATGTGGCAGCAAGCCATCCCGCCTGAGTATACGAAAGTCGAGGCAGAGTTCATCAGCGAGCTTCTTCGCCTGACGCCTGGCGCCCGCATTCTCGACGCCCCGTGCGGCGAGGGGCGCATTGCTCGGGAACTGGCGGCGAAGGGCTACCAACTAACCGGCGTGGACATTGCGGAGGAATTCCTCGCGGCGGCGCGAGCGGCGGCGAAAGAACGTAATCTCATCATGGATTTCGAAGTCGCGGATGCACGCTCGCTGAGCTTCAGAGGGGATTTTGACGGCGCAGTTTGCTGGGGGAATAGCTTCGGCTATTTCGACGACGCGGGAAATACCGGGCTTCTGCAATCATTGGCGCGCGCACTCAGGCCGGGCGGACGGCTAGTGCTCGACGCCAGCAGCAACGCGGAGTCGCGCCTGCCGAACTTCTGCCCGCGTGAATGGAGCAGGATTGCTGATATTCTTTTCCTCGAAGAAAACGAATACGACCATGCGCAGGGACGGATGATCACTCACTACACTTTCATTCGCGGCGGCAAAGAGGAAAAGCGCATCGGATCGCACCGGATTTACACCTATCGGGAGATCTGCGGGATGCTCGAGGAGGCAGGCTTTGCTCATGTGGAAAGCTACGCAACACTGAGCAAGGAGCCCTTCAAACTGGGAGCAAACCAATTGTTTATGGAGGCCATCAAGGCGTCATGAATAGCGCTTGCAAGACGAACCCAAGAGGCTGGCCGAGATTGAAGACGCTGGCCGTTCTCGCCTTCCTGTTGATAGTTTATTCGGCATCGACGGTCTGGTTTGCGCTAGCCGCGCAAGCCCCACCCGACCTCCTCTCCCAAGCCGACTCAGTCTTTCACCAGATGAGCGAACTCACCGGCCTGCCCATCAAGTCCTCCCTCCAGAAGCAAATGGTCAGCCGGCCGGAAGTGTCGAAGTACATTGCGGAAACCCTGCATTCGGAAATGACTCCGCAAGACATCCACATTCAGGAGGCATCGCTGCAGGCGTTCGGCCTTGTCCCACCGGATTTCAATCTCGAGAAGTTCCTGATCAGCTTCTACACCGAGCAGGCCGCGGGGTTCTACGATCCCTTCAACAAGACCATGTTCATCGCCGACTGGGTCGAGCCGGACACGCAGCGGCTCGTTTTGGCTCACGAACTGACCCACGCGCTTCAGGACCAAAGCTATGACTTGGAAAAATTCCTCAAAGCCGACCACGAGGATGACGATGCCGAGGCCGCTCGTCTGGCGGTGGTGGAAGGCCACGCCACCGCCGCCATGATCCAGGAGATGATTGAGCCGATGAAATTGGAGGCAATGTCCTCGCTCGAGCCGCTGATGGCTCCCATCATCCAGCAGCAACTCGAAGAATTTCCGGCCTTCACCAAGGCCCCGTTCTTCTTTCGCTTCCAAGCCCTCTTTCCCTATATCGAGGGCATTGGCTTTATGCAGCAGGGGCTCCAGGCAGGCGGATGGAAAAAGCTCAACTCCTTGTTCGACGACCCGCCCCAGACCACCAAGGAGATTTTCCAGCCGGACGTGTATTTTCAGAAGCAACCTTTGCCCAAGATTTCTCTGCCCCAACCGGCGGCGCTCGCAGCGGTTCACGGGCTAAGCTTTCTGACCGAAAATAGCATGGGCGAGATGGGCTACCATGCGCTGCTCGGGCAGCTCATTTCCGAGGACGAGGCGAAGTCGGTAACTCCAAGCTGGCTCGCTGACCGCTATCTGCTATACGAAGAGAGTGACGCCGGGCCAGGAAAAAAGCAATACGTCCTGGTTTCGCAAACCCGCTGGTCGAGTGCCGAGTCCGCCCAAGCCTTCTTTCGCAATTACCACACCATCCTGGCTCACAAGTACACGGAACTCGCGCCCGACCCGCGCTCCACTGACGACACGTTTATCGGCAAGTCGAACAAAGGGGAGGTCATCCTACTTCACCGCGGCGACCAGTGCATTTGGGCGGAAGGAATTCCTGCTGCACAGACGGACGCTATGGTGAAGTGGCTTGATGAGCGCCAGTAGAAAAGGCGCCCGAAGTGAGCAAGGTCCAAAGCGCACCGCGCGGCGTGGATCCTGTGCAATTAAGAGATTATTGGCACTATGCCGGACTGACGGAGTCTTGCGGCGTAGGCGTCTACAGCTTCGTTGTGAATCTTCACGGCGTTGCTCAGGGTTGTCTCATGATGTTCTCTTGAGAAGGCGTCCTGAAGATGGTCGAGCCGGGGGCGCAGCACGCTCCCGAAAGTCCGCAGCGAATAACTGTAGGAACGGCGGCGGTCGGTATCCCACTCCGCAACACCATCGGTCACCAAAAAGAAATCCTCCCAGTGCTGCGGGGCGAACTCGGAACTGACCTCAACCGAAAAATCACCGCAACCACGAAGAAATCTTAACCGAACCACGCCCACTGCGACCGTGACAAAGGCACCGCCCATTGGTGGGGGGAACGGAACACCTTCATTGGCGATAAATGTCGCCGCGTTTTCCGTGAAGAGAAACGCCAAGTGGGTACGGATCTCTTCCGCAAAACGCCGCTGGTTCTCTCTTGCCATGCGCCTATCGAGCCAGCCGAAGCAGGGCTTATACAGATGCCGGAGCAGGAATAATGGGGGGTATAAGATCGGATACAAGATCAGATCCAGTAATCGCGCCCGTAGGCTCGGTCGTCGGGGATTGGTAATCGGAATCGGGAGCTGTTTCCTATGGGCAATTTCCACAACTTCTCCCGCACCGTTCTATGACGCGACCGAGAAGAACGAATCTCGAGCCGACTCTGGGCCGGTTCGGTCGTAACCCTCTGGTTCTCCCCGGCTGCGAAGCGCCCGCCTCCCTCATCTCATTCTGGCTTCTGACTCCTCATCGTCTACCCTTGCGGTGTACGGTGCTTGGCTTGCTCCATGGCGATCTGGTTTATATGTGAGAGGGCCTTGGCCCCGGACGCGCCCTCGATGGCCTTCACAGCTATTTCCTGGACTTGCTGTTTCGCTTCGTCAAGCTGCTTTTGGAGCGCCGCCATCTGCGCCGACTGACGCGCCAGGGTATCCTCGAGGGTCTTGATCTGAAGCTCGGCGAGGCGCTTCTCGGCTTCGCTCTCCTTTTTCAGTAGAAGAAATTGCTGTTCAAACTTTTGTGTTGTAGCTCGGGTAGCCTCAGTTGCCGCCTGAGCGCAGGCCTTCTCGAGCTTGGCCGGGAAACCCTCGGATTCGGCCCGAAGACGGGCGCTTTCCTCTTCCTGAGCCTTCAGCGCCGCGTCCCGCTGCTGCCAGCTCTTCTCCAGCGCTTCCTGCTTCTCCCGATTCTGTTTCTCCAGCAGTTTCACCTCTTCTTCATACTTGTCCTGGGCCTTCTTGCGCTCCAGCGCCTTCTTGTATTCGTACTCGTCGATTTCACGCTGTCGCTGTTTTCGAAGGTTTTCGTCCTGCTCCTTCCGGTCGCGCTCGGTTCGTTTCAGTTCCTCATCCCAGGAAGCGCGCTGGGCGGCGATTTCAGATTCCAACTCCTCTTTCTTCCGGGCATAATCCTGGACGAGCTGATCGAGCGCCGTGGAAGCTACGTCGATCTTGTGCAGTCTCTCGATTTCCTTCCTTTCCAATTCCACCGCCTCGCGGGCAGCGGAGAGGCGATTCACTTCTTGAACAAGTTTTTCGGAGAGCCCCGCGAGTGCCTTGGACAAATCCAGCCCCAGATCGGACAGGCCTTTCACTACCTCCTCGACCGAAATTCCCTCCACCCCCTGACGGATTTCCATTTCCCGCAGCTTCGCGGTTTCTTCTGCTTTCTTGTCGCTCGTCTCCCGGGCGGCCGCCGCCTCCTCGCGAATCTCGGCAAATTCCTCTTCGATTTCAGCCTTTGTGCGTTTCGGCCGCGCCACTGGTTTTGCGGTTTTCGTTGCCATATCGGTTGCCTCCTTATTTTACGTCGGTGACCTTTCCATTGTGAAACTCGACTGTCATGTCTTTGTATTTGTAGAGCACCTTTTCACCCAGGTCGGCGCGAGTCTGGGGCGGGCCGAGCGCCGCTTCAACTTCCGCGAAGGACATACCCAGCTTCACTTCTTTAACATAGACGCCGCTGGCGGTATTTCCGTAGTGAGCGGCCTCCGTGCGGGTGTCGAAGGGCCGCAGCCACTCTTTAACCAGTGAAGCAACCGCGTCGTAGTCCTTGGCATCGCCCGTCTCAAAAATAAGGTCAGCCTTGCCATACTTCAGACGCTCGCGGCGCGAGGCGCGTTCGCCGCCCTTCACCTGGTGCGGCGTCATAGTCTGGACGGTGATCGTGAAGTATCCGCCTCTTAATCTTCGAAACCAAGTGTATTTGGCAAAAACGATCTCGCCTTTGTGCAGAGGCTCGGGAATAATCTCTCCGCAGCCCGTGATGCCGGTGCCCGCGCCGGCTTGCTGGCCGAACTCGACCGCTTCACCGCTGATTCTGACATCGAGTGCATTTCCGGCAGGGACACCGGGAAGCCCCTCGCACACGCCCACCGCCAAACCTTCTCGAAGCACAACCAGGTACTTCCCTTTATAGCGTTCTTCCAATTCTTTCTTGTCCGCGGCAAAAAGAGGAAGGCAAAAGGATAACGATAAGACTAAGAATTTGACGCTTCGCTTCTTCATTTGACAGCACCACCAGCGAGAGTAGGTCGCAGCGCCGGCCCCATGCACGCCCGAGTTGCAGGGTGATAAATTACCTCGAATTCCGGACTAGAACAACAGAAACTGTGTTGATGAAAACCAAGCCTGGGAAGCTGTCATTCCGAATGGTCATGGGTCCTCGAGCCACCCAAATGAATGAAACCCACTTGCGCTGTCGCCCCGCGAAAGCGGGGGTCCATTGTTGGTTGCGAACAATGGATTCCCGCTTTCGTGGGAATGACGGGTTTTTCGGGAGAGCGCAGCGCGGCATGGCATTGGCCGAGGGCAGAACGGGGCTAGCGGCCCACCAGCTCGAGCAGTTCTTCCTCCCCGATGGTTTGCACGCCCAGCGACCGGGCCTTTTCGAGCTTCGAGCCGGGATCGGCGCCCACCACGACGTAATCAGTCTTCTTGCTGACCGAGCCGATGACGCGCCCACCCGCCGCTTCAATCATTGCTTTAGCTTCGTCGCGAGAATATTGAGCCAGAGCGCCGGTAAGCACAAACTGTTTCCCTGCCAAGTGGCCTTCGGCTTTCTGGACTTTCTGCTGCTCGAACTGCAAGCCGGCTTTGCGGAGTTTCTCGATGACCTCAAGATTCCGCGGTTCGGCGAAAAACTCGAGGATGCAGCCGGCCACCCGTGGACCGACTTCCTCAACTTCCAACAGTTCCTCCTCGCTCGCCTTGGCAAGTTTGTCCAGCGACGAAAAACGGTCGGCCAAAAGCTGGCCGGTGCGTTCGCCCACGAAGCGAATGCCCAAGGCGAAGATCAGGCGCGCCAGGCTCGCCTTCTTACTGTTCTCGATTTCCGAGAGCAAGTTGCTTGCAGACTTGTCCCCCATCCGTTCCAGATTTGCCAACTGTTCGTGGGTCAGACTATAAAGATCCGCAACGTCCTGGACCAGGCCCTTTTCCACCAGTTGATCCACCAAGGCTTCTCCCAAACCGTCAATGTCCATAGCGCGGCGGCCGGCGAAAAACAACAGCGACTCTCGAAGCCTGGCCGGGCAAGCGGAATTAACGCAGCGGTAAGCGACTTCACCTTCGGCGCGGTGCACGTCGCCGCCACACACGGGGCAGTGCTTGGGCATGGTGAATTCGACGCCATCCGGGGCATGGACCTCCACCCTGACGACCTGCGGGATTACCTCTCCAGCCCGCTGAATGACCACCGTGTCG
>Ga0187784_10004112_pt1 | contig 11770 bp, 9 predicted proteins | sample 1015_SJ02_MP15_2_FD_132964 | JGI IMG/M metagenome (GOLD analysis project Ga0187784, IMG submission 132964) | Tropical peat soil microbial communities from peatlands in Department of Meta, Colombia - 1015_SJ02_MP15_20_MG | ecosystem: Environmental > Terrestrial > Soil > Wetlands > Peat | place... | reverse complement strand
TCAGCGGCTTGCGCGCTTCCTCCTGTCGCTATGCCCGGCGGAAGCCGAGCGCCGCCGTTTTCGCCTGCCCTATGACAAGCGGCTTATCGCCGCGCGGCTCGGCGTGACGCAGGAGACGCTGTCGCGCGCCTTCGCGCGCCTGCGCGAGTTCGGCGTGCGCACGGAGACGCGGGACGTGTCCGTCGAGAGCGCCGCGCGCCTGCGCGCGCAATATCGCGACCTCGAGCGCCCAGGCGCCGCCCCCGGCCCAAGGCTGGGGGAGGGCGGCTGAACCGCCCCATAGTCATGGGTCAGTGTGAATACGCGGCGTGACTCTTTCGGTCCGATAAGCTCTATCGACGCCTTCTTCGCGCCCTTCGCGTCTTTGTGGCGCCACTCCACCACAAAGACGCGAAGGGCGCGAAGAATTGCCGATTCATTGGCGCTAGCCGGCGCGCCCCGAGCTTCATCCGCGCCGAAGCCTGATCGGCCCCGCTATTTCTGGACGCCGCCTTGGCGGACGTTCGAGGATGCGCCATTTCCGGACCCTGCCGGAACGGCCAGGCGCAAGCCTTTCGCTTTTGCGGGCCCCTTTCCTCACTCGCCGACGATGTATTCCCTGGTGGTTGCGTTCGCCGAAGCAATGGTCGACAGCGAAGAACCCACCATCTCGTCTGATTTCGTAGCTACGCCGTGATTGTTCGCCAAGGGCATCGTGAGGCTGAAAATCGCGCCGCCCTCGGGGTTGGGCCCGGCCCATATTCGACCATGATGCGCTTCGATAATTGCGCGCGAGATCGAGAGACCTACGCCCATGCCCCTGGGCTTCGTCGTGACAAACGGCTCGAACAAGCTCGGCTTAATCTTTTCGGACAATCCGACGCCCGTGTCGATAATGTCGATCCGGATTTCTTCTTCGTCGGACGCCGTCGAGACTACGACCTCCCGTCTTCGCACAGGCTCCATCGCCTGCATGGCGTTGTTCAGCAGATTAACGAGAACCAGCACGATCTGCGTCTTATCGGCCAGAACCTCATCTTGTGCGGCGTTCAATCGAAGCGACACGGCGACGCCCGCATCGTTCGTGGCCGCGGCCGTTGCGCTTAGCGCCTCGTGAATCAGGCCATGCGCGCTCAGCTGAAGCTGGTCTGGCTCGCCATGCGCGATGAACGATCGCAGCCGGGAAACGATTTCGCCGGCGCGCGCAATTTGCGCCGAGGCGTTATGGAGCATCTCCTGAATTCCCGTTGTTGAGCGCTGCTGCGGCCGCATTTCAAGCAATCGACGCAGCGCTCCCAGATAAGCGCCAGCGGCAGTGAGCGGCTGATTGATTTCATGCGCGATGCCGGCGGCCGTGCTTTGCATGATCGCTATTCGATCGGCATGCAGCTTTCGCTCCCGCGCCTCATTCCGCTTCTGCTCTGAAATGTCTAGGACGAAGGCGACGCCGTCGAGGGTGGCCTTATCGAGCAGCGCTCGAGCGACGAGAATCGGGATGCGTCTTCCATCCTTGCGGATATACTCTTTTTCCGTCGGGCGTTCGTTTTTGCCTCTAGCAATCAATTCCGCGATCGCCACGGCGTTAAACGGCCGATGCTCCAGAGGCGTCATTTCATACCAGTTAATCCGCCCAGCGCTCAAATCTTCGCGGTCATATCCGATCATCTCGAGGAATTTGTCATTTGCATCGGTAATCGCGCCGCTGCGGGCGTTGCCGTAACAGACGCCGAGCAGATTGGAGTCGAAAAAGGCTCTGGACCGCTCCTCGCTGGCGCGCAGCTCTTCCTCGGCGCGCTTGCGCGCCGTGATATCCTGGACATGACCATGCCAGACGATCGCTCCTCCCGGCTCGGGCACGGGGCGCGAAAGGCCTTCAAGCCAAATCGTTCCCTTCCGCGGGTGATTGTAGCGAAATTCTTCGCGCCAGGTCGAAAGCGTGCGCGCAGACTCGGCAATGCTGGCGCTGATCCGCTCGCTGTCATCGGGGTGGTTATGCGCGAAGACAGGCGCCGCGTCCGTTCTGACCTCTTCCGGAGCAAAACCAAACACCGAGGGGAAGTTGTCGGAGGCGTATGGGAATGATGGCTTGCCGTCCGCGCCTTGACGGAAGCTGGCGATTACGCCCGGCATGGCCGCGACGCAGGCCGCCATGATCTCCAGCTGCTCGGCGAGCCGGGATTTCTCCGACAAAAGCCGTTCCATCGAGACTTCGTCTGTGATGTCGCGGCAGATTCCGATGACGCGGACGGCCTTGCCCTGCGAAAAAAAGGCCTGCCCAATGGAGCTGATCCAACGCTCCTCTCCGTCGTTGGGCCGATGAATTCGATACTTTGCCCGATATTGTCCATCGCCCTCGGGGTCGAGCGCCTTGCTCAAGGCTTTTCGCGCATGCAGCCGATCGTCTTCGGCGAGCAGGGAAAATATTTCCTCCGGAGCAATGCGTCTGTCTTGCTCAAATCCAAACATGGTCCGCAATTCGGAGTTCGCCTCCGCTGCGTCGGCCACGGGATCATAATCCCAAGTCCCGATGCCGCCGGCGGCCATGACCAGTCGCAACCGTTCATGAGCCACTTGCATCGGGTCCATTGCGGTTTTTCCCTCTCGAAGAACCATAGTTTCTCACCGCCGGCTATTGAGACGCGAACGGCGATAGTAGCAGCGTGGGCCGCAGGCAATCCAGAGCAGAATCTGTTTGTTTTCACCCGCGTTCGGACCCGGCGCAAGCTTAACGGTCTCAAGCCCAAGCCACGTTTGAGTTTAAACGCCAGCCGAGCAGAATCCTTTCTTCTGGCGCTTCTCAAAAGTACTGTATTCCTATTCAGCGTGGACAAAACAGCGCGATTTCGAACAGGCCGCTGCCTTCGCTGCCCCAGCTTGCAAAGCCAACAACAAGGGCGGTATGGGAGGGAGCGCGGCGGGCGCGGCGCGCGAACGCGCTGAAGCCCACAGAATTCGCGCAAGATTTTCGCGCGAGAGGGCGTATGTCCGATCTTTCCGGTCTCCTCAACGCCGGCGGCGCCGACGCGCTCCTGCTCGTCCCCACGGCCATCGCGCTCGGCGCCCTGCACGGGTTGGAGCCCGGCCACTCCAAGACCATGATGGCGGCCTTCATCGTCGCCGTCCGCGGCACGGTCGCGCAGGCCGTTCTACTCGGCGTGGCCGCGACGGTCTCGCATACGCTGGTCGTTTGGCTCATCGCCATGACCGGACTCTATTTCGGCTCACAATGGCGGGCGGAGCACGCCGAGCCCTATCTGCAGCTCTTCTCGGGGGGGCTGATGCTGCTGGTCGCGGCCTGGATGGGCTTGCGCTACTGGCGCGAGCAGGGCGGCGCGGCGGCCTTTGCAGAGGCAGGCCACGATCACGGCCATTACCATCACCATCACCATGACCACCATCACGGTCATGGTCATGATCACGGCCACGCCCACGCCGGGCATGATCATGACCAAGACCGGGACCAAGAGCATGAGCATGAGCACGAGCACGAGCACGAGCTCGACGGGCAGGCGGAGCACGGGCGACAGGACCACCATCACCGCAACTTCGGCCATCCGCGCCGGCGTCCGCCGCTGGCGCGCTCGAAGGAAGCGCGGTTCAAGCAGGAGCTCATCGCGGTCGATGGCGAAGTTTTCGCTGACGCCCATGAGCGCAAGCACGCGCTGGAGATCAACCGCCGCTTCTCCGGCGCTCACGCGACAACGGGCCAGATCGTGATGTTCGGCCTGACGGGCGGCCTCATCCCCTGCCCCGCGTCGATCACCGTGCTGCTGCTCTGCCTCCAGGTCGGCAAGATCGGCCTCGGCGCCCTGCTTGTGCTTTGCTTCAGCATCGGGCTCGCGGCGACGCTCGTCCTTGTCGGCGTAGCGGCGGCGCTGTCACTGCGCCACGCGGGCGCGCGCTTCAAGAGATTCGGCGCGCTTGCCGGGAGGGCGCCCTATCTTTCCTCGACGATTGTCGCGCTGATCGGCGCCTACACCATTTACTTGGGCTTCTCGTCGCTAAGCTGACCCAACAGGGCGCCGAGCGCCATCTCGTTCTTGACGACGCCCTCGGTGAGCGGCTCCTTCAAGAAGAAATCGAGAAAGGCCGAGACGCTTGGGTCGACGGCGTAGGGTTTGAAATCCGTCACGCCCTCCTCGCGCAGCACGTTCACGTCGATGTAAAAGGCGCCGCGGCACGCGCGCGCAGGGCGCGTCAGGATCGCGTGCGCCGCGTCAGCGACGACCTCGGGCTTGCGCGCATGGCGCAGCGCCAGCTCGCCGCCGAGAAGATTGCCGACCGCCGCGGTCGCAATCATGGTCTCCGGCCACAGCGAGCTCACGCCGATGTCGGGCAGCGCCTGCGCGAGGCCGAGCGTCACGAGGCTCATGCCGTATTTGGCCATTGTGTAAGCAAGATTAGGCGCAAACCATCGCGGATCGAGGTCAGGCGGCGGCGACAGCGTCAGGATATGCGGGTTTTTCGCCTTGCGCAGATGCGGCAGCGCGAGCTTCGCGCAAAGATAGGAGCCGCGCGCGTTGATCTGGTGCATCAGATCGAAGCGCTTCATGTCCAACCGATCGATGCCGCGGAGGTCGATCGCGCTGGCGTTGTTGACGAGGATGTCCACGCCGCCAAATCGCTCGACAGTCTTCTCCATCGCCGCGGCGACCTGCTCCTCGAAGCGGATGTCGCAAACGATGGGAAACGCCGCGCCGCCCGCATCCTCTATTTCTTTCGCCGCGGTGAAGATCGTGCCGGGGAGCTTCGCCTGCGGTTCGGCGCTCTTGGCGGCGACGGCGACATTGGCCCCGTCCTGCGCCGCGCGTCGCGCGATGGCGAGGCCGATGCCGCGGCTCGCGCCAGTGATGAACAGGGTTTTTCCGCCCAGCGACCGCGTCATGTGATCCTCCATCGTCGGAATTGCTGGAATTGACGATACAAGCGCCCCTCTGTTACAGCTTCACAGAGGCCGCCGCACGAAGCGCCGCGCTCGAAACCGCGAGGATCGCCAAGGGCAGATGACCGTCAATCCCCGCAGGCGGCGATCGTCTCTTTAGGATTGCGCCCGCCGCCCGAGCTTTTTCGTAAAAGCGAGATGGCGCCCATCGCCCGCCTTCTCAAGAACAAGAAAGAAAGATGGAGGAAACATGAAGAAGCTCTCGATCGCGACGGCGCTTTGCCTCGTAGCCTACGCTACTTCTGCGGCGGCGGAAACAAAGATTTGGCAGGTCACCGAGGAGACCGACGCCGGCATCAAATATGGGCAGGGCTCTTGGAAGGTCACGAAGGACGGGGACAAGGTGTCGGGGACTGCTGAAATCATGGACGACGTCGGCAATGTCGTGACCTATAAGCTCGACGGCACTTTTGCGGGCACGAACTACACCGTCAACCTCGTCGATCGTAGCGACAAACGGAAGGGCTGCGTCTGGAACGGTCACATCCCCAGCCCGAGCGGCGTGCAGACGAAGGGCCTCGCTGGCTGGGCGCAGTGCGAAGGGGTGAAGATCATTATCCGCGCCTACGACTGAACCGAGGGTGCGCGCGGCCTCTAGGCGCCGCCCTTGGGGAGCGATATAAAGTTCAAGCGGCGCTGCGGTGCTCGTGCAGGACTTTAATTCCCCGGGGCCTTATCGATCTCCAAGGGAGCTGTCCCTGGCCTCGCCCGTGGGCTTGGCTACATGGCGCCCACCTACGTTGTAGGTACCCGGGATCGATGTCCCACGGCTCTCGTGGCCCGCACCCTTTTTCAAGGAGCGCCGGATTGGCGAAGATCACGGACGTTAAAGCCAATCTGCGCCGACATTCCCTCGAACGCCGCGATCTCATCTCGCCCAAGGAGGCGCATGAGGCCGCCGCTCTCGTGTGTGCGCGGGCGCTGGCGATCATCGACGAGATTGCCGGCGGCGCGCCGCTCGCCGGCCTGCCGATCTCCGTTTATTGGCCGATCCGCAGCGAGCTTAACACCCGCCCGCTGATCGAGGCGCTGCACCGCCAAGGCGCCGCAGTCGCGTTGCCGGTCATGAGCGCGGTGCGCTGCCCGCTCGTCTTTCGCGCCTTCAATCCGGACGAGGACGAGCTCGTCAAGGGGCCGTTCGGCCTTTCGGAACCCGACGCCGAAAAGCCGGAACTCTCGCCGCAGATCGTGTTCTCGCCGCTCGCCGCCTTCGATCGCTGCGGCGTGCGGCTCGGCTATGGCGGCGGCATCTACGACGCGACGCTCGAAAAATTGCGCCGGCGGCGTCCGGTTGCCGCGATCGGCCTCGCCTTTGCGTTGCAAGAGGCGGAAGCCGTTCCCTTCGAGCCGCATGATCAGCGCCTCGACTATATTCTCACCGAGCGCGAGACGATCGCCTGCGCTTGAACGTCGCCTGCGTCGCCGCACTTGCGCCTTGCGCGCTTTTGCGGCAAGTCGGCGCGCCGCCTGTAGCGAAGCGCGGCTCCTTGATGTGAGAAAGGTGACCATGGCCCGCGACGCTGACGACGCCACGCCGATTTCGTCGCAAAGCGAGCTCGTCGCCTATCTCGAAGCCGGCGTGAAAGACAGGAGCGCCCCGCTGCGCGTCGGCACCGAGCATGAGAAAATTCCGTTCTATAAGAACGGCCATGCGCCCGTGCCCTATGCGCCGAACGGCGTCCGCGCGTTGCTCGAAGGGCTGCGGCAAAAGTCCGGCTGGCGCGGCATTTTCGACCGCGACGCGCTGATTGGCCTCTATGACGAGAACAGCGGGGGCGCGATCTCGCTCGAGCCCGGCGGGCAGTTCGAGCTTTCCGGCGCGCCCCTCGAGACCGTCCACGAAACCAGGGCGGAGTGCGACAGACATTTCGAGATGCTGAAAGCCGTCGCCGACCCGCTCGGCGTCGGATTTCTCGATCTCGGCGCCAGTCCCAAGTGGTCGCGCGCCGAGACGCCGTCGATGCCCAAGCAGCGTTACAAGATCATGTCGGCCTACATGCCGAAGGTCGGCCGGCTCGGCCTCGATATGATGTTTCGCACGGCGACGATCCAGGTCAATCTCGACTTCACGAGCGAAGCCGACATGGTCAAGAAGCTGCGCGTGGGTCTGGCGTTGCAGCCGGTCGTCACGGCGCTTTTCGCGAATTCGCCCTTCATCGACGGCAAGCCCTCCGGCGCGCTGTCCCAGCGTTCGGCCATCTGGCGCGACACAGATCCGGCGCGGACGGGCATGCTGCCCTTCGCCTTCGAGGAGGGCATGGGCTTCGAGCGCTATGTCGATTACGCGCTGGACGCGCCGCTCTACTTCGTCAAGCGCGGCGACGTCTATCATGACGTTGCCGGGACGAGCTTCCGCGATCTCATGGCCGGCCGCCTGCCGCAACTGCCTGGCGAGCGCGCGACGATCGCCGATTGGGCGAATCACCTGTCAACCCTGTTCCCGGAGGCGCGGCTGAAGACCTACCTCGAGATGCGCGGCGCGGACGCAGGTCCCCGCGCGCATATGACCGCGCTGCCTGCGCTGTTCGCGGGACTTCTTTATGACTCCGAGGCGCTCGAGGGCGCCAGCGAGCTGATCCGCGACTGGAGCGCAGAGGACCGGGAAAAGCTGCGCGCCGAAGCGCCGATCCAGGCGCTCGCGGCGAGGATCGGAGGCCGGAGCGTCCGGGAGGTCGCAGGCGACATGCTGTCGCTCGCGCGCGGCGGTCTGGCGCGCCGGGTGCACAGGAACGCCGAAGGCCAGGACGAGACCGTCTATCTTGCGCCGCTGGAAGCGATCGTCGACCGTGGCCGCCCGCTCGCAGCGGAGCGGCTCGAGGCCTTCCACGCGCGTTGGGGCGGCGCCCTCGAGCCCGCCTTCTCGGAATGCGCGCTTTGAGGTCTAAAAGCTCGTGGCGCCAATGTGACAGCGTGGCTGGACCGTACGCCCCGACCCGCTCCAATCCCGCGGCGCGCCTCCAGCTGCGCTGACGCCGTCCCGCATGGAAATGTGACCGCGGCGCGGCGGCTTGCGCCGATTTTTCGCCAAGGCTCAGGGCTACTCTCTCGGGCGACTCAAAACGAGAGGAGCCATGAGTTCGGTCGAAGCCTGTTCCGACATCGCCTTAGAGCCCCGCGAAAAGCCTGGCCGCTTGCGCTGTGCGCTGCGCTTCATGTCTGCGCCTCGTCGCGGCGAGCCGTCTTTCTGGGACGACAGCAACGCCTCGGCGACCGCGCGTGCGATCTCGGTGTTGGCCCTGTTGACCGTAGTCTCTGCGGTGGTGTTCGCCCTTTCGCCCGCGAAGGCTCCGCCCGAGCCGGCAAAAGCCGGGCCACGCGCGCAGGCGGAGCGTCCGGCGGCGGCGGCGCCAGCCTCGCTGACGCTCCTGGTCTCGGTCGATCCAAACGACGATTTTCCGCTGGATTCGGACTTCAACAGCGATGCGGCGGCGATGCTCTATCGCCGACTGGCTGGAAAACCGCTCATCGTCGAGCGCCCGGGGCACATTCTCTTCGGCGCCGCCCAGCAGGTGCGGGCTTCGATCGTCGAACGCGTCGTTTCCGCGGCGAAGACCGCGGGCGCCGATCCGGCGCTCATGATGAGCATCGCCGACAAGGAGTCGAATTTCTCCCCGAGCGTGAAGGCCTCGACCTCCTCCGCGAGCGGACTGTTCCAGTTCATCGACACGACCTGGCTGCGAGTCGTGCGCGAATTCGGCGAGCGCTACGGCCATGCGGAAGAAGCCAAGGCCATCACGGGCGACGACGAGAAGCCGGCAGTTTCGCAAAAGAAGCGGGCCGAGGTTCTGGGCCTGCGCAACGACCCCTATCTCGCGGCGGCGATGGCCGCGGAGATGCTCAAGCGCGATGGGCAGAAAATCGCCGACATGCTCGGACGCCCCTTGAGCGCGGGCGAGACCTATCTGCTGCATTTTCTGGGGCCGGACGACGCGACGCGCTTCATGTCGAAGCTCGATTCCAGTCCCGACGCCTCGGCGGCGAAGCTGCTGCCGAAGCCCGCGCGCGCGAACAAGCCGATCTTCTTTGCGCGCCAGAACGGCAAGCTCAAGGAGCGGTCGATCAAGGAAGTGCATGAGGCGTTCGAGCATATGATGGGGGACAGGCTGGAGCGCTTCGCCGACGTGGAGCAGCGCCTGCCGGACGACGCGCGGGCTTACGCGGCCCCATGAAGCGCGCCTTTTGGAGCTGATCGCGGCGTCCCGCGCCTGCGCGGCGCGGGTCTTGAGCTGGCGAACGTCTCGTATTCGACGCCGCTGCCGCGTATCGCAAACCGGCGGGATTTGTCGTAACCTTGCCGAATGCGATCTGAAGGAAAAAAACTTTCGGCGGGGGATGTAAAATTTTCCGTCGCGCCCATGATGGAGTGGACGGACCGGCATTGCCGCCGCCTGCACCGGTTGATGTCGCGGCGGGCGCGGCTCTACGCCGAGATGCTGACCGTGGGCGCGGTCATTCACGGCGATCGTGAGCGGCTCATGGGCTTCGACGCCTCCGAGCATCCGGTCGCCTTCCAGCTCGGGGGCTCCGAGCCCAAGGGCCTCGCCGAAGCCGCGCGCATCGCCGAGGACTTCGGCTACGACGAGATCAATCTCAACTGCGGCTGCCCTTCAGACCGCGTGCAGAATGGCGCTTTCGGCGCCTGTCTCATGCTGCGCCCGCAGCTCGTCGCCGAATGCGTGCGCACGATGAAGGACGTCGTGCGCGTTCCGGTCACGGTCAAATGCCGCATCGGCGTCGACGATCAGGACCCGGAGACCGCGCTGTTCGAGCTCGCCGCGCAAACGGTTGCGGCAGGCGTGGACGCCCTGATCGTGCATGCGCGCAAGGCCTGGCTGAAGGGGTTGTCGCCGAAGGAGAACCGCGACATCCCGCCGCTTGACTATGCGCTCGCGCATCGGCTCAAGCGCGCGTACCCGGCGGTCCCCATCGTCGTCAACGGCGGCCTCGCGACGATCGAAGCGATGAAAGAGCAGCTCGGGGTCGTGGACGGCGTCATGGTCGGACGCGCCGCCTATCAGGATCCGGCGCTGCTCCTAAAGGTCGATTCCGAGCTTTTCGGAGAATCGCCGCCTTTCGCCGACTGCTTCGAGGTGGTTAAGGCCTATGCGCCCTATGTCGAGAAGCAGCTGGCCGCGGGCGAGCGGCTGGCGTCGATCACGCGCCACATGCTCGGCATGTTTGCAGGCATGCCGGGCGCGCGCGCATTCCGCCGCCGCTTGGCGCTGGAGGCCGTGCGCCCCGACGCCGGCGTCGAGCTCTTGCTTTCCGCGGTGGACGAGGTGCGCGACGCTCGCGCCCGCGCGACGCTCGAATATGAGTTCTGATCAGCGCGCGCAGAGCAGGAGCAGGAAGGCGATCTCCGCCGCCTGCTGCGCCGCGCCGAGCACATCTCCTGTGTAGCCGCCAATCTGCCGTCGCGCGAGCCGCGCGACGGCGATCGCCGCAAAACCCGCAGCGGCCCCGGCGCCCAGAAGCTGCGCGAGGGAGGCGCCTGCAAAAAGGAGCGGCGCGGCGAGCGCCGCGCTGAGCGCAAGCGCCACGCGCAGAGTTTCTGCGTCCGGCGGCGTCACCGCGGCGCCCGCGCCGTCGCTGCGCGCGGGCGCGAGCATGACGAGCGGCGCGAGGCCTGCGAGGCGCGAGGCCGCGCCGACGGTGACGAGCGCGAGGGCCGCAAGCCATAGGCCGCGGTCGCAGATCGAGGCGAGCGCCGCGACACGCGCCATGAGACCAAGCGCGAGCGTCGCGGCGCCGTAAGAGCCTAAAAGGCTGTCGCGCATGATCTCGAGCTTTTTCTCGCGCGTGGCCCCGCCGCCGAAGCCGTCGGCGACATCCGCGAGGCCGTCCTCATGCAGGGCGCCGCTGACGGCGACGAGCGCCCCGATGGCGCAGACAGAGGAAGGCAGCGGCGGAACGCCGACCGCCCGCGCAGCAAGGAGCGCGACCGCGCCGCAGCCGCCGACGATCGCGCCGGCGACGGGAAGCGCGCGCAGGGCCTGCGGGAAACGCAGCCGCACGGAAGGCGCGAGAGGAACGTCAAGGCGCGAATAGAAGCGCAGACAGACGAGCAGGTCGTCGACAAAGGGGAGGTCAAGGAGCTTCGCCATGCCCGCGCTTCTGCCTTCAGCGCGCGCGTTTGTCGAGAGAGCGCCGAGACGCCGGCATTTACGCCAGGGAACGGATCTTCAAGAAATTGAGTCGTCCTGCGTCCTGCGCTCTGGTGGAACTTTCAACGGCTTGACCTTGTCAAAAGCTCCAAATGGGAGGAGGATTACATTCGCAGCCGAAGCGATCCGGCGAATCCTGATGGCCGCTAGAGCCCAGAATCTGAGGCGGCTGGCCCTGCTGGCGGCGCCACCGCGCCGTAAATCGAAGCTTTGGAGGCGAAGAGGGCCCCCTTCGCTCGTCGGTCAAAAATCCTGGGAGATTAGCCATGTGTCGTCGTCCGATAATGATGCTGCTCGCCTGGAGCGGCTTTATCCTTTTGACGACGCTGACGGGGGCGCGGGCGGCGTCGTGTTCCGATCGGCTGCGTGTGTGCGAAGCTTTTTGCGAAAAAAATTACAATAACGCGCCGAGGTGTCTGGGAACCTGCCAAGGCATTTTTGAGGAGTGCAAGTCGACCGGCTGCTGGGAGAGCCGAATCACGGCGAAACGCTGCGGATATTCGAGACAATAGGCTCTGACGACCGAAAGCGCCTTCGTCGTCTTTCCCGAATGGCGCGGATGCGTCATCCTAGGGCCTGTCGTCAGTTGAGCCAGAAGAGGACGCAGACGAGTTGGACGGCGGCGAGAAACGTATTCGCGAGCTTGTCGTAGCGTGTGGCGATTGCGCGAAATCCCTTGAGCTTG
>Ga0187784_10004110_pt1 | contig 11772 bp, 7 predicted proteins | sample 1015_SJ02_MP15_2_FD_132964 | JGI IMG/M metagenome (GOLD analysis project Ga0187784, IMG submission 132964) | Tropical peat soil microbial communities from peatlands in Department of Meta, Colombia - 1015_SJ02_MP15_20_MG | ecosystem: Environmental > Terrestrial > Soil > Wetlands > Peat | place... | reverse complement strand
TGGTTCCCGTCGAGACCGCCCGGGTCTTCGTGGAGCGCCTGCGCGCCGTGTCGCGCCAGCCGGTGGTCTTCGCCGAGTTGCCCCTCGCGCAGCACGCCTTCGACATTTTGGCTTCGTTGCGCTGCCAGGCCACCACCTCGGCCGTGGCGGACTTCCTCGACGGCGTCCGTGCGGCCGTCCCGCCCCCTCCGGCCGACGCGGCCGACGCGAAGGCCGACCGGAACGCCGATGGGAAGTCGAAGCCCACGCGAATTCTTTCTGACGTAGAGTCAGCTCCCGAATTCTGACCTCGCGTCCCCGCCGGGCCTGGCCCGGGAGGCACGCGAGTCAGGGTGTCGAGAGGGAGGAGCGCGAGGGGTGGCACTGGCGATCACACGCACGCTCGACCCGATGTGGCGTGGCGGCCGTCGGCCGGCGAGCCGGGCCTGGCGGCGGGCCCTCGGGAGCTCCCTGCTGACGGGCACGCTCGCCGTGGGGGGCGGTGCGGTCCTGGCGCCCGGGCCCGGTATCCCGGCTGCCCCCGCTGGTGCCTCGGTGCGGGCGACGAGCACCTGCGCGCCGGTGGAGACTCCCACGGCGGCTCAGAACGCCTCGACGACCGGCATCACGCCGACGTCGGTCACGGTGGGCAACGTGTCCATCATCACGGGTCCGGTGCCCGGCTTGTTCGCGGGTGCGCCCATCGGGGTCAAGGCCTACTTCGACATGATCAACTCCCAGGGCGGGGTGAACGGCCGCAAGCTGTACGTCGACTCCAAGGACGACGCGTTCAGTGGCTCGCAGAACCAGACCGAGACGGAGCAGGCCATAGCCAGCGACTTCGCTCTGGTCGGGAGCTTCTCGCTCTTCGACGGTTACGGCTGTGCCGCGCTGGCGCAGAACTCCGCTGTGCCCGACGTGTCGGTCACGCTCGACTCGGGGACCAACGCGTTGCCTAACGACTTCAGCGCGCAGCCCCTCGCCTTCGGGGAGAGCAACGGGCCGATCGCCTATTACAAGAAGCACTATCCCAACGCCAAGACGCTCGGAGCCATCGTCTCCGATGTGGCGTCCGCCAAGGCGCAGTGGGAGGGCCAGCTGGCGGGGTTCGTGGCCCAGGGTTACAAGCTCGGCTACGTCGACTACGTGAACCCGTTGCAGTCCGACTTCACGACTGATGTCATCAACATGAAGAGCCACGGGGTCACCGCGGTGGACCTGACCGACGTCGACTGGCAAGACGGCGCCATCTTCGTGCAAGACATGGCCACACAGAGCTGGCACCCGGCGCTCGTCTTCTCGGGCGGTCCGCTCTACGCGGCCCAGTTCATCTCGCACGCCGGCGGGCCGGCCGCCACGAGCGGGATCCAAATCGGCCAGGGCCAAGCGTTGTACCTCGGCCAGGACGCCAAGTCGGTGCCGGCAGACCAGCAGTTCCTCACGTATGTGAAGAAGGTGAACGCGAGCTGGATGCCGGACCTCTACACCCTCTACGGGTGGGCGTCGGCCCAGTTGTTCGTCCAAGCCCTCCGGGCCGCTGGCGCCCATCCGACCCGGGGCGCCGTGATCGCGCAGCTGAAGAAGATCACCTCGTTCGGGGCCAGCGGTCTGCTCGGCACGGCCAACCCGGCCGCCAAGACGCCGACCGCGTGCTACCTGATGGCGCAGATCAAGAACGGAAAATACGTCCGGGAGACGCCGCCGACCAGCGGCTTCAATTGCAATACGACCTATTACCAGCCGTCAGGTAGCTGACGGGTCTCTCGGGGGGAGTGCACGCCGAGAAAATGCGTCCGTGAGCATCTTCCTCTCCTTCACCGTCCTCGGGGTCGTCACGGGTGCGGTCTACGGCATCTTGGCCACCGGGCTGGTGGTGACCTACAACACCACGGGCGTCTTCAACTTCGCCCAGGGCGCGGTGGGGATGGTGGCCGCCTTCTCCTACTGGCAGCTGTGGCAGGACTGGCACTGGCCGTTCCTGCTCGCCATCGCGGTCATCGTCTTCGTCGAGGCGCCGTTGCTCGCCATCGCCGTCGAGTTCGTGCTCTTCCGGCGCATCCACGGGGCCTCGGTCGAACGGTCGCTCATGGTGTCGCTCGGCCTGCTGGTGATCCTCCTGGGGCTTGCCACCATCTTCTGGGGCAGCCCTGAGGTGATCCGCTCGGTGCCGCCCTACTTCACCTCTGCTGACGGCTCGGTGGCCTCGGTGCACCTCTTCGGCGCCAACGGAGTGACGTTGCAGGTGCAGCAGATCATGATCGTCGTGGTGGCGGCGGTGGTCGCGGTGGCCCTTGGCGTGTTCCTGCGCCGCTTCCGCCTCGGCGTGGCGCTTCGTGCAGTGGTCGATGACCCCGAGCTCGTCGCCATGTCCGGGGCCAAGCCCTACCGCATGTCGCAGATGGGCTGGGCCCTCGGATTCATGCTGGCCGCCTTGGCCGGGGTTCTCATCGCCCCGCTGGTGGGCCAGACCGGGCTGACCTCGACTCAGCTCACGCTGCTGGCCCTCAACGGCTTCGCTGCCGCCGTGGTGGGCCGCCTGCGCAGCTTGCCGATGACCTTCGTCGGGGCGCTCGGGCTCGGGCTCCTCACCCAGTACTGCGTGGGCTACCTGCCCGGCCACATCAACCCCGGACTGGCGTCCGTCCTCACCGAGGTGGTCCCGGTCGCCTTCCTCTTCGTGGTCCTGCTGGTGATCCCCGCGGCGCGCCTCGCCCCGGTCGGCCGTCTGGCCACGCGGCCGGTGCCGAAGGTGGTGACGGCGCGCCAGTCGGCAGCGGGGGCCATCCTTCTCGTGGCCGGCATGGCCGTGCTCGCCGTCTTGGCCGGCGCGACCGCCCTCGCCACCCTCTCGCAGGGGCTGGCTTTCGGCATCGTCGGGCTCTCCTTGGTGCTCCTCGTCGGGTACGCCGGGCAGGTCTCGCTGTGCCAGCTGACCTTCATGGGCATCGGCGCCTTCACCATGGGCAAGGTTTTCGGCGGCGACTCGTGGTGGGGCCTGGTGCTCGCCGTGGTCGTCTCCGGTGCCGTCGGCGCGCTGGTCGCGCTGCCGGCCATGCGCCTGCGCGGTCTCTACCTCGCTCTGGCCACGTTCGCCTTCGGCGAGGTCATGTACTCCGCCTTTTTCAACAATTCGAGCGTCATCTCCGATGGGACGTCCATCCCCGTCGGTCGGCTCTCGCTCCCCTTCATGCGCTCGGTGGGCGACCAGGCCGAGCTGATCGAGGTGGCGGTGGCGGCCGCGTTCTGCGCCATGCTGGTGGGGTTGTTGCGGCGCCGGGCCTTCGGCCGGAGACTGGTGGCGATGAGCGACTCCCCCGCCGCCTTCGCGACGGTGGGCCTGAGTCCGGTGCGCACCAAGGTGATCGTGTTCAGCATCTCGGCTGCCATGGCCGGGCTCGGCGGGGTCTTCTATGCCGGCCAGCAGGGTGGCATCGGGGCCAACGACGTCCAATTCATCTCGAGCCTCACCCTCCTCCTGTTCGTGTGCATCTGGGGCATCCGGACCATCTCGGGGGCGCTGCTCGGCGGCGTGACCCAAGCGGCTCTCCCGGTGCTCCAGACCCACCTGCCCGCCTCGCTGGCCGACATCACCGGCTTGGCCGCCGGCATCGGGATCATCCTCCTGGCCCGGCACCCCGAGGGGATCCTCGGCATGGAGTGGCTGACCGGCCGCGTCTCGCTGCCCTTCGGCGAGGAACGGGTGCCCGCGGGCGGGCTCCTCATCGAGCAGGAGGTGGCTCGTGCCGCTTGAGGGAGCCGCGTCCTACGCCGGCGCACCTGCCCTCGAGGTCGACGGCGTGTGCGTCAACTTCGGCGGCGTCGCCGCGCTCACCGACGTGTGCCTGCGCGCCGATGCCGGCGTGGTTACCGGCCTGATCGGGCCGAACGGCGCGGGCAAGACGACGCTGTTCAACGTGATCACCGGACTGCAGCGGCCTGACCACGGTGTCGTCCGGCTCGGTGGCGTCGACGTGACGCGGAAGCGCACGCACCGCCGCGCCCGACTCGGGCTGTCGCGCACCTTTCAGCGCCTCGAGCTGTTCTCGACCCTCAACGCCGCCGACAACGTGCGCGTCGGCCTGGAGGCCGCACGCGGGGGGGAGCCGTCCGCCGCCGTGGGGCTCCTCGAGCGTGTCGGTGTGGGCAACGAGGCAGCCTCGCCCGTGTCGTCACTGCCGACGGGATCGGCCCGCCTCGTCGAGTTGGCCCGGGCGCTCTCCACCGACCCCAAGGTCCTGCTGCTCGACGAGCCCTCCTCCGGGCTCGACGATCGCGAGACGCAGGCGCTCGGGATCCTGCTCGGCTCGTTGGCCGCCGAGGGGCGGGCCGTGGTCCTGGTCGAGCACGACACCGACCTCGTCATGCGGGTCTGCGAGAAGGTCTTCGTGCTCGATTTCGGCGAGGTCATCGCCGTGGGCACGCCTGCCGAGGTCCGCCGGAACGCGGCGGTCCAGGAGGCCTACCTGGGCCATGTCGGCGAGACCGGTGCCGCTGGGGAGCGGGCGTGAGCACAGGCGGCGCGACGGTCGGCCCGGGCGCCGCCGCGGGCACAGGGGTGGGCTGGCCTGTGCGCGCCGTGGGCCTGCGCGCCGCGTACGGGCGCATCGAAGTCCTCCACGGCGTGGACCTCGACATCCCGGGGGGCAGTGTCTACGCGCTGCTGGGTCCCAACGGAGCGGGCAAGAGCACGCTGCTCAAGGTGATCGGTGGGCGGTTGCGCCCGACCGCTGGTGCCGTCGAGGTGGAGGGTCTGCGGGTACGGCGCTGGGCGTCCGAGGCGTTGGCGCGGGCGGGGGTGGTCGCCATCCCCGAAGGGCGGGGCGTGTTCCCCAACCTCACCGTGCGCGACAACATGTGCATGTGGACCTACCGCGGCGGGGTCACCGCCGCTGAAGTCGAGGCGCGCGCCTACGAGCAGTTCCCCCGCCTCAAGGAGCGTCGCAAGCAGCTCGCCGGCACGCTGTCGGGCGGGGAGCAGCAGATGCTGGCCATCTCGCGGGCGTTGGCCGGGGAGACCAAGGTGCTCCTGCTCGACGAGATCTCCATGGGGCTGGCGCCCATCGTGGTAGGTCAGCTCTACGAGCTCGTGGCGGCGATCGCGGCGGGTGGCGTGACCGTCATCCTGGTGGAGCAGTTCGCCGAGACTGCGCTCGGGGTGGCCGACCTGGCGGGCATCATGCTCCAGGGCCGGATCGCTCATGAGGGGTCGCCCGAGGAGATGGCGGCGGCCGCGCTGAGCGCGTACTTGTGACCGCCGACCCTTGAGCGCGTGCCTCGCCGGACGACCTGGCGAGCCGGACGACCCGTCGACTCAGGCCTCGGCGGCCAGCGTCACCGCCACCGAGAGGGCGTCGCCTTCGGCCAGCACCAGTTCGTCCACGCCGCCCGCGTCGACGAGGTCGCCCCGGGTGTCCTCGACGGCCCGGCGCACCTCCGCTGGGCCGCTGACCACCAGACGCGCCACGCGGGCGCGCATGGAGCGCTTGTTCGCCGTCTTCTCGCGGCGCACGGCGCCGAGCACCTCCGCCGCCACGTCGAGCACGCCGGCTTCCGCGCCCAAGTGCGGTCCCACCTCGGCCGGGTCGGGCCAAGCGGCCAGGTGCACCGACCCCTCCTGCCACCAGCTCCAGACCTCTTCGGTCACGAAGGGCAAGAAGGGGGCGAAGAGGCGGTGCAGCACCGACAGGGCGAGCGCCAGGGTGGCCCGGGCCGAATCGGTCCCTGCCTGGTCCGCCTCGCCGTACGCCCGGGCTTTGACCAGTTCGACGTAGTCGTCGCAGAACGACCAGAAGAAGGACTCGGTCAGCTCGAGGGCCCGCGCGTAGTCGAAGGCCTCGTGGGCGGCCGTGGCGCTGTCGACCAACGAGACCAGCCGGGCCAGCAGTGCGGCGTCGAGAGGGTCGCGTACGGCCCCCACCCCTGGCACCGCCCTCTCACCGAGGCGTCCCAGGGCGAATTTCGAGGCGTTGAGGATCTTGATGGCCAGACGGCGCCCGATCTTCATGACCCCCGTGTCGAGCGCGGTGTCGGTCCCCGGGCGCCCGTTGCAGGCCCAGTAGCGCACGGCGTCAGAGCCGAACTCCTCGAGCATGGCCATCGGCGTGACCACGTTGCCCTTCGACTTCGACATCTTCTTGCGGTCGGGGTCGAGGATCCAACCGTTGATGGTGGTGTGCCGCCAGGGCAGCGCCTGGTGCTCGAGGTGCGATCGCAGCAGGGTCGAGAAGAGCCAGGTGCGGATGATCTCGGGTCCCTGGGGCCGCAGGTCCATGGGGAAGGTGGCGGCGAACCGCTCCGGGTCGTCCTCCCAGGCGCAGGCGATTTGCGGCGTCAGGGAGGAAGTGGCCCAGGTGTCCATGACGTCGGGGTCGCCGACGAACCCCCCGGGCGTGCCTCGCTGGTCGCGGTCGTAGCCCGGGGGCACATCGGTGGTGGGGTCGATGGGCAGGCTCGCTTCGTCGGGCACGATGGGCGACGAGTAGTCGGGTTCACCGGCCGCGTCGAGCGGGTACCAGACCGGAATCGGCACCCCGAAGAAACGCTGGCGGCTGATGAGCCAGTCCCCGTTGAGGCCGTTGACCCAGTCGTCATAACGGACCTTCATGTAGGGCGGGTGCCAGTCGAGCTGCGTGGCCAGGGCCAGCTGGGCCTGGCGCAGCTGCTCGTCGTGCCCACCGTTGCGGATGAACCACTGCCGGCTGGTGACGATCTCGAGCGGGCGGTCACCCTTTTCGTAGAACTTGACCGGGTGCCTGATGGGGCGGGGCTCGCCGATCATCTCGCCCGAGGCCGCCAGCAGCTCGACGACGGCGCGCTGGGCCTGCTTGAGGGTCCGCCCGGCGATGGCCCGCCACGCCTCGCTGTCGGGCACGCCCTCTGGTGGCGTCTCGACGATCCGTCCCGAGCGGGTCAAGATGTTGCGCGTCGGCAGGTCGAGCTCGCGCCACCACACGACGTCGGTGACGTCACCGAAGGTGCAGATCATGGCGATGCCAGACCCCTTGTCCGGCTCGGCCAGGCGGTGGGCCAGCACCGGCACCTCGACCCCGAAGAGTGGCGTGCGCACCGTGGTCCCGAAGCGCTGCCGGTAGCGCTCGTCGTCGGGGTGGGCGACCAGCGCCACACAGGCGGCCAGCAGCTCGGGGCGTGTCGTCTCGATCTCGATGTCGCTGAAGCGGAGCCGGTGGTAAGCACCGGGCTGCTCGCGGTCCTCCATCTCGGCCTGGGCCACCGCGGTCTGGTAGTCGACGTCCCACATCGTCGGCGCCTCGGCCGAGTAGGCCTCACCGCGGGCCAGGTTGCGCAGGAACATGCGCTGGCTCGCCCGCCGGCTGCGGTCGTCGATGGTGGCGTAGCTGAGACTCCAGTCCACTGAGAGTCCGACGCGGCGCCACAGATCCTCGAACGCCTGTTCGTCCTCGGCCGTCAGCTCGTGGCACAGCGCGATGAAGTTGGGCCGGCTCACCGGGACGTCGTCCTTGCCCGGGTCGTCGGGCAGCTTGAAGTCGGGGTCGTAGGGCAGCGAGGGGTCGCAGCGCACCCCGAAGTAGGTCTGCACGCGCCGCTCGGTGGGCAGGCCGTTGTCGTCCCAGCCCATCGGGTAGAAGAGCTTCCAGCCGCGCATCCGCCGGTAGCGAGCGATGGCGTCGGTCTGGACGTACCCGAAGACCGAGCCCATGTGGAGCGACCCGGACACGGTGGGCGGTGGCGTGTCGATCGAGAAGACCTCGTCCCGGGTGGCCGCCGGGTCGAAACGGTAGGTGCCGGCCTGGTCCCACGACGCGGCCCAGCGCTCCTCGAGGCCCTCGAGGCTCGGCTTCTCCGGGACTTTGGGCGTGCCGGTCACCGTGGGCCCGTCACTGGGGTCGACATGATCGGGTTACCGTACCCGGGTGCTGCGCCTCCACGACACCGCCACCGGCACCGTCCGCCCGTTTGAGCCCCGTAGCGAGGGTGCGGTGTCCATGTACGTGTGCGGGCCCACCGTCTACGACCTGCCGCACATCGGTCACGGCCGCTACAACCTGGTCTTCGACGTGCTGCGGCGCTACCTGCTGTTCTGCGGCCTCGACGTGCGCTACGTGTCCAACATCACCGACGTCGACGACAAGATCATCGAACGGGCGGCCCGGGAGGGGAGGACCGAGCCCCAGGTGGCCGCCGAGTTCGAGGCGCGCTGGTGGGAGGCCATGGACGAGCTGGGGCTGCTGCGCCCCGACGACACCCCTCACGCCACGGCCTACGTCGGCCGCATGGTCGACCTGGTGGCCGACCTGCTCGCCCGGGGCGTGGCCTACGAGACCTCCGACGGTGTCTACCTGGAGGTCGAGAAGGTGCCGGGCTATGGGTTGCTTGCCCGCCAGAGCCTCGAGTCGCTGCGGGCCGGCGCCCGCGTCGAGGCCAGCGAGGAGAAGCGCTCGCCCCTCGACTTCGCCCTGTGGAAGAAGGCCAAGGAGGGCGAGCCGTCCTGGGACGCTCCCTGGGGCGCCGGGCGGCCGGGCTGGCACACCGAGTGTGTCGTCATGTCGCTCGACCTCCTCGGCGACGGGTTCGACCTCCACGGTGGCGGCCAGGACCTGGCCTTCCCTCACCACGAGAACGAGCGGGCCCAGGCCGTGGCCGAGGGCCGGCCGTTCGCGCGCCACTGGGTGCACAATGGCTGGGTCGAGGTGGAGGGCACGAAGATGTCCAAGTCGCTCGGCAACTTCACCTCGCTCACCGACCTGCTCTCGCGTTGCGATGGCCGGGCGTACCGTCTGCTCGTCCTCCGGGCGCACTACCGCTCGCCGATCGAGGTGACAGGCCCCACGTTGGCCGACGCCGAGAAGGCCCTAGAGCGGTTGGATGCGCTGGCCCGCCGCTTCGGCCTGGCAGACCTGCTGACAAGAAGCCCCGGTTACGTGGTCGAGCGGCGCGATGCCACCGACGCGGACGCCGATGCGCTGGCCGCCTTCCACCGTCACATGGACGACGACCTCGACACGCCCGGCGCGTTGGCGGGGATCTTCGAGCTGGTCAGCGCCGCCAACTCCGCCGCCGACGCCGGGGAAGAGGCCGAGGGCCGGCGCTTGGCGTCCACGGCGTCGGTGCTGGCTGCCGCCCTGGGCCTGGCGCTGCGAGCGGGCGGGGCGGAGCTCGACGAGGAGACGGCTCGGCTGGTGGCCGAGCGTGACGAGGCCCGCCGCGCCAAGGACTGGGCCCGGGCCGACGCGTTGCGCAACGAGCTGGTCACCCGGGGCTGGACGGTGGAGGACACGCCGTCGGGGACCGCCGTGCGGCGCTGATCGCCGTGTTCGCGCTGGTCCAGCCGGGCTGACCCGGCCGCTGCTGAGCCGGCACACTCGAGACGCTCCCTGCTGCGACGGAATCCCTGCTCAGCGTCTTGGACGTCGTTTGTGGACGAGTTACCGCCGCGTAGGTTACTATGGAGTAATAAAGAGGCGGCCCGGCGGCGGTTCTGTGCTGTGACCCAAACGGGTGCCCTGGAACCCGCTGGGCCCCTGTCGGGATGCCCAAGGAGGGAGCGCCATGTCCGACTACTCGCTCGAGTACAACGAGGACCAACTCCAGATCGTCAAGTGGGTCCACGAGTTCGCTGAGAACGTCGTCCGCCCTGCTGGTCGCGAGTGGGACGAGCGCGAGGAGACACCGTGGCCGATCATCAAGGAGGCGGCCAACATCGGGCTCTACTCCTTCGACTTCGTCGCCCAGTGCTTCTCGGACCCGACCGGGCTGCTGATGTGCCTGGTGAACGAGGAGATGAGCTGGGGTGACGCCGGCATCGCGCTGGCCATCTTCGGCTCGACGTTGGCGGTGGCGGGTATCTTCGCCAACGGGACACCCGAGCAGATCGGCGAGTGGATCCCGCAGTGCTTCGGCACGGCGGACGACGTGAAACTGGCCGCATTCGGGGTTTCAGAGCCCGACGCCGGCTCCGACGTCTCGTCCCTGAAGTCACGCGCCGTCTACGACGAGTCCAAGGACGAGTGGGTGCTCAACGGCACCAAGACCTGGATCACCAATGGCGGGATCGCCAACACGCATGTGCTCGTGCTCTCGGTCGACCCTGAGTTGCGCAGCCGGGGCCAGGCCAGCTTCGTGGTGCCCGAGGGTACGCCGGGGATCTCCCAGGGTCAGAAGTTCAAGAAGATGGGCATCCGCGCCTCGCACACCGCCGAGGTGGTCCTGCACGACTGCCGGATCCCGGGCCGCTGCCTGCTCGGTGGCAAGGAGAAGCTCGACGAGCGCCTGGCCCGGGCGAGGGAGGGCAAGAGGACGTCCACCCAGGCCGCCATGGCCACCTTCGAGGCCTCCCGCCCGATCGTGGGCGCGCAGGCCGTCGGCATCGCCCGCGCCGCGTACGAGTACGCGCTGGCGTACGCCAAGGAGCGCAAGCAATTCGGCCGGGCCATCGTCGAGAACCAGGCCATCGCGTTCAAGCTGGCCGACATGAAGATGCACACCGACGCCGCGCGCCTGCTGGTGCACCGCGCCGCCAACATGGCCGCCACCGGCAAGAAGTTCGAGAACGGCGAGGGCTCCATGTCGAAGCTCTACGCGGGCGAGAACGCGGTGTGGGTGACCGAGCAGGCGATCCAGATCCTGGGCGGGTACGGCTACGTGCGCGAGAACCCGGTTGAGCAGTGGCACCGAGATTCGAAGATCTACACCATTTTCGAGGGGACCTCGGAGGTGCAGCGGCTCGTGATCTCGCGGGCCATCTCGGGGATCCACATCAAGTGATCTACTAGGGAGAATTAGCCCCCTGAAGGGCGGCGCCGCCCGGCCGCCCAGTCAATGCCAGGGTCGGTGGAACGCTACACGAATCCGTTTTTGTCGCGGTTTCTGTCGCGCCGCTGGGTGTTGCGTCCGTAGCTGATTGCGCCTTCTGGCCGGAGGTGGCACACTCGTCTCGAGGTCGGCCGGAGAGCCAACAGGCTCAGGCTCAGGGCCGCAGGGCGGTCTCAGCTCCAGGTCACGGGATGGGTCTCGAACCCACGCTGTACCCGCGTGACCCCGTGATGGGGTAGGACTGGTGCGTGGGCAGCGTTCCGACCCCGCCGGCTCAACCCGCAAAGCGGCCCGCCCTGTCGGACGTCGACGCACGCCTGCTCGACGCGTACTGGCGGGCGGCCAACTACCTCTCCGTCGGGCAGATCTACCTGCTGGACAACCCCTTGCTCAGGGAGCCACTCAAGCCGGAGCACGTCAAACCCCGCCTGCTCGGGCACTGGGGTACCACGCCAGGGTTGAACTTCGTGTACGCGCACATGAACCGGGCGATCCGGGCTTGGGGCCTCAATGCGATCTACGTGTTCGGACCGGGCCACGGTGGACCCGCTGCTGTGGCCAACGCCTATCTGGAGGGCACCTACAGCGAGGTCTACCCCCACGTCACGAGCGACGAGGAGGGTCTGCGCAAGCTGTTCCGGCAGTTCTCGTTCCCCGGGGGCGTCCCGTCCCACGTGTCACCCGAGACGCCGGGCTCCCTCCACGAGGGGGGAGAGCTCGGCTACTCGCTCTCGCACGCCTACGGGGCAGCCTTGGACAACCCCGATCTGCTGGTCTGCTGTGTCGTCGGCGACGGGGAGGCCGAGACCGGTGCGCTGGCCACCAGCTGGCACTCCAACAAGTTCCTCGACCCGGCGACCGACGGGGCCGTCCTCCCCATCCTGCACCTCAACGGCTACAAGATCGCCAGCCCCGCCATGCTCGCCCGCATCGGAGACGACGAGCTCACCGCGCTGTTGACCGGGTACGGCTACGCCGTCCATTGGGTCGAGGGTGACGTCC
>Ga0187784_10004109_pt1 | contig 11772 bp, 14 predicted proteins | sample 1015_SJ02_MP15_2_FD_132964 | JGI IMG/M metagenome (GOLD analysis project Ga0187784, IMG submission 132964) | Tropical peat soil microbial communities from peatlands in Department of Meta, Colombia - 1015_SJ02_MP15_20_MG | ecosystem: Environmental > Terrestrial > Soil > Wetlands > Peat | place... | reverse complement strand
GGGAATCAACGGGTATCGGGTTCGCAAGAGAGGCTACAATCCTTCTCTTAACCTATGGTTTTAATCGGTTAAATCTGAATCGTATTTTCTTGCAGGTGATCAGCGGCAATGTTCGAGCTATCGAGCTCTACAAAAGTTGTGGCTTTCGAGAGGAAGGCCATCTCCGCCAAGCCTTTTTCGATCAAGGTACATTCAAGGATGTGCTGCTTATGGCGATATTGAGGGCCGAACAACGCCGCATCTAAGTTTTCGGTTAATGTGACAGATTGCAGAAACCTGCGTTTCCATCTCACAGAAGCATGCATAGTTATCAAGGAATGCGGAGACTCATGGCTCCGGTCGGAAATTCCTTTACAAAATTTTGCCCGGATTAACTGATATTAACTCGATCTCAAAAATGCGGTTCGGATTCGTAGCAAGCAACCTTGCGGCATTATTCCGGACCGAAACCAGCAAGTCATGAAGGAGAAAAGATGAAACACTTAAAGTTGGTTGTACTGGCGGGATTGGTGACGATGTCTCTTATTGCAGGCAAGGCATTTGCCCAATGGCAGGGCGGGCAGGGTGGTGCGAGGATGAGTTGTCAAGATCGTTTTGATGCCTTGGACACCAACCATGACGGGAAACTTACCCTCGAGGAATTCATGGCCGCTCCGCATCACAGGGGTAACCCCGAAGAAATGTTCAAGGCTATGGATGTCAATGGACATGGATACGTAACAAAAGACGAGTTCTGCTCATTTAGAGGCAGGGGTAGACACGGTATGGGCACAGGAACGAATCAGTAGACTGACTTATCAATTGCGGATGGGCCTGGCCTTTGTCCAGCCTGAAAAACCGGATGAAATACCGCCGGCTTTGATATCATTAGACAGGTCATTTCGTGGAATGTTTCTCGGGCGGCCGATTTTCATTCTATCACTCAACCGGCCGTGAGGGATAAATGAATATCTTATATTACATCGATCAAAGAGTTTTCCGGCCGGGCGGTTCGATGGCGATGCGTTACATTCGGCGAGAGGTATGCAATGAGAAGAATGGTGATTTTTTCTGTTGTCTTTTCCGTATCATTGGCTACCCTGGCCCCTCTGGGGATCGCACAAGCTACAGTGGAGTTCTCAGCCGACATGGTCATAGTCCCCAAGGGTGAAGAACCAATGAGGGGCAAAATTTTTGTCAGCGGCGACAAGATCAGGCAGGAAACTGCAGACGAAGACGAGACCCAAGTGATGATCATCCGGCCGGATAAGAAAGTGACCTGGATGATCACACCCGAAGAGAAAACGTATACGGAGTTGCCTTATCAGTCTCCGGGCAAGACATTTGAAGAATGGACGGCGGAAAAGGCAAAGAATGCAAAATTTATCGGGGAAGAAAACGTTTCGGGAATGCCCTGCAAGAAATATGTAGTCGTGGAAAACGGGGAAAAAACAGTGTTGTGGATTCCCGGGGAATTGCCTTTTCCGATCAAAATAGAAGACCCGGAAATGGTAATGGAGTACAAGAATATCAAGTTGGGTCAGCTTGACGATTCCCTCTTCGAACTGCCGGCCGGCTACGAAAAGATGCCCGAGCCGACGGTTTCGCAAAAGAAGTGAAGTGAGAGACAAGATTTCGGTTTGTACTGGTCGAAGATAGTCTCGATTGCCTATACGAAACCCACCACATTTTGAAAGGCATTCCAGATGAAAACCAGATCTCTTTTTCTGTTATCTGTAACGGTTGTGGCTTTTTTTATCGCGGCGTCACAGTTCACTGCTGCGCACGCCGGCCCTGGGACCGTTTTACCTGCAAACCGTCTTCCGATTGAGCAGCTAAAAGACTCTGGACAGTGGAAAACTACTGACATTACCGTCGAATGAACTATTCAAAAGATCAGGGGCAAACGGACCTCTCGGGCAGCGTCCGGTTTGCCGACTATTTCATGGGCTACTCTCGCCTGCAGGACTTTCGCCTCGAAGCGATACTTCTGGATGAAAACGGCACGGTCCTTCAAAAAATCGGGCTGGCCACCAACCGGGGCTCCTTCGATCCCATGCCTTTTCATTCCAAGCTAAAGTTGCCCCCAAACGCCGTTTTCATGGCCTTTAGCTATCAGGGGACCGCTGGCGAGAGTGGAATGGGCGGGAACACTTCTTTTTCGTTCTCTCCCATTCATTGACGGCCTGGCTGGAAACACTTCTACGGAGACATTACCCGTAAAGTTAGGAACCGATCTCTGTGAGAGCGTTGCCGGAACCGTTCCGTTGCTCCGGATGGGCCTCCACGCTTTCGATTCACCGCAAATCGGATTTGCGGACACCGACGGAATTCTCCGTACATCGTTACCGGTTCCCCCCGGGAACTACAACACTCCTCAATCGAGGCCGGCCCGGGCACTATCTACTGACCGGCCCTCCTCCTGCCTGCCCCCGAAGCAAACAACTCCATAAGCAATTCCCCATTTTCGCAAGGATATCTGGAGATCAGAAGGAGACATGGCAAGACTTGACTGAAATCTTCCATCACCTGCTTGGAAGCTTTCTGCTGATTGTTTCGATACGAAAACTATAAATTGAAGAAACAGCGTTTATCTAAATGGTATTACCCCTCTGATTCATTAAGTTTTAGAACTAATATGCGTTATGCCATGTCAATGTAAAGTTTTGTAACAATATGAATCTATAATGGAAGAATTTGCCGGACTGGTCGGAACTTTTTGCATCCGCCTGTATAAAAGTACTAGATTGGCTGAAGAATGAAATGGCTTAGATTTACTTCTCCATAAATTATGAGCTTTTAATTATACTCTGGCTTAATTGCCAGTGAAACCTGAACGGGCACCATTCTTTATACTGGAAATAGCGATAGTTACAAATATTTACACTATTTCCAGTGCATTTATATGCAAGTTTTATCAAAGCCGTCCGATTATTGCTTCAAAACTAACATGCGAGGAGCAATACACATTCTCAAAAATCTACATTGAAAGGAGAAAGCCATGTCTATTTCAGCAGTCAGCAGTACCGATTCGCTCTACACGGATTACATTTCCATGCTCCAACAGTCAAACAGCGGTGGTACGACCTCCGGCGGCCAGGTTTCGGGCACTGGGTCACAGTCTGGAGGGAATGATAACTTCATGCAGAGCGTCATGGAGGCGTTCAACCAGATGGGGATTTCCATTCCCCCTCCGCCAAACGGTCCGCCGCCGAACTCGGGCGCAAGCTCGACTTCGGACGGTTCCACCTCATCGACCAGCTCTACCTCGTCCACCAACTCCACCAGTTCCACCCAGGACCCCGGACAGGCACTCGGAAAGTTTATGCACGATCTGTTTGCGGCATTGAAGTCGGAGTCGGATTCAAGCGGCAGTTCGTCATCCTCATCCTCGTCTACGACGGCGGCAACGTCTTACTCAAGTCTTAAGAGCAAGCTGGAACAATTGATCTCGCAGTTGCAAACCTCCACGGACAGCTCGTCCTCCTCCTCGACTTCCTCAACGAACACTACCCTCAGCACGCTGCAATCAGACTTCAGCAACCTGGTTTCAGCACTTGAGGCGGCTTCCGGCAAGAGCTCATCGACCAGCACCAGCAGCACGTCCTCCGGCAGCACGGATTTGCAGACTTTTCTCCAGGACCTGCTTAACAACTTGGGCTCTTCCGAATCCGCATCGGCAACCGGAAACTTTATGAACCTATACTCGTAAGTGCAAACGGGGCATAATGCGTTCTGTAATATGCCCTTGGGGCGAGGGAGGGGAAAACCTTCCCTTGCCATGTTTCATGAGTTATTCGATTCATGCCTGAAATATCATATGCCGGCCTGTCATTCCCTAAAATCAGCCAAAGTAATTGCACATTAGTGTAAAGTTTTGCAACTGAGTTGGAATGATTTGATATCAGTCGTTAAATGACTTTGAAATTGTGTAGACAAAGCCTTCTCCCCGAATAGTTATGATCCGCTCAATTCCGTTATGTTGACGGCCGAGCTTTTTTCTCAGGCGGCTCAAGTGCATGTCCACACTGCGGTCATATGCGCCGAGTTCGCGGCCTAGAACGCTCTTTGCCAATAGTTCGCGTGATACCACGTGACCGGCCGCTTTTAACAACATTTCCAGGAAGTTGAACTCGGCGGAAGTCAATTGCAATTTCTCTCCGTTACGGAGCACAACTCGGCTCCCGGGATCAAGTTCAATGTCCCCCACAACTATTCTCCCTGGCACAGGCCTGACTTCGTTTTTGATGAAATCTTTGGTCCGCCGAAGAATTGCCCGGGCTTTCGCAAGCAGTTCACGGGGACTGCAGGATTTTACCAGGAAATCGTCCGCCCCTGTTTCGAGCCCGACGACATGAAGCATTCTCTGGCCCGGACCGGTCAGCATTATCACCGGCGTGTCCAGTGCGGAGCGGATGCGCTGCAGAACTTCAAGCCCTTTCCTGCCTGAAATCGATATATCGAGCAGGACCAAATCATAGCTTCGCCCGGAAGCCAACAGCTGTTCAAGGCACTCTCTGCCGTCATGCGTCAAGGTTACTTCGAATCCTTTAGGCCGGAGGTAATCTGCGATCGTTTCACAAAATGCCGGATCGTCATCTATGATGAGGATGCGATACATTTTAATGGCCTCTGCATTTTTATCGCATTTTGACCAACTTGTTCATGTCGCATAAATCCTCGGCTCTGTCCGAAACCCGGGGGCTTCGAACAGAGCTTCAGACCTGCTTGAGACAGATCGGGTCGCTATTTGCCGGCGGTCTGAGGCAATTCCGGTTTAGGGAGCTGCAAAGTGTGCTGAAGAGTCAGGTCGGGAACGCTGTAAGTATAAACGAAGGGTCCCGCCAACACATACAGGGCACCATTGCCGGCCCAAAGCCCGTGCGGTAGGGGCGGAGGTGGTGGTGGTAACTTGCCCGAGTCCGGTTGCTTGGCAGGGGCACCTTTCGGAGGTCCGGGATCCGGGAGATCCACCGAATGCACAAGCGTCATGTCTGTGAGTCGGTACGCCAGGATCTTGCCGCCCGCCATTACATATAGGTATTGTTGGTCACCGGAAATACCAGTTATACTGAACTTGACAGCAACGAAAGCTCCCGCCGTGTTGTCGCAGGTCTGCTGCCCGCAAGCCGCCGCTGCAAACCAGAATAGTGCCGGACAAAGAACAAAAAGGACCAGTATCTTTCTCACATTCATCTCCTTTCACAACATGCATGCGCTAAGGCTCAATCTGTTCGAGCAATTGTCGGTTCTTTGACTTCGGGTAAAGGTTTCAAAAGTTTTCCGCGCCTCCTTTTCTCATGGTCTAAAAGGGTCTCCTCGGTAACCGATGCGCCGCATGGTCCCCGGCTCCATCGGACGCGTAGACTGTAGACGGCAATTGTGGAGAAAGTATGGAGGCGGTGTGGAATAAATATGGAGATCGACGAGCGGGATTGACTTCCTGGTCTGAATGAGCCAGAAATAGGAGCGGTTGCAGGTTGTTGGAGGCGGGTTGAAAAGCCTCCCGACTTGAACCCATAATCCCGTATCCCGGAGCTGCCGGCGGTTTCGCATGAACCTTAAATTCGGTCATAAGGTATTTCTGGCTTTTCTGCTTAACAGCTTGATCATTGTCGTCAGCATCCTTCTGATAGGCAGGTACTTTTCAGAGCGTCATTTCGAAGAATATGTGGTCAAAGCTGAAGCCGCCGCGGCAACCAAACTTGTCGATGCACTTAGCCAGGAATACCAGAAGAGCGGCAACTGGGATGCGGTCCTGAAGGAACCGGGACTCTGGTTCGGCCTGAGAGCATTCGGAGCGGTCGTACAGTCGGGAACGGGAGTCGGCGGCTCGATCGCGCACATCGGTCCTCCACCGCCGGCTAACAGAGAAAAGGAACCGCCTTCGCTCGGGTTACCGATTCCGCTTCCCCCCGGTCCGTCTGCGCCCGGCCCTCCGCACGACCATCACGCCATGGCCCCGCCCCCGCTTGGGGAGATGGTTCCGCCCCATCCCGGTTCACATCCGGAACACCCACCTGGTCCACCTATCGCTCTGTTCGACGTGGAGAAGCGCCCGCTCACACCTCTTGGGGATTCTGCTTCTCAGGACAACTTCCGGCTCAAACCCATAGAGGCTGACGGTAAATTTGTGGGGTGGCTTGGGTTTATGAAACACGAACCGCCCTCTCATCTCCTGGAGTTCGAATTCATAAGGCGGCAGTCACAAACATTCTATGCCATTGGATCTGTCGCGTTCATCCTGGCGGTACTGGTAACGTTCATTTTGTCCCGGCATATGCTGGCGCCTGTCAAGGAACTGGAGAAAGGGACCATGGCCTTGAGGTCCCACCGGTTCGATACCCGCATCGCCGTCAAGTCCAGGGACGAGTTGGGCCGTCTGGCCGCCGGTTTCAATGAAATGGCCCGGGCTCTGGAAAAACATCAACAAACGCAGCAACAATGGCTGGTGGACATATCTCACGAACTAAGGACCCCCCTGGCTATTCTTCGCGGAGAAATTGAGGCCATGCAGGACGGCGTCAGAGCGGTCACAACGGAGCGGCTGGATTCACTTCACCAGGAGGTGCTGCATCTGAGTCGAATCGTCAGCGACCTTCATGATCTTTCGCTGATCGAGTCCGGGAGCCTCCGGCCTGAATTGATGGCCGTAAATCCTTTGGAGATATTGAAAGAGACGCTGGAGTGTTTTCGGACAAGGCTCGAAAGGCATGGGATACAGCTCGATGCGCATGGCGCAATGGGAGAAGACATTCTGATTCAGGCCAATGCAGACCGGCTCAAACAACTTTTTTCGAACCTGCTGGAGAATACGTTGCGCTACGCAAACGTTCCGGGCGTATTAAGGATTTCCCTCCAGGTAAAGCCGGGTGAACTTTCGGTGAGTTTTGAGGATTCCGGACCAGGTGTCCCCGAACAATCCCTCCCATTCTTATTTGACAGGCTTTACCGGGTGGACGGGGCAAGAAGCCGGGAACAGGGAGGAAGCGGTCTGGGGCTGGCGATATGCAAGAGCATCGTGGAGAGCTTTGGGGGCAAAATAGAAGCTTCCAATTCCTCCGCCGGAGGGTTGAAAATCGGCATGGTCTTTCCACGTCGTCCGGATACGCGGCTTTGATGCCTTTTTTTAACCATGTCTGAATCGCCAGGAAGCGACGCAATAGAAATGCTGTTTTTCTGTTTGGCGTTGTGCATCAGTTTCTCTTGCCATGGAGATGCGGGATGAGCGGGGAAATCCTGGTAGTCGAAGATGAAATTAAGATAACGGAAATATTGAATGACTACCTGATCAGCGCCGGCTACCGGGTTTCGTGTCTTGATCGCGGAGACTTGGTTCTGCCCCATGTAAAACAAAATCACCCCAGCCTTATTCTGCTGGACATCATGGTTCCCGGAATGAACGGATTGGATGTGTGTCGTGGGATTCGGCAATTTTCGAATGTTCCCATAATCATGATCACCGCCAGGGTCGAAGAAATCGATCGATTGCTCGGTCTGGAATTGGGCGCCGACGACTACATTTGTAAACCATTCAGTCCCAGGGAGGTCGTCGCCCGTGTGAACGCCGTCCTGAGGCGCACCTGTCGTCCTGATGTCCGGAAGACTCTTAGCGCCGCAGAACTGGTCATGATAGAGGAAACCCGCCAGGTGTTCGCCGGGGGAACCGAAATCCAGCTGACGCCCTGCGAGTATAATCTACTCAATATGCTGTTGCGCCATCCCGACCGTATTTTCTCGCGAAACGAGTTGATCGGTGTTGTCCAGGGCTATGACTTTGAGGGCTACGACAGGACGATCGACTCCCATGTGAAGAACCTGAGAAAAAAAATAGCGAAGTGCCTTCCAGGCAAAGAGACCATCAGTACTATATACGGAGTGGGCTACAAATTGAATTCCGGCCACGGATCGAACAAACAGTGATGCTAAACCCTGCAGCGGCCGCCAGAATGAACCGCTGAACCGAACGCGTGACATGCAGCTGGAAGCCCTCCAGCCGCTCGCGAACCTGGATATCGAAATCGTAAGCCTGCAGAAGCCGATTCCGGAGAAAGACAAGAAGGTGCTCGAGTCCATGCCACGGGTCCGAAGCGTGGGGGAAACACTGGTGGATTTTGCAGATACGGCCGCTCTGATAGAAAACCTGGACATGGTTATCAGCACCGACACGGCGGTCGCTCATCTCGCAGGAGCGCTGGGCAACACGGTGTGGATAATGCTAAGACATTCGGGTGAATGGCGCTGGCTCCGGGACCGTTCCGATTCCCACTGGTACCCCACCGCGCGGATTTTCCGCCAAAAAGTCCGCGGCGACTGGATGGGAGTGGTTCGCGAAATAACCCGGCAACTGCAGTCAAAACCTCGGGGAGAGTAGAAATAAAACTTCTATTCAGCGTTTTCTGCGCTTCGGCGACGGCCGGCGCGGGGAACCAGGAACATAAAAAAGAGCCCCAGGATGAACATGGCCTCCAGGGACAACAGGGCTATGCGAGGATTGTCGGTCCGGTCGGATATGGTTCCGTACAGCAAGGGACCGAAAATGGCGGCTATCTTGGTGCTGAAAGTCATAAATCCGAAAAACTCCGCTTTCTTTCCTTCCGGGGCCTCGACGGCCATGTAACTTCGCGCCGTTGCCTGGGTCCCTCCCAAGACAAGTCCGGCGCAAACCGAGAGGGTGTAGAAGACGGAGATGCCCTCAAAAGCGATGATCCCGAGCAGGGCCAATATCCAAATCACGATGGTGATGATGATCGTGCGCAATATTCCGATTCGGTGTGCAAGCACACCGGAGGCTGCCGACCCGGCTGCAGCGGACAGCTGGATCAGCATGAGGAGGAAAAAATTCTGCTTCACGGTGAAATGGAGCGTGAAAACGGTATAGGAGGAAAAAAAGACGATCACGGTCGATATGGCGTCGCTCACGAAAAAGTATGCGATAAGAAATATGAATATGTTCCTTAGCGATCTGATTTCACGGAAAGTCACAAGGAGCCTGGAGAAGCCTTCGCTTACCGCCCTCGTCTTTGTCGCGCTGCCTTTCGGCCGGTCTTTGAAAACGATGAAAGAAGGCAGTGCGAAAATCAGGTAAACCGCCCCCGCCAGCAAAAGGATCGATTTCCCCCCGGGCACGTTCGGGACCATGACGGCCATGCAGAGCAGGGCGGCTAGCCCTCCGATATAGCCCAGCCCCCACCCGATCCCGGATAACTTCTCGATGGAGCCTGGAGCGGCTATCTCCGGAAGAAAGGCGTTGTAGAAAGTCATCGCCAGCGTGTAGCCCACGTATCCGGCGCTGACCAGGAATACAGCCCACGCTTTTTGGCCGGGTCCGGTGAAATACAGGGAAAAGATGCTCAATATCGATATGCCCGCGAACGAGGTCAGCAAGCTTTTCTTATAACCGCTTGCGTCGGCGATTGCCCCCAGAAGCGGCGAGAGGAGGACCGAAACCGCCATGGCCGTCGATACGGCCACACCCCATAGGAAGTCGGCGTAGCCTTTTTCGCCTACTATGACCTCCTTGAAATAGAGAATGAAATAGGCGGTAAGGACCACCATGGAAAACCAGGCCGACCCCAAATCATATAGGAGCCAGGAGACTACCCTTACGGGGGTATCATTCCCCGATCCACCCTTTTGAGATTGCATCTTCGATCATTCTTTCCGCATAGTCCCACAGAATTGGCGACCCTTCTTCCATAGGGCTGTTTCTCGCGTAAACCTGCTCTTTTTTTATGCCGTGTTTTCGCCACATGATCCCACCCGCCCTGAAATTGTTCAAAAGCGGCTGAAACCTGTCCAGGGATGCGGCAAAAATCGCGTCCGGCGTCCGCCTGGATTCGAATTCCTCCCAGAGGGAACGCAACTCCAGAGCCTGGTCTTGCGGCAGAAGACTGAAAATCCTGTCCGCCGCCTTTTTCTCGCGCTCCGCCTTGTTCCTGTTCCCTTCCTCATCGTAGCAGTAGGTGTCTCCCGCATCGATTTCGACAAGGTCGTGGACCAGAATCATCTTGAGTATTCGAAAAAGATCGACCGGCACCCTGGAATGCTCGGCCAGCACCATAGCCAGGACCGCCAGATGCCATGAATGCTCGGCGGAATCCTCCTGCCTGGACCCATCTACCAGGAGGGTCTGCCGCACTATGGCCTTGAGCCTGTCTATTTCAACCACGAACTCGATTTGCTGCCAAAGACGTTTTAAATCCACGGGTTATTGATCTCCTGTCTAGAGTTTTACTGGAGTTTCCTACATGCCAAACTCCGAAAGATTTATCCACCTATTTCCATATTAGTTGGGAAGTCTTAAATCAATGCGTCTGCTCAAAAAAAGCTGTTGACAGCGGGAAAAGTTTGGTGTACCTAATCATCGGTTTCAAAACCCGGAGGTGGTCCGAGATGAGGTTAAAACGGGTAGAAGGCGACCTTTGTGCAGCCTGCGGCCGGCCGTCAGGTGTTGAATGCGTAATGATGCCCCTGTGCAAAGCCGGGGCCGGCGAAAAGGTAAAGGTTGCCTGCATCCACGGGGAGCGCGGGCTGTGTGCCCGGATGGCCGCACTGGGAATTTATCCTGGTGTCGAGATGCATCTGCTGTGCACGGGACGCGTTCGGGTGAACGGGGGAGTGCTCAGTCTGGGCAAAGATATTTCCGACAAGATTCTTGTAACTCCTTCGCCGTAAGGCGGGTAAAATGGACGGCGTCTTTAGCGCCGTTTCTTTTTTCGGACAATTGTTAGGGCCGCCTAATTTCTCGGCGGGCTAGACACGCGCTGTGCTCATCCCGTCAGGATAATTGCGGGCAGTTGGTCTTGCTTAACGAAACCACGCAGAGTTCTCCATGCCCATCGTTCTTTTACGCAAAATGGCAAAGGGCCAAAAAGGGAAGATCCACCGGGTTACTGCCACCGGTGAACTCGGGCGCCGCATTCGGGACATGGGCCTTGTCCCGGGAACTCCGTTCCAGGTCCGGGGGCGGGCCCCTCTGTTGGACCCGGTGGCAATCCGTGTTAGGAATTTTACCCTCACCCTTCGCAATAACGAATCCGATTATATCGAGGCCGAGGTGGAAGAAGTCCTATGACTCGCCCGCAGGAACACCTGATCGCCCTGGCCGGTAACCCGAACTGCGGGAAAACCACTCTTTTCAACGCAATCACCGGCGCAAGGCAGCATGTTGGAAACTACCCGGGAATAACGGTCGAAAAAAAGGAAGGGTACTGCCAGGTAAACGGCAGACAAATTCAGTTGGTAGACCTGCCCGGGACCTATTCGCTTACCGCCTATTCTCCCGAGGAACTGGTCGCTCGCAATTTTCTCATCCAGGACCGCCCCAGCGCGGTTATCAACATAGTCGATTCATCCAATTTGGAGCGCAACCTCTACCTTACTGTCCAGCTCCTCGAACTCGGCATTCCAGTCCTGATAGCGTTGAACATGGTCGATATGGCAGCCGCCAGAGGACTTGAAATAAATTCCCAGGAACTCGGGCGCCGGTTGAGGCTGCCCGTTGTCCCCACGGTTGCCCGCATAGGCAAGGGTAAAGAGGAACTGATCGAGGCAGCCGCGCAACTGGGGCAAAAGAGCGCAGTCTGGGAGCCCCTCCACATTTCTTACGGACCCGACATCGACCCCGTTCTCGACACGATGGAATCGCAAATCAGGTCTGCCGGCTTCCTCACCGATTCGCTTCCTGCCCGGTGGACGGCCCTCAAATACCTTGAAACCGACGAAGAAGTCATCCGAAAAGGGAGGGAAAAGGACCCGGCTCTTTCGGGCAAACTGGAAGAACTCGCCGAG
>Ga0187784_10004108_pt1 | contig 11773 bp, 7 predicted proteins | sample 1015_SJ02_MP15_2_FD_132964 | JGI IMG/M metagenome (GOLD analysis project Ga0187784, IMG submission 132964) | Tropical peat soil microbial communities from peatlands in Department of Meta, Colombia - 1015_SJ02_MP15_20_MG | ecosystem: Environmental > Terrestrial > Soil > Wetlands > Peat | place... | reverse complement strand
TCGCAGGCAGACCTGAATCGGGCACGTTCGGACGCCGATCACGCTGAACTCGACTGGGAACGCGCACAGGGACTCTATAAGGACGCACTGATTTCGAAGCAGGATTACGACGCGAAAAAGGCGGCGTGGGAGTCGGCCGAAGCCGGATTGGCCCAGGCCAAAGCACGGGTGGAGCAGGCTAAAGCCCAGAAAGATTCTGCGCAACGTCATATTACGCAAAGCGAGGCGAACTTGACGCGCGTTTCCGACGTATTACAGAAGACGATTTATGCAGCGCCGTTTGACGGCGTGATCACGAACTTGCCGGTAAGGGAAGGAGAAACGGTGGTGGTCGGGATCCAGAACTCGCCGGGCAGCACGCTGATGACGCTGGCCGACATGTCGGTGATAACGGCAGAAGTGAAAGTGGATGAGACGGACATCGTGAACGTCAAGATGGGGCAGCCGGCGGAAGTGACGATCGACGCCATTCCTCGCAAGACGTTTCATGGCACGGTCACGGAGATCGGAGACAATGCGATGGTGCGCTCGACCGGCGTTTCGACCTCGCAAGCGACCTCAACCAGCGAGGAGGCGAAGGATTTCAAAGTGGTGGTGACACTTACCGATCCGCCGCCGGACCTGCGGCCGGGGCTGTCGACAACGGCCAAGATCACGACGGCGACACGCAGCAGCGTGGTGAGCGTTCCGATTCAGGCGCTGACGGTACGAACGCAAGCGGACCTGACGCCAGGGGACAACGCGAAAGGAGCGGTGCAGGCTGCGGCTCCGGTGGATGCGAGCAAACAAAAGGAAGAGATACCGGGCGTATTTGTGATCCGCAACAAGAAAGCGGAATTTGTTCCGGTCGAAACAGGGATCAGCGGCACAACCGATATTGAAGTCACTCACGGAGTGCAGGCCGGGGATGAAGTGGTTACGGGAAGCTACAAAGTTTTGCGTACTTTGAAACCGGGAACCAGCGTCAAAATCGACAACTCGACCCCGAAGAAAGAAGAAGAAAACAGTTAGCAGGACGCAGTGCAAACGGGTTTGGCTCGTAGGTTGTGGTCGAAAGGCGCGGGCGAAGCCGGGTTTTCTGGCTTGCGGCGTCTAACCGACGCGAAGGCGGAACGTCCAACGAAGAGCGGCCAGAGGAGCGTGCGTGCCGGAGCCGGATAAGGAGAAAGACATGGCGACTGCGGAGATCCTTTCCATTGGCGGGCCCACGAATGCAGGCGTCCCCGACTCGTGCATGATTGCGACCGAAGACCTCTGGAAAACTTACGACATGGGGTTGGAGCAGCAAGTGCACGCGTTGAGGGGGATCAACCTTCGCATCCAGCGCAACGAATATGTCGCTATCATGGGGCCGTCGGGGTCGGGAAAGTCGACGCTGATGAACCTGATTGGCTGTCTCGACTCGCCTTCCAAGGGGCAGTACTGGCTGAACCAGCAACTGGTCAGCGAACTGGACGATGACGAACTGGCGCGCATCCGCAACAAGGAAATTGGCTTTGTGTTCCAGACGTTCAACCTGCTGGCGCGAGCCACTTCCTTGCACAACGTGGAATTGCCGCTGATTTACGCGGGTGTGCCGTCGACCGAGCGGATCGAACGCGCCAAAGCGGCCTTGACGGCGGTCGGCATGGAACCGCGCATGAATCACAAGCCCAACGAGCTCTCTGGAGGACAGCGCCAGAGAGTGGCGATTGCCCGCGCTCTGGTCAACAACCCGGCAATCATTTTAGCTGACGAGCCAACCGGCAACCTGGACTCGCAAACGGGAGGTGAAATCATGGCCCTGTTTGACCGCTTGCACTCGGAAGGCAACACGATTGTGCTCGTCACCCATGAACATGACATCGCCGAATACGCACACCGCATTATCTATCTCCGCGATGGCATGGTGGAGCGCGACGAAGTGAAAGCCGAGATTTAGGCGCTCGCTGGCGCCGCTAATTTGCCAGCACTCCCACCACTAATTTCCCAACAGCGATTGCACTTGTTTCTGCGCGGCTGCCAGGTCGGGGGATGCTCGGGCAACTCTTGCGCGGATGGCATTGGCTTCATCCGGGCGTCCGTTCTGGTCCAGCGCCTGCGCAAGCAGCAGATAACCGACATCGGTAGGCTGGATTTCCATGGCACGCTGATACAGACGAATCGCTTCGGCCGGATCGCCGCTCTTCAGTGCGATCAAGCCGAGTCCTATGAGGTCGATGGGGAAAGGGTGATCAGGTTCGAGCTCAATCGCCGTTTCATAACACTGCTTGGCTTTGGCCGAGTCTCCCAAAAGCCGGTAGGCAGAGCCTAGATTGGCATAGGCTTTGGCGCGCAAATCTTGATCGGCGGCGTTGCGCGCCACAATCTGATAATGCTCCACTGCGGCACGGATGTTTCCGTGGCTGTGCTCGTAAGCGCCCAGATTGAGATTCGCGGGCAAGTCATCGGGACGAATCGCGAGGGCTTGCTGGAATTGGACGGCGGCTTCATCGGTGCGGCCCTGTGCAGCCAGATACTCGCCCAGCGAATCATGCGCGACATAGTTGTTCCCAGTGAGAGCCAAGGTGCGCTGCCAGAACGACGGGGTATCGTGCCAGTAGCCGACTTGCCGGTGTGAGAGCATTGCAAGCGCCAGCAAACAAGCGGCGGCCAGGATGGCGAACCATACTTGCGGGAGGCGCATGGTTTTTGCGCAATCCGCCGCCAGCCAGGTCAGCATCATGAACAAGCCGAGGAAGGGGATGTAAGCGTAGCGATCCGCCATTGCCTGAGCACCGACTTGAACCAAGCCGAGCATCGGAACCAGAGCGCCGAGGAACCAGAACCAGCCCACCGCGAGGTATCCCTGCTTGCGAGCGAAAAGGACGATAGCCGTGATGCCCAGCAACAGAAGCGTGCAGGCGGCAACCTGCCAGCCCGGATAGAGACTGGTGGGGTGAGGATAGAGGGCGACCAGTTTTGACGGCCAGAACGTTTTGCCCAGATAACGAACGTAGGCGACAATGGCGGTTTCGACGCGCAGAGCGGGCGGATACTGCGTGAGCGTTTGAATTGCTCCGCCTGCCTTCTGGGCCTGCAGAGTGATGATGGTGCTTGCGGCGGAGAGCAGAAAAAAGGGGATTTTCTCGAGCACAAGGCGGGTTGGAGATTGATGAGGAAAGCCCAATGAAAAAGATGATGCTTCTGCTGCACGCGTATCGCGAAAACGGCCAAGCGGCCAGTAATCGAGCAGCAAGAGGAGAAATGGAAACGTAATCACCTGGGGCTTGCTGAGTAGCGCCAGCACAAAGAAGAAAACTGTCGGCAGGTAGCGGCCGAGTACGGGACGACGCGCATACCACACGTAAGCATGCAACGCCAGCAGAAAGAACAGCATACTCAGCACGTTCTTGCGCTCGGCGGCCCAAGCGACGCATTCGACGTTGATGGGGTGGAGTGCGAAAAGCGCCGCAACGAAGAAACTGCGCCAACCGAAGCCGGTCATGCGCAGCAGCAGCAAGAAAATCAAAGCTGCGTTCAGAGCGTGCAGCAGGACGTTCATTTCGTGGTGGCCTGCGGGGTTTAGGCCGAAAAGCTGACTGTCCAAGGCATGAGAAAGCCAGGTCAGGGGGTGGTAGTTTGCCGCGTCAAAAGTGGAGAACGCCCACTTCACCGTCGGCCAATGCAGGCCCGCGCGCACATGAAGGTTGTTGGTGATGTAAGTGTCGTCGTCGTAGTTCAAAAATTGGTTGCGGGATACGGGCCGATAACACGCCAGGACGACACCGACGAGTATCAAGCACAAGAGCAGCCTGTGCTTCTCGGGCGCGAGGAAAGAGTTGGGCAAGGTTTGCATGCCGGGCCGCGCTGTTCTTGATCCCGTCGGAGCCGATGCGGGTGCGCTCATCCGTGAGAACATTCTGAACCAGCGAAAGAGATTCGCGAAGCAGAAGACGGCCGAGGGAACTCCGTTGGTCATGGATGGGCGGGAGGAAGGTCGGAGCGCAGGAAAGCCTGTTTTGTAATGAGGAACCGGGGCAGCCGAATGGCCCGTTCCGAGGCTGCCGACGTGATATAATTTAACTATTCGTGCAGACAGGGTAAGCACATGTAAATGCAAGCACTTAGCGGAGTTTAACAACCGAAGTGCTCGGTCCTGTTCTTACGCTATCTTTTGAGTTTTCGAACCTAAGTTTTTTGAACCTAAGCTTTTTGAAGCCGGAATCGACAAATGCCTGATTTTCCTAACGATCAAAATCCTGAACTCCCATTGACTCCGCCGGGCGGAGGAGGACCTCCAGGGCCGGGTGCGCTCAACATCCAACCCGTCAATATCGAAGAAGAGATGCGCAAGTCGTATCTCGACTATTCGCTGTCGGTGATCATCGGGCGCGCGCTGCCCGACGTGCGCGACGGATTGAAGCCGGTACACCGGCGCATTCTCTACACGATGCAGCAAATGGGCCTCGCGCCGGGGCGGCCAACGCGCAAGTGTGCCCGCATTGTTGGCGACGTCATGGGCAAGTACCACCCGCATGGAAATCTGGCCGTGTATGACGCGCTGGTGCGGCTGGCGCAGCCATTTGCTATGCGCGCACCGCTGGTGGATGGGCAGGGGAATTTCGGGTCGGTCGATGGCGATCCGCCGGCGGCGGACCGGTACACGGAAGCGCGGCTGGCGCGGATTTCGACCGCGCTGCTCGAAGACCTCGACAAAGAAGCCGTTGATTTCTATCCCAACTACGACAACACAGAGACGCAGCCCGAGGTGCTGCCGGCGCGCTTTCCCAATCTGCTGGTGAACGGGTCGGACGGCATTGCGGTGGGAATGGCAACGAAGATTCCGCCACACAATCTGGCGGAAATCGTCGATGCGACCATCACGCTGGTGAACAACCCCGGCGCGCAACTGCCGGAGATCCTAAAGTTCGTGCAAGGGCCCGATTTTCCGACGGCGGCGATCATTCACGGACGAGCAGGAATTTTTGAAGCCTACCGCACAGGCCGCGGGCGGTTCATGATGCGCGCGCGGGCGGCGATCGAGAACATCACCAAGGAACGGCAGGCGATCATTGTCACGGAAATTCCTTACCAGGTGAATAAAGCGCGCCTGATTGAACGGATCGCCGACCTGGTCAACGACAAAACGATCGATGATGTCTCCGACGTGCGCGATGAAAGCGACCGCGACGGCATGCGCATCGTGATCGAACTGAAGCGCGGCGCCGAGCCGCAGATCATCCTCAACCAGCTGTTCAAGCACACGCAGATGCAGGAAGGCTTCTCGATGATCCTGCTGGCGGTGGTGAATGGACAGCCGAAGGAAATGGGACTGATCCAGGCCATCCTGCACTTCATCGATCATCGCGTCGATGTAGTGCGGCGGCGCACGGCATATTTGCTGGCCAAGGCGAGGGACCGCGAACACATTCTGGAAGGGTTGTCGATTGCCCTCGATAATCTTCAGGCGATTGTCTCGATTATTAGATTGAGTGCCTCCAGGAGCGATGCTAGAGAGAGCTTGCATATCTGGAGCCGTAATGGGGCCACGGACAGTGGCTGGCTGCCCCGCCATAGGGAGAATCTGAATAGGAATTCAATAAATGATGCGGAACTACGTCGCCTAGTTGGCGCGGACAGTCATGTACAACTCGATAATCACGGCTTCATCACACGGTACCGCTTCCCCTACGTAGCGCTAGACCCTTCGTTCGTTTCTGGCAGGTACGGCCTTTCCTACGCGCAAATCGATGCCATCCTTGAATTACAGCTCCATCGTCTTACCCAGCTCTCAACGGATGAACTCCTAGGGGAGCTGAGCGATGTTAGGGCTCGCATAGCCGAGTACGAAGGCATTCTCGGCTCTGAGAAAAAGCTGCGCGGCGTGATTGTCAAAGAGCTGGAGGACGTGAAAAAGCTCTACGGCGACGAACGGCGGACGCAGATCGAGGACGAAGCGGCCGAAATCCTGCTCGAAGATTTGATCGCGGACGAGCAGGTCGCCGTAACCGTAAGCCATTCCGGCTACGTGAAACGCACTCCGATTTCTACCTACCGCATGCAACGGCGCGGCGGCACCGGGCGAACGGGCATGAAGACGCGCGACGAGGACTTTGTCGAACAGCTGTTCATTGCTTCGACGCACGCCTACATTTTGATCTTCACGAATACGGGCCGCGTGTACTGGTTGAAAGTCTACGAGACGCCTGATCTGAATGCTGCGGGCAAAGGCAAGCACATCGGCAACCTGGTGGGCTTGCAGCCGGGGGAAACGGTCCGCACCATGGTCGCCGTGCGCAACCTGGAAGAAGAAGGACGATACATTTTCTTTGCCACGCGTAATGGGACGGTAAAGAAGACCGAGCTGAAGGATTTCTCGCACGTGATGTCGCGGGGCATTATTGCCATCGGCATCGACACCGGTGACGAACTGGTGGCGGCGACGCTCACCGACGGGCAGCAAATTGTGTTTTTGGCGTCGCACGACGGGCAGGCGATCCGGTTTGACGAATCTGATGTGCGAGCGATGGGACGACCCGCCTACGGCGTGCGCGGCATGAGTCTCGATAAAGGGGATTACATCGTCGGCATGGCGACTACGCCAAAAGATACCAAGCAGGCGGAGGCGGAGGCGGAGAAAATCAAAGCCGAGGCCGGCCTGGAGGCGACCGCGACCGACGAAACGTTGCCCATCAAAGGGTCGTTGATCCTCTCGGTGACGGAAAATGGCTACGGCAAACGCACTCCGGCGGATGAATACCGGTTGCAGGGGCGCGGGGGATCGGGCGTGATTAACGTGAAAACGACCGTGCGCAACGGCAAGGTGGTGGCGATCGCGCAGGTGACGGAAGATTCGCAAGTCATGCTGATCAGCCAGTACGGCAAAATCATCCGCATGGATTCGGGCACGATTCGCGAATCGGGCCGGGCCGCGCAGGGCGTGCGGCTGCTGTCGCTCGAACCGGGAGACCGCGTCGCCGCGGCAGTGGTGATCGCGCCGGAGGAAGAAAACGGCAACGGCGGAACTCTGATCCAGTAGGAAGCTCAAATTCGGGTAGTGGGTTGATCCAGTCCACTACCTCAACTCGTCCCCAACGCCAATTGCTGCCCGATAGTCTTACGGATTAGTTCTGCCTGCACCGCTTGCTGCTCAAAACCTTCTGCGTTTGCACTGCGAGAAGCGTCGTAAACTTGCATGGTGAGGTTTTCCCTTGAAGTTCCGCCGCGCCATCGCGCGTGGTTCACGTGGTTTCAGATAATCCTCGTATACATCCTGATCGAAGGCGCGTTGTGGTCGCAGCACCTGGCTGACCGCAACCGATGGGCTTTGGCAGCGGCGGCCGCTGTAGTTGCCTTTGTTCTGCTCGATCGGCCGTCTGTCCGGCGCCTGGGTCTGGCCTTGCCCACTACCTTCGGGGCAAGCCTGGTGCTCGCCGTCAGTTGCGTCGCGGCTATGTTCCTCATCTTCGCAGTGCACTGGGCCGGAGGCGAAATCCCGGCAAATCCGACCTGGCCCGATCTGCACCAGGTTTCCGGATACTTTCTGTGGGCTCTGATGCAGGAATTTATTCTGCAATCCTTTTTCTTCACCCGTTGCGAGGAATTGTTTGGCAGCCGGAACGCAGTCTGGGTCGCGGCCACGTTGTTCGCGGCAGCGCATTTGCCGAGTCCGATCTTGACGACGTTTACGTTTATCGCCGCGCTCTTCTTCTGTTCGATATTTGAGCGATATCGCAGTATTTATCCGATCGCGATCGTGCACGGATTGCTGGGATTGACTGTTGCCGTTACCATGCCGGACAGCCTTTTGCATCACATGAGGGTGGGGATTGGATACTTGACGTATTAGAAAACTTCGCCGCTGGCTTCCATGCAGAACTTCACATCCGCAGACGTTGCTGTACTCGCGCTGGAGTTGATCCCGGTCATCGGCTTTGGTTTTGCCAGTGAGCGGATCGCGCATTCCGCAGAGCGCTGGCCGAGTTGGCTGCGGACGACGTTGCCAGCGCTTAGCGCGCTTCCCTACCTTTGGGTTTCTGCGTCTCACCATATGTTTGCCTGGCGTTGGCTCGTGCTCTATGGAGCGCTTCCCGTGGTGGTCGCGTGCTTGCTCGGTGGTGCGGCGTCGGCGGACCCGGAGCAGCGGGGCAACTGGCGCGATGCAATCGTCTTGCTCGCGCTGGGCCTGGCCGTGGATTTGCGCTGGCTGGAGGGGTTGTGGCCGGCTGGACTTGCTGGGCTGGGCAAGCTGTTGCTGGTGGATGCCGCCCTCTACGGATTTGTAGTGATGAGGCAACTCCGAGGAATGGGATTCGACTTTCACTTACGCTGGAAAGATTGGGCAATAGGATTACGCGAACTGGCCTTCTTTGCTCCAATTGTGATTGCTTTGGGCCTGGCGCTGGGGTTCTTGCATCCGCATACAAACGCGCTTCGGCCTTCGATGATTCTTACCTGGATCTACATCTTTGTGTTCGTCGCCGTGCCCGAGGAACTTTTCTTCCGCGCCTGGACGCAGAACCTGCTCGAAAAGCGCTTCCGGTACTGGCTCGATTCTCCTCGCGCGGCGCGACTTATAGCGCTGGGAACCACTTGTGTCTTATTCGGCCTCTCGCATTTCAACAAACGCTCTGCCCACTTCAACTGGCGTTATGTCATTCTGGCGACGATCGCGGGAATTTTTTACGGACGCGCATGGCGCCAGGACCGCCGAGTGCCTGCCTCGACGATCACTCATGCCAGCGTTGATGCTATCTGGTCGCTATGGTTCTAGTGCTCCGCGGGTTGATCCGGTAGCTTGCTCGCCTGCAGAAATTGCCTTTCATCGGCCAGTTCCAACATCCCGGCCATGAACCGAACGAGGCGAAGATTCTCGCTAAATGGCGGTTTCGTATTCATGGAAACATGGCTGATTACCGGACTGATGAGCGCGGCCTTCAAATCTGCGCGCGGCACGTCCTGCTCCAGCCAGAGCAACTCGGAAGGAGGGATGATGTTGTCTTCCGATCCATGCAGAAGGAACACCGGAACATGCAATGCTCCCAACCGCCCGTGAGGAGAAACCGGCGCCATATCTTGCCGGTGGCGGGCGATGGACTGGGTCATCTCGCCGGCTAAGGCTTGCACGTGGCCTTCGTAGAGCAACTCCATTTTCCGGCGAGAGGCGGGGCTGAGCTGCGCCGCTAGTTTTCGTGACTCGTCGGCTTTTTCCCACAGCAACTGCTGAAGAACATCGTGGACTGTATTGACGTCCGCGGCAGGGAAGAAGTCCTCGATGTGCGAGTAGATCAGGATCAGCGGCCCATACTCGTGGGCCGTCATTTCGAGCGTTGTTCCATCGGGGCGGGCGATCCGATTCGTGACAAAGAATTGCGCCACTCGTTCGAGGTCGTCGTGAGCGCCGACAGACACCACAAAACTCACGTAGGGCTCGAACTGCGGTTCCGAGGCGGCGAGGAGCGACAGCCCTCCGCCGAAGCTAATGCCCAGCAGGCCAACTTTCTGGCCGAGCGATGTTGCCATGCTGCGAGCCGAGTAGCCAATGACGTCGATGGACTGGGTATCAACGTGGTAGTCGGCCAGGGAAGCAAGTTCTGGAGTCAGGACGCGGATGCCGCTCGACGACATGGCGCGCGCGAAAGCAACAAGGCGGGGTTCTTCGATGCCGAGATGGTGAACGCCATGCACGATGACCAGGCCCGGCGGGCTGGCAATACCGCGAGGACTGTAAAGACGGGCGCGAATCATTCCCGACGGCGTCGGCACCTGGGTCGGCAGTTCTTCAACGGAGTAATTGTGAATGTTGGCAAGAATGCCTGAAGAGTGAGGGTCTTCAATCCGCAACAAAAGCGCGGCGGCACGCAGGTAGGTGAACGCCGGGCGAGCCGCCAGGGCAACGACCAAGAGGGCCGCAGCCAAGAGAATTACAGCAATCAGCCGGCTACGGTTTCCAGAGGAAGTCACGCCAACTCCCCGCCTTAGATCGTCGGCCTGCGCAGAAAAGCCGGAACGTCAAGATCCTCGGCCAGGTAGGTTGGCGCAGACGTTCTCATGCCGTCGAGCGAAATCACTTCGGCTTGCACCGCTGTAAAGCTTGGAGTCGGACTTTGGTCGAACCCAACCGGCGCAGGATCGGGCTGGAAGGCCGGCTCGGGCTCGAAGGCGGGCTCGGTAGCATTCTCCGCGGGCGGCTCGGCGGCAGAGTCCTCAGCAGCGGCCGCCGCAAAGTGATCGCGGTGCCGCGGTACAATCACGGGATCGAAAATCTCGCTGCTCAGCGGCCGCTGCATTCCGGCTTCCCGGAAGCCCGTGGCGATCACGGTAATTTTGACCGCATCTTTCATCTTCTCGTCGAGTACGGCGCCGAAGATGATGTTGGCGTCTTCATGCGCCGCACCCTGAATAATTGTGCAAGCCTGCTGCACTTCCGCCAGCTTCAGCGAGCTGGAGCCGGTGATATTGATAAGGATGCCGCGAGCTCCATCGATCGCTCCGGCTTCGAGCAGAGGAGAGGCAATCGCGCGCTGCGCGGCCTCAACCGTGCGCCGCTCGCCAGAAGCACTCGCGCTGCCCATCACGGCATAGCCCATGCCGGCCATAATCGCTTTCACGTCGGCAAAGTCGCGGTTGATGATGCCCGGAATCGTAATGATGTCGGAGATGCCCTGCACCCCCTGGCGAAGAATGTCGTCCGCAATGCGAAAAGACTCGAAGAAGCCGGCGTTTTCCGCCACTGCCAGCAGCTTTTCGTTCGGGATGACGATGGTCGTGTCCACCGTCTCCATCAGCTCGGCAATTCCGCGCTCGGCTTGCGTCATGCGGCGCTTGCCTTCGAACGCGAAGGGCTTTGTAACCACCGCCACCGTGAGCGCGCCCATTTCACTGGCCAGCGAGGCGATGATGGGTGCAGCGCCTGTGCCCGTTCCTCCGCCGAGTCCCGCCGTAACGAAGATCATGTCCGCCCCTTCCAGGGCTTCGATGATTTTGTCGGAGTCTTCGAGCGCCGCTTTGCGGCCAATTTCGGGATTCGCGCCGGCGCCGAGTCCGTTCGTGAGCTTGACCCCGAGCTGGATTTTCGTAGCCGCGCGCGACATGCGCAGCGCTTGCAGGTCGGTGTTGGCCACGATGAATTCGATGTGCTCCATGCCGGAATCGATCATGCGATTGACCGCATTGCCGCCGCCGCCGCCCACACCGATGACTTTGATGCGAGCGTCGTTACGCGCTTCTTCGTTAAAGCAGATGCGGAGTCCATTCTCTTCAATCATGTAAGACCTCTTGATTCCTCACGGTTCTTTTTCTGGTTGCCAGCATTTGTGGTTCGTTATTCGCTTTGTTGCAAACATCATCAAGCGCCCTTTTTTGCAAACATCGCTTTCATCCTTGCGCCAAAGCCTGGTTCCTGCAGACCTCTTGCCAGTCGGGCGCGATGGCCGTAATACACCAGGCCAAGCACGGTGGAAAACTCTGGTTCGGCCAGCAGTGAGGGCATCTTGGCCATCGGCGTGGGCCAGGCCAGGCGCGCCGCCTTGCGCAAAATCGATTCCGCTACGTCGAGCAGTCCCGGAAGCCGTGCCGCTCCGCCGCTGAGTACGAAGCCGGCCACGCAATGATTGAGCACGCCCTCCTGGCGCAGGTTCTCACGCATCAGTTCGAACAGTTCCCGCGCCCTCGGCCCCAGAATTTCTCCGATCATTCGCTGCGGCATCATACGCGACGGGCGATCGCCGACCGACGGCACCTCCACTTCGTTCCCTTCCGGAATCAGAGTGGGCACGGCGTTGCCGAATACCTTCTTCAGTGTCTCGGCGTC
>Ga0187784_10004106_pt1 | contig 11776 bp, 8 predicted proteins | sample 1015_SJ02_MP15_2_FD_132964 | JGI IMG/M metagenome (GOLD analysis project Ga0187784, IMG submission 132964) | Tropical peat soil microbial communities from peatlands in Department of Meta, Colombia - 1015_SJ02_MP15_20_MG | ecosystem: Environmental > Terrestrial > Soil > Wetlands > Peat | place... | reverse complement strand
GGGATCGTGCGGCGGCAACAACAGCAGCCAGAGTAACTCGGGGACGCCAGCCGGCACTTACACTCCTATCACTATCACGGCCCAATCGGGGTCGGGTCAGGTAAGCGGAGCGACAGCTCAGGTCGCGATTACTTTGGTCGTGCGGTAAAGTTGTCTCGATCGAAATATAAGCGCTCCGCTCGGGCGGAGCGCCATTTTTTGCCGGAATGGTGAAGATTTCTTCTGGACGGAGTCAAATTCCCAATGCCAAGTCGGCGCGGTACGTCGGCGCTTCCTGAGAGCATGTCTTCTAAGAGCGATTCCCTGGAGGTGGGCATGAAACGATTTCTTGCGTCAATCCTGCTGGGTGTGGTCTGTCTCGTGCTGCTGGGGGCAGGGCCAGCGGACAACGGTCCCAAGCCGCTATATGACGAGAAGGGGCAACTCTTGCGGCCGGCGGACTATCGCGAATGGATGTTCCTTTCTGCCGGATACGGAATGAACTACAGCCCTGCGCCTGGCAGCCACGAGATGTTCACCAACGTCTTCGTGCAGCGCTGGGCATACGACGAATTTCTGAAGTCGGGAAAATGGCCAGAGCAGAGCATGTTTGTGGTTGATGAGCGAGACGCCGCAAGCAGGAGTTCCATCAACCAGAAGGGCCACTATCAGACGGACTTGATGGGATTAGCGGTCGAGGTGAAGGATTCAGCGCGCAATCCGGATACGTGGGCCTACTACGTATTCGATGCCGAGGGAAAGGCAGCCGGCGCCATGCCCAAGGGAAATCCTTGCTGGCAGTGCCACGACGCTCATGCCGCCGTCGAGCATACGTTCGTGCAGTTTTATCCGACACTCAAGCCCGTGGCGAAGCAATTCGGGACATACAACGAAGCGCGCGAGCAGGTGAGCGACGCCAAGTGACGGAATTCTCTGTCACACGCATTCGGGTGGCGCAGGCCTTCCTGGCCTGCGACGAGGCACCACTAGGAAATGGGCTTTAGCCCCGGAGGTCCCCAGCGGCTGAAGCCGCTTCCTCTTCCTCTTGACTCTAACCGCAGAGCCGAAGCGCTGCGTCACCCAAAATCAGCCGCCGAGCCTTTGCCTTCCGGTACACCCATCTGCCAAACTGACCACTGGCCACTGATCGCCGGCCACCGCTTATGGGTAAGATCCACGTGTTATCCGAGGCCGTTGCCAACAAGATCGCTGCGGGCGAGGTCGTGGAGCGGCCTGCCTCCGTAGTCAAGGAGCTGCTGGAGAACGCGCTCGACGCCGGAGCCACGCGGATCAAGATCAGCGTGGAAGCGGGCGGGAAGCGGCTCATCCAGATCACCGACAACGGATGCGGCATGGTGCGCGACGATGCCATGCTGGCGTTTGAGCGGCATGCAACGTCGAAGATCAAAGATGCCGAAGACCTGCTGAGCGTGGCGACGCTCGGGTTTCGCGGGGAGGCGCTGCCTTCGATTGCGTCGGTGTCGCGGCTGAGGCTGGAAACGCGGGCGGCCGATCCGACCGAAAAAGACGCAGCGGGAACGGTGATCGAAATCAGCGGCGGGAAGATTCTGCGCGTGGAAGAAGCGGGGCTGCCGGCCGGAACGGCGATTACTGTGCGCGATTTGTTCTTCAATACGCCGGCGCGAAAGAAATTTCTGAAATCGGAATCGACCGAGTTGTCGCACATCGCGTCGCTGGTGACGCATTATGCCCTGGCTCATCCCGACAAGCACTTCGAGCTGCATTCGGCGGCGAATGCCATGCTGGTGGCGCCTCCGGTGGCCGGTCACAGCGAGCGGGTGTATCAGGTGTTCGGCAAGGAGACGCTCGATCAGCTCATCCCCATGGCGGCGCGGCAGGCGCTCGAGCACGTGGGATTGCCGCAGCCTCCGCCGTGGCGGCGCAGAGAAGACGACGAGGACGAGGACGATGGCGGGCGAGGCGCCCGCCCCACACACTCTGGAGATCCGGGCGAGATTCGCGCGCACGGCTTCGTTTCCAAGCCAGAAATCCAGAAGCTGAACCGGAATTCGATTTTCGTGTTTGTCAACGGGCGGCTGATTCGCGACCGGCTGGTGCAGCATGCTTTGACCGAGGCCTACCGAAACATCATTCCACCGACGGTCTATCCGGTGGTGCTGCTGTTTCTGCAGTTGCCGGCGGGCGAAGTGGATGTGAATGTGCACCCGTCGAAAACGGAGGTACGTTTCCGCCAGCAGACGCTCATGCACGATTTTGTGCGCGATTCGGCGCGGGCGGCGCTGATGAAGGCGCGTCCGGTGCCGCAGTTCACGAAGGAGATTCGAGCGCACGCAACGGCCAGCCAGGCGCTGACTCCGGGTGCTCTTACGCCGGGTGGGGATTGGGAGCCGACGTCGGGCGGGCTTCCGGCTCCCGGCTCTCGGCTTCCGGAAACCGGACTGCGGGCGCTGGCAGCCGATGGCGGATTTGCCTTGCAGGCGCTCGAACCGCAGCCGATCTCTGCGCGTCTTCAGTTTGAAGGCGGAATCGCAGTCGAGGCGAACGCTGCGATTCCGGTGGCTCGCGGTTTGGAGAATCTTCCGATCGCGCCGAACCTGCCAGGCGCGCCGCGGGCAACCGAGGCAATTCCCGACCGAGGCTGTGCTCCGGCGCTGGACGCGGCTGAAGAGGAGCCGACGTTGTCGGCGCTCGGTACGCTCAAGCCGCTGGGCCAGATTCGCAATTCGTTCATCCTGGCGGTGAACGACGATGGGTTGTGGATCATCGACCAGCACGTGGCGCACGAGCGCGTGCTGTTTGAGCGTGTGTTGAAGCAGCGGGCGGCGCAGAAAGTGGAGAGCCAGCGCTTGCTGATGCCGATCGTGCTGGAATTGTCTCCGGCGCAGCAGGCGGTGTTTGCGGAGATTTCTGACGAATTGCAGCACAATGGATTTGAAGCCGAACCGTTTGGCGCCCGCAGCGTGGCGGTGAAAGTCGCTCCGGCGGGAGTGGAGGCAGCGGCTGTCGAACACATGCTGCACGAGTTGCTCGATCAGTTCTCGCGCGAGGAGCAATCACTGAACCTCGAGAAGATTCGCGCTCGCATTGCAGCCTCAATTGCCTGCCATGCTGCCATCAAGGTGAACATGCCACTGGAGCAGAACAAGATGGAATGGCTGCTGGGAGAGCTGGCGAAAACGGAACATCCCATGTCGTGCCCGCATGGGAGGCCGGTGGTGCTGCGGTATTCTGTGAAGGATATTCAGAAGGCGTTTAAGAGGATTTAGCCCTGAGTCCCGAGTCCTGAGCTGTGAGGGGTTTGCTCACGACTCAGGACTCGCAACTCGCTATGACGGACCTCGAACTCCAACAACTGCGTCGCGAAAAGTGGCGGCTGGACGGCAAACCTGTCCGGACGATCGAGCAGGCGCGCGCGTTTGTTGAGGAAGTGGGATTCTGCTTCCTGTATCCGCAACGGCTGCCCCTGCTGGTGCCAACGTTTATCGGCGCTTTCGTGGGGGCGGAAGACCGGTTGCCGGACTGGCAGCATGCCTTCGCCGATCCACGGGCGGCTCAGGCGACCGAACTCATGGTGCGGCTGCTGCGCGAGCGAGCCGCGTTCGAAGCCAATTTGTTTGAAGAGAACAACGGTTTTCTGGTGGCGGCGTCGGTGTTCCCATATTTCTATGCGCTCATGGGCGAGCGCAATCCCAAGCTGGCGCCGAGGGCGGGCACTCGGTCGCCCTATTCCCAGCTGGCTTGCGATGCGTTTGCGTTGATTCAGCAGGATGGGCCGATTTCCAAGCAGCGGCTGCGGGAGCGGCTTGGTGGCGGGCTCTCGGCAGCGGCTCTCGACAAGGCGCTGGCGGAGTTATGGTCGAAGGTGCGCATCACGCGCGTGGACTACAAACAGAGCGAAGGATCGGTGTGGGATTTGCTCTATCGCTGGGCGCCGGAGGCGGTGAAGGAAGGCGTAGGGCTTTCGGTGCAAGAGGCGCTCTCGGCGCTGATATCTAAGTATTTGGATTGCGTGATCGCAGTGGAGCAGGCGGAACTGGAGAGCTTCTTCGGGAACTTCGTCGCGCGGTCGCGGGTGAAGGATGCGGTCAACGCGCTCTTGGCCGCGCGGGAACTGAGCTTCGTGCATGTGGGCGGGCGCGTGATGCTGCAGGTCACACCGGCGAAAGCGTCGGCAGTTTCCGCGCCTCCGAGTGCGGTGCGATAGCTATCGGATCGCTCGTGTCGGATAACTCCAATCCAAGAACCTATCGCGGACGGCTGGCGCCGTCGCCGACCGGACTGCTGCACTTAGGGCACGCGCGCACGTTCTGGACGGCAGCTCAGCGCGCGGCCGAGCGCGGAGGGCAGTTAATCCTGCGTAATGAGGATTTGGACCCGCAACGCTGCCGCGATGAGTTTGTTTCTGCCATGCTCGAGGACTTGCGCTGGCTGGGGATCGAGTGGGCGGAAGGACCCGACTGCGGCGGGCCGTTTGCTCCGTATGTTCAGAGCGAGCGCCGGAACTGGTATTTGGACGCCTGGAGAAAGCTGCTCGATGGGGGAGCGATCTATCCCTGCACCTGCTCGCGCAAGGATGTGGCGGAAGCGGCAGGGGCGCCGAATGAGGGAGATGATGAGCCGGTGTATCCGGGGACGTGCCGGCCGGAAAAACCCCCAGCCTTCGACAGGCTCAGGGCAGGCTTTCTCGCGCAAAATGCGCGCGAGAAATGGGGCACCCGCCCCCCGGCCCTTTCACATGAGCATCCCGCTGGCGTGAACTGGCGGTTTCGAGTTTCCGATGGCGAGGAGATTCACTTCACGGATTTGCATCTTGGGCTGCAATGCTTTGTGGCGGGGCGAGATTTCGGGGATTTCATCGTTTGGAGGCGCGACGATGTTCCGGCTTATCAACTGGCCGTGGTCGTCGACGATGCCGCCATGCGGATTACCGAAGTTGTGCGCGGGGCCGATCTGCTGAAGTCAACCGCGCGGCAGATTCTGCTGTTCCGGGCGCTGGGACTTCCGGTGCCGGATTACTATCACTGCGATCTGGTGCGCGACGAGGCGGGCGTGCGCCTGGCGAAACGCCACGATGCCTTGAGCATCCGAAAGCTGCGGGAATTGGGGTGGACCCGGGAAGGGGTGCGTGAGCCTGGCGGGACAGTACAGGAGCGGAGATGATAAGTTCAAACGCTTGTTAACAGCAGCTATCGGCATCCAGCCTGTTATAGTAACTCTGAAATTCCGGTTGGAGGTGTTCAATGCGAATTCACGCTTTGAGGATTTTGACGTTTCTGCTGGTGTTTGTGGCGGCAGTTCCCTGCCGGGCACAGGATAAAGTGACCATCCTCTACGATGCGTTCGGGGAATCGAAGGAACTGACGAAGGATTGGGGATTTTCCGCTTTGGTGGAGCACAACGGCAAGCGAATTTTGTTCGACACGGGGAATGATGCCACGATTTTTGAACACAACGTGAAGGCGCTGGGCGTAGACCTGACGAAACTGGATTTTGTGGTGATCTCGCATCGGCACGCGGACCACACGACTGGGCTGAGATATGTGCTGAAGGTGAATCCGAACGTTACTGTGTATGTGCCCGCGGATGGGGGGAATGGATTTGGGGGACCGCCGTTTCCGAAGACGTTTTTGCGGCGAGATGAGAGCTTGCCCGCGAAGATGCGGTATTTCGGGGGAACGGATCCAGAACATTTCGCATGGGGCAAGCTATATGACACGGGGAATTTTGTGTTGGTGGACCAATTGACGGAAGTATCGCCGGGGATTTTCCTGGTGCGGACAGTTTCGCAGAAAAAAGGGACGCTGGAGCTGCCGGAATTGACGCTGGCGATCAAGAGACCGCACGGATTGCTGCTCGTGGATGGGTGCTCGCACGCGGGGATTGAAGCCATTCTGGAAGCGGCAAGCGCGGTTGATCCGAGAACGGAGGTTGTGTTTGGGGGATTGCACCTGGTGACGACGCCGGTGGAAGAGATTGATGTGCTGGTGGAAAATTTAAAGACGAAGTGGAAGGTGCAGAGGATTGCGCCGGGACATTGCACAGGTGAACCAGCGTTTGCGCGATTGAAGAAGGCATATGGGGAGAACTATTTGTATGCGGGGTTGGGGACGAAGATCGAGCAGTGAGAATGGCGGACATCCGGGTATGGGGCAGGCTGGCGAAAAATCCCGATATCGCCCATTGACCCAGCTCGCCGCCCCAGCCGCTTGAAGCTCCTCCGAGCGGCCCGTAGACTTAAGGAATGCACGTGCACGCACACGGCCCGGGAGGCCCCACGCGGGTTCTGAAGATTTCGCTGGCCGTGACTCTGGCCTACATTGTGCTCTTGGTCGTGGCCGGCGTGCGGGCGCATTCCCTGGCACTGCTGTCTGAAGCTGGGCACAATCTCTCGGACTTCCTGGCGCTGCTGCTTTCGCTGGTTGCGGTTTATTTCCAGTCGCGTCCGGCAAGTTCCACCAAGACTTACGGGTACCAGCGCGCGGGAGTGCTCGCTGCGCTGGTCAACGCCACCTCGCTGGTCGCGGTTGCCTTCCTGGTGTTCTATGAGGCCTTCCGGCGGTTGCAGCATCCCGAGCACGTCCGCGCTGGTGTGATGATGTGGGTCGCTGCCGCCGGGGTGGTGATGAACGGGGTGATCGCGCTGCTGCTGTATCGCTCGGCGGGACGCGGCGGCGGCGACGTAAACATCCGCAGCGCGTTGCTGCACGAACTGGGAGACACGCTCTCGACTGCGGCCGTCATCGCCGGCGGCTGGGCCATTCTGGTCACCGGCGACTACTGGATTGACTCAGCCTTGTCGGTCGGCATTGGAGCTTTGATCCTGTGGTCGGGCTTCGGCATTGTGCGAGAAACGCTCAATATTCTGCTGGAGGGCACGCCGCGGGGAATGAAGCTCGAGAAGATCGAGTTGGCGATCCGGTCGGTGGAGGGCGTCAACGACGTGCACGATCTGCATGTGTGGAGCATCGGGTCGGAGACGCATGCGCTGTCATGCCACATCTCGATTGCCGACATTCCGCCGTCGATTAGCGAGCGCATTCTGCGCGACGTGAAAGAGTGTCTGCTGCACAACTTCCGCATTGACCACACGACAATCCAGTTCGAGCACGTGGTGTGCGAAGTGGCGCATGGCTGCGTGATTCCGGTGGCGGAGAGCGTAGAAGAGCACCATCACGGCCGCTAGTGTCGTGTTCCCGAGAAAACGTAACAAGGATGCTTTGAAAGGGTGCGGCTTCAGCCGCGCCGCGAGTCGTGGCAAATGCCTGGCCTTCAGGCCCTGAGGAACAGGCCCCTCAGCGGCTAAAGCCGACTCCGCAAGCACCCCGTACGGCACGCCTGAAGGCGTGCCCTTTCAAGGCTCACGGTTGTAACTCAAATTCGCGAAACAGGCCACTAGATAGAATCTTGCGCCGCGTTGTTTTTTCTTTGCTGGCCGAAGATTTCTTTCACCCGCTCGATCGTATCCGCTTCTTCTGGCGATTTGTCCGGCCGCAGCCGCACGATTCTCGGGAAGCGCAGTGCATAGCCACTCGAGTGGCGGTCGGAGCGCATCATGTTGTTGAAGGCGACTTCCAGCACGATCTTCGGCTCGACGACGCGCCGAAAGCCCTGATCTTCGACCGTGTGCTCTCGGAACCACTCGGTCATTTCCGCGATCTCGGCGTCAGTTAGACCGGAATACGCCTTACCGATGTTCACCAGCCGGGCTTCATCCGGTTCACTCATGTCCCACACCGCAAAGGTGTAGTCGCTGAGCACGCCCACGCGCTTGCCATGGCCGTACTCGACGGCAGTGACGACCACGTCGAGCGTGGCCAGTTCGCGCTTCATCTTCAACCATGATTTGCCACGCTTGCCGGGAGTGTAGGAGGACGCGAGATCCTTGATCATCAGACCTTCGTTGCCTCGTTCCTGCGCCGCGGCGAAGAGTTCCTCCAGTTGCTCTGGCGACGAGGCGCGAGAAACAGGCGCGCGGATGAGGCTGGCGAGAGTGGCTTGCGCCTGTTCCTCAAACTCCAGCTTTTGCTGCCCTGCCTTTCTCCGTGACTCCGTGTCTCCGTGGTGGACTGTCCGCGGTGCCGCGAGCAACTCATCCAAAATCCGGGCCCGCTCCCACAGCGGACGATCGATCAGCAATTCTTCGTCGGCATACAGTGCGTCGAACGCCAGGAATGCGACCGGAATCTCGCGCATCATGCTTTCGCTGACCGTCTTGCGTCCGAGCCGCTGTTGCAGGACGCTGAACGGACGTGCTCGGCCGGTGGCATAGTCCCAGGCAACAATTTCTCCGTCGAGAATGGCATCCTGAGGCAATCCGGCCAATGCGTCCGGCAGCTCCGGGAACGATTCGGTGATCTCATCCCGCGTCCGCGAAAAGATTCGTACGTCGGCGCCCGAAACATGCGCCTGCGCCCGAATGCCGTCGTATTTGTCTTCGACCGCGGCTTCGGAGAAATAACTCAGTCCTTCTTCTGCCGTCGCGATTGAGCTGGCCAGCATAAAGCCAAGAGGATGAAACAGGCGCATCCTGGCCTCGGCCAGCTTGCCGGCGGTTGCTAGGCGCAGGGTTTGTCCGATATCGCCGAGCAGCATGTTGGCCCGCTGAACCTCAGCCAGGGTCGTTCCGAAGGCTTTGGCAATTGCCTCCTCGACCAGGCTTTCCTTCAGCCCGATCCGCAGGTCGCCGGTCATAATTTTGACGATGTACTTGGCTTCTAGGGGAGTCGCGCGAGCGAGCAGATCGCGCACCAACGCGCTTTTGGCGACTGGACCGCGCGCTGCCGCGATCTGACGGAATGCGGCCTCGACTTCCAGCACGCTGACACCCTGGCCGCGGTGGCTGGGCAGCACCTCGCCGGCGACTGCTCCGAGGTCGCCGTGGCGACGATAGGCTGCGGTCAGATCGGATTCGTTCTTGCCGGCCAATTCCGCCACAATCTGCCAGAGGGAACGCCCGCCAACTTGCAACGTGGTTTCTTCCCACGTGGGAAAGGAGCGTCCACAAAGAAACACAGCCGACACGGCAGCCTCGTCCACCGTGCGCGACTTGAAATAGTCGGCCACGATGGCCGTCTTTTGCAGCTTTTTCGTGGTGGCCGCAATGGATTCGCAAGCTGTTGCCTAGTACCGCACAGACATTCCTTCTGCTCTCAGAAACATCGAGCTTTTCGACCGGCAGCCCCTTCGTCAAGCGCAGGCTTCTTGAGTCCGCCTGCGGAACTGCCGCGCAGGTGAGCTTCTGTCTACCTGTGATACCCTACTATTTGAGGCGTGTCCCCCGGAAGGGTTATCCAGTAGGCGTGCATTCTCTCCGAAAATTCCTGCGGTTTCTCGCTGCTCTGCAGCTTCTCCCTGCGCTCGAAAGCGGGGAAGAAACGCTGGTCGGCGGGCAAGCCGTGCTTGAGGGCGTGATGATGCGCTCTCCGCACGCCTGGGCGATTGCCTGCCGCAAGCCTTCTCAGAACCCTTCGATTCCAGGCGAGATCGTAACCATGAGGGAACCGCTGGAACGGCCGTCGGACAAGCACAAATGGATGGGTTGGCCCATCGTGCGGGGAGTAATGACGCTCGGCTATGCCATGAACCTGGGTTACCGCGCCCTGCGTTTTTCCGCCAACGTTGCCCTGGAAGACGTGATGCAGAGCCAGGCCGGCGCGTCTGTTCAACGGAATGCCGTCGCTAAGGCGAACCAGCCGGAGCAGCGGCCGCCAAGTTCGGCAAACGCGCAAACCCGAGAGAAGGCAGCCACGATTAGCGGTTGGCTGGCTGTGGCCAACGTTGTGCTCTCCCTGGCCTTTTTCATTTTCATGTACAAATACGTTCCATTACTGGCGGCGACGGAGTTAAAGAGGATGGACCCGGCCCTGGGTGGCCGTATTGTCTTCAATCTTGTCGACGGCGCCATTCGGCTGGGGTTGTTTCTAGTGTTTATCTGGGGAGTGTCGTTGTGGAAGGACATTCGCCGCGTCTATGAGTATCACGGCGCGGAGCATAAGACAGTTTTTGCCTTCGAGAATGGCGACCCGCTCACGACGGCGGCGGTGCAGAAGTACTCGACGTACCATCCGCGGTGCGGCACGAGCTTTCTGATGACGGTGATGCTGATCTCGATCGGCTTCTACATGCTAATCCCGTTCACCACGTTCTGGGCGCGGTTGGCGGCGCGCATCGTACTGCTGCCCGTGATTGCCGGAGTGTCTTATGAAATCATCCGCTTCGCCGCTAAACACCGGGGATCGCTATTCGCGCTCATGACGGCGCCCGGCTTGTGGCTGCAGCGCATTACCACCCGGCCGCCATCGGATCAGCAGACCGAGTGCGCAATCGTTGCCTTGAACCACGCCATGGCACTCGAGAAGGAGCGCGGAGGCGAGTTGGTCATTGCGTAGCAGTTCCCACGCTGAATCTCGGTCGTTGGCCGTTCGTTGTCACGCCACCAGCGGAGCATTGGCAATTCCTGCTGTGCCAAAGACCCGGGTATAGCGTTCGATCTCCGCAGACGGACCAAGAGCCTTGGAGTAGTTGTCTGAGAGCTTCACGGCGGGCTTGCCCTCCACGGTTGAGACTTTGCAGATTAAACCGATAGGGTCGAAGCCGCTGTTGTTATTGGGATTGCAGCCGCGAAAGTCGTTGGTGAGTAGTGTGCCCCAGCCGGCACTGAAGCGGATGCGCCGGTCCGCCGTCCACTTGTTGGCATCATGAAAATCGGTCGCGCTGCGAAAGTCCGTGGGAGCAAAGCCTTTAGCGATTGTGCCTCCAAAGTAGGCCTGCAAGCCAAGGATGGCGTCCACGTCGAGCGTGTCGGAGGCGATTAGCAGCTTGTCGCGCGGATCGCGCCCGCGCGCCCTCAGCCACTCGATGTATTCATCTCCCGCGATGTAAGGATCCTTGCTGTCCACGCGCTGGCCCGTCCAGTCGGCGACCCAGTCGGGCGCTCCTTGAAGAAACTGCGTCGTGCCAAATGTGTCGGGTAACATGACTCGCAGTGCGCCCTCGTAAGTCCGCTGCCATAGCTGGAGGACGCGGTACTGCGAAGCTTTTAAGGCCGCGTCATCCGGCGCTAACGCCGCCATCACCATGGGAATCTCGTGCGCATTCGTGCCGATTGCCTCCAAGTCGTGTTTGTGGGCAAGAAACGCGTTTGACGTGCCGATAAAGCTGTTTCCCAAGTTGGCTGCCATCGCCACGACCACGTATTCCTGCCACAGGAAGCTGTGGCGGCGCCGCGTGCCAAAATCCGCGACGCTCAGGCCGGGAACGCCCCTCAGCCGCTCGATCTTGTTCCACAGCTTCGTTTTGGCCCGCGCGTAGAGGATGTCGAGGCCGAACTCGCTCAGCGTCTTCAATTGCGCCCGCGTTTTCAACTCATCGAGAATGGCCAGCGCGTAGAGCTCCCACATTGTGGTCTCGGTCCAGGGGCCGTCGAAGGACAGATGAATCTGGCCATTCTGAACTGAGAGTTGATAATCCGACAGGCGGAAGTCATGCCCCAACCACTCCAGAAACGCCGGCTCAAAAATGCCGCGCTTGCCGTAGAACGTGTTGCCGGCCAGCCAAACCAATTCCGACTTGCGGAAGCGCAGGCCGCGCACGTGCTGCAGTTGCACCTTGAGATCTTCGATAGGGATGATCTGTGCGATGCGCACTGCGGGGTGGCGGTTAAACAGCGAAAACTCTACGCGCGTCTTGGGAAAGTGCTTCCAGATGAACCGCAGCATCAGGAGCTTGTAGAAATCGGTGTCGAGCAGCGAGCGGATGACAGGATCGAGTTCCCAGTTGTGGTTGTGCGCGCGTTCGGCCAGGTTGAAGATCATTC
>Ga0187784_10004105_pt1 | contig 11778 bp, 9 predicted proteins | sample 1015_SJ02_MP15_2_FD_132964 | JGI IMG/M metagenome (GOLD analysis project Ga0187784, IMG submission 132964) | Tropical peat soil microbial communities from peatlands in Department of Meta, Colombia - 1015_SJ02_MP15_20_MG | ecosystem: Environmental > Terrestrial > Soil > Wetlands > Peat | place... | reverse complement strand
GGACTGAGCTCTTGGCCCAGGATATACAATTGTTTATGGCTGCGAACGCTTTTGCAGCAAGTCGCCGTAAGCGCGAAGCGCCAATTCATCTTGCACTTGTCTTTCACAACTGACCTGCGGTTCGTTTTTCCCAATCAACAGATCACACTTCGCTTTCACCCAAGCCTTTAATCGTGGAATAAAGCCATCAAGATCAGTTTTGAATTCGTCGTTTCTGATCCACAGAATTTTTTTCTTCGGCACGGAAAACATACTCTCGGCGTATTTAGCCGGAACATCCATGGCTCTCAAGTAGTTATCAACAAGCTGCTGCGTTCGATCTTCGACCGCAGTGGGATTGTTCGCACTCATCGTCTTGACGTCGGTGCCCGGTACAAAGGGCCGATGAATGCCGAGAATAGGAGGCCCAAAATCGTCCGAACTCCGATGGATACCTGCGACAAATACCAAGAAGCATGCGCTCGAACACATGTAGTTAGCTCTGGGATCTTTCAGGCCGCGCCGCGCAATGGCGAGGTTCCGCTTCTGATTGGTCAAGGTTTTGCCCGGGACCATCGTGGACAGCCTTAAAGATCGCACCAGCGCACCAATTTTCATGGCTTCTGCCAAATTGCCGCCGGGCGACGCCAGATAGAGTTCTACGGTATTCTCCTTGAAAATAAAGGTTCTGAATTTTTCGAAATCGCCAGTTTCAATTCTGCCCTCAAGAACAGCGCCTGCGGCTCCTTCCCGCGACGGGTCCAATCTGATGTCGGCGGCGCCTGCCGGCACCATGCCGGTCGCTATGATGGCTGCCGCTAACAGACAGCGACGCTTACGCATCCGGCGAGTCGGCGCTGAAGCCACGAATAACGAAGCCACGAACAATCCCCTCAGCTTCACGATTGGCATTGAAATAAGCAACCCTCGTCAAATGACACGCGGTTATGTAGTTAGACCCGTCAGGCTGCCCGCAACGCAGGTCCGTTCATGCCAGATGCAAGGGGACAGCGGCACTAATTCCGACGTGTCAATTCGCGGCCTGCGCCGCTGTGCCATGACACCACTGAGAACTACCTCCTCAAGCTGATCTCGCGACCGTTATCCTTTTCATACTTCCAGTATGGTACGTTCGAGAGAGGTGCACGAAGATCGAGCGAGAAGGTCCGGGCCAACGCTGAACGTATCCGATGACCGAATACTCACCAGTTGTTGACGAGAAAGTAGAACCCCACACGAAGTGAGTGAACAACCATGCGACCGTACGAACCGCCGTACCAATAGATGTCGGCGATAGCCAACACCAACGCGACAACCAAAACGACCAGGATCACAGTCCAACGCATTTGCTACTCCGCTGCTGCATCGCCGGCTCCCGGTCGATCGTCGCGTACAGAAAGATTGAGAGCTTATCACTACGCGCCGTAAACAGTCCTGCGAAAAAGAAAACTGAAGGGCCGGTGGGACACGCCGAGTGATCCTTAATTCGTTGCGCTCTGAACGAGCTGCCGATGAGTTAATCGACGCCGAAGAAACACATGCGTTCTAATAATAATAGTAGCTCGAATTTGACGGCGGGACCTTGTTTAGCACAACCCGTACTATATCCACCGAATGTAAGTGCTTGTTACATTCCTCGATTTCTGGAACGGTTGAGGTGCCGAGCGCCGTCACTAGCAGCATACAATCTACCTGCGGCAAGATTGCTAGGACATCGTCGCTGGACAAGACAGGGGCGAGATCCAGGATTACGATGTGCGACGGGTAGTCGGTCCTTATTTGCCGCAACATGTTGCTCATCGCACGCGAAGCCATCCGGTCGGACGAGCCGGCCGTTGGAGATTTAGTGGGTAGAACCATCATTCGGTGAACGCCGATATGGGCTTCAATCATAGCATTGGGCAGTCTTGACCGGTTCTCGAGGACACTAACTAAATCCTCAACAGGCCTTAACCCCAGGCAGCTCGCAATGTTGGGTTTACGTAGGTCCAGGTCCACTAAAAGCACCGACCTTTCGGGTTGACGCGCGATGCTCAGTGCCAAATTAATGGCCGTCACCGTCTTTCCACACCCTGGCGTTGGTGACGTAACCCCAAGAAATTTCCAGTCTTTCACGTCCATGGACTGCAGCACTTGCGTGCGCAACATATCAAAGGGTGCTGAGCGGCCCGCCGCGTGGTCGTCAGCGATGATCCGCTTGGAGCGCAGCTGGGCTTCGTGAAGTTCGAACTTTTGCAGAGGCGCATCGGTTGGCGGCGCACGGCTCGACTCAGCCGACGGCGACCAATCGCGCCACTGTCTAACTCGTTGCTCCGCAGGGGAGAGATTGCTGGCTTTGGCGCGTTCTACCGCTTCACGTATTTCTTCCATCGCAATGCTCTTCCCGTACTCAACAATCGTGTTTCGCGATCGATTACTTGGACAAGTGTGTCAGTTGATCCACCCACGAACGACTAAGCCAAGACGACAGATCGATGGATGTCCCGAGATAGATAGCTGCAGCGACGACTGCTAAGAGGAGCGCGGCAGCGATCGAAAGAAGCAACCAAACTCTGCGCTTCTTGCGGCGTTGCTCCGCTTCCGTCACGATGTAGGGAATGGCGACAATGAGTCGGTTGTCGACTACACTGGCGAGTTGCTCCGTGCCATGTATCGACTTGTCGAGAGCCTCGGCCACAGTGGTGGCGCCGAAGCTAGCCATTACGGCGACTAGGAAGGCCAAGGCAAACAGTTTCGGCCTGTTCGGCTTGATAGGTTTTTGTGGTACTACCGGCTGCTCAATGACTTGCAAGCGTTCGGACTGTTGATTTCTTTCCAAACTTTCGCCGAGGCGCGCAGCCGACAGTTTGTGGGTGGCTTCCTCCAACGCCGCTTCTGTGGCCGAAAGTTGCTGCTTGAGCAAATCCAGCGAATTATCAGACTGAACCGTGGGTTGCACCGCTTCCGCTGTTGGCGTCTTGGCAACAGCTTTCTCCAGCGCCGCGATCCTTTTTGTGAGTGCTATAACCTGTGGGTGCGCCTGCGAATACACTGATGATTTCTGAACAAGGTCTAACTTTAGTTTTGCCAATGCGTCGAGCTGTTCCTTTCGCTGTGCCAGACCTTCGTTAACCGGATCTGGCGCCCTCTGCGCAACTGAGGTGGTCTGCATTTGGATTGAATCGACTACGCCTTGCAGCCTCTTAACCTCCTGTTCGAGAAACCTCGTCGTTTCCGCTGCACGGTTGGTCCGGTTGCGTGCGTCCTCATTAAGGATCAAGGTGAGAAATTCATTCGCAACTTTGGCAGCGATTTCGGCGTTCTCGTACTCGAAGCTTAGCGTAAATGCGATCGTGAGATTGTTTTGCTGCGTCGGTAACGTCAGGTCGACGAGCTGAAGCTTTGTGCGGGCTTTCATGAGATCAAGCAACTGCGACCCAGACATCCAGCGCTGCTGATCGGGAAAAAGCGCGAATTTTTTGACGATCTCGAGGAGATTGTTCCGAGTGGTAATTCGTTGCTGGATAACTTGAATGCGCTGATTGGCCGTGTCGGTGATTGTCGGTTTGACCAGATCGACAGGAATATCTTGGGTTTCAACCAGAATTTTGCCTTCAGCTTGATATATCGGACGTTGAATCGCGACAGTCAGAGATCCAAGCACAAAAATAATGATGAACGGAATGAGGAGGTAGAGCAACCGTCGCTTGGCAATAGCGAGATAGTGCGCGACCCCAACATCGTGCCGGGGATCCTCAGCGAAAGCTTGCTGAGGCGCACTATACGATTGAAGCATCATTGCCCGCCAAGCCAGTAACTTTTGTGCCATGCACTTGCACCACTAAACGATACCATAGCCGCAGACAACGGCAATTCAAAAATATTTATCAATATTAATTGGTGAATCGCTTGAGCCGAGGTTCCCTGCCTAATTTAGGCCAAGTTTTCATAATCGCGTCGTTGCTAAATCATAGTATTGTCGCTGCTTTTCTACGTCCGACATCGGCTACCCTTTAAGCCTACCATGGTCGCTTAATCACGCGATGACAAACTGGTTGTTGTGCAGAATGGTTGATAATATGGCCTGTACCAGTGTAGGGAATTTACGACTGGCGGGTGAGCAGGTGGAAACTCCATATGTATGAGGCGTTTTACGGGTTGCGCGAGAAGCCGTTCTCAATCCTACCCGACCCAGATTTGATTTATTGGGCACAAAATCATCGCCTCGCATTCGCCATGCTGGAATTCGGTGTGATGAATTGTGCCGGCTTTACGGTCATTACCGGGGAAATTGGCTCGGGAAAGACCACATTGCTGCGCTATCTGTTGCGACAGCTTGATCCCCAAGTTGCCGTCGGCCTGATCTCCAATACCCCGCGGGGCACGGACGGTCTTTTGGCGTGGGTACTGATGGCTTTTAACCAACCCTTCGAAGGGAGCTACGCGACGCTGTTCAAAAAATTTCAGCAATTTCTTTATGAGGAGCACAAACAGGGTCGCCGCGTCATTCTCATTGTAGACGAAGCGCAGAACCTGGGAATGGAAACGCTCGAAGAACTGAGAATGTTGTCGAACATTAACGCCGACAAGGACCAATTCCTGCAAATTATTCTTGTGGGCCAGCCACAATTGAGGACTATGCTGCGCACGCCCGAGCTGGTGCAATTCGCGCAACGGGTATCATCGGACTTTCACCTTCACGCGCTCAATGTCGAGGAGGTCAATCGATACATCCATCATCGTCTGAGCGCCGCGGGGGCGCGCGCACGGCTGTTTTCCGATCAAGCTTGCGCCAGAATCGCCGAGGTCAGCCATGGCATACCACGTACAATTAATGTGCTTTGTGACACGGCATTGGTGTACGGGTACGCGACGAATGCGCCAACGATCACGACGGATATTGTCAACTCAGTCATTGCAAACAAGGATCGGTTTGGCGTCTTGCCAATTTCCGCTCCCTCAAACGGAGGCGGGTCTTTGGTGAGATGATACTCGGATTACGTGGTGATCTTCTTAAGAGCGGCCTGGATTTTAAGTTTAAGCTCGGCATCGGGCGCCTGATTAAGCGCCGCATTGAGTTGTTCGCTCGCCTTGGCCAGCTGATTAGTAGCGATATAGGCCATGCCAAGGTGGTAGTGGATCATGGCTCGGTTGGGCAGCGCGGCTGCGGCCTCTTCAAGGAGCGTAACCGCCCCGGCATAATCGCCGTTCTGGTAGCTCACCCAACCAAGGGTGTCCTTGAACTGAGGTACCGGCGATTTGCGCAGCGTCGCCGCTAGCGACTGTGCACGTTCCAGACTCGCCTTATCTGTTCTATGATCTGCAAGCAAACTTGCCAGATTATTTGCTATCACCAGAGATGCTGGATCCTTATCCAGCATGGATTGGTATTCGGCGATCGCACCCTCGTAATCGTTTTTAAGTTCCAATATGCTTGCCCACAGCAGACGCAGCACGGAGTTGTCCGGCAGTTGTGTTAAGCCTGTGCGAATCACGTCTTGAGCCTTATCAACTTCGTTACGCTTTATGTAAAAACCGACCAGCGCTTGGTAGCCAAGTGTGCTCTTCGGCTGCTTTTCGATGGCCGATTTGTAGCTGTCGATTGCTTGATCGGGCGCGTTGTTCGCTTGTTGAATCGAACCGAGCAAGACGTGGGCTTCAGCGTTGGTGGGATCTGTTTGTAGCGCATTTCGTAAGAGAGCTACGGCCTTATCCGTCTGTTTTGTTCGAACATAAGCGCGAACCAGATTAAGCATAGGCTGTACGGCCGATGGATCTGCGGCGTAGGCGCTCTGTAGCGCGGCGAGACCTTCCTCATATTTGTTTTGCGCTACCAGAGCGGCGCCAAGAATCTCATCGGCAACCCCAGCATTGCCAAAGCGTTTGATCTTAGTGGCGATCTCCTCAGCACCGGCCCAGTCCTGGTGCGATAGTCTCACCTCAGCCGATTTCGCCAAGACCTGTTGGTTTTGCGGCCAACGGGTGGTGAGATCGGTTAAGACATCCTCGGCGCGGGCGTCGCCGCCGCGACGCTGCAAAAAGGCAACATAGGCGAGGCCAACGCCGGGATTAAAGTTCGAAACCCGCACGGCGTCGGCGAATTGCTTATCGGCCAGCTCAATCGAACCGCTGCGTTCATAGGCTGTCGCCAGAAGCAACATGAGCTCAATTGAGTGCGGTTGATCGTTGAGAGCCGTGCGCAGATCATTGATAGCCGCCTCGACCTGTCCTCGTTCGATGCGTATGGCAGCGCGCAGCCTCAGGCCTTCCGTATGCCGGTTGTCCTTCTGCAAGATCTGAGAGACGACCGAGTCGGCCGCATCGAGGTCCTTCCGATTGAGATACATCTGTGCCAGCGCAACTTGCGCCTTCAACACGTCCTCCGAGGAAGAGTCGGCGATCAGTTTTTTCAGCAATTGCTCGCTGTCCCTGAATTTGCCCTGAGCAAAATCAAACTGCGCGAGTGCCAGTTGGTAGGGGAAGTTGTCTTTCCGGTCATTAATTCGGGCGACCAATTCCTGCCGAGCGGCTGTCGACCCTCTGAACGCGCTTAAGAAGCGCACGAGTGCCAGTTCCCGCTGCGGGTTATCCGGTTTTGCCCCGGCAATAGCCCGCAGTTCCTTTTCGGCGTCATCCGGGCGCTTCTGAAATAAATACAATCTGACTAGTTGATTACGAAATCCGCCGTCAGGATGAAGTTCGGAAAGTGTCTTGAGAAGAGCTTCCGCCTTTGGCCAGTCATTTGTTTGCTGGTAGATTCTGAGCTTCAGAAGCTGGATACCAAGGTCCTTGCCGTCCGAAAAGGCTTCGGCTTTATCGAGAAGCTGGAGCGCAGCCTGCGTGTCGCCTTTTGCCAACCGATCAGTGGCAAGCACTGAAATGGCGGCAGCATTTTTTGGATCGAGGTCAAGTGCGGCATTGGCGATCCTTAGCGCTCCAGTCACGTCCTTCGCTCGCAACAGGATAAAGGCCTTCAAGGCGAGGGCATCGGCATTATGCTCGTCGAGAGTATTGACCTCATCAACGAGTTTGAGGGCATCGTCATTGGCACCTCCAATCACAAAAAGTCTGGCAAGCTTCAATCGGTCACTAACGTCCTTCGGATCAAGCTCAACAGCGGTTCGCAGATAAGGAACTTCTCCGGAAAAATTTCTATTGAGCTCCTCAATTTTGGCGAGAGCGAGCCATGCGGCCACGTAATCCTTCTTGAGTTTTACGGCGTTCTTAAATTCGATACTCGCCTTGGCGTACTCGTGTGCGTCAAGAAGTTTCATGCCGCTTTCATAGTAGCTTTTGGCGCGCTCTTCTGATGAGCTGCAGCCCGCAACCTGAAGAGCGGCGAACACGACAAGCGCGAAGCGGGACGCGGTCATCAGCCGGTGCAGCAAATGGGCCAATCGCATTGTGACAAGTTCCTACTCTGTCTTCTTAGTTACTCAGGGCCGCGTTTACTGGAGGCGTTCGATCAGACGGCAAGTAGGTCGTCAGGGCGGGCACGACTTCGTGCATGAAAGCCTGCAGGCGGCGGTCGGCATCGTCTTCCGTCTCACCAGGCAATAGTTGAGTTGTCAGCCGTATTAACGCACCATCGGTTCTGTTTTTTGCTATAGCATCGGCAAAAAGGTACCACTTCGACCACCACTCGTTGGCAATAGTTCGGCCGCGCTCACTAAACCAATAGTAGACCAGCATCTTGTATCTGTCTCTGGCGATAATGACGCGGTTAAACGGTAGCGGCGCGTCGAAGTTCGGGTCGCTCGTGCGCTCAAAGCGAGATATTTGCCAGCCGCCGCCCGGGATGCAGACTATGGGTGAATGAGGCGATTCGCCCTGTCGCTGAGAGCTATAATAGGCCACGTACAGGTTGACCGGCTTATGGTTTGGGCCGCTGTAGTCCGACACGATGTAGTCGTCGAACTTCAAACTGCGCTCAACGTCTGGCTCTAGCATCGACGGGCGGCCCTGCCAGACTCCGAGTCGCAACGGGAATGCCGCAAATCGAGACCGTTCAGGCACAATTTCGGAGCGCCCGGATATAAAGGCAATGCCTAGTCCGCTTGCGATCAAGGTGGCTAGACAGACAAAAGCGGGTAGTCGATTTATTGATGGAAGCTTAGGGCCAGCCTGCACCTTTGTTATTGTCGGGGCACCGAACACGTCGTGGAGCCGTTTGCCAGACAAGCGTGCGAGCAAAAGGATCTCTGCGGCTAAAAGTACAGCGCAAGCGATGAAGATAGCCCAGCCCTGAAAGAGATGAAGCAGGCCTTCGGCCTGTTCGGGGCCCCATCTGCTGACCAGGACGCCGACTAATCCAACCCGAAGTCCGTTCATTATGATCGTAATCGGGACAGCAGACAGAAACACGATCACGCGTTGCCAGACAGGCGCTTGGAACAGATAAGCCGCAAGGAAGCTGAGGCTCAGGAGCGGATAGAGATACCGCAGACCGCTGCAGGCTTCGACTACCGCAAGCTTGGCGTTGCCGAGGTCGATGATGTTACCATCGAGATAAACCGGGATCTGGAACATCCTAATGACAAAGCTGGCAAGCTCAGAGGATATGAGCTGCAACCGCAGGGTTAAAACCGAATCGACGAAGTACGGAAGCGGAATAGCAAAAAGCAAAAGCGCCATCGGGATCAAGGATACGCGCAACAGCGAATAACCGCCCACTGCCAGCACGATACCTGCAAGCGCGATAACAAATCCGACCTGGGACAGAATGTAGATCGCGCTCAGGGCACCAAGAAGGTTCATGAACACGGAAAGAACAATAAGGACGAGGCCGCTCCAGCTCGGTCGCCCGATACTGTCGTGCAGCGCTTGGCGCCGGGTCCAAAGCAACCAGACAGCCACGACGGGGATTAGAAAGCCGTGACTATATTCTTCCTGGGTCGACCAGCGATAGACCAATTCCTGGAGCGGACCGCGGAAGCCGATCACGGCGACAAGCACCGCGAGGCTCATCAGCACGACAGTTTGTGTTGTCGCGCGCTCTGTCTGGTAGACAGATGGAGACGACATTACCCGTCACAGCCTCCAGCTAAAAGGAAGTCAACGCAATGGAGCCGAAATAATCTCGCGAGCCGCGGTGAAACGCCAATGAATTTTAGGCCCGCATTCCTCAAAATGCGGTGTTTGCTTAACATCAGCAACAGCCCGAAAAAGCGGGCGTCAATGAGGCGGGTAGCCGACAAATCGACGACGAGCTGCTTTTGGGTTTTCAGCGCCCCGTTAAGGCAAGAGATGGCTTGGCCCACGTACCTGGCGGTCGCATCACCGGATAGGCATAGAGAAACGGCGACCTCATCTTCGATCAGATCTATGTGCAACTCTGGCGGTTTGCCGCCCAACCCCAGCCGCTGCCAGCGGGCTGACATGACCAGCGGCAAGATCCGCGTCACCAGCAGCCGCAGCAGGGTGGCGGCGTCATGACCATAGCGCTTCCATAGGTGCGGTTCCTCCTTGATGCGCCACAGCCACTCGAGACCCAGTTTGCGCAGGATCGGAGGGGCGCGCTTGATGGTTCCGGCTGCGAAATTTATGGCCGCGCCGAGGTGGGTACGCACCGCCGGCCGTAGACGACGATGATTGCGCAGTAGCCACATCTGCCCCTTCGCGGCGCCGAGGGCGACTACGAGTAGATCGGCGTCGCTGGCATTGATCGCGTCGATGATGGAGTCCCCGCTCAGGTCGTCGACGCTGCCATAGCCGGGGTACATCGAGCCAACGCAGTGCAACCCGCCCGGCCAGTCGTTCAGGGTCTTGGCCGCGGCGGCAGCGACACCCTCAGCCCCGCCGAACAGAAACACCCGCAGCGGTCGCCTGGTGCCCGGTGGTGCCTCGAGCGCGTCGAACATGTCGGATCCGGCGATGCGGTGTTTAATCGGCACGCCCATAAGGCTTGCGATCCAGACAATTGGCATGCCGTCTACGAGGCAAAGATCGCTGAGAAGAAGGGATTGACGAAATTCGGCGTTGGCTGCACTGGTCGCCAGAAAATTGACATTGACCGTCGAAATGAGAAGCGGCGTCTTGTTAGCGGCTGCGGCGTCGATCCGGCGCAGAACCTCCGGCATTTCGACGGCGTCGATGGGCAACCCAAGAATGCAATAGACGTTACGCGAGAGATCGTCCGGAAGCGCTACGTCCGCAGCTGACTGACCGGGACTCTCGTTCAGGCCCCAAACGCCCGTCTGTTGGCCACTCACATTACCGTCAGACAGTACCGCCGCAGAGCGCGCCGCGGCTAACGGCGAGAAATTCTGCGGGAGCCACCCGGCCATCCCACGCACTTCAATAGGCATTGCGACCGCGCAGAACCTCGATCATGGTGCGGAACACGATCCAGCAGTCGAGGTGGAAACTCCAATTATCGATGTACCAAAGATCGAACTCCACCCGTCGCTGAATATCCGCCGCTGTTGGCGTTGGCCCACGACATCCGTTCACTTGTGCCCAGCCAGTCAGGCCCGGCTTAACGTGATGTCTTACGGCATAGTTGCGGACCACTTTGTCGAACTCATTGTCATGCGACACGGCGTGCGGCCGCGGCCCTACGAGTGACATGCTACCGGTCAACACGTTCCACAGTTGCGGTAGCTCATCGATGCTGGTGTGCCGCAGCCACTTTCCGACTCGCGTGACCCGGTGATCGTCAGGCGTTGCCTGAAAGACCAATTTGCCATCTTCCAACACCGACATAGTTCGGAATTTGAGGATGTAGAACTCATGGCCATTAAAGCCGCGCCGTCGCTGTCGAAACATCGCCGGGCCGGGTGAGTCGAGCTTGATGGCTACGGCAGTGAGCAGCAGCAATGGTAGCAAGAGAACAAGGCTGCCCCCCGCGCAAATAACGTCGAGGCCCCGTTTGATTGCTAGTTCGATCGAATCAAGCGGTTTGCGCTGTAGTTCGACGTATACGGTGTCGCCAATACGACGCGAAGGTCGCATCAATACCTTCGCGCCTATTCCGGCTGGTATTAAGCCGATGGTGATCGGCACCTCGCGCAGCTGGGAAAGGCGCTTGATTAGTCCGGAGCAATGGTCGATTTCGGCGCTGATGAGCACCTCTTCGATTTCCGGATGCTCGCGCACGAATGATATGATGGGCGAAAGATCTTCGCCCTCCGAGGAGAGGAGGAATCTCTGGGTTATTTGATAACCGTATTTGGCTAAAGTGGCGACAAAACTCTCATTAGGCATTTCCTCTGCGATCAATACGGTATTGCGCCCGGCAAATTTTTGCGCGGCCAAGCCACGTGTCAGCAACAAGTACCAAAGACAACGGAGTGCGATCAACAGGCCAACACCAGCTGCGGCAAATAGCAATACGGTTCCGCGCGAGAATTCCGCACCGATTTTCAGTGCAAAAGCTACGCCGGCAAAGAACAGAAATACGGCAACCCAAGTGACATTGACGGTATAAAGCTGAGTTCTAAGGTCGAGCAATTCCGCCGGGTCGTAAAGCCCGCGGCTAATCATCAGCGATATGAACAGCGCGGAAACGATTGCAGCGATGCCGACGTACTCAATGATATCGCCGAGCGTCCCAATCGTTTCAATGTGATAGATCGCTCCAGCAAGGATCGACGAACAGAAGATGCCTGCTACATCAGACGCAATAGCGAGAGGTTCGATCGAGCGATAGGAGATCAACCATTTGTGTGCGGGCCGGCGCGTTATTGGCAAAACGCTCGGCGCACTAGCAGGTGCACGGGTCTGACGTGCTACGAAATTCATGCTTACTGACAACTTACGGGTTCACTACCCCGGTAATGAATTTCTAAGCATATTGCTGCAGTGCATGCAAGTTGGTGC
>Ga0187784_10004104_pt1 | contig 11781 bp, 8 predicted proteins | sample 1015_SJ02_MP15_2_FD_132964 | JGI IMG/M metagenome (GOLD analysis project Ga0187784, IMG submission 132964) | Tropical peat soil microbial communities from peatlands in Department of Meta, Colombia - 1015_SJ02_MP15_20_MG | ecosystem: Environmental > Terrestrial > Soil > Wetlands > Peat | place... | reverse complement strand
GGGCCGTCGTGCCAGGCCAGGCCCGCGTTGTGGCCGGGGTGCTTGGAGCGGAGCCCGGTGCCTCCACGTCCGACCGCTTCGCGTCCGCACCGGTGCTCGTCACCGAGGCGCAGGACGCCCGCTGGGTTCGGACGCCGCCGGTGTCGGCTCCCCGCCATCCCTCCCACGGGCGGAGGTAGAAGGCCCGCCGCGGCGGGCCTCTTTGCGAAACCCTGACATTTCGGGGGCAGAGTGAGGCCCGTGAGGGCGATGCGACGAGGGGTGGCCGCTGCCGGGATGTTGGCGGGGGCCGCGGTCCTGGTGTCGTGCTCGGGCTCGCCCAGCGCCACACCCGCGTCCAGCACCTCGACCACCGGGACCCATGGGTCCACGACGGCGTCTGCGCCCGCCGCCGTGCCGGCGCAGTATCAGTCCGAGTACGCGGCCGTGGCGACCGAGGTGCGCTCCTTCGCGGCTGTGTCGATCGCCAGCGCGCGCCGTCCCCGAGCAGCGACGACCATGGGGACCGAGCTCCTCACGGCCAACGGGAACATCGGCGCCGGGCTCCTCCAGGGCAGTGCCATCGCCCGGGTCGATGCTGAGCTCGACACGTTCCAAGCGCTCGGCATCACCGGGGTGACCGTCGACGTGTCGTTCCCCCTGCTGCTCCCGAGCACGCCGGACAGCACGGGATACCTCCACTTCTACGAGCTGGTGGCGCGGGCGGTACGCGCCCGCCACATGGTGCTGTCGGTGGAGGAGAACCCCGTCTTCAGCGGGACCCCGCTCACGTCACTCCCGATCTCCTACGGCGGGCTGACTCCCGCCAGCTTCGCGGCCGAGCAGCATGCCCAGGCCCAGGAGATCATCGACGACCTCCAGCCGACCTACCTCACCATCCTCGACGAACCCGACACCTTCTCCGACGCGGTCGGGGTGGACATCGACTCGCCTTCGGGTGCCGTGGACTTCGTCGACGGCGTGCTCGACGGTCTCCAACGAGGCACCACGCTGGTCGGCGCCGGGACGGGCAACTGGCAGGGGCCGGCCATCGACCGGGCGCTGTTGGCGCAGACCGGCATCGACTACCTCGACGTGCACGCGTACCTGTTCGGACCAACGGCGCTGTCGAACTTCACCGCGCAGGTCTCCGCGGCCCGATCGGCGGGCAAGCCGTTGGTGATGGACGAGACGTGGCTCAACAAGCCGACAGCGACCGAAGGGAACGGGCCCGCAGGGGCGCCCGACGAGCTCAAGGTCAAGAGCTATAGCTTCTGGGAGCCCCTCGACGAGCAGTACATCCGCTCCATGGTCCGCGACGCGCGCGCGCAAGGCTTCCGCTACGTGTCCTTCTTCGACGGCGCACGCGCCTTCTTCGCCTACCTCCCGTGGTCGGCGACGCTCGAGGAGGCCACCTACGCACAGTTCTCCGCGCAGTACGACCAGCTGGTGGCGGCCAACATGGCCGCCGGGACCCTGTCGGGCACGGGTCAAGCCTTCCGGGCGGCCGTGCGGGCGGGCTAAGGGCGGCCAACCGGTCGTGGCCGTACGGCCGACGGCCGGATCCGGGGCTTTCGACTCTAGGAGTGGCTCGACGCGGGGTGGAGAGTACCGCCATGGTCGGGGCGAAGCGGAGGGGTCGGCGATCCTTCGGGCTGCCGGCGGCCGTGGCGGTCGCGGTCGTCCTCATCGGGATGGGGGGCACGACCGGTGCGGCGGGTGGCTCGCCGGCCTCCCTGCCGGCCACGCCGGTACCGTCGGCGCATGCCCTCCCCCGGGCTACTGCGGGGAACGGGAGCCTGTCCAACGAGCTGAAGGGGATCAGCTGCACCGGGCCCGACTGGTGCGTGGCCGTCGGGGACTGGTTCGGCGGGACGTACGAGACCGTGACCACCGGCGCGTACTCCACCTTGGTTGAGTCGTGGGACGGCAGCAGCTGGTCCGTGGCCCCGAGCCCCACGCCGGCGGGCACGTCGAGCCAGCTCGCCGGGGTGTCGTGCACCAGCCCGAGCGCGTGCGTCGCCGTGGGCTACTCCTCGAGCGGGTCGAGCACCAGCACCTTGGTGGAGTCGTGGGACGGGACGAGCTGGTCGTTCGTCCCGAGTCCCAACCAGAGCGGGAACGACGCCCTCTACGGCGTGTCCTGCATCAGCCCGACCTCGTGCATGGCGGTGGGCGACACCAGCCAGGGCGGTGTCACGACGGCGATGTCGGAGCGGTGGGACGGGACGAGCTGGACGATCCTCTCCACGCCGAGCCCCAATGGCGCGTACGACCACCTGGAAGGAGTCTCCTGCGCGAGCGCGGCGCAGTGCATGGCAGTGGGCCAGACCGGATCGGACACCCCCCTGGCCGAGTCGTGGGACGGTTCGGGCTGGACGGTCACGCCGACGCCGACGCCGAGCGACGGCGCCAGCCTGGCATCGGTGTCCTGCCCGGGCACCACCAGCTGTGTCGCCGTGGGCAGCGCTGGCGTGCAGCGCACGCTGGCAGAGACCTGGGACGGGACGGCGTGGTCGATCACGTCGACCCCGAGCCCTGGAGCGCTCGACTACCTGACCGGTGTGTCGTGCACCTCGCCCGCCTTCTGCATGGCCATAGGCAGCGGCGCGGCCTCGTCGTCGAGCCTGAACTACACGATGGCCCTGATGTGGAACGGGTCGGCGTGGTCGTCGTCGCCGAGCTACACGCCTCCGAGCCTGGGCGCCGTACTGTGGGGCGTCTCGTGCCCGACGTCGACGTCCTGCACGGCGGCGGGGGCGTTCAGCGCCATCGGCGAGTCGGTCAGCCTGACGTTGATCGACGTATGGAACGGGTCGCTGTGGTCGGTGCCGCGTAGCCCCAACGTCGACATGCTGGCGACGTTCGTCGTGGGAATGGCGGCGACGTCGGCCGGCGGTGACGGCTACTGGTTGACCGACCTGGGCGGCGACGTGACTGCGCACGGCAGCGCGCGGCTCTACGGGTCGATGTCGGGGTACCCGCTGGCCGCCGCCGTGAGCGGCATGGCGGCCACGGCTGACGGCAAGGGGTACTGGCTGGTGGCCGCCGACGGCGGGGTCTTCTCCTACGGGGACGCCGTGTTCGACGGCTCCATGGGCGGCCGGCACCTCAACGCCCCGGTGGTCGGGATGGCGGCCAGCCCCGACGGCGGCGGCTACTGGCTGGTGGCCGCCGACGGTGGCATCTTCGCCTTCGGCGATGCCGGCTTCTTCGGCTCGGCCGGGTCCCTGCGCCTCGACGAACCCGTCGTGGGCATGGCGGCCACACCGGACGGCAAGGGCTACTGGCTGGTGGCGGCCGACGGCGGGGTCTTCGCCTACGGCGACGCCCGCTTCTTCGGCTCCATGGGCGGCCGTCGCCTCAACGCCCCGGTGGTCGGGATGGCGGCCACCCCCGACGGCGGCGGCTACTGGCTGGTGGCCGCCGACGGCGGGATCTTCTCTTTCGGGGATGCCGTGTTCGACGGCTCCATGGGAGGCGCCCGCCTCGACCAACCCGTCGTGGGCATGGCGGCCACGGCCGACGGCAAGGGGTACTGGCTGGTGGCGGGGGACGGCGGGGTCTTCGCCTTCGGCGTGCCGTTCCTCGGGTCGGGCTGACCCACCGACCAGTGTGGCGTTCGTGCGCAGTAGAGTCCCACGGTGCCCGAGCCCCCGCAGAGGTCCCCGGAGCGAGACCTCTCCGCGCTTTTCGGCTGCGTATCCGTGCGCACCGGGGACCTCACCGTCTCGACGACGCTCGACGTGCGGGACGTGCTGCGGGACGGTCGTGGCGCGTTGCGCATCGGTGCGATCGCCTACACGGTGGACATGGCCACCGGGCTGGGCATGGGCGCGGCCGTGCTCGGACGCGACCTGTGGGTGGTGACGACCGACCTCGACGTCCATCTGTCGGCACCTGTGACTGCCGGACCGCTGCGGGTCGAGGTCGAGGTGCTCCGCGCCGGAGAGACCACCACCGTCTCCGCGTTCTCTCTGCACGACGACGGGTTGGGTCGTTCGGTCGGCGGGGGGACGGCCACGGGTCGGCCGTTTCCCTTTGCCTTCGATCGCTCCATCCTGCAGCATCCGCTGGGTGAGCCCATCGACCACGGCCACGGTCGTGCCGTCGCCAGAGTGGATCACGCGAGAGGTCACCTCGTGAGCGAGCTCGGGTTCCGGGTCGGCGAGGATGCGACAGTGGAGGTCGACATTTCGGAGTGGCTCCGCAACCCGTGGGGGATCCTCCACGGCGGGGTGACGGCGTGCTTGGTCGACGTCGCCGGCGAGATCGCGGGTTCCGCGGTGCTGGGGCGCCCGGTGCGGCCGACCGGCCAGATGGTGCGCTACCTCAGACCTGGTCGGGTTGGACCGGTGCGAGCAATTCCCAGGGCCCTGGCTGTTGACGTCGGACGCACGCTGATCGAGACCCGCGTCGTCGACGTGGGAGCCGACTATCTCCTCCTCGCCGTGGGTTCGGTGGATCTCGTCGGATAAGGCCGCGTAAGGGCGCAACTCTGGAGAGGGAAGTTGGGCCCTGGTTCGCCGCGGCCCTCGGAGGTCAGCATGGCTCTGATGTCGGGTGCCGACTGGTCCTGTGGGCATCGCCAAGGTGACCTGCTCGATGTGCTTCGTCCCGGGGCCGGCACAGGACGTCGGCAAAGGACGTTCTTAAAGGCGTCCGTACGAGGAGGAGCGGTGCGGCGCGTGGGCCCGAGGTCCGTTCCCGGGGGAAGCGGGGTCGTGGGGGCGGTCATGGCCATGCTCGCGGCGTCAGCCGCGTTGGCGGGCTGCGCCACGAACGACTCGTCCAAGCCGACCGCCACATCGAAGTCGAGCGTTTCGAAATCGGTCTCGTCGACCACCGCGACAAGTCCGTGCGCGGCGCGGTCGAGCCACACGGTCGAGGGCACGGCGCAGATGACGGTTGACCCCGGAACCTGCCTGAAGGGAGGCGAGGTCGTCGGCGTCACCGGATCCGGTCTCAAGCCGAACAGCCCCGGAGGGCTCGCCGAGTGCAACAGCGCCGAGAAGCAACCGACGATCGCAGTGGAGGGCAGCCAGGTCCCGGTGAGCTGCACCAGCCCCTTGGCCCGGATCGTGTCCACCTCGTCGAGGGGCACGCTGAAGGCCACCTTCAAGATCGTCACCGGGTACACCGGACCGCCCTCGACCGGAACCGACAGTGCGCGCAGATCGGACCTCAAGGACGCGCACCAACGTCGCACCCTCCATACCCGGTCTGTGAGGAGACCGCGGGCGAAGCGCCAGGCCAGGCGGAGCGAGCGGTTCTCCTCGCCCGGCGAGCAGTATGCGGGCGCCCAGAGCAGACACGGGCGCCCCGGCGGGCGCCCAGAGCAGACACGGGGATAGGAGATATTGGGGTCCGAAACTCCCCACCCCCACCCCGGCCCCCCAGATTCGAAACCCGAGAGCGCGACACGGGGGGCCAACCAGCGGGGTGAGAGCGATGGGGAAGCGACGAGCGAGAGGGGCTACCCCGAGCGCACGGCCACGAGCGCGAGGGCGACGCCGGCGGCCACGCACACCTGGCTCAGCTGATCCAGATCTGGGTGGGCCAGATGGAGCCACCGATCATCCCGAACGCGGGCTGGCCCTGTGGCGTGGTCGGGTTGTTGAAGTTCTGCACGGTGGGGTTGCCGATAACGGCCCACACCGCACGATCCAGCCACAGGTAGGGGAGGTCGAGGGCAAGGCGCTTGTTGACCGTCATGTAGGCCGCCTCGCGGACGCTCGGCTCGGTGTTGGACCGCCCCGCCAGAAGCGCCTTCTCGATCGTCGGGTCCGCATTGCGGGCCATGTTGATGGACAGTGACCCCGAGCTGACAGTGGTCGTGCTCCAGAAGATGTAGTTGAGGTCGGGGTCGACCGCCCCGAACTGGCGCCAATTCAGCGCCTGATACTCGCCTGCCAGCGCCTTGCTGATGAAGGCGTTCTGCTCGATGATCGGGGTCTTGACCTGGAATCCCACGGACTCCCACGCCTGCTGGAGGTACGCCTGCTGCCGCACGCTGACAGGCCCGTTCGTGTTGCCCAACGTGAAGGAGATCGGGCCGCCGGTCGACTTCTCGATCTGCTTGACCAGCGTGGCCGCCCGCGTGGGGTCGTAGACCGGGTAGGGCGTGGCGGAGTAATAGGGGGAGCCCGGCACGAAGAGGCCGTTGCTCACCGGGAGCACGCCATAGTCGATGACCTGGGCGTACTGACGGCGGTTGATGGCCATGGCGGCGGCCAGGCGTACGTTGGCATCGTTGAACGGCGGTGCCAGGCAATTGAGCTGCACGCAGTTCATGTCGGGTTCGCCGGCGACGTGGGTGCTGTCGTCGATGTACGAGTAGCTGCGGTTGCCACGGTACTGGGTGATGATCTGCGTCGTGTCGGTCACCATCAGGTCGATGGTGCCGGACTGCAGCGCCTCGGACCTGGCGTTCTCGTCGGGGATCGGCCTGTACGTGATCTGCGAGAGGTAGGGCATGCCCTTGCGCCAGTAGTGCGGGTTGGCAGTGGCGGTGAAGTGGTCGTTGGGGATCCACTCCTTGAACACGAAGGGTCCGGTGCCCACCGGGTGCGAGGTGCCGTTGGGGTTGGCCAGCATGGACGGCGCCACGACATAGGCGATCTGGCCACCGATGCCGCCGGCGAGATAGTAAGGGAAGGGAACCCAGGGTGACTTGAACCTGATGGTCACCGCCAGCGGCCCGGTCTGTGTGATCGACACCAGCGTCGGGTTGATGACCACGCCGTTAAGGAGCGACTTGGACTGCGCCCGGAGGTTGGTCAGCAGCGCCGCCCCATCGCACGGGGTCCCGTCGTGGAACACCAGGTTGGGGCGGAGGGTGATCGTCCACGCGGTGTACGAGGAGTTGGGCACGACCGACTCGGCCAGATAGGGGGCCCAGTCACCATTGGTCAAGATGATGGTGAGGGGATCGAACACGGTGCGGGCGTACATGACGCCCACCTCGTCGAATTGGGCCTGCGTGGGGTCGAAGCCCTGCTCCTCGGCATCGACCCCGAAGACCAGCGAGCCGCCCTTCTTCGGCGTGGCATTGGTGGCCCCGTTGCGTCCAGGGCCGTTCGTCGTCGCCCCGGCGATCCCGTCCCAGCCCATGCCGAGCGCCGATGCCCCCGCAAAGCCCACTGCTGCGGCAGCGCCACCAGCCAACAGTGTGCGACGATCGAATCTCGAGACCAACGATCCTCCGTTTCCCCGAACCCTGCGGACCCTGCGATCTTGAAGCGGTTCTGGCGTTCGCCGTAGGGGAGAAGGTCCTCAAGAGGTGCCCCCGTTCGCCGGGATGGGGTGCCACGAAGCGGCCCTTTTTTCGGGGACAGCACATGGCGGCGACCCCGTAGAATTGCGATGATGCCTGCAACTTGCGTCTGCTGCTCGGAGCCGGTCGAGTGGTCGGTCCGGCTGCGCTCGCACCCCGATCTGCCGATTTGCCACGACTGCCTGGGTGGGCTCATTGGCCAGCGAAACGGCCAACTTCGACTGATGACGGGGAGTTGGCTCGTCACAGGGTTCGAGCCAATCTTCAAAGTGGCTGACGTGGCTCGCTCAGCAGCGTGGTACGAGCGTGCGGGCTTTGAGACGTCGCTTCATGACGCTTCCTACGGGTTCGCCCATCGCGACATCGACCTAACTATCCACCTCGCTCAGAGCGAGGGGGATGAAGTGCCGGGTCAAGGGTCTCCTTACATCCACTGCCAGGATGCCGACCTGGTGGCCGAGGAATGGAGACAGGCCGAGATCGAGGTCATTGGCCCCCGAAACGAGGACCATGGCAAGCGGGAGGGTTCCATCACCGATCCGGACGGGAACTTGATTCGCTTCGGCAGTCCCATTTGCCAATAAGACCCCGGGGGGCGTCTCCTACCGCCTAATGGTTCGGGGCGACCCCTTGAGGAGCCGAGCGAACTGGCGCCTCCGCACGCAGAACCCTGGTGCCGTTGAGTGAGCGCCCCGGCCGCAGGCTGCCCGGGACCACACTGTGGCCGGCGCCGCCACCGCCGGCCGGCGTGAGCCGAGACCCGGGGCAGCAATGGGGAGCCCGAGATGCCCCGACAGCGGACCGTCCAAATATGGCGCTCGAGGTGCCGGCCGTGTCCGGGCTCTGGGCACCGGAGGCGGTCGCGTCCTTCCTGCTCCCAGAGCAGACACGGGCGCCCCCGGCAGTATCGGGCGCCCCCGGCAGTACGGGCGCCCCCGGCAGGATTCGAACCTGCGCTCCCGGCTCCGGAGGCCGGTGCTCTATCCACTGAGCTACGGGGGCCGATGCACCGGGCGGCCGCAAGACGCGCGCGGGCAGGGGCCGATCGTAGCCGTCGCGTGCTGGCGCCGGTCCGTCGGCGGGAGCCGTCTGGAGGCTGCCGTATCCTGCATCCTCGATGCCGATCGACCACGACCCGATCGACCACGACCTGATCGACCACGACCTGATCGACCACGACCTCGCCACCGCACCCCTCGAGCGGCACCTGCTCCCGCGCACGGCGGAGGTCGACGGGTCCGGCCGCCTCCAGGTGGGAGGGGTCGACCTCCTGGGAGCGGCCAGAGAGTTCGGCACGCCCCTCTTCGTGTACGACGAGGAGCACCTGCGCCATGCCTGCCGTGACGCGGTGGCCGCCTGGGGGGAGGGGGTGGCCTACGCCACCAAGGCCTTCTTGTGCCGGGCCATGGCGCGCCTGGCCCACGAGGAGGGGATGCACCTGGACGTCGCCTCGGGCGGGGAGCTCCACGTCGCGCTCTCCGCGGGCGTGCCGGCGGAGCGGCTGGTGCTGCACGGCAACAACAAGTCGAGCGGCGAGCTGGCCATGGCTCTCGAGGCGGGGGTGGGCCGGATCGTGGTCGACTCCTTCGACGAGATCGCCCGCCTCGGGGGCCTGCTCGAGTCCGCCCCGCGGCGTCCCGTCCGCCCGAAGGTCCTGGTGCGGGTGACGCCGGGGGTGGAGGCGCACACCCACGAGTTCGTGCGCACCGGGCAGGAGGACACCAAGTTCGGCTTCTCGGTCTCCTCCGGCGCCGCCGCGCAGGCGGTGGCCGCGCTCGAGCTGCTGCCCGCGGTCGAGATGGTTGGGATCCACGCGCACATCGGCAGCCAGGTGTTCGAGGCCTCCTCGTTCGAGCGAGCAGCCGAGGTGCTGGGCACCTTCTTCGCGCCGCTCGACCTGCCTGAGCTGGTGGTAGGGGGCGGCCTGGGCGTGCCCTACGTAAACGGCGAGTCGGCCCCCACGCAGGCCGAGTGGGCGGCCTCCACCCGGGCCGCCTGCGTCGCCGTGGGCGTTCACCCGGCGACGCGCATCACGGCCGAGCCCGGGCGCTCCATCGTGGCTGCGGCGGGCATGACCCTCTACACGGTGGGGACGGTGAAGCACCTCCCGGGCATCCGTACCTACGTGAGCGTCGACGGCGGCATGAGCGACAACCCGCGGCCCGTGCTCTACGGCAGCGGGTACGAGGCCTTCCTCCTGCGCGCCCCTGGCGCAACTCGCCCGCGACCGGTGCGCGTGGTGGGCAAGCACTGCGAGAGCGGCGACCTCGTGGTGCCCGAGGCCTTCGTGCCCGAGGACCTCGGGGTGGGCGACGTCCTGGCCACGCCGGTCACCGGGGCCTACGGGTACTCGATGGCATCCAACTACAACAAGGTGCCCCGCCCGGCCGTCGTCTTCGTCGCCCGGGGGGAGGCGCGCGTCGTCGTGCGCCGGGAGACCCTCGAGGACCTGACGAGGCTCGACGGCTGACCGCCCGCCCGCCGGATGGGTCGAGGTGCCGCGGCGAGCCTGTACCGTTTGGAGGTGCCCGACGTCGACCGGTCCGCGCCGCTGCACCCGCACCCACATCCGCACGCGGCGCCGACCGTGCGTGTCGGCTTGCTGGGCTGTGGCAACGTCGGGGGTGCGCTGGCCGAGATCCTGCTCACCCGCTCCGACGACGTGGCCGCCCGCACCGGCATCCGCCTCGAGCTCGTCGGGATCGTGGTGGCCGATCCCACCAAGCCCCGGCCGGCTGCCGTCGACGCGGCGCTCATCGGGACCGACGCCGCCGCGCTGGTGGCTCGCCCGGACGTCGACGTGGTGGTCGAGCTCATCGGGGGGCTCCACCCTGCTCACGAGCTGATCGAGACGGCGCTGCGCAACGGCAAGCCCGTGGTGACGGGGAACAAGGCGCTGCTGGCCGTGGCCGGTGCGGAGTTGGCGGAGGTGGCGGCCGGGGCAGGGGTGGACCTCCTCTACGAGGCGGCGGTGGCCGGCGCCATCCCGGTCATCCGTCCACTGCGCGAGTCGCTGGCGGGCGAGCAGATCCTGCGGGTCATGGGGATCGTGAACGGGACGACCAACTACATCCTGAGCCGCATGGAGGAGGAGGGCGACAGCTACGAGGACGTGCTGCGCGAGGCCCAGGCGCTCGGCCTGGCCGAGCGCGACCCGACGGCGGACGTCGAGGGGCACGACGCAGCCGCCAAGGCAGCCATCCTGGCCGCGCTGGCCTTCGGCGGCGACGTGGTCGACGCCGACGTGCACCGCGAGGGCATCAGCTCGGTGAGCGCGGCCGACGTGGCCTACGCCAACCGTCTGGGCTACTCGGTCAAGCTGCTGGCCATCGCCGAGCTGGTCGACGGTGGGCCCGAGGTCTCGGTGCGCGTCCACCCGGCCATGGTGCCCAGGACCCACCCGCTGGCCTCGGTGCGCGGCGCCTTCAACGCCGTCTTCGTCGAGGGCGCCGTGAGCGGGGAGCTCATGCTGTACGGGCGCGGTGCGGGTGGCGGCCCGACGGCGAGCGCCATCCTGGGCGACCTGGTCGACTCGGCGCGCAACCTGCTGGCGGGCGCACCGGCGCCGGCGCCGAAGCGCACCAGCACGACCGTGCGGCCCCAGAGCGAGATGCGCTCGGCCTTCTGCCTCTCCATGGACGTGGCCGACCGGCCCGGGGTGCTGGCGGCGGTGGCCAAGATCTTCGGGGACCACGAGGTCTCCATCCGGGCCATGGAGCAGGTCGGCCTGGCCGAGGAGGCGCGCCTCATCTTCTTGACCCACGTGGCGCGCGAGGGCGACCTGCTGGCCACCATCGACGAGCTGCGCCGGCACCAGGCGGTCGACCGGGTGAGCGGCGTCTTGCGGGTCATCGGCGAGCCCGCCGAGGCCGCCGCGGGGTCCCGATCGTGAGCGCCGGTTGGCGCGGCGTGATGGAGGAGTACCGGGCGTTCCTCCCCATCGACGCGCAGACCCCGGTGGTGACGCTGCTCGAGGGCGGCACGCCGCTCGTTCCCGCGCCGCGTCTCTCCGAGCGGGTCAACGCCGAAGTGTGGCTCAAGGTCGAGGGGGCGAACCCGACCGGCAGCTTCAAGGACCGCGGCATGACCATGGCCATCTCGATGGCCGTGGCCGAGGGCGCCAAAGCGGTCGTGTGCGCGTCGACCGGCAACACGTCGGCGTCGGCCGCGGCCTATGCATCGCGCGCCGGCCTGACCTGCGTGGTGCTCATCCCCGACGGCCACATCGCGTTGGGCAAGCTGGCCCAGGCGCTCATGCACGGCGCGCGCGTGCTCCAGGTGCGCGGGAACTTCGACCAGCTGCTCACCATCGTGCGCGACCTGCCGAACCATGCGCCGATCACCGTGGTCAATTCCGTCAACCCGCATCGCATCGAGGGGCAGAAGACGGGCGCCTTCGAGATCGTCGACGTGCTGGGCGACGCACCCGACGTTCACTGCATTCCGGTCGGCAATGCCGGGAATATCACCGCCTATTGGCGCGGCTACTGCGAGTACAAAGCCGCCGGCTTGTCGACACGGCTTCC
>Ga0187784_10004101_pt1 | contig 11782 bp, 9 predicted proteins | sample 1015_SJ02_MP15_2_FD_132964 | JGI IMG/M metagenome (GOLD analysis project Ga0187784, IMG submission 132964) | Tropical peat soil microbial communities from peatlands in Department of Meta, Colombia - 1015_SJ02_MP15_20_MG | ecosystem: Environmental > Terrestrial > Soil > Wetlands > Peat | place... | reverse complement strand
ATAGTCCTGAGCGATCACCATGTCCTCAATCTTGCCGTAGTACGTGGAGTTCTGTCCGGCGCCGCGCGTCACTACCCAGCCGCCTACGCTGGAATGGTCAAACGACTGAGGAAAATGCCCACAGGTATAGCGCCTTCGGGCTGCCAGCGTCTTCGGGGCGTTGTTCAGGATGTGCTCCAGTTCGGGGCCCCACATGCCGGCCTGAACGGTGATTGTCTGGTTGGCCTCATTGAACGCCACTACCTTATTCAAGTGGGCGCTCATATCGAGGCTGACCCCTCCTTTGACAGCCTCTTTGCCGCGGGTAACGGAAGAACCACCGCCGTTCATATAGACAGGAATTCGACGTTCATGACAGTAGCCAATGATTGCTTCCAGGTCCGGCTGACTGCGCGGGCAAAGAACCACGTCGGCGATGTTTTCAACAACCTTGTGACGTAATCGCAGGGCATCGATCGTGCCTGCCCCATAAGAGGCGCGGGTGCGACTATAGGTATCCGTGAAAAGATTTTCGCTGCCAACAATCTGCCGCATTGCCTCAATATGCTCTTCCGCCAGCTTTGGAGGGATCTCAATATCGAAGGGGTCCGTGCAAAGTCTGGGCTTTTTAAAATCTTCGTCGGTCATGCCGAGGCGCGCTTTCAACAGCCTGAAGAGACCGCGATTCGGATGTTTAAAACCCTTTGGATCGCCGTATTTAATCATGCTGCGAAAGGACCTCGAAGGAGCCTCTTGCTCGCACCACTGGGGGTAAAACTCGTCTTTAGTCATCCTCCCCTCCCGGAAGCAACCCGCCTCCTTTTATCAGGGCATGCTATCGCTTTCGATTAATTCGGAAAACTGCTGCAAATCCCGCCCTGCCTACGGCCTCTTTTGCTGACGGAAAGGTGTGAGCGGGCGAGGATATCGAGACGGAACGGGAAGCGAAGGCCCGAAGGGCCTAGAGCTTCCAAAGTTTTACAGCGGTACCTCCTTAAGGTTGACTACTTACAATCAAAAACTTTACGGCATATTGAGCAGCCATAGGCTATCGTTAGCTTGACCCTATCAAGGAGCCGCAATTGTAAATCTTTAGAGATATTCTTGCCCGCCCGCCTTACTGAATTTTTTCACAGCTTCAGAGGGTCAGGGGTGAATTTTTCCGGCTCTATCCTGGCTTCGGGCTGTAATACCTTCGCCAGGTCTGCAGATATGCCGCTTCCTCTTGTTGCCACCGTTCATCGCTCCATTCAAGTTCAGGCTGGACGATAGAACGGATGCGCCCAAGCAGGTCGCCCGCCCCGCGGGGTAAAAGCAGACCAAGGCGTACCCTTCGCAGAAGCAAGTCATCCAGGTGCTCCACTCCCTCTTCGCGTGCCGCCCAGCGCAGTTCCGCCCATACGTTAGGAAGCTGCCCGATGGGCTCCAACTCGCCTTGTTTAGCCGCTGTCATAAGCTGGGCAGTCTCGTCTCCGTGGCGGCCTGCCAGATAAACAAGGCGCGAGGGCTCAAGAGACAAAGACGAAAGGTCTGGCAGGGGGTCGAAGATACGTTCGCGGGTAGCCGCCTGCGGCTTACCAAGCCGTGCCAGTACCCTACCCATTGTCTGTCGTGACATCACGCGAAACGTGGTGTACTTGCCTCCGGTGATCGTGATCAGCCCGTTCTCTTCCCACAGAGCATGCGCGCGCGATTCTTCGGACGGAGTTGCCGCGCCGGTATGAATCACCGGGCGAAGGCCCGAGAAGGAAGACACGATATCCCTATCGCTCAAACCGAGGCTTGGGAACAGGAGGGAGAGCGCTTCTATCATGTAGCCAATCTCTTCCTCGCTGGCGAAAGGTTCAAGGTATTTCTTATCAAGAGCAGGATCGTGGTCAATATCGGTGGTGCCGACAATGGTCGCACCTTCCCAGGGGATGACGAACATGGCACGGCCGTCGCGGGGATGGAAGAGGGTCAGCGCCTGGTTGACAGGTAGGCTGGCTCGCGCAAATACCAGATGGCTGCCGCGCAGCCTGCGCAATCGGGCAGGCTGTCCTAACTGGTTGCGAACCTCGTCGGACCAGGCGCCGGAAGCATTCACCACTACTTTCGCCTTCACTTCGGCCGTATGGCCATCAGGAAATAACCTATCCCTCAGCAGCGCGCCGCAGACATGACCGTCGCCGGTCCGTAATAATCTTTCCGCCCTGGCGTAGCTGAGCGCTGCACCGCCTGACTGTACCGCCTCGCGCAAGATTCGCAACAGGAGGCGGGCGTCATCCATGACAGCGTCATAGTACTGGAAACCTCCGACGAGTCCCCCTGTATTTAGGAACGGGCAAGTCTCCAGCAGTTTGGTGGGGCTACACTTGCGGTGGTTCCACTTCGGCGCCAGCAGATCATAAATCATCACGCCTAAACCGAGCTTCCAGGAAGGGAAATGATATCGCTCAAAGTTCGGCAGCAGGAATCTGAGGGGAGTGACCAGACCCGGCGCTTCACGCAGCATCCACTCCCGCTCGCGCACCGATTCCTTGGTGACATTTATCTGTTTGTTGCGCAGGTAGCGAAAGCCGCCGTGAATCAGTTTGGATGAACGGCTGGAAGTGCCAAAGGCGAAGTCATTTGCTTCTACGAGCAGAGCCTTCAGCCCTGCTGCCACTGCCTGGCGGAGTATTCCGGCACCGGTGATACCACCCCCGATAATGATTAAGTCCCACGGTTGATCGATCCCCGACCAGATGTGGTCGCGCCAGCCTTTACGCCACATGGAAGACTCCTTTCGAAAAAGCGCTGTCTTAGATAGCGAATCGACCTCTATACGGGACTCCTCGATATCCGACAATAATACAAACGCATTTTATAAATTGACATGCACCCCCTCACCCTTCCCCTTTCCCCTTAGGGGAGAGGGCGGGGCGAGGGGGAATCTAGACAAATGTCAAAATTCTTTCTGCATATGTCTTAGATAGTAATTTTAGCTTATTCCTATAGACACAGATTGTCAATTGGTAAGCCATGGTAAGCCATAAGAGTTAAGCTCCATGCCTTCTCGGTTCGATCTGGGACTTTATCCCATCGACCATCGCTTGAAATGCTGTGCCGTGTGGCGGGACTCAAAATTCTAGAGATAAAAGCGTTGAAGAAGGGGCTATTGGTTACGTCTCAAGTAAAAGGGGGGTCCAGTAGAGATTATGTAGGACAATTAAGTGGGAATGAATGGGCAAAAGCGACTAGGCAACTCCACAAAACTGATTCTTATCCGCTTATGGCTCCTCTCCTCTTAATAAAGAGGGTTTGACTGCAAAGGTTAGGACCTGTGTAAAAAACCTGTTCGAAAGCGGCCTCGAACAGTATCGATCCGGCAACCTGGACGAGGCCATCTCGATATGGAAGGGTATCCTCGCCTTTGACCCCGGGAATGAAGAGGTTAAAAGGGTGGTGGATAGGGCAAGCCTTCAGCTCAAGAATCTTCAGAAGACCAAATAACAGAGAGAATTCTCCCCGGCTTACCCCGTTAGAAATAATGCTCCGCTCGATTTGGAGTCCCGCCACAGCGGGACTGGAATTTCTAACGAGGCTTACTTCTCCTTCTTAAGCTTCTTAATGATCTTCGGGATGAAAAGGGAAAAAACAAATAGGCAGACAGAGAAAAAGACCTTGAAAGAAAGTAATTGACCCCAATCGCCTCCGACCCAGACCTCCTTTAACGTCCCGATGAAAAAAGTAAAAACAAATGTCCCTACAATGATGCCCAAAGCCGTACCCAAAAAATAATCCCAGAACCGTACCTTGGTCAGCCCCATGCCAAAGTTCATCGCCGTAAAGGGAAAATAAACCAGACGTAAATAGAGCACCGTCGCAAAGCCGTCCCGTTCGATGGCGTCGTCGTATTTTCTCAAGCGATCGCCGATCACCGAGGCGGCAAATTCTCTGCCCAAGGTACGCCCGATCCAGAAAGCGGCGCTCGATCCAACCATGCCTCCTACCCAGACACACAGAAAACCCAGGTAAGCACCGAAAATGGCCGCTGCCAGGGCAGTCAGCAGCGTACCCGGCACAAACAGACAGACACCCACAGCATAGACAACGATAAAAAGGAGAGGAGCCCAAATGCCTGCGGTTTCCAGAAAATGACTCAAGACTGTCTTTGTGAAAAATCCCTTGACCGGAGTGAACCGAATGAAGTAAACGGCCGCGATGACGAAGACAACAAACAGGGCAGCCTTTACCACTGCTCTTTTACGGCTCTTGGTTGGTTTTTGGACAACCGCATTCATGCTGTTTTGCCACCCATGGCAAATGAATTTCCTCCTTACTCTCCCACGAGAGACCGTGTCACAAGGACACGACCCGGTTCCAGACAAGACGGAAGAGAGGGTCGGGTGAAAAGCCTTAGAGCGGAAACCTCTATCAAGTGAGATTCAGACCCACCATATCCTTAAAATGACCCTCCTCACCACAGGAACCGATTAGCCATTCTTAAAAGTCCGCATTCTAAGACTTCGGAACCCGACCGTCTCTTCCGTCAAGGCTGCGATTACAACACAGTCTCCCTTGGCTTATCGCCTCCACGCCAGCCAGCGGGTAAACAATCCTTTAATAAAAGGAGTCAACCGGGTGCGGTTGTAGGCATCGGCCACCTGTTTGATCGCCTCAGCCTGCGTGGGGTAAGTATGGATCACATTTGCCAGTGTCCCCAAACCCATATTGCCAACGATAGCCAGGGTGATCTCGCTGAGCATCTCGCCAGCATGACGGGCGACGATGGTCGCTCCGAGAACTTGGTCCGTTCCTTTTCTGGCGTGGATCTTAACAAAACCTTCTTCCTCTCCGTCGGCGATGGCACGGTCGACGTCGTTCAGCGGTCTGATGAAGGTATCCACAGCGATCCCCTTCTCCCGGCCGTCTCTCTCATACACCCCCACATGAGCAATCTCCGGATCGGTGTAAGTACACCATGGAATGGTCAAGGCACTCAGTTTTTTGCGTCCCAGAAACAAAGCGTTCTGGATGACTATGCGGGCAGTGGCATCGGCGGTGTGAGTGAATTTGTACTTCAGACAGATATCCCCGCAAGCATAGATCCTGGGATTTGTGGTCCGGAGATATTCATTCACCTCGACTCCTTGCCTCTTGTCGTACTTCACCCCTGCGGCCTCGAGATTGAGGCCCTCTACGTTAGGAGCCCGGCCAGCTCCCGCCAGGATTTCATCCACCGCGATCTCTTCCTCTTTTCCGCCACATTCAATATGGATGATTTTGTTCCCGTTCCTCTTTTGCACTTTTTTGGTTTTGCAGTTGAGGACCAGGCGGATTCCCTCACGGATGAAGGACTGCTGGAGGATTTCTGCTGCGTCGTCGTCCTCGCGATTGAGGATATGAGAAGCATTATGAAAAAGAGTGACCTCGCATCCCAATCGCCGAAATGCCTGGGCCAGCTCGCAGCCAATGGGCCCCCCGCCAATGAAGGCAAGACGCCGCGGCCGCTCCGTCAGGGAGAAGACGGTTTCATTGGTGAGAAAGCCGGCTTCGGCTAATCCTTCGATGGTGGGATGAACCGGACGCGTGCCAGTAGCAATCACCGCTTTTCTAAAACGAAGAGCCTTCCCGGCCACTTCCACCGTATCCGGTCGAGAAAACCGACCTTCTCCCAGGAACACATCGACCCCCATATCCTTAAACCGTTTCGCCGAATCATGGGCACTGATCCGAGCGCGTAGCCTCCTCATGCGCTCCATCACGACAGGAAAATCCGCTTCCATGCCTTGCGGAACCCGGATGCCAAATTGATCGGCATCACGAATATCAGCCGCTACCCGGGAGGATCGAATAACGCACTTCGACGGAACGCACCCCACGTTGAGACAATCTCCTCCGAGAAGGTGCCGCTCTACAAGCGCGACCTTTGCACCCAATCCTGCTGCACCTGCGGCCGTGACCAGGCCCGCCGTTCCTGCTCCAATCACGACAAGATTATAGCGAGGGGCCGGTTCGGGGTTTTCCCAGTCGAGTGGGTGGACATTCGAAACCAGAGCTTCATTGTAAACGTCATCCGGGAGAACCATCGGAGTCAGCTCCATCGTTATTTCCTCCTATCGCCCCCACGGTCCGCCGGCCAGGGATGCCGGGAAAGTCTTAGGGGGGAAACCTTTTATTAGGTCAATCAGATGGTTCCAAAAGTATTGCAGAGTCTTGATCACTTTCCCTAATTGAGTACAACGAACTACAAAAACCGCGTCCTAAGACTTTGGAAGCATCCTTGACCGGCGGACCAATTCATACCAGTGCTCCGCCGCAGGACGACCCGGACCCCGCGGTGCAAGCAAAACAATGTTCTCCGGTAACCACACGGCGCATCCTTAGATCCAACGGTCTGAAAGATCGTATGTGGTTCGGAGCCCCGTGATTCACTGGGAGGGCAAGCGCCAGGTTGAAGTCGCAATCATAAAGAGTGCCATCCCATCCTACGCTAATCTGATGGCGACACATCAACCCTGTGACTGTCTGGGGATTAAAGGATTTCCGAAGGAGCTGCAGATAATTCTCTTCCTCCTTTTTCCGGATCAGGTCTGCCCGAAAGCGCCCCAGCGGCATATTGGTGATGGTGAGAAGGCGGGTGAAAGCGATCCCAAAACGCTGGCCCAGCTCGCGCCGGTAATCCTTTTCAAGATCCAATTGGGGAGGCGGCAGAAACGGCCCTCCCGGGTTGTAGACAAGGTTCAGAGGCAAGCCGGATTCGGAGCCGTAGCCCAGGCCGTTCAGTCGTCTGATGGCTTCTATGCTTCTCTCATAAACTCCTCTGCCCCGCTGGGCACATACGTTCTCCTGGAGATAGCACGGCAGGGAAGCCACGAGTTGAACCCGGTGGTACCGGAAAAACTCAGACAAACCCCCCATGTCCGGTTCCAAAAGCACTGTCAGATTGGTTCGAACCTGGACCCGGTGACCCTCCTGACAGAGGGTTTTTACAAAACGGCGGAAATTCGGGTTAAGCTCAGGGGCTCCTCCGGTCAGGTCAATGAGTTTGCAATCCACAGTTTTGGCGGCCTCTAGAACCATCTGCATGGTCGGCCACTCCATCATCTCCTTTCGTTGCGGGGACGCCTCGAGGTGACAATGGTTGCACTGCTGACTGCACCGGAGTCCTAAATTTACTTGCAGAGTCTCAATCTTCAGACTGTACAATCCGTTGTCGCATATACCGGAAATCTGTTTTTCGAATTCGTTCATCCCTTTTCCCTCCCCTGTGAGCTCATGGAGCACTTTTGATGTCTCTCCATTTCCATTATAATTGAGATATTCTGACGAAAGATAGATGAATTTTTTCTCCCGGTCAATCCGGAGACCCTTCTTGCGTCTTTGCCCTGTTTCCCGATGCGGATGAAATCGGCAGAAGGGATGGACGCAGCAATCTGGGTATCCGTTCTCTCACGCTGTTCGCTTAGTTCTTGGCAATCCCTATCGTTAAAATTATCTATTTAGATTGTTGAGGAAGTAAATAGGGAGAACCCTGTATATTGGGGCATAAAGGCACGTATTTTTTCCCGGCAGGATTCATCCTTCTATTCCACTGCTATTGACCGCAAAGAGCTTGACTTACATATAAATATCTGTAGTATGGAGACCAGGTTGTGGTCTTAACCCTTTCGTTGCTAAGCGATATTCAAAGGCGGGGAAGATGACATCGAATGAAATCAGGAATGACCGTATCGAAAAATTAATATCGGCTTTCAATCTTGACGGCTTTGATGTCGACGAAGAAAAAGACGTTTTTCTCCACGAGGAGAAAATAGGGATCGTCGCTACCCATAAAACCGCCACAATAGGAACAACGGGGAAGAAGAAAAAGGTCTTCTACGTGGAAGGAGCTCCTTACGACATGGGTTATTTGATGGGTCAAATGGCAGAACCCCAAATTGAAAGGATGTGCACGGAATTCAATCAAAACATCATCTTCGATTTTATAAGCCTGAACATCAAAGACGAACCGTTGAGGAAAATCCTGGGCAGCATTTTAGACGATATTTTTTATATGCTCTCTTTGCATATTTATCCGGATGTGCCTGCGGATTACAAACAAGAGCTGGAAGGGATGCTGGATGGATGTAATGAGGTTCACCCATCAACAAAAGTGAGCCGCCACGGGCTATGGCTCCTTAATGTAGGAATCGACGCCGCTCTCTCATTCATCTATACCCTTAAACTACCGCTCAAGAAAAAATACCCTGTCGAAATACGCCCCGAACATCTTAGAGTTCCGATCGCATGCAATGGTTTCGCCGTTTTCGGCGAAGACAATCAAAAAAACAAATTTCACTATATGGGAAGAGATTTCATGTTCCCGACGGCGGGGGTTTTTCAAGATACGGCCACCATGATCCTTTATAGGCCCGACCAAGGGCTTCCATTCGTTGCTGTGGCAGCGCCCGGCATCATTGGTTCTATTGCAGCCGTAAATAGTGAAGGCGTTGGCATTGGAGTGGATATGTCTCCCTCGGGCAACTGCAACCCGGGCCGCCCCGGTATCAATTCATTATTGTTAAACCGGCATAGCATCCAACACGGCGAAGATGGCGAATCCGTCGTAGATCTTATCGTTGAGGCTCAAAGAGGGGTCTCGTGGAATTATATCTTGGCGGGTGGTAAGAATGATACGGCCTGCATTGTCGAAGCGGGTGAAACGACGGAGACCATCGATTTTCTCTCCTATCCTCCGGAAGATTTGCGAGAAGGAATATTGAAACCTGCGGAAGCGCTGTTGCAAAATCCATCCACTCCTATCCGGCGCGGCTTAATGGTGAGAGGGAACGATTATGTTTACCCCGATATCTATGCGTCGAAGTTCAACGAAGCGCTCTTTGCCACTTTCAAAGCTAACCCTAAACGATATGAGTATTTACTTCAGGAAAAGTTTGATTATGATTATCAGCCGGAGGATTTTGCTGACAATGGCTATCTAAACAAAACCTGGACGGATAAGCATTGCCCGATGGCCCATTACTTTGCTCCCCAGCGTGAGCATTTCGATAATCTTATTCTGACAACAAACCATTTCATCATTCCTGAAATGCGATTATGTTCCATGTCGCCCGTCAGCAATTTTGTTGCCCAATGGAACTGGGATGATTTTCAATGGCGGTATGACGAACTCCATCACCAATTGTTGAACGCTCTTAATCAAAATTTCTCAAAATACAACCAGTCCTTCCTCGCCTACGAAGAAGCAAAACAGATAATCGATTTTCTGGCTCCATACAACCGATACCCCGACTATTATAATAAGGACCATAAACCGATGGATCAATTGTCAGTACATGGATCCGTTTCGTTGCTCGATCTAAAAAAGAAAACCATCGAAAGTCATTATGGGTATTACAGTGATCAATGGCTTAAAATTTCACTTGAGAATTATCTATAAAACATAGTCCCTCGCGCGGAGGAAAGGTCATGAAATCTAAGTCCGCAATCGGAGCGTACGTCCTGATCGGGTTGGGTATCATTTTCCTCCTGTCCAATCTTGGCTGGCTACCACCTATTCGCTCACTCATGTCTCAGTGGTGGCCACTGATTCTTATTATTGTAGGTGTTTTGGTGCTGATCCGGCGCTCATCCGGTGGAAAACAGTAGATCGTTTCTTAGAAAAACCAAGCGATCCGCCACAGACGGGATGCCCTATTCCTTCCCGCCCAATCACCAAGTTGTTTTAGAACCTACGCCCCTCCTCCTTCACGGTAATCTTCAACAACATGCCCCATATTAAAGTGAGGATAAATAGGTTTTATTCGCATCCCCTTTCCGAGGACTCTTTCCTGTAATCGAGTTTTAGCATGTTTTGTTTTTAATAGAATATTTCTGATCGAAATCAACAGGCTTTCAAATTGAAAGTGTCCTCACTTCTCCCATTTCCATCACGTTCAAGACATTGTTTGTTGAAGCCATTATCTCTTTTTCGAGATCTTTTTCAGATCGAACCCTAAGAAGCAAGCATTTCAGTTTTGAAAATTCACTACTGTCCGTGAAACGTCTAATGATCCTCTCCACTTCTGAGAGAGGTACTTCCTTTAAATGGGTTAAAGCCCCATGTAACTCTTCTTCCGCATATCGTTCGATGATATCATACTCTCGCAATCGCATGCGGGATCGGAGGGTATCGATCAATGTGATCTCTCCTGAGAAGGCAAAGAGGGAGATGCTTCGCATCCCGCTCTGGATTACCTCTCCTCTCCGCTCAAATCCCAATTTAAATTTGGTTAGATAGTCCAGCTGGTTTAGACTGCGTAGATTTCTTAAAAGAATGACCTGATTTTCATTAGATTGAAACCATGTAAACGGTATTTGCTGACGGTACGCCTCAAAATATTCTTCCCTACCTTTTAGCTTGCTCTTTGCTTCTTTCTCCTGCAATATATATGCGAATTTCATGTACAGAGTCTTAGCCAAAAACGCAATTCCCGTGATTTCTCTTTCGCGTAGATGGTCTCGGCGATAATACTGCCTGTATTTTCCTTCGAGAAGTTGCTTGGCTGCGCTGATCTTTGTGAGTTGATCCTGGATTTTTTTATATGTTTGACGGGTGTCATTAATGATATCTATTGGGACATTCTTCTCCGCGGTAATCATCAAGCATAGCCCCTGAAATTGGTCCATCGCCTCCCTAAGGTCAATACGGGTATTCTCCACGATTCGTTCTAAGCCTGCCGCAATTCCTTGAAAACTTCCTCGCTCCACAATCTACCTCGAACTTGGTCCGCTCAGATACAGTCATCACAGCGGGCGCCGTCGATTACTCGTTGTTTGTCTTTGTTCGCCTCGTTTTTTTCTATCTTTTCGCAGCAAGAATGATGCCAGGTAGTTAAGAAAATCGGCATCGTAAGAGAAAACAAGATGTATTACGTATAGCGGGATCAAATGTTTTATCGATGAGCCGACAAAAAATGTCACCTTTAATTTCCAGTATATTGAGGATTATCAAACAATCCTCTTTAAACATCGGTCAGTTAGACGATATTGAGTCCAGTTGGTATAGATGATGCTATCTCACTGGTGTAAAGTCTTAGTGTGAAGGGAGAAGGCAATGTTAAATGAAGCAGAAGGTGCTGTCCTAACAAGTCGTGAGGCCTGCGATTACCTTCGAATTTCAAGACCTACCTTCGCAAAGTATCTCCACATGGGAAGAATCAAGGGGGCCAAGGCAGGAAAGGGTTGGAAAGTTCTCAAATCAGAATTGGATCGGTTTCTAAGGGGAGACAGTGCAAATTGAGCCTGAACTTGGTCAGGTACGAGGAGACAATGAAAAAAATCAGAAAGGAGTATTTAGTATATGGTTGTTTATAAATTTTATTTACGTGATGCAATAAAGGGTGACATATTTCTTGGCGCATTACCCGAGAGGAGAAAAAATCCACGAAGAATTACTGAAGAGTCCACTGAAGAATCCGTTATTAACTGGGGAAGAACATATTTTGGTAAGAATGCCAAGGATGAGGATATCTATTTCATTAAAACTGTTTCGGAGGAAAGGGAGAAACGGCACCCAAACCTCTCTCCACCATAAAATGACTTAGGGAAAAGACACCTAAAAAATAAATTCTTTATTTGCCTTTGATCAGCAAAATGCAGGTAAGAAATAGCTCTACCTCTATCCCTTCCACATTTCCGTCGGTAATCACCAACCCCCATATCATCCTGCTATTGTAGACTTGTAGGTGGAAGCGTCAAATTGGACTTTTGGATCGGCTGGATTTTGGAAAAAAAGGATAACTTCCGAGACTGTCGAAAAAGATGAATTTGTAAATCGGGTTCTTTCGCATAACCT
>Ga0187784_10004100_pt1 | contig 11785 bp, 9 predicted proteins | sample 1015_SJ02_MP15_2_FD_132964 | JGI IMG/M metagenome (GOLD analysis project Ga0187784, IMG submission 132964) | Tropical peat soil microbial communities from peatlands in Department of Meta, Colombia - 1015_SJ02_MP15_20_MG | ecosystem: Environmental > Terrestrial > Soil > Wetlands > Peat | place... | reverse complement strand
TGAATCCGCCAAGGGAGGAGAGTTCTATCGTTGTAGACTGAGACGTGTCAGGCGTCAAGACGATAGGGATCGGAAGTGTTGTGAGGGGGCCGATGGAGAAGTCTGGAGTTTGCACGGGAGCCAGAACTGAAAGGGCACCCGCGATACTGACCGTGACATCGGTGGTGTGACTGACGTCGCCGTTCGTCGCCGTGACCGCAAGCGTATAGGTACCTGTCGATGCCGCGTCGCTCGCGCCTAGGGTTAGGATTGAAGTCGCACTGCCCTCGGCGGGAAGAGAGACTGGGCTTTGCAGGCTAACGGTGACCCCGTACGGTGCTGCTCCAGACCAAACGCCGTAGAGGCTTATCGATGAGCTGAAGCCATTTTCTGATGAGAGCACTATTGCGGTAGACTGAGACGTGGACGGGGTTAGAGTCAGGACAGCGGGGTTGGGCTGAGTTAAGAAGTCGGGGTACGGCGCGGAGACAACCGTACTGGAGGGCGTCACTATTAATTCAAGACCCGCCGAATTGGAAATCCCATCCGGACTCGTGCCTGTCACAGTGAGCGCATACATGCCTGGAAACGCTGACCCGTCCACGTAGATCGTCACGGTGGACGCCGTTGTGCTGCTGGCCGACGTTGCTATCTGGTCAGGTCCGTAACCGTTGAAGTACGCCGTCACACCGGGCGGTCCCGCAAAAGACATTGACACAGTTTCGGCGAAGTCGCCCAGTGACGTAACGTACAAGCTTACAGTGCCAGACGACCCTTGAGGTACGGAAACGCTCGGACTGGAAAATGAAAGAGCGAACTCTCCAGTTAGCGCTACAGCCACGCTCGATGACAAGGACGCAAGCACGAGAAGCAAAACCGCAGAAACGAGTAGGAATCTCTTTTTCATGTGGCGCCACGAAATAATATTGGAACTTTCCAGAAAATAAGCGTTTGCGACCACGACAAATCAGCGTTACGATACATAAAGAAGCACAAAAGAAGTTGAATGCCCTTACCGTAATTGGAGCGGTGAAACGCTGTAAAAGACCCCTCCAAGAAGATAGAAAGCTGAATCTATCTCGTATGGATGAGTCGTACGGCATTTGAGAATGCATGCTTTGAGTCGAAACATCGGCGGGAAGGGTTTCAATCATCTCAGTTAAGGATGGCTTCGGCTTCGATCTCCACGAGCAATTCGGGGCTGATAAGACGTTTGACTTCGACCATAGTTGTCGTGGGTCTGATGTCCTTGAAGAAGGTGCCGTGGGCTTTCCCGATTTCTTCCCATCGAGTGATGTCGGTTACGAAGATTCTAGTCCGGACCACATCTTCAAGCTTGGCTCCAACGGATTCCAAAGCTCGGTGAATGTTACTCAATGCCTGAACTGTCTGAGCGCCTGGATCTCCAACTCCAACCACTTTTCCCTCTGAATCGATGGCAGTCGTACCGGAAACATGTACAATCTTACCCGCACGGACAGCTCTCGAGTACCCAACCAACGGCTCCCATTTGCCGCCGGATGAATACTTCACCTTATCCTCAGCCATATCGGTCAGTTCTCCCCTCACATGCCTCTTAGTGAGCATGACCGTTTTCAGATAATCGGAAGCTAGACAGGCTGGTTTCGCCTATGGCATGCCTGTGCGCTACGGTCACCTAGCACTGATAGTATAGTATGTATGGATAGTGGCCGTATTGGAACCAGTTCGGGGAATACGGCGAGTAGTAGTACGTATACGAGTTGTAATATGGGTAGAGGTTGTAGGACGCATACAGGTTGTATGGATAGTTGTAATTTGGGTAGGAGCTGTAGTACGAATACGAGTTGTATGGGTAAGTGAAGTAGTACGAACCGGAGTAGTAAGTGCAGTAGGGACGATAGTAACCGTATCCATAGTAGGGATAATATGGGTACCCATAGCCGGGTCCGTACACGTTACCGCAAACCCATTGGCCATAACCATTGTAGCATCCGCTCTGGGCCATCACTGGATGCGACCCCACAACCGTTAAGGCTCCTGCCGCAAACAGCACACCGAAGATTAGAAGACGAAGTTGAGACGAACTCAATTCCGAGCGGGTAAACATAGATTCTTTCTACGTATTTAGAATTAACCCACCTCATGGATTTGGAACACCAAGTGTTCAAAATGGGACACCAGGTGTTCACCGAGCAGCTGAGACACATGTTTGGGTTTGCTCAACTCACTCACGCCGATCCCTTTCTGACCTCTACACGCATGGGCCTTAGCTAATGCCATGAACTGCCCAGATTGTTCAGGGAGCCTAGACCCGAAACACGTCATGACAATTTAGTCGCCATCCCCGCTTTTGGGTTATTCGCTCCAACCGACCCGTTCAGTACCGGAGAACTTTGGTGGCACTTCGTTTTTCTGGAACTCTGTCGTGAAAATATTAGGAACTACTCAGCACAGATGTTTAGGAACTAGATGGGCTAAATTGATGCGGAATTTTTCCCGAGAAACTACTTAACCCTAGCCGAAGAAGAATAAGACAAACCTGTTAAACGCGTTCGCCGAGACGTTTAGGCTTCCGGGAAGATCGTCTAATGTAGAGGCTGCCTAACCTTGCAGGTAACTGGGCCGTGTAAACGGAGCCAGGCTATGGTGCGCCAGTAATTTGAATTCTGGGCGGATACTTCTCGAACGTCTTCTCGTGTCTTTGTGAGAGGATTCCCGCGATGGGTGCGTACAGGACCTTCCGAGCCAGGAAGCTGTGCTCTTCCTTCGGGTCTAGGTATAAGTTGAAGACTTTACCGTATGGGTAGCGAGCCAAATACCCACAAAAGCCGCCCGGCGTAACCGAGTCCGGTACAGATCCCATTTCGATGCCGCAATTATGGAATTTCATTGGACCGAACCGCACGGCAGCCGGATGATCTAGGAGGTAAGCGTAGACAGCAACACGATTGGAACTCCATGCAGGGTCCATTGCCCCATAAGTTCCTGCAGGCGCTGAATCCGCGAGTAGGAAGCTACGTTGATCGACTCCGTCAATGTAGCGGTCCTGCGGCAGGTCCTCTACGCCCGCGAGGGCGCAAAAGGTTGGAAGGATGTCGCAGAAATCAAAGAGCCCGTCAGAGACGCGCCCTGCTTCAATCATGCCCTTCCAGTAGAAGATTCCCGGTACGCGGATACCGCCCTCCCACGTGGAACCCTTTGCGCCGCGGAATGGCGTGTACGAGCTGTCGGGCCATGTTTCCATTTCAGGGCCGTTATCAGAGGTTAGGAAGATGAGTGTGTTCTCAAGCTGGCCTGTCTCCTCAAGCGCTTTGTAGAGCCGGCCGAAGATATCGTCACATTCGACGAGTACGTCGGTGAATGGATACTTGGCGGCCGATTTGCCTTTGAACTTGTCGGGTGGGTAGTTGTCAAAGTGGCACCCACGAGTGGCGTGGTACAAGAGCCAGGGTTTGTCGCTCTTCGCCATGCTTCTGATGAATTTCTCTGAGTAGTCAGCCCATTTCTCGTCCAAATCCTTTACCGTGATCAGATCGATCTCCTCCTGTTCGATTTCGCGGGAATCGAACTGGCCCGCTTTCGCGAGAATGTTATGTTTGTTGAACTTCGCAGCCAGGAGAGCCGTGAACGCGAAGGGGTCATTCACGATCTCCGGGTAGAAGTAGTTATCACGCCACTCAGTGTACATGTCCGAGACTCCATAGAATCCGTAGAACTCGTCAAATCCCTTGTTCTGTGGGACCGAGACGGCGTTTTCGCCGCAATGCCACTTCCCTACGGCGCGGGTTACGTAACCAGCCTGTTTCAAGAGTTCCGGAAAAGTTACCTCTGCGTCTAAGCCTCCGGCCTCGCCGTACATTGGTGGTCGCAGAATACCGTGACGAATAGGCAATCGCCCTGTCATGATACTTGCGCGAGAGGGCGAACAGCTAGGTTGGGAGTAGCATGACGTTAATCTTAAGCCCGCTGCGGCGACGCGGTCGAAGTTAGGTGTCGCCGCACCTCGCGCGTGACCGCCTCCGTAGCAGCCCATATCACCCCAGCCGACGTCGTCCATGATGAAAATCAACAAGTTAGGCTTCTTACCGATCTTCTTCTCGAGAGCGACAAGCTTAGCATCTGCCGCCTTCTCCCATTCCTTATGCAAGAGACGCGGTTCTCGGTTGACCGCGTAGATATCGAGCATCTGCGCAATAATCTTCTCGCCGGCTTCAGGAGGTATGATGCCGCAATCATGCCAAGGTTTCCTAGACAAACTCATGACGCCTCAGTTATGGACCGCGGCTATCGCGGCCTCTTAGTATAAATGACTTCTCATAGTTTCTTTATTTTTCTGCTTCTCATTCCCCGTTTAGTCATCTCGCGAAATCATTCTGCCTTGCGCGATAACCCTCGACCTCAGTCTAAACGCTGGAAAAAGTGAGCGATTGGCGAACGAGATGATCCCTGAAACGAGGTCGCCCTCAAAGGTCAGGACTTGAATCGAATGAGCGCGGTACATTAGTCCTGACTCATCTCGTTCGTAAACCCCGAACGCGAGCTGTCCGTTCGCTCGACGCGGTAACAGACGCCATCGTCCGCGCGCCTCGCTAGCAAGTGCATACGAGCCAACGTATTGACGGACCGCATCACGGCCAAGATACCAAGAAGATGATGGAGGTATCTGCAATGTCACTCCCGTTGCCACTCGATTGATCAATTCATCGACATTTGCCGTTTCCCACGAATGCAAGTACTGCAATGACAGCACGGTTGCCTTCTCCCTCTCAGGAGGCTCAATTCTACCGAGCCGGGCTTTGTAATGCTGGGCTATCGTCGCGCGTGCCCTATCCAAGCCCCCGTTCACGTTTGATGTGCTTGTTTCAAGCAACTCTGCGGCGCGGTCAAGGGGCCACCCCATCGTGTCGCATAGTATAACTGTAATGCGCTCCAGCGGCGAGACAAATTGCAGGGCAGCGATAAATGGTAGAGACACACTTTCTCGTGCACCATAACGTACTTCGTTTTCAATCCTGAGATCAGGGTAGAGGTCATCGGGAAAGGGTTCAAGCCAAATCGAGGCAGTCTCCGGAGAGGCTGGCGCTTGAGAGGGATCTGCGGCTGGTCCGTTCTGCGCGGGCAGTGTCCGCCGCGAGGACGTAGCCATCACATCCAAGCAAAGTTTCGACATGGCCTTGTAGAACATTGTGCCAACGGAGTTTCCTCCAGATGGGGCGACTGAAAAAATCTGCTCGACTAGTCGCTCCGATTCGAGTAGCGAGCCGAGTGCCCTATAGCCGAAAGCAAGTAATTCATAGCGGTACTGTTCCGTGGAAACCTCCATCGGTATGCATCACCATTCCCGCGTTCCAGACGAGTTCGAGCGCATTCCGAATTTCAACCCTCTTGGCGATTGGCTCATAAATCAGCAAGACCCCAAAGCATATTACGTTCTCCACTCTCCGTTCCTTTCGTGCAAGCGGTGATACGATGGGTTTCGCGGTGAAGTGCCCCATGTGTGGTACTCAGATGAACGCAGAGACAATGGATGATTTAATGAAGCAAGGAATGGAACATGCTAAGACGGCGCACGGCATAACATCTATTCCCCCGGCCGTCATGTCACAACTGCAAGCGTCAGCCGAGAAAACCTAAACCTGCTAATGCCCCGAATTGAGCAGCCGATTTAACTAGCTACGATCTGTACGGCCGTTGGCGTGCTTACAGAAGGGGCTGCATTCTCTAACCGTGGACCTCAGACTTTCCTATTGTTCAATTCGATGGCTGGTAATGGTGCATCTTATGCATTGCTCGAACTTGTTTCGGAGTGTTTCTCCGTCGATGGCTCCGGGACCTCCGATCGCAACGATCTTGGTCGTCGGGGGGCCTCTCCAGTCGCCCTCTGATTGAATGTCCACTCGTCTTCCGACGACATGCAGCACGATGCGATGCTCCGGTTCGTCGGCCGCGTAGATCACGCCCTTGGCCCGATAAATGCCTGCTGGCAGTTGAGACGCCGTTTCGCGCAGCGCCTCCAGCGAGAGTGGTCGATCGGTTTCATAACACCAAGTGTTGAATTCTTTCGAATGATCATGATCGTGCTGTGCGGTGGCGTCAATTAGCCCAGCCTCGAATCGGCCCACCGAGAGCAGGAGAGAGAGGGGGACATTGCAGTGGCTAGCTTCAATGAGTCGGTAGCGATAGAAGCGGCTGTCCAACCATTGCTTGATTTTAGCGACGTGATCACAGCTTACTAAGTCCACCTTGTTTAGGATAATCATGTCGGCGCAAGCCATCTGAAAGATCTTTAGTTCCATTGTCTCCGGCACGGCGAAAACCTGTTCGGCATCTACAACGCATAGGATGCTGTCAAGCCGAATGCGGTCGCGGAAGCTTGGGTTGTTGAAGGTCATGGCTATGCCGGATGGGTCGGCCACGCCGCTGGCTTCCAGCAAGATATATTCGGGCCGTTCTGCTCGATTTATCGTTTGCATCACCACCTCGACAAGGTCGTCGCGGATGGTGCAGCAGACGCAGCCGTTGGCCAGGCTGATGACGTTACTTTCAACACCCACGACGAGCTCTGCGTCAATGTTGACAGAGCCGAAGTCATTGACGAGCACCGCCACCCTCAGTCCGTGGTTGCCGTTTAGGATGCGATTAAGCAAGGTCGTCTTGCCGGCACCAAGGAAGCCAGTAAGGATTGTAACTGGAATCGGCGGCGAGTCGACCGCGAGATCGTGATCAGGACGGCTCATGGTCGGTTGGCTCCCAGGTTAGAGAGGCAGTTCACTGCCCCTAGCGCGGATCTTGCCTGGACACCGCTTACTTCTTCGGCGGGCCGCCGATAAAGCTGGCGGGGTTGACCTTCACCTCCGGACCCATGAGGTGGATGCGAGCCCAAGGCCGCATCTGATCCTTTGGCGTGAAAAGCATAGGGTCAATTTCCAAGTCGCGGATCTCCTGCTCTTGACCAGCCAGTACCGGGTTCTTACTCGTCACTTCTCCCGGCAGCTTGCCATCGAAGATGTTCTGGAACATCCACTCCTGAGTCGGGCGGACCACGTTCGTAGTCTCGGGCAACGCGGCCTCGCGGACCCAAACGTTATCCTTAGTGACATTGACCACGGTGTGATCAATGCCGAAAGCGAACAGGCCCTTGTAAAACATCCGCACGCCAGCCAGCATCTCACCGACCAGCTCTCGGTCGAAAGATACATGTGTAGCCATTGCGAGTCGGGGCTGCACCAAGTTGGCTAGATAGCCGACGCCGTAATGGGGCGTGTGGAAATTATCAATCGTAACAGCTCCCATGAAGGGCGCAACACCCTGCTTCAAAGCCCACAGGTTCACCATGTCAACCGCCATCTCAGTGACGAACACGTCCACACCTTTCGCATACTTGGCGGTAAGCTGGTCAGGCTTGCCGTCTCCCGTCCAAACGAAGGAAAGGCCATTCCAGTCAAGCCGATAGGCCGAGGCGCCGTCCAAGCCGTGCGAACGCCGCCAGTGAGTCACCTTAACACCGTCCTTCTCGTAGCACACGCCGCCGTCGTCCCTGAAGTCGAACTCAGTAGCCTCGATCTCATACCCGTCCGCCATTGCCCCCACACACCACGTCGACGTCCAGGTGCCCATCTTCTTCATGTGCTCGCACATGGCCCTAGTTCCCATCTCCGGCGTCCGACCCGACGGACCAATGACTCGCAAGGGTTTCCAGCGCCCATTGAATGGGGCGAATTGCCAAAGGTAGGGGATGTCCGCGTAGTGGTCAATATGCAGGTGGGTCAGGAAGATGTCGTTGATCTCCGGCACTGGAACCTGGTTGGCGATGATATTGCGTAGGCAGCCGGGACCGAAGTCGAAGAAGAACCGTTTCCCATTTCCTAACTCCACCATGATACAGGTACCAGCCTGGTCCAGCCGCGGCGGCCAAGGCTGGCTCCCCATGTAGATGATACGCATCTCATCCGGCCCAAGCGGCTCACTCTGCGGAAAGTAATTGTTACGATTCTTAACAGAAGGCGTCGGCAGATAGTAAGGCGGCATCGAAATACCGGTGCCCGGCGGCGCCCCATAGAAGTTATGTTCTCCCATGACGGCTTTCTTATCATCCGCTCTCCGTGCGGTAGTTACCGACAAATCATCTGAACTCATAATGCAGCCTCATTTCACGTTGACAGAAAATCTCTAATTGTTACTATTCTATCTTTGCATTGTCTGCCGTGTTCCTGTGGCAGCGTCTTGGCGGGCTTTTCGCGTATGCAAGGAACATCTACGATTTACTGAAAAGCTGATTTATGCACCAGGTAACTCCCTCGACTTTGAACATCAGGATCCACCATTGGGTCATTGCGAATAACAATTACTCGTTCAGTTCGCATTCCACCCGTCGGAGAACAATCTGACCATTAGCGCTTGCGAATCGCAGGCGCAATCGGTCAAAGACAACGATCGCTTGTTGAGAGAGCTTTATGAAAGGCGTACCAAAATTTTAAACAGAAACCCATTCGCGCCTTCTCCTGTCTATATCACTGTGATGAAACACAAAGGCATGCACGTGTTGGGATACAAGAAAGTCACAGAAGCGATTGGAAGGATTCCCAGAAGAACTTACGAAACATGCAAAGGTAAAACATAGCCACTGAGATTACCTTCGATCTCGGAATGCAAAGAAAACCGCGATGATTACCCCAATAGCCTATAAGGCAAAAGAAAGCGCTTTTTAGCCACTAGACGGACTGTATTCATGCCGAAGTTTTTCCCAAACCTTCGTGAATTCATCGTAATTCTGCTCAAGTTCCGGTGAAACGAAGTACATGGCTCCGTAACCCTCGCTGACGGGAATCAACATGTGATTCTTGACTAGAACATTCAAGTGATGCCGTACCGTTTTGTAATCCATTCTAAGATTTGTGGCGATTTGATTTGCATTCATTGGTCTTTCTTTAATGGCCACAACGAGTCTGGCGCGGTTCGGTCCTCCCCGACTACCGGTGAAGACCCACCAAATGATCCGCCTGACCGCGCTTGACAACTCGTGCTTCCCTCGACGATTGAACTAGGCCTCGGCTGAAGCAGCATGCTTTGACTCCCCTAATATCAGATTCGGATTAATCAGTGAACTGTGGACAGGATTCGAAGCCCATTTGGAAGTTGGTAGGATTCTGGCCACAGCTTGGCAAAGGCCTAATATTCGATAATGAGGCCGGTTTCGGGCTGATGGTCATTGGTCACGGAATTTGTTGGCACATATATGTGCCCGGCATGTGAAAGGTTCCTCAGGAGTCGCGCAATAAAGAACGCTGTTAAAGATGTGATCGGCACGTAGACCTCGTTCGCCGAAGGCGCAGGGAAGGAATGAACCTGCATTCTCTACGGAGTCATTTGTGGTATGAATTGGGCATCATCTTGGCTAATCGCTATATCATGTGAGGGTGAAACTTTTTGAGCGACTAAGGCATGGTGAAGATAGAATGAACTCGTTACCCTCGCGTAAGAGAATCTTTTTCATCGGTGTAGTTGCTGGCGTATTGGCCGCCCTTGTGTTCTATGTTGTTACTGAACTGACGGCTCTCCCATACCCACCGGAGTCGATCTACCAGGCGTTAATCAATCCTGTTCCGGGATCCATTCAATCTGTCGCGGTGGACAATCTTCGACAATACGCGAAATACAGCGCTCTTACATTTGCATCCGCAGTTTTCGCGGGTCTCTACGGAGTGGTGGCCTTAGGATTAGGCTCACTAGCGAGACGGAAAATTTCGAGATGGTATCTGATTGCCGTAGGTACGGCGGTTATGACGGTAGTTGCGCTGGCGCTCGAGGTCCCGTCGTCCTCAAGTGTTTCACTTCTCTCTGCGGCAGCCGGTTGGGCGACCGCTGCTCTGCTTGCAATCGCAATCAATGTCGGCTATTCGTCTTACATAGTTTCGAATCTGCTGACGGGTGCCCCTACGAGAGTTCAGCCAACGGCTAAGCTGGAGCCTGCAAGGCGTACTCTGCTGAAGAGGGTGGGTTTAGGTGCACTCGGAATTGTTGCTGTGTACCTGGCGGCTAGGCTGGGCCTCTCACTGTTCGCGGGGGAACCACTCATTCAGAGCAATACGCCGATCCCTGTGAATACGGAGCAGACAACTACGTCGGTCACCGGTGCGCCTGACATATTTGACGATCCACGTATTGCCGACTTGGTCGCGTCCGAAGTAACTGATACTCGTATCTTTTACCGGGTCGACATAGACGGAATTCCGCCGCAACTTGATTTCGATCAGTGGACGTTAAACGTTACCGGTCGGGTCAATAAGCCGCTCACGATAGCGAAACAGGATCTTCTTGCGATGCAGCCTTCGAGCGAGTACGCGACACTGGAATGTGTAAGCAATACGATTAACCCCCCAGGCGCGTTGATCAGCAATGGTAAGTGGACCGGGGTTCCGCTCTCAACTGTTCTGAACCAGGCCGGCCTTGCGGCTGACGCGGTGTACATAATCTTTCACTGTGCCGAAGGTTATTCAGTTGGCGTGCCTGTACAGAGGGCGCTTGAACCCGGTGCGCTGCTGGCCTACATGTTGAACGATCAGTCGTTGCCACCGGAGCACGGCTTCCCGGTCCGCGCAATAGTTCCTGGTCTCTACGGCATGATGAACGCGAAATGGGTTACGAGTATCGAAGCCTCAAACAGTGTATACCTAGGTTACTGGCAAGAACGAGGATGGACAAACGACGCTCGAATAAAGACAACTTCAATCATTTACTACCCCTCGGGCGGAGCTCAAGTGGGCGGCCCGCTGCCCATCGCGGGAGTAGCATTCGCTGGAGACCGCGGCATCAGCAAAGTCGAAGTAAGCACGGATGGTGGAAATACCTGGAACACGGCCGAGTTGAAACCTCCAAAATCTCCTTACTCATGGGTTCTCTGGGCCTACATGTGGACGCCCACAACAAGCGGGACCCAAACAATCTTCGTCCGCGCAACCGACGGCGCTGGACAACTTCAGGACCCAACGCCCAATCAGCCATTCCCGAACGGGGCAACCGGATACAACTCAATTCAGGTCAGCGTAACTTAACCGAAGACTTAGCAAACCAACAACTCCCACTGACACGAATTCTCTTTGACAACCCGGTCCTAGTCATGGCTTTTCGGCTGCTTGCTATGATATTGTGAAAGCCGCCTAACGGGGTCACGTGATTTTGAGCCCACGGCGGCGTAAAGCAACATATCAATTGTCTCGGGGTAACCCCTAAAACGGGGGCCAAGGTCATCACAGTGACTGAGAGTTTAGAGAAGCAAAAGCGATTCTTTTGCGAGAATTGTAAACGTGAAGTCTATCTGAGCAATAAATTCTGTGACGGCTGCGGCGGAGAAATTCAGTGGCCCGAACAAGTTCAAAACATCCTATCTGCGTGGAGACAAAATAAGAAGGGGAAGTGGGACTTCCTCAAGCGCCCCTTCATGTTTCGACATCAGAAACATTAGCCTGAGAAAAGGCCTCATCCTCTGTCCTATGCAGCAGGCTATTCGAGAAGCGTAACCTGCGCAGCGCCAATCGAGAACCTTACAAAGATTTATTGTAGCCGCAAGCATCTACGACCATCGCTTAGTCTTTCGTGAGCTGGATCGGAGAGGTATAGGTTGGAAGCGTACTTCGTCGAGACACCGGTCGGAGTATTCTTACTGGACGAAAACGGCAACGTAGTTGATAAGGTGCTATTCTCAAGCAACCCCAAAAATGCGGCTATCGAACTGAAGGCGTTACAAGACGGGAAGATCGCCCCCTCCATAATGGAGATGATTGGTCGTGCAGCCGGAACTTACACCCCGATTGTATTTGAGAGCCAC
>Ga0187784_10004099_pt1 | contig 11788 bp, 12 predicted proteins | sample 1015_SJ02_MP15_2_FD_132964 | JGI IMG/M metagenome (GOLD analysis project Ga0187784, IMG submission 132964) | Tropical peat soil microbial communities from peatlands in Department of Meta, Colombia - 1015_SJ02_MP15_20_MG | ecosystem: Environmental > Terrestrial > Soil > Wetlands > Peat | place... | reverse complement strand
TAGACGGTCATGGAGCGGTGATAAAGGTCGGTCCAGAAGCCCTGACTCAAGCCGAGCGTCTCGATCTCGCGCTGGCCGAAGCGGACGAGCTTGGATTTGCGTTGTCTCGGCTTTCGTCGCGGTGTTGCCAATGCGTTGTCGCCCTGATTTTTTCCCGCTCGGCGCCGCGCCAGCGAGAACGATGACGCGCTCAAACCGCCTTCGCCCGCGCCTTGCTGCGCAGGCGCGGAAAGACCCAGCGGGCGTTGCCTTCGAAAATCTTGCGCCGGTCGGCGTCAGTCAGCCTCGGCGCCTTGTCGATGTAGCGCTTGGTGTCGTCGAAGTTAAATCCGGTCTTCGGGTCGACGCCCTTGACCGCGCCGACCATCTCGGAAGCGAACAGGATGTTGTCGACCGGGACGACCTCGGTCAAAAGATTGATACCCGGCTGATGATAGACGCAGGTGTCGAAGAAGACGTTGTTCTTGACGATGTCGACCAGCTCGGGCCGCCCGTTGTTGAGCGCGAGCCCGCGGAAACGGCCCCAATGGAACGGCACCGCGCCGCCGCCGTGCGGAATAATCAGCTTGAGCGTCGGAAAGTCCTTGAACAGATCGGAGAGGATGAGCTGCACGAACGCCATCGTGTCGGCGTTGAGATAATACGATCCCGTGGTGTGCATCGCCGGATTGCAGCAGCCCGACACGTGGATCATCGCCGGCACGTCGAGCTCGACCATCTTCTCGAAGAACGGGTACCACCATTTGTCGGCGAGCGGCGGCGAATTGAAATAGCCGCCGGAAGGATCGGGATTGAGGTTGCAGCCGACGAAGCCGAGCTCCTTGACGCAGCGCTCGAGCTCGGCCGCGGAGTTCTTCGGCGGCACGCCGGGCGATTGCGGCAACTGGCACACGCCGACGAAATTCTGCGGGTAGAGCGTGCAGACACGGTGGATCAGGTCGTTGCAGATCTGCGACCATTCCAGACTGACGCTCTCGTCGCCGATATGGTGGCCCATGCCCGAGGCGCGCGGCGAGAAGATCGTCAGGTCGGTGCCGCGCTCGCGTTGCAGCTTGAGCTGCGCGCCTTCGAGGCTTTCCCTGATCTCGTCGTCGGTGATTTTCAGCGACGCTCGCAGCGGCGGCGGCGTCTTCTTCTCGACGGCCTTGGTCTGCTCGGCGCGGAAGCGCTTCAAGTCGGCGGGCTCGGTGGTGTAGTGGCCGTGACAATCGATAATCATGGCGCGGTCGCTATGGGTTGAGGTGCCGAATGCTACGGCGCAGGGCGCGATTGTCAAACCGAGGTCGGCTACAAGCGCATGACGAGATTATTCGCACCGGCTAGGATCGCGCGTCGCATTTTGGAGAGACAGGAATGGCCGAACGGCTCAACAGCATCATTCGCGCGCTCGAAGCCGGAGGGCATGCGCTGACGTGCTTCGTGCCGGCCGAGATCAACAGCGCCGTCGCTATCAGCACGTCGAAGTTCGACGGCTGCGTGTTCGAGATGGAGCACCAGCCGTGGGACGGCAGGCTCCTGCGCGATTGCCTGCAATACATGCTCAGCCGCGCGCAGATCGCCAAGGCCGCTTCCGTCGCGCCGGGAGTGACGCCGCTGGCGCGGGTGCCGGTCAACGGGGTGGAGATGGCGCAATGGCAGGCCAAGCAGGCCCTCGACATGGGCTGCTACGGCGTCGTGTTCCCGCATATTTCGACGGTCGAGGAAGCCGCCAATGCGGTCGGCGCCTGCCGCTATCCGCGGCTCAAAAGCGCCCTGCACTATGCGCCACCCGGCATCCGCGGCGACGGGCCGACCACGGCCACGCGTTATTGGGGCCTCACGCAGCAAGAATACTACCAGAAGGCTGACGTCTGGCCGCTCAATCCGCAGGGCGAGATTTTCTGCGTGCTGCAAATCGAGGACACGCGCGGAGTGGAGAACCTCGACGACATCCTCAAAAACGTGCCCGGCATCGGCGCCATCCTCATCGGCGAAGGCGACCTGTCGCAGGAGCTCGGTTATCCGCGCCAATACGAGCACAAGACCGTGCTGGAATGGATGAAGCGCGTGGTCGATGCCTGCAAGAAGCACAACGTGGTCGTCGGCCACCCGCACGTGGAGCAAGGCAACGTCGAGCGCGTCGTCAAGGAAGGCTATCGCTTGCTGATGTGCGCGCCGGTGCAAAGCTACGGGCACCTGGAGGCGGCAAGGAAAGCGACGAGACGAAATTAGCCTTCGTCATTCCCGCAATCAGGCCACGCCCAGCCCGCCCTTCTCCTCGATGAAGCGCGCGATGTCTTCGACGCCTTGCCCGGCGCGCAGATTGGTGAAGACGAAGGGGCGCGCGCCGCGCATGCGCTTGCTCTCGCGCTCCATCGTTTCGAGCGAAGCGCCGACATAGGGTGCAAGATCGATCTTGTTGATGACGAGGAGATCGGAGCGGGTGATGCCCGGCCCGCCCTTCGAGGGGATCTTGTCGCCGGCGGCGACGTCGATGACGTAGATGGTAAGGTCGGCAAGCTCCGGCGAAAAGGTCGCGGCGAGATTGTCGCCGCCGGACTCGATCAGCACGAGGTCGAGCGCAGGGAATTTCTGCCGCATGTCGGCGATGGCTGCGAGATTGGCGGAGGCGTCCTCGCGGATCGCCGTGTGCGGGCAGCCGCCGGTCTCGACGCCGGCGATGCGTTCGGGCACGAGCGCGCCCGAGCGCACCAGATAGTCGGCGTCCCATTTGGTGTAGATGTCGTTGGTGATGGCGGCGATCTCGTAAGCGTCGCGCAAGCGCTTGCACAGCGCGTCCATCAGCGCGGTCTTGCCGGAGCCGACCGGGCCGCCGACGCCGACGCGCAAAGGTCCATGCGAGTGACCGTGCGAGTGCGTCATGTGCTCCTCTTTAGCTCCGAAACAGCCGGGTGTATTGGGTCTCGTGGCGCATGCCGGCAAGATCGGCACGGAGCGCGGCGCCGCCGACGTCGTCGAGCGGCGTCGCCAAGGCCTGCGCCGCGGTCGCTGCAACCGCTTCTTCGAGCGCAGCCAAAACGCGCTGGCCGTCGGTCTGGCCGAGCGGGATGAGCCGCACGCCCGCCGATATCCAGTTGGCGACGAGCGCATGCAGAAAAGCGGGCAATGCCGTCGCGCAGGCAATGCCGTGGCCGGCGCAGGCGACGCCGACGGCGACCGGCAACGCCACCGGCCCACCCCATACGCCGCCGAAGCGATCGAGCGCCGGGCACGGCCACGCCGCGCCCGTGGCGTCGAGGAAGGCGCGGCCTTGCGCCGTCGTTTCCAGAAACCGCTCCTTCGATGGCACGAACGCCGCTGCAAGCTCAGCAACGGCGCGCAGCGCCGCGTCGTCGCCGTCCGCGACCGCACGGTGGGCGTGAGCGAAGAATACCGCGTCGCAGAAGCCGCCGCCTTCACCGAGCATGACCGCAAGCCAGCGCCGCAGCGTCTCGGCATCCGTGATGTCGCCCGCTTCGACCGCCCATTCGATACCGCTGGAATAGGAGAAGGCGCCGACCGGAAAGGCCGGCGACAACCACGCCATCAATCGGTAGAGCGTGGCGATCGTTATGTGTTCATCCTCCCCTGTTCGCGAAGCGAACGGGGGAGGGGGACCATGCGAAGCATGGTGGAGGGGGCGCGTTGCCGCGCGTCGGCCCCCTCCACCGCCCTTCGGGCGGTTCCCCTCCCCCGCTTCGCGGGGGCGGACAATTTTTGCTCCCCGCTTGCGCGGGGCCGACCGGAGCAAAGAACGGGAGCGTGTTTTAGCCATCGTCGTGGCCGTGATGGTGATGGGTGTGCACGTGAGCGTGATGATGGTGCTGGTCGTAGGCGCCGTGCTCCGGATTGAACGGCGCCTGCAGCGGCGACAGCCGCGCGCCGAGCCCGCGCAGCATGTCCTCGATCACGTGATCGCGGCGGATGCGCAGCCGCTCGCCGACGATTTCCACGTCGATATGACGATTGCCGATATGCCAGGCGAGCCGCGCCAGCTCGTGGGCATCGGCTGCCGCGATCTCGATGAGCGGCTCGGGGCGGCCGACGATCCGCACGATGGCGCCGTCGTCGAGCACGAGGCCGTCGCCGTCGTGCAAGGCGGTCGCCTGCGGCAGGTCGAGCAGAAATTTGGTGCCGCGTTCGCCGCTCAAGACCACGCGACGGCGATGGCGCTCATGCGCGTCGAGCGTGACGGAATCGACGGCCGAAGCGGCGTCCCACTGGCCGGCGGCTTTGACCTCGCGTGCGCGTCTCATGATCGGCATATCCTGCTCTCGGTTTTAGCGTAAGAACCATGCCGCCCGATAGGCGGACGCATGGCGGCTGGCAAGGCCGGCCACAGTGTTGGAGGCCGCGGCTGAGACCGGTAAGGTGCCGCCCGCAAGGGAGGACCCGCAGGCATGACCGTCAAGGGCAAAGCCTATATCGCCGGCGCTTTCGAGCACCCGACCCGGCTTGCGCCGGACAAGAGCGTGGCGCAGCTGCACGCCGAGGTGGCGCTGGGCGCGCTTGCCGATGCGGGGCTCACGCGCGAGGACGTCGACGGCTTTTTCTGTTCCGGCGACGCGCCCGGGCCCGGCCCCGCGCCGATGGCGGAATACATGAATTTGCGGCTTCGCCATCTCGACTCGGTCGAGCTTGGCGGCACGTCCTATGTGGCGCTTGCCGCGCACGCCGCGCAGGCGATCGCGCTCGGTAAATGCGATGTCGCGTTGGTGACGCTGGCGGGGCGGCCGCGCAGCGAAGGCATGGCGACCGGCACGGCGCCGCGGCCGCGCGATCCGAACCAGCCCGAGGCGCCCTGGGAGGCGCCTTACGCGATCACCACCACCAACGGCTACGCCATGTGCGCCATGCGCCACATGTACGAATACGGCACAACCAGCGAGCAGCTCGCCTGGGTCAGGGTCGCCGCCTCGCACCACGCGCAGCACAATCCGCACGCCATGCTGCCCGAGATCGTCAGCGTCGAAGACGTCGTCAATTCGCCGCTGATCGCCGATCCACTGCATCGGCTCGATTGCTGCGTCATCAGCGACGGCGGTGGCGCGTTGGTCATCGTGCGGCCGGAGATCGCCAAGGCGCTGAAGCGCCCGCTGGTGAAGATCATCGGCACCGGCGAAGCAGTGAAGCATCTCACCGGCGGCACCTTCGATCTCACCACCTCGGGCGCTGCACAGGCCGGGCCGATCGCCTTTGCCGAGGCGGCGGTTACGCCCGCCGACATCAAATACGCCTCGATCTACGACAGCTTCACCATCACCGTCGTCATCCAGCTCGAAGACCTCGGCTTCTGCGCCAAGGGCGCTGGCGGCAAATTCGTGGCCGACGGCAATCTGATCTCCGGCGTCGGCAAGCTGCCGTTCAACACCGACGGCGGCGGATTGTGCAACAACCATCCGGCCAATCGCGGCAGCATGACCAAGGTCATCGAAGCAGTGCGGCAGTTGCGCGGCGAAGCCCATCCTGCCGTACAGGTCAAGAACTGCGACCTCGCGCTGGCGCAAGGCACCGGCTTTCAGCTCGCCACGCGCCACGGCAGCGCCACGCTGATCATGGAACGGGAGTAAGGCGATGACGCGCAAGATTCCTTCGCCCTTCGCGATGGCGGAAACGCAACCGTTCTGGGATGCGGCGCGGCAAGGCCGCTTCATGATCCCGATCTGCACCGCCTGCGACCGCACGCATTGGTACCCGCGCGCCATCTGTCCGTTCTGCGCGAGCGACAAGGTGCGATGGCGCGATGCGTCCGGCCGCGGCACGATCTACACCTTCAGCGTCATGCGCCGCGTCAAGGAGCCCTATATCATCGCCCACGTAACGCTCGCGGAAGGGCCGACCATGCTGACCAACATCGTCGATTGCGACGCCGAGACGCTGCGCATCGGCCAGCCGGTTACGATCGTGTTCAAGCAGGCCGAGAACGGTCAGCCGGTGCCAATGTTCACGCCGACCTGACAGACGGTTCAAAAATCCAGCCGTTGCGGATAGATTGGCGCGAAAGGAGGAACCGGCTTCGATGCGCTTTGGTCTTTTCGGCAGCGCCACCGCCCGCCGCGGCGGGCCTGACGCGGATTCGGGCCTCGGCTACAAGCAGTTCATCGATTACAACATCGAAGCCGAAGCACTCGGCTATCACTCGACGTTCCTGGTCGAGCATCATTTCACCGGCGCCGGGCAGGTTTCCGCAAGCCTTTCGCTGCTGACTTGGCTCGCGGCCAAGACGCGGACGCTGCGGCTCGGCACCGCGGTGCTGGTGCTGCCCTGGCACAATCCGGTGCTGCTCGCCGAACAGGCCGCCACCATCGACATTCTTTCCGGCGGCCGCCTCGATTTCGGCGTCGGCAAGGGCTATCGGCACAACGAATTCGCCGGCTTCTGCATACCGATCGAGGAGGCCGACGCGCGCTTCAACGAATGCCTCGACGTGGTGGTCAAGTCCTGGACGTCGAAGGAACGTTTTTCTCATTATGGCAAATATTGGAATTTCGCCGATATCCTCGTCGAGCCACCGACGGCGCAGAAACCGCATCCACCGATGTGGATGGCCGCCGGCAGTCCACCGTCGATCCGCCAGGTGGCCGAGCGCGGCTACAATCTCCTGCTCGACCAGTTCGCCTCGCTGGAGACGATCGGCGAGCGCATCGCCCTCTTCAAGGCGGAGGTCGAAAAGCGCGGCCGCACCTTCGATCCGCTCGAGGTCGGCGTCGCCCGCGCCTTCTATGTAGCCAAGGACGCGGCCGACAAGGAGGCCGCGCTCGAGCAACGCCTCGCCGCACAACGCCAGTTCGCCGCCATGTCGAAAGCGGCCGACGGCACGCAGAGCAAGGCGAGCATCATGGCGTTCTCCGATACGCGCGAAGCAAGCGAAGAAGCCGCCCTTTACGGCACGCCGGACGAGATCGCTCTCAAGCTCGAACGGTTGCAGAAACTCGGCGTCCAATACGTGCTGCTCAACGGCGGCGGCCTTGCGCACGAAAGCCTGCGCCGTTTCGCGCGCGAACTGATGCCGGCCTTCGCCGACGCCTCGCGCATGCGCGATGCGGGGTGAAGCACGCGCACGTTCCCCTCTCCGTCGTGGGGAGGGGTTAGGGGCGGGGGGTCGCGCGATGAACGTCGAGGCTTTACTCTCAACCCCCCTCCCCATCCCTCCCCACAAGGCGGGAGGGAGCTTGCTTGAGTGTCCCGCTAAGATACCGATGATCAATAAGATCGTACGCGACATGGCCGAGGCGATGGCGGGCATCCGCGACGGCTCGGTGGTGCTGATCGGAGGGTTCGGCAGCATCGGCCAGCCGAACGCGCTGATCTACGGCCTGATCGAGCAGGGCGCGAAGGACTTGACCGTGGTCGCCAACAATGCCGGCGTCGGCCGCACCGGATTGGCGCGGCTTCTCGAAACCGGCCACGTGCGCAAGATCGTCTGCTCGTATCCGCGGACATCGGACCCGGTGGTGTTCGAGGAACTTTATCGCCAAGGCCGCATCGAGCTTGAAGTCATGCCGCAAGGCACGATGGCCGAACGCATGCGCGCGGCCGGCGCCGGCATCCCGGCGTTCTACACCGCGACTGCCGTGGGTACGAAGCTTGCGGAAGGCAAGGAGGAGCGAGAGTTCTCCGGCCGCCGCTACGTACTGGAAGAGGCGCTCACCGGCGACGTGGCGCTGATCGAGGCTTGGGAGGCGGACCGCTGGGGCAACCTGACCTATCGATCATCGGCGCGCAATTTCAACCCGGTCATGGCCACGGCCGCGACGTTGACCGTCGTGCAGGCGCAGCACATTGTCGAACTCGGCGCGCTCGATCCGGAGAAAATCGGCACGCCCGGAATCTTCGTCAATCGCGTGGTGCATGTGCCCTACGGCGAGCCGACCGTGACCTGAGGAGGCTAAAGTGAACGCAAGCGTGTTGGCCGCCTGCAAGCCATGGACGCGCGAGCAGATCGCGGCGCACGCCGCGCGCGACATTCCCGACGGCTTTTACGTCAATATCGGCATCGGCATTCCGGTCTTGGTGGCAAACTACGTGCCGCCTGAACGCGAAGTCGTCATCCATTCGGAGAACGGCATCCTCGGTATGGGGCCGGAGCCGGCGCCGGGCCAGATCAATCGCTGGCTGATCAACGCCAGCAAGAAATACGTCACGCTGCGCCCGGGCGGCGCCTACATGCACCACGCCGACAGCTTCGCCATCATCCGCGGCGGGCACCTCGATCTCTGCGTGCTTGGGGCCTTCCAGGTGGCCGAAAACGGCGATTTCGCCAACTGGTCGACATCCGACGACGATGGTATGCCGTCAGTGGGCGGCGCCATGGATCTCGCGGTCGGCGCCAAGCAACTGTGGGTGCTGATGGAGCATACGACCAAGACCGGCGCGAGCCGCCTCATGCGCCGCTGCACCTATCCGCTCACGGCGCCACGGGTGGTCAAGCGCGTCTATACCAATCTCGCCGTGCTCGATGTGACCGACACCGGTTTTGTCGTCCGCGACATGGCGCCGGGGTTGACGTTCGAAGCGCTCCAGGACGTGACGCAAGCGCCGCTGCGCATGGCGAATTAGCGCATGATCCGGAAAAGTGGAGGCCGGTTTTCCGATAAGATCATGCGCCGCTTTAATGCATGATCCCGAAAACTGAAGTCCGCGCCTGCGGGGAACGCGCGGTCTGAGCTACTGCGGCTGCGCCGCTGCCGGCTTGCTTGCGGAATCCGCTTTGTCGGCCTTGTCCGCCTTAGGCGGCCTCTTTTTCGTCGCGTCGGCCGCTGGCTTCGTCGCAAGCTCGGCAGGCGGACTCGATGCCAGCGACGATGACGAAGTCGGTGTCCACCGCTTCCTCTTTGCTTCCCCGTCAGTCGCCTTGCCGTCTACGGCCCTCGCCGCGGTCGTCTTCTCGTCTTTCGCCGCCGCGGCCTTCGCGCCTCTCTTCTTGTGGTGAGGCGCGGCCTCCTCGATGACGCTGAGTTTGGCGATTTGATCCGGCGTGCGCGTCGGCCCGGTATAGACGACGGTCGGCGTCACGGCGCCGAAATCGGACAACAGCGCGGCGCCCCTCGGCGTCGGCGCGCGCAGGCTCGATAGCAGCGCCGAGAACGGCGTATCGACGCCGGCGCCATTCTCGCCGCCGCCATTGGCCTCCTCCTCATCCTCCGCCGCCGGCCGCTTGCGATGCGGCCCGCAGATCTGGTCGTGCAGGTTGGGCGGGTCGGCGTTGATCGGCGTCAACGCCTCGACCGACCCGAGCGAAGGCGTCAGCCACGACAGCGGATTCTGCGTAAAGCCGCTTTCCAGGAGTTCCGCAGCCTTCACCGCGCGTGCTCCGGAGGAAGAAGCGCCGAGCACCACGGCGACCAGTCGCCGGCCGCCGCGCGTCGCGGTGGCGACGAGGTTGAATCCGGATGCGCAGACGAACCCGGTCTTCATGCCGTCGGCGCCTGGATAGCGGCCGAGCAGCGTGTTGTAGTTGCGGATCACGCGCCGGCCGAACTTGATCGCCGGAATGTGCCAGTAGAACTCATATTCGGGGAAGTCGTGAACCAGCGCCCGCGCCAGGATCGCGAGATCGCGCGCCGAAGTGATCTGGCCGTCGGCCGGCAGACCGTTGGGATTGACGAAATTCGATTCTGTCATGCCGAGGCGATGCGCAGTCGCCGTCATGTCTTCGGCGAAACTCTCGATCGAGCCGTCGACGCCCTCGGCGAGTAGAACGGCCATGTCGTTCGCCGACTTCACCATCATCATCTTGATGGCGTTGTCGACGGTCACCTTGGTGCCGACCGCAAATCCCATTTTGGTCGGCGCCTGCGCCAACGCATTGCGCGACACCGTGAATAAAGCATCGAGCGTGATACGCTGCTGTTTGACGGCCTGCAGCGTGACATACAGGGTCATCAGCTTGGTCACCGACGCCGGATACCAGGGATAGGTCGCGTTTTCGGCGTGCAGCACCTTGCCGGTATCGACATCGACGAGAATCGTCGCTCCCGCGGCGGCCGGCGTTGCCGCGCACGTTGCCGCAACGAGAGAGCCGAGCGCGATGCCGAACGTCAGCGCCCGAAGAGAGCGCAAATGATGCAGAAACTGCGGATGATACAAGTGTCGCGGTCCGTTCGGTTGGTCGGGCCCGACGCGCGGTCTTGAGCTTTTAGCCCAAGGAACCGACAACGGGCCGCGAAGGGTTCACGAAAGGTTCCCGAAGCCCAACTGGCGGACTATCTAAGCCTAAGGAACGCTCGACGCAAAGCCGAATCCTGGTATTATGCAGTCTTGTTTCTCTCTTTGGATTCGCCGCGCCGGCTTTCCCGGCAAAGCGACCCTGGCAAAAGCGACCAAAACTCGGCAATGGAGCGATCATGACTGCCTGCATCGTGGGATGGGGGCATACCCCGTTTGGCAAGCTCGCCGGCGAGACCGTCGAGAGCCTCATCGTCAAAGCGGCGGCCGAAGCGCTCGCCGACGCCGAGATTGCGCCGAAGGACGTTGATGAGATCTTCGTCGGTCACTTCAATGCCGGTTTCTCGCCGCAGAGCCTGACCGCTTCGCTGGCGCTGCACGCTTCCCCCGATCTGCGCTTCAAGCGCTCGACGCGGGTGGAGAATGCCTGCGCGACGGGCTCGGCCGCCGTCCACCAAGGCATCAAGTCGATCGCCGCGGGATCGGCCCGCATCGTGCTGGTCGTCGGCGTCGAGCAGATGACGACGACGCCGAGCGCCGAGGTCGGCCGCAATCTGCTGAAGGCCTCCTACCTGAAAGAGGAAGGGGACACCGAGGGCGGCTTTGCCGGCATTTTCGGCAAGATCGCCAGCCTCTATTTTCAGCGCTGGGGCGACCAATCGGATGCGCTCGCCCAAATCGCCGCCAAGAACCACAAGAACGGCGTCGATAATCCCTACGCGCAAATCCGCAAGGATTTCGGCTACGAATTCTGCCGCTACGAGAGCGAAAAGAATCCGCGTGTGGCGGGGCCGCTCAAGCGCACCGACTGCTCGCTCGTCTCCGACGGCGCCGCCGCTTTGGTGCTCACCGACGTCGACACCGCGCTCAAGATGGACAAGGCGATCGTGTTCCGCGCCGCCGAACATGCGCAGGACTACCTGCCGATGTCGCGGCGCGACATCCTCAAGTTCGAGGGTTGCGCGGTGGCCTGGCAGCGGGCGTTTCAAAGCGCCGGGATCACGGTCAACGATCTTTCCTTCGCCGAGATCCACGACTGCTTCACCATCGCCGAACTAATCGAATACGAAGCCATGGGGCTCGCCCCCGAAGGCCAGGGCGCGCGCGTCATCGCCAACGGCACCGTCGCCAAGGACGGCCGATTGCCGATCAACCCGTCCGGCGGGCTCAAAGCCAAGGGTCACCCGATCGGCGCAAGCGGCGTATCGATGCACGCGCTCACCTCCATGCAGCTCACCGGAACGGCCGGCGGCATGCAGGTCAAGAACGCGGAGCTCGGCGGCATCTTCAACATGGGCGGCGCCTCGGTCTCCAACTACGTGAGCATCCTCGAACGCCTGCGCTGAGGCAGGTGCCCGAGCAAGCCGTCATCGGACTGCTCGGCGGCATGAACCAGTGGAGCAGATTTGACATTCGCTACCCCTGGCCGCAAGCTCGCGAAGCGAATGTCAAATCCAAAGCTCCACTGGCACTAATAGTTGCTAGTGGTCCTTTGATTCTAACATTCGCATGATGGCCCACCGAACCGGGATGCGAATGTTAGAATCGGACCACTAGGGAAAGCTCGGCCGAATATTACCGCATCATCAATCAAGCGGTGCGCGAGCGGCTTGGCGGCGCGCATTCGGCGCGCTGTCTGATG
>Ga0187784_10004098_pt1 | contig 11789 bp, 12 predicted proteins | sample 1015_SJ02_MP15_2_FD_132964 | JGI IMG/M metagenome (GOLD analysis project Ga0187784, IMG submission 132964) | Tropical peat soil microbial communities from peatlands in Department of Meta, Colombia - 1015_SJ02_MP15_20_MG | ecosystem: Environmental > Terrestrial > Soil > Wetlands > Peat | place... | reverse complement strand
CTCGAGTACATGTTGAACGTTCACAATCCTACACCGCGAACGCTCGGTGTGATGCACCATCTGGCCTTGGGCGTCCCGAGTGTTGAAGCAGCCTACAAAACGGCGTTGGCGCGAGGATACAAAGCAGAACAACCCCAAATCGGCCGGGACGGAAAATGGCAATTGAATCTCTACGATCCGAATTACACGCGCGTGGAATTAATGGAGCCGAAACCGGTTAGGAAACCGTGCTGTTCACCAATAATCGACCAGTAGTCGTCCGAACATGAAGCCGACCGGCGGCGCACTCGTCGGAAGGTATCCGCGTTACAGCGACAACATCGGCGAGGCTATGGCTTTGGCGCGGGAACACGCGGCGTGAAGCGGAAAAACCCTCAGGAGGACGGGATGAAACTTCGTAGGCTGCCCTTGTTAATTCTGTTTGCGGGACTGTTGCCCATAGCGGGGCGTGCGCAACTCGTCCAGGAATTCAAGCCGCCCAAAGCAAACTGCTGCTTGCAATTTGCCGCCCAGAGCCTTGCTGACCAGTTGCAGGATTGGAATCAGATCGGCCGCTACCATGAGGACGATCTACGACTTCAAGCGCAGCCGGGGGAGAATGGCCGCGTAGTTTTCCTCGGTGACTCGATCACCGACGGTTGGAATCTGGCGCAATATTTTCCTGGCAAGCCGTTCGTGAACCGTGGCATCAGCGGTCAAACCACTCCGCAGATGCTTGTGCGCTTCTATCCTGCTGTGATTGATTTGCGCCCTGCGGCAGTGATCATTCTGGCGGGGACGAACGACATTGCGCGCAATACCGGCCCCCAGACTCTCGACATGATCGAGGACAATTTTCGGGCGATGTGCGAACTAGCGCGGGAGCACGGCATCAAGATAGTGCTTTGCCTGCTGCTTCCGGTCAGTGATTATACCCAGCACAAGCAGACGGACCATCGGCCGCCCTCTGACATTCTCAAGCTCAATGACTGGCTCCGCCGTTACGCCGCTGAAATCCAGGCGGAGGTGGGGGATTACTATTCCGTGCTGGTGGATAGCAACGGCATGCTGAAGGAAGGCTATTCCGATGATGGCTTGCATCCCAACGAGCGCGGTTATACGCTAATGGCTCCCGTGGCGGAGGCGGCCATCGCGCGGGGGCTGACAGACAAGAAGCAAGAAGCAAGAAGTAAGGAACAAGGAGCAAGGGGCAAGGGGAAGAATTGACAGTCGAAGGGGTTTGCAGATGAATTATCCGGTCTGGGAACCACAGATAATGGGTGGGGGAATGGTGATCGGGATCATCGCTATTCTCCACGTCTTTGTTTCGCACTTTGCCGTCGGCGGCGGGCTCTTTCTCCCCCTTACCGAGCGCAAGGCCTATCGCGAGAACAACCCCGCTTTGCTGGACTACGTGAAGGCGCACTCCAAGTTTTTCGTTCTTGTGGTCCTAGTGTTTGGGGCCGTGAGTGGGGTGGGCATCTGGTGGACCATCGGCTTGGTGACTCCTGAAGCCACCGCTACGCTCATTCACGTCTTTGTTTGGGGCTGGGCGATCGAATGGGTTTTCTTCATTGTGGAGATTGCCGCGGCCTTCATCTACTATTACGGCTGGGACCGGCTGTCCCCCCAGACACACCTGAGGGTGGGATGGATTTATTTCGGGGCAGCTTGGGCCAGCCTGCTGGTCATCAACGGTATCCTGACCTTCATGCTCACGCCGGGGAAATGGATCGAACGACAGACGTTCGCGTCCGCGTACTTCAACCCCGGCATGTTGCCCTCGCTAGTGGTGCGGACGGCGGTGTGCGTGGCCCTGGCGGGCGTTTATGCGCTGATCACTTCGTCGGCGGTCCGGGACGTTGCCCTGCGAAACAATGTTGTCCGTTATGCCGCGCAATGGCTCCTGTTTGGTGCGATGGTAATTCCCTTAGCGGGCATCTGGTACATCTCCACGCTTCCCAGCATGGCGCGGGAAGTTTCCATGGGCGGGTCACCGGTGGTCACCCTCTTCGCCGGCCTTTCCATACTCCTCTCCGTGCTGCTCGTCGCGTTCACTTACTTCGGTCCTTACCAGCGCCCACAAGCCTTCTCCACAGTCTTCGCCTTCATGCTCGCCGTTCTTGCCCTCTCCACAACCGGCGTTACAGAATGGGTCAGGGAGGCGGTGCGGAAGCCCTACATTATTTACGGCTATATGTACGTCAACAGCTTGCGTTTGGCGGATGTAGGGTATGTGCAGGAACAGGGGATATTGAAATCCGCGAAGTGGGTTCACCAGCATGAAGTGGACGCCAATGCTCCTGGGCGTTCCGGGGGAGAGGTTTTTCGCGTGGAGTGCGCAAGTTGCCACACCGTGAACGGTTACAACAGCATCCGTTTCGCCGTCAAAGGCTGGGACGGGGCGATGATCGACTACCAGGTGGCCCACCTTAACGAGCTAAAGGGCTTCATGCCGCCGTTCGTGGGGACTGAAGCGGAGCGTAAGGCCTTGGTCGACTGGCTGGTAAATTTGAATCCACGGCCCGCGAGCCCGGGCGCGGGAGGCGGAAATACTGCCCTCCCAAACCTTTCCACGGGTATCCCTGGAGAAGGAGGGCCGCAACCATGAATCCCGTCATCCCTGCGCCGGTTCCAATACCGTTGCCCGCGCCAACTTGGCTGCTCCAGTTTCTACTGGTCTTCACTTTTGTCCTTCACCTGCTGGCGATGAATTCCCTCTTGGGCGGGGTTATTTTCCTGACCGTTTCCAGCTTCCTTGGCCGGCGCGATTCCAGGCACCGTGAGTTCACGCGCCGCGTCTCCCGTGTCATGCCTCCCGTAACGGCTTTCACCATCACGCTCGGCGTGGCTCCGCTGCTGTTCGTTCAGCTCGTTTACGGGCAACTCTTCTATACCACCTCCGCCCTAATGGCTTGGTACTGGCTGGCGGTGGTGTTCCTGGTCCTGCTCGGTTACTACGGCGTTTATTGGTATCAAATGGAGCACGACGAGCTTGGGCCGAAGGCAGTGTGGGTGATCCTGGTTACCGCTATCCTCTTTGTTCACGTGGCTTTTCTTTTTACGCAAAACATGACGGCTATGCTGCACCCCCAGGATTTCTACAGCCTGTACATGAATGGACGGGTAGGGTCAATCCTGGGCCCCGTCACTGTCCTGAATATTGCACGTCTGGCGCACTTTGTAGTTGCCGCGGTCGCTTTGGCCGGGTTGGGGGCGGCACTGGTCTCCCACCGCTGGAAGACGGAATCGCCGGATTTGGCGGACTGGGGGAGGCGTTACGGGGTGAGTTTGTTCATGGGTGCGACCCTGGTGCAGTATCTGGTAGGTCTCTGGTTTCTGTTCAGTTTGCCGGTGGAAATCCGTCAGGCTCTGGTGGGCGACAAGCTCGCCGTGGGCATTTTGGCCTCGGCGATCGTCTTGGCCTTGCTGGCGGTTTTGAGCGCTCCGAGGAACCTGTTGGTGTCGAGTGTCGCAATACTGGGCACGGTCAGCATGATGGCCGTAGTGCGCCATTTCGTGCGCATGGCTTATCTGGCCCCCTACTTTGATCCACACGCGCTGCCCGTTCAGGGCCAGTGGGTCGTCTTCTTCTTTTTTGTGGTGCTGTTGCTGGCTGGCCTTGCAACGGTAGGCTGGATGCTCTACGTGTTCTTCCGTCCTGCTGCGCGTCGGGCATCTGCGTAATCCGCCATGGTGCAGCGTTAGAACGATGGCGAAGTGGAAAGGCTCTTGATTAGTCTAGTCATCTTGTCATTGCGAGTCTGAAGCGGAGGAGGGATGCGAAAACTTCTTATCGGTGCAATCGTCACATTGGTGTTGAGCTTTCCCGGGCCCCTCGCAAGAGCGGGTCAGAACTCGTCTGCTGTCCTTTCGGAAAAGAAGATGCTCAAGGTGCGCCAGAAACAGGAATGGACGGCGCTGAAGCGCCAGCAGAAATACCAGAAACACTCCATGAAGGGCCAGCCTCTCTCCAAAGCAACAAGGCTGCAAATGAAGCACGACATGCAGCGTGAAAAGCGGGCTCTGCAGGAGAAACAAAAGAACGAACGCCAAGAATTAAAGGACCGCATGCGACTGACGAAAGAAAGGATAAAGGAAGTGAGTTGAAGTCGAAAGGGCCTTGGGAGGTCGCCATGAAGCGAAGCGGCTGGTTGCTGGCGCTAGTATTATTATGGGTTGGAGTGGCGGGGGCGCAGGAAACCCAGAAACCAGAAGGCGAACCGCAGCAAAGGCCTACCCTCGGCGCCCAATCCGGGCCTGGCGAGCGAGGTCCAGGCACCGCCACGGTGAACGACCTCCGAAAGCTCATGCGAATTCGCAGCCTGTACATCGAGAAGATGGACAACGCCCTGAGTGAAAAGCTGGTTCTGAGCCTTGGGAAATTGGGCCGTTTCAAGATTGCCGCGACGCTTAGAGAAGCGGATGCCATAATGACCGGCTCATGCTTGGAGTCGCGGCGGCTGAAACGGCTTCACTCCGAGGTGTTCATCGCCGACCGGGGTGGCGGGTCAGTTTGGCAGGACAACCTCTACCGGCCTTACAATCCTCCTTCCCTCGAACAGGCCGTCAACGAAACTGCGCAGATGGTGGCGGAACACTTGGGGAAGAGTTACAACGAAGGCGGAATGAAGTGAGTATGGGGGTCAGGGCACACCAGGATTAAGGAGCCAGGAGCCAGGAGTCAGGAGTAAGAAGTCAGAAGTCAGAAGAAGGCAGATTGGTGACGGGAGGCCCGGGACTGGATGAGTATTCAGCCAGCCCTCATGGCTTGGTGTGTTTCTTCTGACTCCTGACTTCTGGCTGCTGACTCCTGTTTCCTGACTCCTGAATCCTGCTTTTATGCACTTGCGTCCTTACCGCTGCAACGATCTCGAAACACTCTACCAGATCGACCAGGCTTGCTTTGCCCCGGGTATTTCTTATCCGCGTGATGAGCTGAGCCGGTTCATAAGCCAGCGCGGGAGCCGGACATGGGTCGCCGAAGAGAGCAGTGAAATCACCGGCTTCCTCATTGCTGAACGCCAAGCGCAGAGAGTGGCACACATCATGACCATCGATGTGGTGGACGGCTGGCGCCGACGAAGGGTCGGAAGCTTGCTGATGGACGCCGTGGAGGCTTGGGCGCGGGAGGAGAGACTGTTGCTTGTCTACCTCGAAGCGGCGGAGAACAATACGGCGGCGCAAGCCTTTTATGAGGCGCGAGGTTACAGGAAAGTGGATCACGTGGCGGATTATTATTCGAACGGCGCGTCAGCCTGGGTCATGCTGAAGTGGTTAAAAGGGAAAGAAGCTGCCAGCATCTGAGCGCCGGAATGTTGAGGAGGCCATGCCCATTAAATTGACATTATCCGACCGCAAAACCCTGGTGGTTGCCATCCTCATAGCTGCTCTTTCGCTCGCCGTGGGCATCAAGTATTTCTCTCACGCATTTCCGGAGGCGGCGATTCAATTCCGCGTGAACCGGGACGACTCGGCTCCCCTGGCGCAGAAGTTCCTGGCGGAGCGTGGTTTCAAAGTTAGCGGCTACCGCCATGCGGCGGCGTTCGATTACGACGATGAGGCGAAGGTTTATCTGGAGCGTACTCAGGGCCTGGAGCGGATGAACCGGCTGACCCAGGGGCCTATTCATCTATGGCATTGGGCGCATCGCTGGTTCACGCCAAAACAGCAGGAGGAATTCCGCACGGACGTCGCGCCCACCGGCGAGGTGGTCGGGTTTAATCACGAGATTCCCGAAGCTACGCCAGGCGCCTCTCTCGATCAGGCTGTTGCCCGCACAATCGCAGAGTCATTCCTCACCCAGGTGATGCGGCGGGATCTGGCCGACCTCGAGTTTGTGGAGGCGGAGACGGAGAAACGGCCGGCGCGCACCGACCATGACTTCACCTGGAAGGTGAAGAGTGTGGATCTGGGCGAGGGAAGTCTGCGCCTCGGGGTGAGTGTGGCCGGCGACCAAGTGGCGAGTTACCGGGAATTCGTCAAGGTTCCGGAACAGTGGACGCGAGACTATGAAAAGCTACGCTCGCGCAACGATGCCGCCGGAACCGTGGACTCGGTTTTCGCCATCCTATTATTCGTCGCCATGCTGGTGATCTTGATCCGCCGGCTGCGCGATCGTGACGTGCGGGGATGGGTGTCTTTGGCCTTCGGTGGGGTGGCTGCGGCCTTGTACTTTCTGGGCCGGCTCAACTCCTTTTCCCTGGCTGAATTCGGCTACCAAACCACGGAATCCTACTCCAGCTTCGTCACCAATTATCTCTGGCGCAACCTCCTTGCGGCACTCGGCATTGGGGCAGTTATTTTCTTGTTGGTGGTGGCCGCAGAACCCGTGTACCGCGAAGCTTATCCGAAGCAGATTTCGTTGCGAAGATACTTCAGTTGGCAGGGCCTGCGCAGCCGCTCATTTTTGATCGCCAATGTGGTGGGCATCACGCTTACCTTCTTCTTTTTTGCTTACCAAACTGTCTTCTACCTGGCCGCCAACAAATTGGGGGCGTGGGCGCCCGCCGAGGTTCCCTTTACCGATCTGCTCAATACCCGATTCCCCTGGGTTACCGTGCTTTTCATCGGCTTCTATCCGGCCGTTTCTGAAGAAATGGTATTCCGCGCTTTTTCCATTCCCTTCTTGAAGAAGTTGTTGCGCTCCTTGCCGCTGGCGCTGGTGCTTTCGGCTTTCATTTGGGGATTCGGTCACGCGGGCTACCCCAACCAGCCGTTCTTCATTCGTGGCCTGGAAGTGGGGCTGGCCGGGATAGTGACGGGCCTGATCATGCTGCGTTTCGGTATTTTGGCCACTTTGATCTGGCACTATTCGGTCGATGCGCTTTACACCGCCTTCCTTCTCATTCGTTCGCCGAATCATTACCTCATGATTTCCGGCGCCGTCTCCGCCGGCGTCATGCTGATCCCCTTCCTGGTGGCGTTGGTTGCCTATTGGCGCACTGGAACCTTCAGCCAAGACGAATCGCTGAGCAACGCCGCCGAGGGTATTTCCAGACCGGCGCGCAAAGAGACCATCGAACCGGGAGCCGCGCTTGTCTACCAGCCACTGTCCCAAACGCGATTGACTCTCGCTGCGCTCCTTACCCTCTTTTTTATTTTGCTGGCCGTGATCCCCGTTTATCGTTTTGGGGAGGGTGTCGAGTTGCGAATCACTCGCGCCCAAGCGGTGAGCGCGGCTGATGCTTACCTGCGACAGCGTCAGGTGGATCCCCGACGTTACCACCAAGTGGCTTGGGCTCACGATAACGTTGACCCCTTGGCCGTTCGCTATTTGCTCGAGCATAAGTCGATCAAGGAGTCCGACCAGATCTATCGGCTGGCAACGCGCCTTGCCCTTCTTGAGGTGCGTTACTTCCAGCCACTGGAAAAGGAGGAGCACCACGTCTTTTTGGATCCGACTACCGGCCAGGTGTTCGCCTACCGGAGGCTGTTGGACGATAACGCGCCCGGCGCTTCGCTTTCTGCTGAGCAGGCCCAGACCCTGGCATCAAAGTATGTTGAGGAGCAGGGCTACCATCTTTCAGATTTCGATCTCCAGAGCTCGGAAGCGGAGAAACGGAAGGCGCGCGAGGATTACACGCTGGTGTGGCAGGCTAAGGCCGGCGATCCTCGGAATGTGGCCGAGGCGCATTATCGCCTCGAGGTGGACGTGGCCGGAGACCAAGTGGTGGGCTTTGTGCGCTTCTTCAAACTTCCGGAAGCGTGGGAACGAGCGCGCGGATCGTCGAGTTTGGTCAATTCGGTTCTCTCCTTTTCGGGATATCTGGTCGTTTTAGCCCTGGCCGGAGCCGGCGTGATCCTATTGGTCATGCGCATAAGGTCAGGCAAGATGCCTTGGCGTCCCGCAGGCAAGGTGGTGGCTCTGGTCCCAGTGGTTTTGCTTCTTTTGGCGTTCAACCAATGGACGGTTTTGGAGAGCCAGTATGGGACTTCGGTCCCTCTTCCCATTTGGAAGATGTCCATGGTCGCCGGCTTGATCGTATTTTCGTTACTGGCCGGCTCGCTTTGCTGGTTACTGGTGGGCCTCGCCGCCAGCCTTTATCCGGCGGCTTGGCAGCTTTTTAGAAGCGGTCCCCGCCGCCTATGGCGGCGGGATGCGGCAGTGTGCATTGTGTTGAGCCTGGCCGGCGGGGCGGGCCTGAAAAAGCTGGCGGCACTCTTCGCCAGCCGCTTTCACGCCTCGGCCCCCGTAGACGTCGAAGTTCTTTCGGGAGTGTTCAATGCCGCCTCTCCAGGGGCGGGCCTTTTCCTGGGGGCGCTTGCATGGAGCGTGGTGAGCTTGTCGGGGCTGGCCGTGGCCATCTATGTGATTCGCCTGGGATGGAGAAAGCAGGCCCATTGGCTGTGGCCTGGAGTATTGTTGTTGCTGGTGGCGCTAGGGCCGGCGAGTGCGCATTCGGTGCGCGAGTACTTTGCCGGCTGGGTGATGAACTTCGTTGCGCTTGCCGTGGCGGCGGCGATTGTTTACTGGTTCTTCCGCGATAACCTGTTGGCCTTTTTGGGCACTGCTTTCTGCCTGCAAGTGGCGCAGCCTTTGACTTTGTTGCTGTCACAACAAGCCGCTTTCTACCGGTGGAACGGATTCCTGCTCGCCGTCCTGGCGTTCCTCTTCCTGGGATGGTTGTTTCTTGTAGGTAGGCAAGGCGAAGCTCGGAGCGAGCCATGACCCCACTCGATGAAATCGAGGTGCGAGTCCTCGGCGCGCTTCTGGAAAAAGAAATCACCACGCCGGATTACTATCCACTCTCCTTGAATGCCCTCATCAATGGGTGCAACCAGAAGTCCAACCGCGATCCGGTTATGACACTGGACGAGAGCGCCGTGAGGCAGGCGCTGGACAGCCTGAATGAAAGAAACCTGGCGGGGCAGGTGACCAGCGCGGACAGCCGTGTTCCGAAATACGCACACCGGCTCCAGGAAATCTTCAACTTCGATCGCAGAGAAACGGCCGTGCTCTGTGTGCTCCTGCTGCGGGGTCCGCAGACTCCGGGCGAATTGCGCGGACGTGCAGAAAGGATGTATAGATTCGACGACCTCGGAATGGTGGAGTCCGCGCTTCATCGCTTGATGGAGCGAGAGCCTCCCCTGGTGAGGAAGTTGGCGCGCCGGCCGGGCACCAAGGAGTCGCGTTACGCGCACTTGCTGGCGGGAGACGTGGAAGAAGCGAGCGCGCCGGAGGAGATTCATCCCGTTGGGGCGTCAGCTATTCAAAATGAAGAGCGGATCACCCGCCTGGAAACGGAAGTCCAGAACCTGCGGAAGGAAATCGCCAGCGTCCGGCAACAACTGGAAGACTTCCGGAAACAGTTTGAATGAGCCGCAGGGACATCAGGGTCAGTGTCGAGTATATCTGCAATCTTCCAGATGACCTTCGGGGCTAAACACTTCCAGCCACCGCTTAACTGCCTGACGTCTTGCGGGTTGGCGTAGTCCTGCAGTACGATATGCAACAAGGTTTGGCGGCCGTGTCGGCGATGAGGGCTTATGAACTATCTTGAGCGCCCGAATTCTCGGTTGCGCGTTACACCCCGGCCACTCGCATTGTTTATGGGCGCGTGTGCTGTGGCATGGTTAGGATTGCTGCTGGCGGTACCGGCAAGAAGTGATTGGTGGCCGTACCACAAAGCGCCCGCAGCTTTCAGCCTCCAGATCAAGGTTGCCGACGGTGAAGGCCACCTGATGCAAGTCGAAACACAGGCCCAGCGGTCCGACGGTACCACGGTCACCGTCGAGACGATGTATCTGCCGCGCGTACCACGCACCATCAGAATGATAAGGCTGCCGAACGGAACTTGGATAAGGTTGGTCGATACCGTATCAGCGAAGAGCACTTGCCACCCCAAGCGCCGCGAGGCGGCGCCCGCGCGGGAGACCTTATTCAGTGCGCCCAGGCCTCCGAATTGCCTCGGCCCCTTGGACAAGTTGCTGGGTCAAACGGTGTTATTCGGCCAGCAGGTTGACGTTGTGAAAACCTGGGACCTTGGCAGCGCGGGGGAAAGATGGCTGGCTCCGGCTCTGGGCTGCAAGGAGCTTCAATGGCAAAGAGCGAGTTTGCAGCCGGATGGTTCGCGCAGAATTGAGGAGGAGGGAAAGCTGGTCAGTTTCATCTTGGGCGAGCCGGATCCACGACTCTTCGACCCGGGCCCCAACTACGCAGAGGTCAAGCCCTCCGAGTTACGGCGCCGCGAGATGAAGGCGTCAGGCGTGCCTTGGAGTCCCAACTTTGCCGAGGAGAGTGCGAAGGAAGACCAGAGTTATGCCGCGGCTTGCAGCGCCAAATAGGCGGCCCTTGTAAGGGTTGGGCTCGCCCTACCCGCCGGTGCCAATTCGCCCACCACCCCGCCCCTGGGGCCCATCTTCGAGGCTCACCACTCTGTAAGCACGGAGGCGTACATCGGGAAGCCATCGTGATGCTCAGCGATTGGCACCACGCACCGCGCCCCCGATTTCCTGAACAACTCCGCCCGCCCGTCGGAGTTGAACTTCTCCACCTTGAACATGGGGATGAAGTCCTTGTAGCCGAACCTGGACTGCGGACCATAACTCTTCAGATGATACTTGAAATCATGATTATCCATCAGATACATATTGCGGGGATACCACTCGCTATCGAAGGCCGGCACGCAATAGACGCCTCAATGGATGAAGATTCCAAGTTTGGCGTCTTGATAACATTTCGGGACTTTGAATTCCTCTGGCGGATCCCACGCAGGGCGGTAAGGGTCCTGAGCGACAACTCCCTCAACTTTTTTGACGGGTTCCTCCGCCTTCTTAAACTTTGGACGTTGCTGAGAGGCTGAGCATCAACAGGAGCAGAGCGGAAAGTATGATCGGTCACTTGCCAAGTACTGGAGCCCACTTCCCGCCGCGGGCGGCGGCGTGAATGCAACGCGAGTCGAATGAAGGTTTTCACGTTTCGCACCTCTGTCAGGCTATGAATAACACCCGCCGTCAATACAACCAAGCGCCGTTCGGAAGTAGCGTGCCGTTTCGCTTCTCTTGCACAGTTGCTCTAAGTTGTTGATTTTAAGTCTAAAAGAGATCATTCCCGAGGAACGTCTAGGCGTCCTAAAAAAAACCTTAGAAAGCAAAAAAAAGCTTGACAAGGGAACGGGAGGGTTCTAATCTTGCGTGGAGTAGAGTGGAGTTTAGTGGTCTAAAGTAGTTTTTTAACATCCGTTTTACAGAGATTCGGAAAGTTTTCGGGGACTCCGCATGCTGCGTGGTAACTACCCCGCGACGGTGGACGGCAAGGGACGGCTGAAGATCCCGGTGGCCTTCAAGGTCTATCTGGACGAGAACTACGGCGCAGACTTTTACGTGACTAGCCTCCGGGGTGAGTCCGTGCGCGTTTACCCTCTTCCTGTGTGGCGCGGGATCGAAGAGAAGCTGAAGGCGCAGCCGTCCATGAACAAGGCGGTGAAGAAGTTCCTCGACCGCACCAACTACTTCGGACAGATAGGTCATGCAGACGGCCAGGGGAGGCTTCTGATTCCCTCCGTGCTGCGCGAGTCGGCGGCGATGCAGGGTGAGGTGGCGGTACTCGGCTATCTGAATTATCTCGAGGTCTGGAACAACCAGCGCTACCTCGAGCACTTGGAGCGCGAGCCGTTCACAGACGAAGACGAAAAGGCGCTGAGCGATTTGGGGATCTAATAACCTGGGATTTGAGATTCTGGGTTGTTAGTCAATGGGACCAAGGTTGGGATTGTGAGACGTGACCCATGAGGCGTTCACTCAAAACGGAACACCGAACCCCAACCTCGAACCCCGGCCCGCGCATATCCCGGTTCTGTTGCGAGAGG
>Ga0187784_10004097_pt1 | contig 11790 bp, 9 predicted proteins | sample 1015_SJ02_MP15_2_FD_132964 | JGI IMG/M metagenome (GOLD analysis project Ga0187784, IMG submission 132964) | Tropical peat soil microbial communities from peatlands in Department of Meta, Colombia - 1015_SJ02_MP15_20_MG | ecosystem: Environmental > Terrestrial > Soil > Wetlands > Peat | place... | reverse complement strand
GCTGCTTCCGGGCCGCGACGTCGACATTACCTACGATGTGACCCGGCCGCCGCAGCCGAAGATTCGCGAGCGGGTGCGTTGGCTGGCGACCGAGCATTTGGAGCGGGTGGACGGCCCCGACAAGTCGACGACGATTTTCGACCGCAACGCCCGGGAAATCACGCTGCTGACGCCGGCAAGCCGCACCTATCGCAAGCTCGAAGGAATGCCGCGGCGGCCGTCGGAGCCCGAGCCGGGTGCGGCGCTCAAACGCGGCAATGAAGCGACGGTTGCGGGACTGCGCTGCACCGATTGGTCGTGGACGCAGGACGTCGAAACCCACACCATCTGCGTCACCGCCGACGGCGTGCTGCTGCGTCTTATCGTCGACGGCAAGATCGTGATCGAGGCGCGCTCGGTGAGCTACGGCCCGCAAAAGGCCGAGCTCTTCCGGGTGCCGAAAGGCTACGCGCCAGCGCTCGCGCCCGAAGGCGGCCCCGGACAGTAAGCGCCGCCGCCGCCCGAGCGGGACGGGCTTTCAATCCGGCGTCACCGCAATGGCGATCTCGCGGACGGCGGCTGCGCTTATCTCGATGAGAAAGGGCGATGCAGCGAGGTCGAACTTCACGCTTTTACGGACGCCCTCGCACCCAAGGGCCCCGGTGAAAGCCGCCGATTTGAGTTCCTGCCCGTTTTGCACGACGTCGATCCAAGCCGGCTCGGACAGCGTGATCCGATAGGTCGCCGCCCGCGCGAGCGCCGCATAGCGCACGTACCCGGCGTAGGAATCCGGCGCCTTCGGCTTGCGGCTCGGCTCCATCGGAAGTTTTGCTTCCGCAAGAGGCGAAAGCGCAAGCTTCACGGCCCTCGTCAACGGCTGTGCGATCTCACTGCCCGAGGCAACCGGCTCGGCGCTAGCCAGCAACGCGCGCTCGCGATCTAGCGGCCATTTGAATTTGTCACAGCCGATCGGCTCCTGCGCGAAAACCGCCGCGGTCGGCGCCGTCCCGACCAGCATCGCCAACACGATGAAAACCCGACCCATGCTCCGGCTCCAACCGGTATTGCTCACCGGCAAGATTGTCCCCGATATCCGCTTGTTGCCGCCATGTCACACGCCCGGTCGCAATCGGCCGTCTCCGGCGCAACGTATTGACATGACCGGCGCAACCTCCGAAAGTCACGTTATATTTATACGTATATAGCGAGGCGGCATACCAGGGGGCAGGGGGCTGACATGAAAAGATTGCGCTTCTCCGCCGCATTTGCGGCGGCCACCGCGTTGGCCGGCGCCGGCGCGACGGGCACCGCGACGGAGGCCCTGGCCGACGCTCCGATCGTGACGAAGGCGCCGGCGGCGCCCGCAAGCTGCAGCAGCTTGTGGGACTTTGTCGTCACCAATTGTCCGCTGACCTGGTACGGAATCACGATTTACGGAACGCTGGACATAGGCGGCGGCTACCAGACGCACGGCGCGCCGTTTGACCCGAATTTCGTGACTGGAGCCTCTTACTTTCTCCAGAAGATGAACAGGGTCGCGATGTGGGGGCTCGCGCCGAGCGGATTGAGTCAGTCGAGCATCGGCGTCAAGGGCTACGAGCCGTTCGCACCGGGCTGGGCCTTTGTTTTCGCTTTGGAAGCCGGCTTCGATCCTTATTCGCTGCAGCTTGCCAACTCGCCGCGCTCGGAGTCCAGCAATATCGGCGTGCCGATCACCCTGCAAACGACGAACGGGGATTCCAGCCGCGCCGGCCAGTTTTATAATGCGCTCGGTTTTCTCGGCGTTTCCTCGCCGACCTACGGCACGCTGACCGTCTTCCGGCAGAACTCGCTGGGAACCGACGGCGTCATTGCCTACGATCCGATGGGCGGCTCGTACGCCTTCTCGCCGATCGGCTTCTCGGGAACGGTCGCCGGCGGCGGCGACACCGAAAACGCCCGCTACAGCACGTCGCTCAAATATCGCGTCAACATCGGCGATTTCCGATTGGCGGCGCTGTGGCAGTTCGGCGGCTATCAGCTCAACAACGGCTCCAACGGCGCCGTGGAGGGCGGCGTCGGCGGCGACGCCAAGTTCATAGGACCCGGCATCCTCTCGCTCGACGCGATCGCCGGCTGGAACAAGGATGCCGTGAATCTCGGCCTCAGCGGCGGCGGAGTGAACGCCTCGGGCATGCCGGTTGCGCCGTTCCCGGGGCAGATCATGACGGCGACGATTTCCAACAACACCAACGTGATGGCGCTGGCCAAATACAGCTTCAACGCGATCCCGCTCAGGCTTTACGGCGGCTATGAATGGATGCAATTCGCGCCGCCGAGCGATCCGCAAACCAGCTTCACGGACATTGCGGGATTTGCGGTCACCGGATTCGCCGCCAGCACGGCAAGTCCCAACGGCACAACCGCCATCAACAACGTCGCCTACACCGCCGCCTGCGGCACCGGCATCTGCAGTGACAAGATTTTGCAGGCGATGTGGACGGGCGCGAAATACGGCGTCACCAAAGACGTCGATTTGGTCGGCGCCTACTATCATTACATCCAGAACACCTACACGACCGCGAGCTGCGCCAACTCGGGCGCGCACTCGCAGTGCAACGGCACCATGGACGCCTTCTCCTTCGTGGTCGATTGGCGGTTCCTGCCCAAGTGGGACACCTATATCGGCACGTTCTTCTCGCAAATGAACGGCGGCCTCGACAACGGCTACCTCGCCCGCAACAACTTGGCGACGACCGCCGGCGTTCGCTTCCGCTTCTGACAAGGCCGGTGCCCTCATGAAGCGATCGCGCACCCCTGCATTAGCGGGGGATCGCGGCTAACGCTCGCTTGCGCCGCTGGTGAAAACCGCCCATTCTCGCGCGCGGGGGGACACCATCCGCTGCGGGTTATCGCGTGCCGCGTCGGCGCCGCCGATGGCCCATGGATCATTTCACCGCGTTCGTATCGCATTGTGGGTTGGAGTACACCCGTCCGTGCCGGCGCCAGCAAAGCTTCCGCATAGACGCGATGATCGCCGCTGGCTGCGCTTGGCTCGATTGCGCGCCGCCGCGCTCGGGATGGTGCCCTGTCTCGCCCTGGCGTCCTGCGCCGTCGGCCCCGATTACCATCCTCCCGCGCCGCCGCTGCCGGAAAGTTTCGCGGCCGCGCCGCCGAAGGCGGCCGCCGCGCGTCGCGGCGCCGATCCCGCCCAGTGGTGGCGCATGCTGCACGACCGGGAATTGGATTCGTTGATCGACCGCGCCGTCGCCGCAAGTCCCACGCTGGAAATCGCGCTCAATCGTTTGCAGCAGGCGCGCGCGCAAGAAGCAGTCATCATCGGCGCGGCGCTGCCGGCGGCCGAAGCGAGCGAAGGCGGAGCACTCGGCACCGGCAGCGATTTGGCGCGCTCGCGCGTGGCGCAACCGCTCGTCTCCGCGGAAAACGGCGTCGGCTTCACGCGGGTCACCAACATCGTCGGCTTCGATGCCGGATGGGAGCTTGACGTCTTCGGCAAATACCGGCGCGCCATCGAGGCGGCGCAGTACGACGTGGATGCCGCAGTCGCCGCGCACAACGTGGTGCTGATCTCGCTCGTCGCCGACGTGACGCGCGCCTATCTCGATTTGCGCGCGCTGCAGATGCAGCTTGCAGTGCTGCGCAAGAATATCGAGGTGGCGCAGAAATACGTCGATTTCGTGCAGGAGCGCTTCAATCGCGGCATCACCAACGAGCTGGACGTCACGCTGGCGCAACGCGAATTGGCGCAGCTGCAAGCGCAAATCGCGCCGCTGACCGCCCAGATCAACGCCGCCCGCTATGCCATCGCCGTCCTGCTCGGCGAATTTCCCGAAACGCTCGGAAGAGAGCTCGCCAAGCCCGGCATGCTGCCGGCGCTGCCGGCGCGCATCCGCCCCGGCGTGCCGATCGATTTGTTGCGCCGCCGTCCCGACATCGTCGAAGCCGAACGTCAATTGGCCGGCGCGACCGCGCTGATCGGCGTGGCGACGGCGGACTTGTTTCCGCGCGTGGTGCTGATCGGCTCCTTCGGATGGGAGCAGGGCATCGGCCGTACCGCGGCTGCGATCAATCCGATCTGGTCGTTCGGTCCGGGAGCCGCCGCGCCGTTGTTGGATTTCGGGCGGCTCGACGCGGTGGTGGAGAAGGCCGACTTTCGCACCCGCGAGCTTTTGTTCAACTACAAGCAAACCGTGCTCAACGCGGTCCGCGAGGTAGACACCGCCGTCGACGCCTATGCCGCGCAGCAGGATCGCTTGCGTCATTTGAGTGAGGCTTTGACCGCCGCGCGGCGTGCCGTGGCTCTCGCCACCGAACGCTTCGATCGCGGCTTGACCGATTCGCTCAACGTCATCGACGCGCAGCGGCAGGAATACCAGATCGAAGAGCAATATGTATTGGCGCAGGAAAGCGCCGCGGCGCAGTTCGTCACGCTCTATAAATCACTCGGCAGCGGCTGGGAGGATTACCAGGTCTTCCCCCCGATCCCGCCGCCGCTGCCGGCCGTGGCGGCAGCGTTCAAGCGCCTCATGCTGCCTGACGCCGCGCCGTAGCAATGCAGGGGCGCCACCGGCCTGAGGCCGGCGGCTTTTTTTTTAAATACCGACGGCCAAAGTCGAAACTCCCCTGAGCCATATTTGCAACACTTTGCGCGAAAAACGGCGTAAACCGAAAAACTCAATGTAAAGAATGACTTCGATCATTCTCTTCATTCGCCTAAGGAATCGACCGGTGACCCCCGCGGGTATATGATGTTCTGGGGTGAGGTGCGCGGAATCGGCGGGCGCTTTGAGCGCCCAGGCTTGGACGTTCCAAGGGCGTGACATGGTGTCGGTCGGACGTGGTATCGGTCGCCGGATCAACCGCGGATTTGAGGTGAATGCTGGTGCTGGTCAATAAAGCTTGCACGTTGCTCGTCGTTGCCTGCGCGGCGACTTGCCTTGCGCAAGTCGCTTCCGCGACCGACGTCAATTCTTCATTTCCGGCGCCGTCGCAGCAGCAAAAGCCCGATTGGGCCGGCTTCTATTTCAAGAACAATTCCGCAGGCGGCTCCGACAGCATCCCATGGACGACGCTCGCGCCCGCCAACGGATTGTCGGCGCCGACGACCTCGGCCCCGGCAGTCAACGGCAATTTCGGGTACAATTTCCAATCGGGAAATTTCGTCTTCGGCCTTGAAGGCTCCTTGGCGGCGGCCAATTTCGACGGCCGGTTCACGGCGCCGTATTTGCCGGCGACCGCGACCGGCGCATGGACGCCGAACATGAACTGGCTCGGCAGCGTGACCGGTCGGTTCGGCTATTCGTTTGGTCAGTGGCTGCCTTATGTCAAAGGCGGCTTCACGGCCGCCGACGTAGCCTCGCCGCTGCAAGGCGCCCCGATCGGAACATTCTCGCAAGGCTCCGAAGTCAGCGGCTGGACCGCGGGCGTCGGCGTCGAATACCAGATTTCGTCCAAGTGGTCCTTGGGACTTGAATACCTTTACACCGACCTCGGCAGCGGTCCGTCCACCGGCGCTTCAGGTCCGCTCGGCGGCCCGCCGATTTCCGGCTCGCCGGAAATGTATTCCACGGCGCTGAAGACCCAAAGCCTGCTCGGGCGGCTCAACTACAAGGCGGGTTGGTAAGGCTGCTTTCCGGAACTACACCGCTGGATTTGCGGCGCGGCCGCCGTGCTTCACCTCGCAGGCAGCAACGAAGCCGGCGATCTGCCGCACCAGCTCGCCTTCGAGCAGCGGCGCGTGCCCTTGGTCGGGGACTTCGATCGATTGCATCGTCATGCGTCGCGCAGCCATGGCCTCCACCGTCGCCGCCGTCAGGATGTCGGAGTTGGCGCCGCGAATGACCAGCATCGGCACGTGGCCGAGCGCGTCGAATTCGTTCCACAGCGACGGCATCGGGCGCTCGATATCGATGCCGGCAAGCGCGTCCGCAAGACCGATATCGTAGGCAGGCTTGAGCCCGCCGTGTTTGAAATGCCACGTTCGCTGCGCGGCGCCGAGCCATTGCTCCGCGGTCAGATTGGGAAACTGCGCGCCCATCAGGCTGCGAAGGATCTCGGCGCCTTCCTCGAAGCTGTGCGGGTGCGGCAACTTGCCGACGTAACCCTTGATGCGCGCGACACCCTTGGCTTCCATCACCGGACCGACGTCGTGCAGCACGACGCCGGCGATCGCGGTCGGATGCATGGCGGCGAGCAGCATGGTGAGAATGCCGCCGCGCGAACTTCCCACAAACATCGCCGGGCCGACCTCGAGCGTCATCAGGACGCTGACGATGTCGGCAAGCTCAACGGTGCAATTGTAATTGGTGTAATCGGCGTCGTGGTCGGAATGGCCGCGGCCGCGTGAATCGATGGCGATGACGTGGCGCTGCGGCGGACCGCACGCCAGCGCCGGCGCGAGTTCGTCGAAATCGGCGGTGGTGCGGGCGAGCCCCGGCAGACAAACCACCGGCCAGCCGGGCGCTGCGCGCATTCCATATTCGCGCACGTGAATGCGCAGACCGTCCGGTGCGGCGACGAAAAGGCTTTTGCCTTGATCGTACGCGCCGGCCTTGGTTTCCGGCACCAGGTGCGGGGAGGGCTTGTTCATCGCCGGTCCTTGTCGCCGCTTTTCACCGCTTTCACGCGCAAGGTCACAAAAGTGACATTAGCGCATGATCCGGAAAAGTGGAAACCGGTTTTCCGACCAGATCATGCGCCACCAAATATGCATGCATGATCCGGAAAAGTGGAAACCGGTTTTCCGACCAGACCATGCGCCACCAAATATGCATGCATGATCCGGAAAAGTGGAAACCGGTTCTCCGACCAGATCATGCGCCACCAAAATGCTAGAGCGACAGTTCGATTCAACCTGAAACGACTGTGCTCTAGCGAGCCGGCTACGAGAGCAACCAGGACAAATTTCTTCAAAACGGATGGATTAACGGCACTAGCCGCCGCGGCGCAGGTCGGCTTCGATCATAAGTCGCGGATTGCCGCCGAGGCGGGCGCGATAAACCTGCATGTTCTCGACCACGCGCTGCACGTAATTGCGCGTCTCCGAGATCGGAATGCGCTCGATCCAGTCGACGGGGTCCACCTTGGGGTCGCGCGGATCGCCGTATTGCTCGATCCATTCCTTCGCCCGGCGCGGGCCGGCGTTGTAGGCGACGAAGGCCAGAATGTAGGAGCCGCGCCAGCTTGCGATGTCGTTGCCGAGTTCGGCGGTGCCGAGTTGCGCGTTGTAGGACACGTCGGTCATCAGTCGCCGCTGATCGAACGAGACGTTGAAGCGCCGCGCGGTGTCGCGGCCGGCGGCCGGCGTGACCTGCATCAGCCCGATGGCGTTGGCGCTGGAAACCACGCGAGGGTTGAAGGCGCTTTCCTGTCGCACGATCGAATAGACCACGCAACGCTCCACCTGCGGTCCGATCTGCTGATAGTTCGGCACGCCGAAATCCGGAAAAGCGTAAAGCTCGAGCGGCAGGCCGTGGCCGAGCGCGGCCTTGCCGATCAACAGCGTCGCCCGCGCGTCGTTATGGCGCGCCGTGATCTCGGCGACGGTGGTGAGCGCGCCGACATCGGTGGCCTTGTCGGCGAGTTCGGCCGCGAGCACGGCGATGAGGTCGCGCTCGTCGACGGCGTAGAGGATCTCGAAAGCACGCGCGACTTCCAGGCGCCGCTGCTCCGGCGGCGGCTCCGGCACGCTGCGCAGCGTCACCGCGTCGATGCCAAGTCGCGCGCGCGCCAGCTGACCGTAATAGGCGGTGGGAAAATGCGCCGCCGTCTCGTAATAACCGCGCGCCTCCTGGCCGCGCCCGAGCGCCTCCGCCGCGCGGCCTTGCCAATAATAGGAGCGGGCCAGCGTGATCGGGTTGGCGACGCCTTCGGCGACGCGGGCGAAATGCGCAAGGGCGGCCGCCGGCTCGTGCAGGAAACGCAGCGCGATCCAGCCGGCGGTGAACTGCTGTTCGGCGCGGTAGTTCTCGTTGACCGGCGCCGCGGCGCCGCTCGCGATCTCGTAGGCCGTCTTCAGATCGCCGAGGTCGAGCAGTTTGCGGGCAATGAGCCGCCGCTCGATCCACCATTGATCGAGATCGCCGAGCCGCTCCGCTTGGCGCGGCGCTGCCAGCATCCATTGCGCCGCTTCGGCGATCTTGTCGGAACGCCGCAGCCACTGGATGCGGCTGAACATATAGCCGGCATCATGGCGGGCTTGCGCGGGAACTTCCTCCAGCAGCGCCCGCGCCTTGGCGGATTTGTTGATCACCGCCGCCCGCGCCTTGGCGACGGCGAGCTCGACCCCGCCGAGTTGGCGCGCGGCGCGCAGGCCGGCGTCGTCGTCTTCGACGTCGAAGCGCGCATCCATGCGCACCTTGTCGTCGGCGGCGCCGATCAGGCCGGCGAACGCCTCGCGCGCCTGCGCTTCGACGTCGGCGGAAAAGCCGTCCTTGCGCCAGGCTTCGCGCGCCGCCGCCTGCGCGCCGGCGCGATCGCCTTCGGCAAGAAGCGCGCGGGCCAGCGCGAACCGCCCCTTGGCCGTGCGCGGCGGCTCGCCGCGGAAAAATTCGACGACCATGCGCGGCGCGGCCTGTTGCTGCCACAGCGCCGCCTCCGCGCGCCGGCGCAGCGCGCCGACCCCCGGCCAGCTCGGATTGGCCTCGATGAACGCCGCATAGCGCGGAAAATCGAGATCGGCCTCGTCGCTGCGCAGGATCACCCATTCGAGCAGCTTGCGGGCGAGCGGATCGGCAATCGTGCTCTCGACATTCGTCGCCTCGTCCTGGCGGCCCTTGTGCACGAGATCGATGGCTTGCTTGACCGCGCCGATATCGAGCGGCGAGGTGTTCGCGGTCGCCGCCATCGCCAGCGCCGGGCCCGATCGCGCGGGCGACGAAGCGGCAGCCGCAGCGCGCGGTGGGATCGCCGCCGCCGACGAAGCCGCAAACGAGCCGCGCAGCGCTTCCGGCGCGCCATAGCCGAGGACGCCCGCGGCCGGAATCGACGAGGTGGAGAGAGCGTGCGGCGGCGGGAGCGACGTCGGTCCGCTCGCGGTCTTGCCGGCAACGGCGTGCGCCGCCTTTGCCGAACCGTCGGACTTGAGCACCGGCCTCGGCCGCGGCAACGGAATGGCGCCGGACGGAGGCGCCGCGCAGGCTTCGCCCGCGAGCAGGCTGACGGCGGCGAATGCCAATATGAGCCGACTGGTCGTCACCGGCATGGACCTCTCTGCCGTAGCGCCCCTCGTGCCGCCCCGTCGGCGATTCCCAAAATCCTCTTCGGCCGCCAAGATTGAAGAATCCCTAACGCCCAGGCGCAGGTCCGGCAATCGGCGAATTTCGCGGCAGAACCGGGGCAATGTCGCTGCAGCCTCGTCGAGTCGAAGTTTCACGAGTCTAACGCCGTCAGCCGGCCGTTCCCACCTCCGGAAGCGGCGCAATACCTGCGTGAGGGGCCTTTCAAGCCGCGCCGTAACCCGATATTTATTGCCGCAAGCACGGATTGCCGCGAGCAACCTGCTTTCGGCCGGGATCGCAAGGATCGTGTCATGACCGCCAAGACGAGCTTTCGAGGCTCTTTCACTGCGCTCGTCACGCCGTTCAAGAACGGTTCCATCGACGAAAAAGCCTTTCGCGGCCTGATCGATTGGCAGATCGCCGAGGGCACCAACGGCCTCGTGCCGGCGGGCACGACCGGCGAAAGCCCGACGCTGTCGCACGAGGAGCATCGCCGCGTGGTGGAATGGTGCATCGACGAGGCGCGCGGCCGCGTGCCGGTCGTCGCCGGCGCCGGCTCGAACTGCACCAAGGAGGCGGTCGATCTCGCCCGTCACGCCGAGCAGGCCGGCGCCGACGCAGTGCTGGTGGTGACGCCCTATTACAACAAGCCGACGCAAGAGGGGCTCTACCAGCACTTCAAGGCGATCAACGACGCGATCGGTATTCCGATCCTCATTTACAACATCCCGTCGCGCTCGGTGATCGACATGTCGGTCGATACCATGAGGCGCCTGTTCGAGCTGAAGAACATCGCCGGCGTCAAGGATGCCACCGCCAACATGACGCGGGTGACGCAACAGCGCGCGGCGATGGGCGAGGACTTCAATCAGCTGTCCGGCGAGGACGTCACCGCGCTGGGATTCATGGCTCATGGCGGCCACGGCTGCATCTCGGTGACCGCGAACGTGGCGCCGCGACTGTGCGCGGAATTCCAAGCCGCGTGTCTCAAGGGCGACGCCAAGGCGGCGCTGACGCTGCACGACAAGCTCGCGCCGCTCCACGTCAATCTCTTTTTGGAAACGAACCCGGCGCCGATCAAATATGCGCTTTCGCTCGTCGGCCGCTGCGCGGAAACGGTGCGGCTGCCGATGGTGCCCGTCGCCCAACCGACGCGCGCCGCCGTGCGCGAGGCCATGGTGCATGCGGGACTGATCAACTGATTTTTCCGCGCATTCCCGCCAAGCCGGAACCCGGCGGACAAGAGCCGGGGCGGCGCTGACGCGGGGGAGGCGCGGAACCTTGGCCGGTCATGTGACGGAGGCGCCGATGCTCGAGGAATTCAAGAAATTCGCCATGCGCGGCAATGTCGTCGATCTTGCCGTCGGCGTGATCATCGGCGCCGCCTTCGGCGCGATCGTCAATTCGCTGGTCAACGACATGGTCATGCCGATCATCGGCGCGGTCACCGGCGGCCTGGATTTTTCCAACTATTTCATCCCGCTATCGTCGAAAGTTACCGCTTCCTCTTTGCTCGAGGCGAAAAAGCAAGGCGCGGTCTTTGCTTGGGGGAACTTTCTGACCGTCATCATCAACTTCATCATCATCGCGCTCGCGCTGTTTGCCGCCGTCAAGGGCATCAATCGGCTGAAGGCTCCGGAGGCGGCCGCGGCGGCGGCGCCGTCGAAAGAGGTTCAGTTGCTGACCGAAATTCGCGACACGCTGAAGGCGCGATAACGCGTTAGGCCGCGGCATGGCTGCAAAAGCTGAGCGGAAGCTGCGCGTCGTCGCCGACAATCGCAAAGCGCGCTTCAATTATTTCATCGACGAAACCATGGAGGCCGGGCTTGCGCTCACCGGCACCGAAGTCAAATCGCTGCGCGCGGGCAAGGCCACCATCGGCGAATCCTACGCCGACGCCCGCGACGGCGAGATCTGGCTGATCAACTCCAACATTCCCGAATATCAGCAGGCCAACCGTTTCAACCATCCGCCGAAGCGCCCGCGCAAGCTGCTGTTGCACCGCCGCCAGATCAACAGGCTGATCGGCGCCGTCGAGCGCGAAGGCATGACGCTCGTCCCGCTCAAGCTTTATTTCAACGAGAAGGGCCGCGCCAAGGTCGAGCTGGCGCTGGCGCGCGGCAAGAAGCTTTACGACAAGCGCGATACCGAGAAAAAGCGCTCCTGGGAGCGCGAACGCGGCCGCCTCTTGCGGCAAAAGGGATGACGTGCGCCCCGTGCGAGGGGTGTTACTGCCGCCGCCGTCTTACTTGAGGAAGAACAAGATCCGGTCCGAGAACTTGTACGAGATGCCGAAGCGGAAAATGTTTTCGCTGAGCGAGGTGCTCAACGGCACCGGCGGTCCGCCGAGGTACCCGCTGTTTGCGGTGAAGGTGTTGTAGGCGGGAATGCGGACGTAGAGGTACTCCGCCCGCAGCAGGAAATAATCGGTAAACGCATATTCGAGGCCGCCGCCGACGGTCCAACCGAAAGGCCAATCGGTCTGGCTGTTGGACGACAGGGAAACAAAGCCGGTGACGACCTGCATGCTGGTGAGATTCATCAGCGCGCCGCCGCCGGTTGCGTAGAACAGCGCCCGGTTGTCGAAGCCGGT
>Ga0187784_10004095_pt1 | contig 11794 bp, 13 predicted proteins | sample 1015_SJ02_MP15_2_FD_132964 | JGI IMG/M metagenome (GOLD analysis project Ga0187784, IMG submission 132964) | Tropical peat soil microbial communities from peatlands in Department of Meta, Colombia - 1015_SJ02_MP15_20_MG | ecosystem: Environmental > Terrestrial > Soil > Wetlands > Peat | place... | reverse complement strand
GCGGCGGCGCGCAGCGCACCGAGGCGGTTACCCAAACCCCATTGGCCACGAGCCCGTCGTCTAGTGCCAGGCTCTCTGGTTGGTTCGCCAGGCCGGCCCTCCACAGAGCCGCCCACAGCCACTCCCCAGACCGGTCCCCTGTGAAGATCCGGCCCGTCCGGTTGCCGCCGTGGGCGGCCGGGGCGAGGCCAACCACGACCAGGCGGGCAGCGGGGTCGCCGAACCCGGGTAATGGGCGGCCCCAGTACTCCTCGCCCCGGTAGGCTGCCCGCGGCTGCGCCGCTACCATCTCGCGCCACGCCACCAAACGCGGGCAGCGGCGGCAATGGACAACCTCTTCGCACACCTCAGCGAGCGAGCCGCTGGAAGGCCACGGGCCACCATGGTTGGGCACGCCTCAACGTACCCGGCGTGGTCGCGGGCGCGGCTTGCCTAGGCACAGCGGACGGTAGCTTTGGCGGAAGTGCGCCAGAAACTCCCCGCCCCGACTGTTGTCTTACTTGTCAGGCACGGGCTCACGCCCACTACCGGGAAGGAGATGCCTTACGCCGGCCCTGGTCTCTCGCTGTCGGAAGAGGGAAGACGACAGGCAGAAGAGGTGGCACAGCACATCTTGGAGATGCGCCCGGGCCTCCCGCCCTTGGGCGCCCTCTACACCTCGCCGCTCGTGCGCACCCGGGAAACCGCGGCCATCCTCGGCAAAGTCCTCGACCTGTCGCCAGTGGAGAAACCCTCCATCGCGGACTGCGACATGGGCGAATGGGCGGGCATCCCATTGAAGGACCTGGCGCGCAAGCCTGAGTGGCCCACGGTCGTGCACTACCCGAGCGGCTTCCGCTTCCCGGGCGGCGAAACGATCGCCGCAATGCAGTCCCGAGTCGTCAGTACTGTCCGGGAGCTGGTGGCGGCCCACTCCGGCGAGAGCATCGCCGTCGTGTCCCATGCCGACCCCATCAAATCCGTGCTGGCCGAGGCGCTGGGTGCCCATTTGGACCTGTTCCAACGGCTCCATGTGGCGCCGGCTTCGGTGAGCGGGGTCACCTACGCCCCGAGCGGGCCGAGCATCATGTTCGTCAACTGGACGCGCCGGTGGCCAGCGACCAGTGGCGGCGCCGGCGTTCCCCGCCGGCGCGGGCGGCGATGAGCGGCTCTTTCGACCTGTCTCAGCCGGCACGCGTCACGGTAGGAGCCATCGGGCCACCGGGCAAGCGGGTCTTCTACTTCCAAGCCCGCCAGGGGGAAGAGCTCGTTTCCCTCAAGCTGGAAAAGGAACAGGTACTTTTCCTGGCGGGTGGGTTGACTGAGGTACTGGCCGACCTGGCGACGCCCGCGGGGCTCCCGGACGAGGCGGAGCTGGCGTTGGAGGAGCCGGTGGAGGCGGCGTGGAGCGTGGGCTCCATGCAGTTGGCTTACGACGCCGAGACCGACCGGGTCGTGCTGGTGGCTCGGGAAGTCGGCGAGAACAACGACGACGAGGCGGCACCGGCCGCGGGGGAGACCGAGGACGAAGAGTGGCCTTCCCTGGACGCTGGAGCCGTGTTGAGCGGGGCAGGCGACCAGCAAGTAGGAGGTGTGGCTCGGGTGCTGCTCACGAGAGAACAGGCAGCCGGGGTGATCGAGCACGGCAAACGTCTCCTGCGCGGCGGGCGGCCGCCGTGCCCCTACTGCGGCTTCCCCTTGGACCAGGACCACTCCTGCCCGAAGTTGAACGGGCACCACGCCCCCGCCCTGTGAGCAGGTTGCGAGTGCCCGAAGGTGACGGCGTCACCGGCGCGGGGGCAGCGGTGCCAGCGCAATGGCCGCCGGAGGGCGCCGGGGCGGTGCTCGAGCTCCTGTCGAACGGGGAAGTGGAGCTGAAAGGAAGGATCCCATGGAGCTCCAACGCCACTTTCCTCGTCTCTGTGAGGGCCATTGACGGCCAGGAAGTCTTGGCTATTTACAAGCCGGCGCGAGGTGAGAGGGCCCTATGGGACTTCCCTCGCGGCCTGTGGAGACGCGAGGTCGCCGCTTACCGGCTCGCGTGCCACCTTGGTTGGGACATGGTCCCGCCCACCGTTGCCCGTGTGGACGGCCCCCTGGGGCTGGGCTCGCTCCAACTTTGCGTCGATGCCTCCCCGGACGACCATTACTTCACCCTCCTCGACGGGGGAGAGCACGACTTAGAGCTGCGGCGGGTGGCTGTTTTCGACCTCTTGGCCAACAACGCCGACCGCAAGGCTGGGCATTGCCTGCTCGACCGGGCGGGGCGGATCTGGGCTATCGACAATGGACTGTGCTTCCACGCCGAGCCCAAGCTCCGCACCGTCATCTGGGACTTCGCGGGCGAGCAGATTAACGAAGACTTATTGGAGCCCTTGGGACCTCTCTCGCTCGGTGAAGTGCAGCGGGCCCTGGGCGAGCTCCTGGACGCCGAGGAAGCCGAGGCCCTGGTCACAAGAGCGTCCGCGCTCAGGAGGAAGCCGAAGTTCCCGGCTCCGCGAACCGAGTACTACTACCCCTGGCCGCTCATATGAAGTTGAGCCGAGCAGGCCCGACCATTAGGTGAGCAGGCCCGACCGTTAGGATGGTGAAGGATAGGGTGGTGGCGTCACGGGCCAGGCCCTGCCCGTCGCCGGCCCGAGGGTGACGTGGCGAGCGCGAGAGGAGCCGGCTTCCGTTGGGCAGCGAAGATGAGGTGCGTTTGGCAGTCCCGGCCAGGCCCGAGTTCTTGGGCCTGGCTCGCGTTACGGCGGCGGGTTTGGCCAGCCGGCTCGGGTTCACCTACGACCAGGTCGAAGATCTGCGGCTAGCGATAGATGAGATCTGCTTCGGCCTGACGGGGAGCAAGGGCAGGGACGGCACGTTGGAGCTCCAGTTCCACCTCACTGAGGACGCCCTTATGGTGAGAGGGTACGGCCATTTCCCGGTGCTCGGACCAGTGCGGCTCTCGGAGCTGTCAGAACTGATCCTCGATGCGTTGGTGGACGAACACTCGGTCCAAGACGGGCCCGGGGGCCTGAGCTTCTACATGCTGAAAAAGCGAGCGGTCGCGGGATCTCAAGGCTCCCCTGGGGAAGGGCCGTGAGCTCGGAGGCCAACCGGCGCCAAGAGATCAGGGAGCAGTTCCTCGCTTTTGCTCAGGAGCGCGACGCTGCGCTACGCGAGCAGTTGGTGGGGGCGCACCTCGGCTTAGCCGAGTACTTGGCCCGCCGATTTGCCAACCGGGGCGAGGCCCTCGACGACCTCGTGCAAGTGGCGTCGCTAGGCCTGATAAAAGCGGTTGACCGCTTCGACCCGGGACGAGGGGTCGAGTTCTCCACTTATGCCACTCATACCATTGTGGGCGAGCTGAAACGTCATTTCCGCGACAAAGGTTGGGCTGTCCGGGCGCCCCGGCGGATGCAGGAGCTTTACTTGCGGCTCGGCAAAGTCGTGGCCAGCCTGGGCCAAGAGCTGGGGAGGTCGCCTACCATTGGCGAGCTGGCAGCCGAGGTGAAAGTCTCCGAAGAAGAGGTGCTGGAGGCGCTCGAAGCCGGGCAGGCTTACCGTTCCACATCGCTGGACGCGCCCTCTGACGAAGGTGAGCCTCTGGCGACGCGGATCGGCGAGGAGGACCCATCCTTGGAGAACGCCGAGAGCCGGGCCACTTTGTCCCCTTTGCTCGCTCAGCTCCCGGAACGTGAGCGACTAATCCTGGGTTTGCGTTTCTTCGACGGCCTTACCCAGTCAGAGATCGCTTCACGCTTGGGTATTTCCCAGATGCACGTATCCCGGTTGCTGGCCCGCAGTGTGGCCCAGCTCCGTTCGGCGGCCGAGACACCAGCCCGAAACTGACGAGGGCCGGTTGCGCCTGCTGCTCCTCGTGAACACCTCGGCGTCCTCGGTCACCGCGCGCGCGAGGGTCGTTATCCAAAAAGCGCTCTCAGCCGACCATGAGGTGACCCTCAAGGAGACCAACCGGCGCGGCCACGCCGCCCGCCTGGCCCAAGGCGCCGCCGCCGACGGGATGGACGTGGTCATAGTGCTCGGCGGAGACGGCACGCTGAACGAGGCGGCCAACGGCGTGGCCGGGTCCGCGACGGCTCTCGCGGTGCTGCCAGGCGGCTCAACCAATGTATTTGCCCGGACGATCGGCATGGCCAACGACCCTGTCGAGGCCACGAGCCAGCTCCTGAGCGCACTGGCCGCGGGCTCTACTCAACGAGTCGGCCTCGGGCAAGCAAACGCCCGGTACTTCCTTTTCCACGCCGGGATCGGCTTCGACGCCGCAGTGGTTGGGCGTGTCGAGAAATTGGCGCCGCTCAAGCGTTATACAGGGCCGGCAGTGTTCGTGGTTGCGACGCTGATGACCCTGCTCCGGGGCTACGGTCAGCATGAGACGACTTTTTCTGTCAGTGGAGAGGCACTTTCTGTCGCTAAAGCCGCGTTCGCGGTCTGCCTCAATACCGACCCCTACACCTTCTTCGGGAGCCGCCCTCTCCACCTTGCCCCCGGCACGACGCTCTCCTCGCCTCTCAGCCTGGTCGCCCTGGACAGCGTACAGCTGGCCGCATTGGCACCCGTTGCGGCAGCCGCGTTCGGAAAGGGCCCCCGAAAGGGGCGGGGGCGCCACCTTTCGATCGACCAGCCCGTCTACTCGGCGACCATCAGGGGGGAACGGCCGGTCCCCTACCAGCTCGACGGAGACTACGTGGGAGAGGCCGAACTGATCGAACTGCGCTGGGCGCCCGCCGCGCTTTCGCTGGTCAAGCCGGCCTGAGCGCCCGTCGCCAGCGCCGGCGCGCGGGGCCTGCCGCCGCAAATTTTCTATTGCTCCGGCCCGCGCGCAGTTGCTGCCCCTTGGTATACTGCCCGACGCACGGCTCCTGGTTGTGCTCTCGTTATATACTCACACGTGAAGACATTCACAAGCTGGTCTAGCAGCCCAGCGCCCCGGCTGAGGCATGGTCATGGCCTCGAGGCTTGGCAGGAGGATGGTTAGTGGCCCTGACTTGGACCCGGACGATCGAATGGGACGTCGAGGATTGGCGGCAACGAGCAGCCTGCAGGGACACCGACCCAGACCTTTTTTTCCCTGTTGGGAGCACTGGCCCGGCCGTTGAGCAGATCCATAGTGCCAAAGCCGTGTGCGAGAGCTGTGACTCGCGTTCGAGCTGCCTGGAGTTTGCCCTCGCCACCAATCAAGAGTCGGGCATCTGGGGCGGCACGACCGAGGAAGAGCGGCGCAAGCTGCGCAAGCTGTGGCTGGCCCGCCAACGGCGGGTAGGTTAGGGCAGCCGAAGAACTAGCTGACCTTGCACCGGCTCTTGCCGAAGGCGGGAATAGCCTATATTCGGGCGTGATCGGCCCGTTCGGCGGGCTTTATCGGGACCGCAAGCTCCACCACCGCCCCGCCGTCGTTGTACATGCGGATCTTGCCACCGAGCTGAGTGTTGACAAGGCCACGCACAATCGACAACCCCAGGCTCGCCGTTGAGTCGATGGAGAACCCCGGCGGCCACCCGGCGCCGTTGTCGCGGACCTGGACGGCAAGTAGCCCGCCGCGGCGCAGGAAGGACACTTGGACGGTGGGCTCTGGAGGGTGGGCGACGAAAGCGTGCTCGACGGCGTTCTGGAGGAGCTCGTTGATGACCACGGCTAAGGGCGTGGCCACCTGGGCGCCCATTTCGCCGGCCTCTCCTGACCAGCTAACTTTGACCGCCGACGAGGTGGCAGAAAGGTCTTCGGCCATCCGTACGAGCGAAGGCACGATGTCATTGAAATCGACCTCGTCGGCCGTGTCCCGGGAGAGGATCTCATGGACGACGGCGATGCTACGCACTCGGCGCTCGGCCTCCTCCAAGGCGTGACGAGCCTCCTCACCCTTGGGCAGGCGCCGGGCTTGCAGGCGCAGGAGGGACGAGATGGTCTGCAGGTTGTTCTTCACCCGATGGTGGACCTCGCGGATCGCCACTTCTTTACCGAGCAGCAGCCGGTCTCGCCGACGGAGGTCGGTGACGTCGCGGACGAGGACCAAAGCGCCGGAGATTTTCCCTTGGTCCAGTAACGGGATACAGCGCATGAACACGGCCACGTCGCCCACCTCCAGTTCCTCCGAGGCAGGCAGCCGTTCCCGTAGCGCCGTCGGCACCGGCGTGTGCTCGAGGCCGAGCTCTTCCAGGCTGGCGCCGAGCACCGCACGGGTTATCCCGAGCCGGTGCATGGCGTTTACGGCATTGGGGGACGCGTACTCGATGCGGGCCGAAGCGTCCACGGTCATAACGCCGTCGCCCACCCGGGGCGCTTCGCTCGAAAGCAGCTCGTCCAACGGGAACGGGAACGTCCCTGCGCTCGTCATCCGAGCTATGCGGTCGAAGACACCGACGTAGACGCGCTCGAGCTCGCCTGGGCGGCGGCCGACGACTAGTGGGGCTTCGCGGGTCATGACGGCCACCACAGAACCCGCGAAACGTACCGGTATGCAGACCACCCGCGCTCTCTCGCCGCGCGGGAGCAGGGACATCTCCCCCTCGACGACGCTCTCAAGCGCCCATGCACGGGACAGCAGCGGGCGGTCCTTTTCGTCGAACTCCCTGCCGAGGAGGTCCTCCAAGTGGAGCGTCTGGCTCGTCGTTGGCCTCACTTGGCCGACGACCACGAAGCGCCCGTTGTCCCGGGTGGTCGGGACGAACAGCAACAAGTCCGAGAAAGAAAGATCAGAGAGGATCCCCCAGCTGGCCACCAGCCTTTGCAAATGCTCCACGACCGGCTCGGGGACAATGGAGCGGTCCCTCAGGAGCTCAGCCAGGGTAGCCATGGGCCTTCTTTATACCGTCCCCTGGGGCCGCCTACCAGACATGCCGGCCGAGAGCCAGCACGCCCGCCAGATCGTGGATATCTTCGTCGAGCTCGGGCACGCTGGTCACTACGTCGTAAGCACGCGACAGCTCGGCGCGCTGGGCCGCCTCCCGCTTCGCCACCACCGCGATATTGTTGAAATTGGCGCCAATTTCTGCCAGCACTCCTTCGACCAATGCGGGCTCGTAGTCCTCGAGCGGAGCGCCCGGGGCGCAGAGCTGAACAGCAAGAGAAGCTGCCTGAGCGCCAAGGCGCTCAGCCCGGTCGGCAAGGGCGCCCTCAGTGAGGTACGACGGCAGGGCCCGGTTCAGCACCAGTCCCCCTAAGTGCAGCTTCTTAGCTGGCAACAGCCGGATGAAAGCCTCCGCCTCGCGCACAGGGACCGGCTCCAGTGTGCTCACGACCACGAAAGTGGTCCGCCGGTCGGCCAACAACCGCTCGACCTCGAGAGCACGCTGGACAAATCCCTCCGAAAGAGTCTGGAACAAAATGAAGAACTCGGCAATGTCCTCGAGGAACTGCGTGCCCAGGACACGGTCCGCCACGTAGTAAAAGGGCCGCGACGCCAAGTCCACGAACCGGCTGCGGTAAGGGACGGTGAGCACCCGCAACAACCGGGAACTGAAGAAATCAGACATGCGCTCGGGCGCCAAGAGGAAATCGACGGCGTTGCGCGTCGGCGGCGTATCGACCACGATCAGGTCGTAATCCCCCTCCGAATGCAGCTCGTAAAGTCGTTCGACCGCGATGTAGTCATGGCTCTGGACGAAACGCCCGGAGATGTTCTGGTAGAGCGGGTTGTCGAGGATGCGTTTAGCCGTCGCCTGGTCCGGGGCGTGGCGCGAGACCAGGTTGTCCCAGCCCAGCTTGGTATCTAGCATTTCCGCCCACAGCTGCCCCCGAGGCCCGGCGCCGGCTTCGGTGAAGGCTCTCACGGGGACTTGCTGGGCGCGGGGCAGGGCCGCTCGGCGGTCGGGTGCGGAGTGGCCGTCCGGCGGCATCGTCAAGCCCAGGGCCTGGGCCAAGCGCCGGGCAGGATCCACAGTCAGCACCAAGACCCGGCCTCCGTGGTGGGCCGCCGCCATTGCCGCGATCGCGGCGGCCAGTGACGTCTTGCCGACGCCGCCGGGGCCGCAGACGACGACGATCTCCTTGCTCGCCACTAGCGCCTCGATGCCGGGCATGTCGACGCCCGTCAACTTTCAAGCTCGGCCGCCAGCGCGGCCGCGACGTGGCGCGTTGCGCGCAACCCGTAAGAGCGAAGAAAAAGGTAGGGGATGTAAAGCAAGGGCAGCCCCTGCGGACCAGCGGGTGGGGAGAGGGCCCCCCGGAGGCGGTCCAGATGGGCGGCCCGGGAGCGGCGCGCCCTCACCATGAGCCGCGCCGCGTCGAGCAGGGGGGAGGCCGGGCCTTGGAGAGCGTCCGCCACTATGGACATGGCGCCGGGCGCGGCCAAGGCGTCGAAAGCCTGCTCTTCCCTGATGACGAACAATTCGGGGAGCACCCGGTTGACCACCACCGCCGCCATGGGGACGCTGGTGCTCGTCTTCAACCGGCTCACCAGTTCGATTGTTTCGGTGACCGGCATCTCTTCTGCGGTCGCCACAGCGACGACGCCAGTCCGAGCGGGGTCAGAAAGGATTTCGAGCATCCAGTCGGTTTGCTGGCGCACCAAGCCCACTTGGACAAGCTCGTTTATGGCCTGCGGCGCTGCTAATTGCCCCACGACGTGCCCGCTGGCGACGGCGTCCACCACGACTAGGTCGTAATGGCGCTCGCGGACTTCCCAGCACAGTTTGCCAATGGTCACGATCTCACGCACTCCGGGTGCGGCGGAGGCCACGAAGTCGAACATGCGCGTGACGGGGCGGGCCGCCGCTGCTCGGGGCAAGCGCAGCTGCAACGAGAGGTACTGGCGCAGCGATGCTTCGGCATCCATGGACATGGCGAACAGCCGCGGCGCCACTTCGCGTTCTTCGAACTGGGTGGGGCCGGTCTCGAACGCGGACGCCAGGTCGCCTTTGGCGTCCATGTCGCAAACGAGGGTGCGCTTGCCCCTGGTCGCCCCGAGAAGGGCCAAGCCAGCGCTGATGGTCGTCTTGCCAACGCCTCCCTTCCCAGTTACAAAAAGCAACTTGCGGGCGAGCAGTGGAGGCCCGGCCATCAAACTAAAGAGGCTCGCGGGGCTCCCCGCCCAAGGAACAGCGGGCAGTAGGGGTCGTTCAAACGGCCGCGCCGAATCCCACTCGGCGGGTCTCGGCGCCGGTATCGAGCTCGATATAGGCCAATTTTGCTGCCGGTACGCCCACCCGGCGGCCGCGCTTGTCGGTGAGCCACAGCATCCCTGACCCACCCGCGACGGCTTTTTCGATGCGCGCCGCGATCTCGTCCGCGCTGGTGCTCTCAGCCAGTTCGACCTCGAGCTCCCTGGGGGCCTGTGTCACACCGATGCGGATGTCCACGGCGTTCCTCTCCTGGCTCTGGGGCAGCCGTCGTGCGAAGCTTACCAGCGCGCCTTCTCAAGAAGGCCCGGGTGCACAGCCGGTACGGTGAAGAACATGGGAGAGCCCCTGGGTGGTACTCGCGAGGGGGCGCAGCGCGACAGCAGGGCCGATCTCCTCCACAGCGCGAGAGCATCCGCCTGGGTGGGCACCATGGCGGGCACAGCATCGCCCGAAGGCATCGTCCTCGCCCACGGGCTCGACGGCAGGCCCCGCGCAACAGCGGCTCTCGTGCCCCGCCAAGCCCGCGAAGATGCAGAGCAGCTCCTGCTCTCTCCCGGAGCCACCAAGTCCTTGAGCGCAGGCGCAAGGGCGCGCCCTGAGCCTCCCGACCCGCTGCGCACGTGCTTTGAGCGGGACCGGGACCGGATCCTGCATTCGAGCGCGTTCCGACGCCTCGCGGGCAAAACGCAGGTGTTCGTTTTCCCACACGACCACCAACGCACTCGCTTGACGCACGCCCTGGAAGTCGCGCAAGTCGCCACTGCCGTCGCCAGGGCCACCGGGCTCAATGTGGCCCTGACCGAGGCCATCGCCCTCGGCCACGACTGCGGGCACGGCCCCGGCGGCCACGCATCAGAGGAGGCCTTCACGCCTTTCCTGCCCGAAGGGTACAACCACGCCGTCTGGGGCGCCGATGTGGTGCTGACGCCGCTCAACCTGTGTGCGGAGACGTTGGACGGGATCCGCCACCACAGCTGGTCGCTGCCAAGCCCGGCAACCCCTGAGGGCGCCGTGGTCAGCTGGGCTGACCGGTGCGCTTATTGCGCCCACGACCTGGAGGACGCGGCGAGCGTCGGGATCGTGAGCCTCGAGGATCTCCCCGAGAGCGTCGCAGGGACCGTGGGCCGTTCCCGCAGTTCACAATTGGGCGCCTTTATCAACGCGCTCGTGGACTGCATTGCCACTACTGGCGAGATCGGTATGCGCCAACCCTTCGCTGGGGCGTTGGCCGCCCTTCGCGAGTTCAACTACGAACGGATCTACACCCGGCCGACCTCAATTGCCCAAGGTCAGGCGGTGATCGCCGTCCTCTCTGCGCTGGTTGAGTTCTTCGAGGCGGGCCCAGCTCGTATCCCGGGTTTTTGGCCTAGCGGGCGGCCAGGAGGGTCACTGGGGCTTGCGGGGTCTGAAGAGGACGCCGCTGTCCGGGCCGCGATCGCCTATGTCAGCGGCATGACTGACCGCTTCGCCTTCTCCGCGGCGGTCGAACTGCTCGGGTGGGAGAGGGAACGCCTACCGAGGGGTATTGACGCCTCCGGCCGTTCTTTCTGAGCCGCCCGCGACGATCTGCTCAGGCTCTGTTTCCTCCAGCCAGAGGGGCGCATGCCGCTTCGCCCACTCGCGCGTGACCCTGCCGGTGAAGATGGACCGTAGGGCCTCGGGGTGCGTCAGCGCCATCAGGATATGCCCGACGACCACGGCCACCAATAGGTAGGCGAAGAGGTCGTGCACAAAAGTAGCTCCCGTCCGCCAAGAGTTGGAGAAAAGGTTGAACCAGTGCATCACGCTCCCGGTCATGAGCATTACGATCATCTCGCCTAGCACGAAAGCGGCGTTAAGTTTCTGGCCCGCGTTGAACTTGCCGGCGGGGTGAGCTGCCAGGGGGCGCCTGTGCAGGAGGGCGGAAAACCATTGGCGGTCCTCGATAGTCCACCGGTTGAGGCGTCGAAGGTCAGCCCGCAGCCCGCGGCCCCACGAGCCGAGAAGGCTGACAACCAGCGGCAGGGGCAGAGCCAGGCCCACGTCCACGTGGATGCGGGTGATAAGCACCCGCCGGCCCACCCAGCCCACTAACGCCGGGACGTAAAGGATGGCCCCGGTGACGATAAGCGTGAGGAAAAAGATGGCAGTGCACCAATGCGCCAACCTTTCCACCGCGTCGAAGCGGACGAGCCGGCGCGCCGCGCTGCGGCGGGCGTCAGGAGACGCCAGTGCCGTTGTAGCCATTACTGCGCCCGATCCAGGCGTCCACGGCGTACCCGTAGTTCTCCCAGTAGCCAGGCACTACCTGGTCGACAACCGAAATCCGTTGCAACCACTTGATCGATTTGTAGCCGTACATTTCCGGGACATAAAGCCGCACCGGGCCTCCGTGCTCACGGCTCACGGGCCCGCCCAACATCTTGTACGCCACCAGCACGTCGGGCAGGTGCGCCTGGCCAAGGGTCAGGCTCTCGGTATATACCCCGTCGAAGGAAAAAAACCGCAACGCCTTCGCCCCCTCGGCTACGCCCGCAAGCTCCAAGAGGTGGCTTAGAGGCACGCCGGTCCAGTGAACGGCGTCGACTCGCCACCCCGTCACGCATTGGAACGGCCGCACGATGCTCAAAGACGGGAGCGCCTCCAGGTGCGCGACAGTCAAGCTGAGCGGTCGCGTTACCAAGCCGTCGACGTTCAGGCGGAAGTCCTGGGGCGTGACGGGATAACCCGCTGTCACTGTATAGAGCTGAAAGTACCCGCCTCCGGGCACGAAG
>Ga0187784_10004093_pt1 | contig 11795 bp, 9 predicted proteins | sample 1015_SJ02_MP15_2_FD_132964 | JGI IMG/M metagenome (GOLD analysis project Ga0187784, IMG submission 132964) | Tropical peat soil microbial communities from peatlands in Department of Meta, Colombia - 1015_SJ02_MP15_20_MG | ecosystem: Environmental > Terrestrial > Soil > Wetlands > Peat | place... | reverse complement strand
GCTGTGCATCCTGATGAATCTTGGCGGTCGTTGACGGGATTGGCCCAATGCCTGGGTACGTGCCGAACGACCCGGCCGGGAACGTGAAGTCAAACGGCTGCAAGAGCTCGCCGCCCAACACGGAAAACTTGAATTGGGGCAGCCGCTTGGTACGAATTGTGTTCACCTCGAAGTCGTGCTTTTGAGCTTCCAGTCGGGAGTTCTTTACCAACCGGTTGTTCTCGAGTGCGAGAGACACGGCATCGTCAAGTGTGAGCAATGGGACGGCGGCTCCGTCCGACGCCGTCTCTTGAGCAAGCGATCTGACTGGCAATTCGAACACGAGACACAACACGAGGCAGATCCCAATTCTGCGCAAACGGGCCGTGTTTAATTCCTCAGCCATTTGCTTTCGGCGCAATCCTGAACGATCCTTTTGTCCAACATCAGAAATCATTTCTCGTCTCCTGAAGCCTGCGACTTTTGCGCGCGATTTGCCGCAATATGTGCTTCGTGAACATGCCCTCGCAACGCAGCTTGACTCCGTCGTTCATCAGCTCCAGCAGAATGTCTTCGCCCTTGTTGCTGATAGCGATTACATTTTTCAGATGAACCACGAGTTCACGACCGTCAAGGCCGGTCCGGGCCATTTCGTACGAGGTCTCGAGTTCACGGGCCCACGGCGCAACGAGCAAGCCTTCCAAAACCAACCTGCGCTGCTTTGCGCTGTCGACAATCGAGATCTTCAACACCGCATTTCTCCTAATGCCGACGGTAAGGGCAAGGACGGTGCCAAACCCGCATTGCCGTAACCTATTGGATTGTCAGGAGAAATGGATCGGATCCGTCAGCAGTTGGGGATGGAATTATTGAGATTGGTGAGTTTGTCGAAATTGTTGAACCAGATTCTGGCGACTGCGATGAAGGTGAATAACGCCACTAAGGCGCACTGCTTTCCGAATCGGCAGCTGTTGCGGATGCAAGCACCCGGTATTCGCCCCAGTATTGGGCCAGAAAATGTTACGAAAAACGTCTGAGGTCGAGTCCAGCCGTCGTTCGCTTGGACGATCAAGCTTTCCGCGAAGGTCGTTACCTGTCATTCGGCCACGCAAGTCGATCAGGTGGGGAAGAGCGCAGCAGGATCGCGGTTGCCTTGCAATCATTCTGTAGCTTCGATCAGATCCTCCATAATCAGCGCACCGAACGTTGTTGTCACGACGACCCCGCGCTTCTCGGTCTATGCCGCCCATCAAAGTGCCCTCAGCGCGAATGCGCGTCATTTACCCCCTCACCTGCAATTAGCACCACGACCGACCGTGCCTCAGCGCGATACGTTCCACCCAGAACCGATTCGGCTTTGTTCCATTCGCAAATCTCGTGCGGTGGGTCCAGCGCAGTGTCGATCCACCGTCGCCAATGCTCTGTGCTGTTCCTCACTACCGGAAGTTCAAACTCGAGGGCTTCCCAATACGCATTCAGGATGATGTGCAGCAACAGTCCCTCACCTGTCTCTCCACCTATCGCGAGACTATGCGATTCGGGTGACCAGTCCGGCTGATGGAGTTTCAGTCCATGCCAGGCGTGTTTTGCCTCGCGTAGAAACTGGATCAAACTCGTGCGCTGACGTTCATGCTCCACGTCCCGCATCACACGGCGCCCGAGCAGCAACTTCACAAACCGCAGGACGTCGGCATGTTTGGACAGCAGGTTCCAGACGAACAAACACGTCTCATTGTCCTGGCAGTAGGCGTTATTGTTGCCGCGCTGACTACGCCGCACCTCATCGCCCATAACGAGCATGGGCACACCCACCGACAACATGGTGGCAGTCAAAAAGTTCTTTACCTGCCGGTCGCGCAACCTCTCTATTTCACAATCGTCTGTCGGACCTTCGACGCCGCAGTTCCAGCTTCGGTTTTCCTCGCGGCCGTCGCGATTGTCTTCATCATTTTCTTCGTTGTGCTTTTCATTGTAGGAGACGACATCATTGAGGGTGAAACCGTCGTGACACGCAACGAAATTGATGCTTTCCTCCGCTTCCCGCTCCTTCTGACCATAAATGCTGGGGCTGCCGAGAAGACGGTCGGCTATGCGCCCCACGGAATCATTCGAGCCCCGGAAGAAATCGCGGACATCATCGCGAAACCGGTCGTTCCACTCCTTCCAGCTATCTCCCACGAAGCTGCCGACCTGATAAAGTCCTGCCGCGTCCCAAGCCTCCGCAATCATCTTGGTGCCAGCGAGCGCTGGATCGGATTCAATGTCCCAAAGCACTGGAGGATTCGGCATGACCGCGCCGGACGAATCGCGCGCAAGGACGGACGCCAGATCGAACCGGAAGCCATCTACATGCATTTCGCTCACCCAGTATCGGAGGCTATCCACAATCATGCGTCGTACAACCGGGTGATTCGCATTAAGAGTGTTTCCAGTGCCGGTAAAATTCGCGTAACGTGAACGGTCTTCTTCTAAGAGGTAGTAAGTGGAATTGTCCAGGCCGCGAAAACATTGTGTCGGGCCATCGTGTGGACCTTCAGCCGTGTGATTGAAGACCACATCGAGAATGACTTCAATGCCGGCTCGGTGCAACGCCTTCACCATATCCCGGAATTCATCTGCCGCCCCCAGGGGTTGCTGGCGCGAACTATAGGCCTGGTGGGGTGCAAAGAAAGAAACCGGTGAGTAGCCCCAGTAGTTCGTCCGGCCTGGAGGCGCATCCTGAGGATCGAACTGAAACACGGGAAGCAGTTCGACCGCGGTAATGCCCAATTGGTGAAGGTAAGGGATCTTCTCGATTAGTCCGGCGTATGTGCCGCGCTTCGATTCCTCCAAACCAGAGCTGGGATGTGCGGTGAAACCGCGCACATGCATTTCGTAGATGATGGTGCGCGACCACGGATGCTTCAGTGGTGCGTCACCTTCCCAGTCATAGGCATGCGGGTCCGTAACCACGCTCTTCATGGCCGTTGCGGTGTTGTCGACCTTCAGACGGGCTACCTCACGGCTATAATTTTTCGGGACTACGATGGCACGACCATACGGGTCGAGCAGTAGCTTAGTTGGATCGAACCTGAGACCGCGATCTGGCTCGAATGGACCGTACGCCCGGAATCCGTAGATCTGACCCGCTTGCACCCCGGGCACGAATACATGCCAATAGTGGTACGTGTGGTTCATTAACGGATCGATGGGAATGACACGCGAAGGAAGAGCGTCGTCTCCGCGATCGAAAAAGAGCAGTTCGATCTTGGCTGCACTCCGCGAAAACACCGAGAAGTTGGCGCCGTCGGGTACAAGCGTAGCCCCCATTGGAAAGCTACGGCCGGTCGCCGTGGTGGCAAGCTGCTTTTCCCTTAGGCCTTCCCTGGCACTGGACATGGTTGCAGCCTTAGTGTTCATGATCGAGTCCTTCAACGAAGCCGTAGGGATTGATCGCGGAGTGCTCGACCATTGGATCAGCTACTGTGATCCGCGCGAGTCGCGATTCACGCGTAAATCGATGGAACTGAACCAGCTTGAGGACCGCGTAAGTAGAGAGTCCAGCGAACGCACAACCTGTCGAAAGCGTTCCGAATCCCGCAACGTAGGCAGCCGCGCGGTCCAGGTCATGGCTGAAAACGTAGCCGAGTCCGGCATACGCCGTTGACCAAAGGCTGGCGCCAACTGCGTCGAACACGAGAAAGCAGAGACGGCTGGTACGGGATGTCCCAGCCAGGGGAGGCATAACCGCGTCCAGCCCCGGGACGAACTTGGCCACGATGAGAAGCTGAGGCCCATACCGGGCAAAGATCTTCTTCGACGTGCGATCGGCGGCTTCAGGGTGTGGCGCGAGGCAGTGAATGAAGTGCAAGACCCTCTCGCCCCACTGCCGACCTGCCTCGTACCACGGCCAGTCAGCCAGCACGCAGGCAGTGACAGCCAGAGCCAGCGCGGGGATGAACTGCAGACTCCGCGCGGCTGCGAGCGCCCCGGCCGCTAGCAGAAACAGAGGTGCCGGTAGCGGTAGACCTATCTGGCGTGCGAACACCGCAGCGAACAGAATTGAGTAGCCATGCTTGGTTACAAACTGGACGATAATATTCATAATTCTCCGCATTGGCCGACTGCTGGATTGCGGCGCAGCAAAGCGTGCACACTGGCCATCCGCACCTCTCTGGCTGCAAGGCACATACTAAGTCTGGCCTCCGTAAGCGACTGGATGTAAAGGAAGATCCCGAGCATTCACTCCGGTCCCGACAGGTGCAGCATCACACTCAATGCAGTGCGTCCAGTCGGGGGAAACTCTTTCGCTGTTGTTACGCAGCTTTATTCTTGATTTGCGTGTCGGTCTCTTCCGCATGTGAACCTCGGTGCCTCCACACTCAAAGGAGCCTTCGTCCATCATCAGCTTGATCAGGTAGATGCCCCGGCCGTGGTCCGCTTTTAGCGCTTCCGATCCCAGAGGATCGGGGACGGCGTTCGGATCAAACCCTGTTCCCTGGTCCTTGACGACCAGCCAGACCCCCTTTCCCCGTTCGCACCGGCAGCGAACTTCAACCAACTTGTTGGGGTCCATCCCATTGCCGTGAATGACTGCATTGCTCAGAGCTTCCCGAAGGGCTAGTTCGACAGCGAACTCACTGCCCGCCACACAGCGCCATGCTTCTATGAATCGCATCAACTGCTCCACCGTTGGCGAAATCGCTCCTATATCACTCGGCATCCAAGCATCGAGTTCAAGCAACGAACGGCTCCGCTGTATGCCGGCAAACATTGGCTGCGAGGGCCGTTTGTCATTCGAAGAACGTGCTGGATTCATGGGAGTATCCTCATCAGCTGCGCGCGAGCCAGAGGCCGTGGCGCACGGGATCCAAAGGTCCAAATCCCTTGTGGTGGCGCAGCACGCGGTACCACTCGTTCCACTTGCGGGCGAAAATGAGAGTCAGGGCCATAGCGCCTCTTCATCTACTTTGCGTTCTGTCGACAATGGAGATCTTCAACATGGCATCTCCCGTTATGCCGACGGTAAGGGCAAGAGCGGTGCCAAACTCGCATTGCCGTAACACGCTGGATTGTCAGGAGGAATCGATCAGATCGCTTTGAGTAGTTAGAGTGGAAAAAGTGAAATTGGTGAGTTTGTCGAAATTGTTGAAGCAGATTTAGGCGACTACGAAATAGCTGAAGAGCGCCACTCAGCCATATTGCTTCGGGTAAATACCGAACCTTCTCATCCGCGAAACGAGTGTAGAACGATTAATGCCCAGCCGAGCAGCAGCCCCATCTTCGCCAGAGACGCGTCCCTTGCATGCGATCAGAGCGCTGATGATCTCATCACGCTTTCGTCTTTCATACTCGTCGGCAATGACCCTCTCTTCTGATCTTGACTCTTTATCCTTTGCGATGGTTGGCGCGAGCTCCTGCCTTACGGTAGCTACCGGCCGTTCCGTGCTCATGCTCCGCAATTCCGAGAGTGGGGCATCGAGCGACCTGCCGCGCGTGAGGATCACCGCTCGCTCAATGAAGTTTTCGAGTTCGCGAATGTTTCCGGGCCAGTCCCAGGCCGTGAGTCCCTTCATCACTGCCGCAGGAATGGAGTCAATCTTCTTCTGCATTTGCTTGGCGCACTTCTGAACGAAATAACTCACCAGCAGAGGGATGTCTTCTCTGCGTTCCCGTAGAGGCGGGATGCGAATCGGGAAAACGTGCAGCCGATAGTACAAATCGCTACGAAATTCTTTGTCGGCAACCATCTTCTCTAAATTTCGGTTGGTGGCCGCAATCAGTCGAACGTTGACTTTGCGTGTCTGCGTGCTGCCCAGGCGTTCAAATTCCCGCTCCTGTAGGGCACGCAGCAGCTTGGGTTGGATTTCGATGGGGATGTCTCCCACTTCGTCCAGAAAAAGCGTGCCCTGGTCGGCCAATTCCAATCGTCCAATCTTTTGGCTGATGGCGCCCGTGAACGCTCCCTTTTCATGTCCAAACAGTTCGCTCTCCAGCAGGCCTGTCGGGATAGCCGCGCAATTCAGCTTTACAAAGGTTCGGTTCGTCCGCCTGCTGTGCTCGTGTATTGCGCGTGCTACCAACTCCTTCCCCGTTCCAGTCTCGCCTAAGACCAACACCGTGGAATCGCTAGGAGCAACCGTCTCGACCAGTTGCAGCACGTGGTTCAGTGCCGGGCTGGTGCCAATAATTTGCCCGAAGTGCATCTCGGTGCGAATTTCTTCTTCAAGGTAGATCTTCTCTTGGGCCAGTTTGTCCTTGAGTTCGGAGATCTCCTGGTACGCCAACGCGTTCTCGATAGCGATAGCAATTTGGCCCGCGGCCCGGCTCACGAAATCCACGTCTTCCGGGCTGAAAGAGAGCTCAGACGTGCGTCCTATCCCCAGAACGCCGAGCACTCGACCCCGGCTTGCAATCGGAATCAAGCATAAGCCTTTCACGCCCTCAGCAATTGCCATGTCGTAGAGGGCCGGGCCCAAAGCATCTCGACTGGGTGCACTGAGGACGACAGGTTTCAACGTTTCCAATGCTTCCTTGATGGGAGCGCTTGGTTCCACGAGCAACGGTTCCTTGAGCACTCCCTTCGTCCGCGGATAGTCGAGGGCATATACCCTACGTTCGCCGGTCACGGGATCAGCTATCGAAATGGCGGCAGCATCACATTGCATGACCGCACGGATGTTCGCACAAATCTCGCGCAACACTTCTCGAAGCTCGAGGTTCGAGGTGATTCTGTTCGTCAAGTCGAGCAGCAACTGCAAGCGCTCTTGTGCTGCCTGGGCTCTCCGTAAATTGAGACCGTCATCAATGGCGAAGGCGGCCACGCGCGCGATCAGACGCAAAAATTCGATGTCCTCGGGCGCATACGCTACTCCAGGAGCACTGGCGATCCCCAATGTGCCCAGGCGACGGTGTGGCGTGGTTAGCGGGGTGCGCACCACTGAGCCGAGTTTCACGCCGTCCTTTGCAATTAATTGCTTGAGGAGCGGGAATCGATTGTCAGCTTCCCAATCCGGGATGTGGACAGTTTCCTGAGAAAGGTAAGCCCATTGAAGTTTGTACTCGTGTGGCAGGCCCCCCGGTGGAATGAACCCCTGTGGCCCCGTCCCTTTCCCCCACGCATGCCATTCGACTTCTGTGGAACCTTCCTTGTGAACCAGCACGTCGAGATATTCAAACGAGAGGAATTCGTTCAACAGGTCAGCCAGAGTCTTCGCCAACTCCTCGGGCTGGCGGCACGCTGTAAGAGCTTCACTGATGCGAACGACGGCTTCATAGCGTCGCGCACTAACGTCCGGCGGGATGTGCACGTGCGCGCTCATGTGGTTTCTTTCTTGAAGCGCTAACCCAGTGCCAAACAGTTTAGCTCAGAAAGGATGATGATTCACCTATCTCGCGCGGGTCGGGTCCTCAGGTGGAGCGGGGCGCTCGGCCCAAGCACACGCCTGAAGTGGAAACTAGGGTGGCACGTGACCGGAGTGCAGCCGATCTATTTTTCTCTTGTACTTCGCTGAATTCGCGTCCGAGCAAATCCGCGCACGGTGCCTACCTGCCCGGGTTCCCAGTGCATATTGAGGTGTGTCCTTCCGTCGGCTCCCTGAGTTAATTGCCAGTACATCGTTAGGCTAGTCATTTTGCCTCCTCTGCCGGAGAGGCGCGATTGCAGCTGCGGTTCCTTGACGTGGCCGTTTCGTCTACAACTTTGATTAAGGCAATGCACTTGCCAAACTTTCGCAGCCGTTAAGTCAATGAGTTTTCAATGTCGATTCGAGCGAGTGGAATACGACTATTGAAATTGTTGAAGACGGTCCAACAGTTGGTCAGCGAAAACGAAAACCCGATGGGACGCCGAAAAGGCTGCGGCGCGATCCAGTCAGCGCAACCTAATGGCGGCCAGGGAGGTCCGCCGGAACCCGCACGAGAAACAATCCAAGTGGACGAAAAAAAACGCGCAATGCGTAGAAGTGGCCTTCTTGTGGATTCGCAGTTCGCGCTCAGCGCGCGGATTTCCAGCGAGGTTAGTCGCCGTCCGTGCCCGTCTTTACGACTTTCGGCTTGGGAATGAAGTCCGCATCCGTTACGGCTTTCTTCGCCTCGCCCGGCTTGCGCACGTCGGCGAGATAGTCCTGAGTGACTGCTAGGGACTCATGCCCCAATTCGAGCATGAGGGTCGGTAGCGGCACCCCAGCAAGGTACCGCCTGCTGGCGCCGGTCTTGCGCAGCTTGTGAAGTTCGGTGTGGAACTTCGCCCCCGCCTTCTTAGCGATGTTCTGCAACTTTCGGAGTAGGTGCTTGTCGGGTTTTCCGTTGCGGTTGACAAAGAGGCGTTTGGAATTGCTGCGCTTCCGGCGAGCCCGGATGGCCTCGGCGAGGCGCTCGCTGATTTCCACGGTGCGGGTCTTGTGGTGCTTCCCGTAAAGAGTCAAGGTTGTGCCCGTCAGATCGGGATCGCCGTACTTCCCGTAGGCTTCGTGATCCCGAGCCATGCTGCCGACAAAAAAGTCGAGCAGAAAAGTTTCGTCGGCGTCGGCGGCACCATGAAGCACGTGCAGCTCGTCGTCCGGATGGGCGACGACTTTTTTCTCGTGGTATTTCGGTTCCTCGTTCTTCTTGAGCAACTTCGTGATGCCAAATTCCTTGAGGAAGATGCGCACGTCACCGACCTTGTTGGCGAGCGTGCGCTCAGGATTGCCGTGCTTCCGCTTGGACACCGGCTGCTTTCTGAGCCAGCCCATGTAGTTGAACAAGACCTGCTTGTTGTCTTTGCATTCGTCCACGTAGGTAACACCGCAGTGTTCTACGAACGGGTCGACCGCTGCCCGATACTTGCGGATGGTCTCGGGATCGAGACCACGGGCTTCGCAATTCTCAAAGTATTTCTCGGCTGCGGCTGCGAGTGTGATCCTGCCAGCGGCGCCTGGCAGGGCACAGGGGCTCTGCGCAGACTTTTTCCCGCTGTGCCGCTTGAATTCGTCGAGCGCCAACTGCTGCTTGCGCTTCCTTTGCGCTTCTAATGCGTCAGTGCCGGCGTCGATCCAGCCGCCGTTGTGGCTCATGTAGTAGCGACCTTCAGGATGCTTTTCCAGAAGCCCTTCCTTCACGTTCACGAAAACGATGTCGGGCTTGATCTTGGCGTTGTCGTGGTAGGCGGCTTTGCAGTAGCGCCACGTGCCGTCGACCTTGACGTATTTGTAGAGCGTGTATTTTGAATTTGCCATGGGGCTGGGTTCCTCTCTATGCCTAATACCGCGCCGGCGGACTTTTCAGGCGAAGTTGAGGATGTTTTAGGGAAGCGTCTTAGGAAGGAACCTAACCCATTGAAAACAAAGGAATGGCGGAGAGGGTGGGATTCGAACCCACGGTAGGGGTTAACCTACACACGCTTTCCAAGCGTGCGCCTTAAACCGCTCGGCCACCTCTCCACTCGTCAGTTCAACCTTTCTACTCTAGCAGAAATGGCGGCGAGGGCAAAAAGCCATGTCCGCGCCTGTCTGCCGCCTGCCCCATTTCGGTGCAGCCCACAATTTACCGGCGCCGTACCAAAATCATTTCCCTCTTCGCGGGCTTTTTCCTTCGCAGCGTCTCAAGTACACTAGTTAGGATGTGCTCCTGTTCCGGGGTCGTCTAATTGGCAGGACACCAGCCTTTGGAGCTGGCTATCCTGGTTCGAGTCCAGGCCCCGGAGCCATTTCCTGGGCATTGTTCCGCAGCCTGTTGTCCACGCGGCCTTACTTGTACGTCGCCACCAATTCGCCGTTTTCAATGTGCAGGTCTGACATGTCCGTCGGCAGGCGTAGTTTCTCGCGGTTCTCGGGAGACTCCATCAACCGCTGCACCGCCGATTCCAGCGTGGATTGCGGAATCGGCAGCGAGCCAATCTGCCCGCTCACCGGCACAAATTGCAGGTAGCCATTCGTCGCGGCTAGCTTGCCCTCAAGCTCCAGCGTCACGTCCTTGCCATGAACATCGAACACCACGTAGGCCTTCAGGCGATCGTCCGCCATCGTCACTTTGACATCGCGCACCGATGAACGCGTCTTCTCGACATCTTCGGGAGAGATTGCACCCGGCCCTCCGGGCGCTGGTGTAGAGGCCGCCGCCGGCTGGTCCCCCCTCAGATCAAGATGCGAAACCAGGTACGAGTTCAGTTCCGTTTCATCCAGGCGCACGGTGGCCTGCTGGCCTTGCGCCACGCTTTGCTCCACTTGTGCGAATTTCTCTTCCGCGCGCGCCGCAGCCTGCGGTGTGGCCTCCACCCGCGGTGGCGGCGATTTGTGCAGCAGCAAAATCAAGGTGATCAGCGCCGCCAAATAGGTGGACCAACGAAAAATCCGAAACGCCCAGCGCAACACGCTGGTCTTTGGCTTGGCATACGCCGCGGGACTGGGTAGGTTCGCGGTGCTCATGGGTCTTGCCTCACTTCCAACGGCCACACTTCTTCCCCTGGCCCTCTTTCTCCTAACCCTAGCGCCCTGCTCAGGTTGCAGCAATCCACTTTCGCCCGCAAGCGGCCAATGCGGCACCTGCCACTACGACCCGCCTATGGGATACTTCCCAAATTCCGCTGCGGGAGTTCCCATGGCCACCGACGCACCCATCGCCCCCAGCTTCCGGGGGACGAAGCCAACCTCTGACCCGGATCTCCCAACCGAATCTTTTCTTGTATCCCGCCTTGCTGCCTCACCCCTTCTCTCAACCGCATGCCAGCCAACCCTCTTGCCACCCCCCGGAAGCTGCGACACACTATTGCCTTCCAACTTTTTTTGCCTGAGTATTGGGGGCGCTACCTCAAACATCGTCTGGCCTCCCGGTGCCGTTCCAACTACTTGAGACAAATGACGGCCCAGGCATCTGACGCGAACACGGAGAGAGTATTCTCGAAGGGATTTGCTGGCGCGGGTTAGAAAGGCACTGGCTCTCTGCTATTCGGAGCAATAAGTTGAAACGGCACTAGGTGCGCTCTCGGACTCGCTGCCGCTAAGCCCACGACGGGGTATGTTCATGCGAAACTTTTCTGTCGCGCTCTTTCTCTCTTCACTACTCCTCTGCGCTTTTTGCTTCGCGCAGGAGAACCCGCCCACGCCGCAGCCGCCGACGCAAACCGCGCCAGCCGCGCAGCCCGCTCCCAAAACGCGCCCGCGCATTGGTGTGGCCCTCGAAGGGGGCGGCGCGCTCGGCCTTGCCCACATCGGCGTGCTGAAATGGTTTGAGGAGCATCACATCCCCGTGGATTACATCGCGGGCACCAGCATGGGCGGCTTAGTGGGCGGCCTGTATGCCACCGGCAAGTCTGCCGATGACCTAAAAAGTGTCGTCCAAGATGCCGATTGGCCTCTTCTGCTCGGCGGCGGCACGCCCTATCAGGACTTGAGCTTCCGCCGCAAGGAAGACGCGCGCGATGTCCCCAACACCCTGCGCATCGGGCTAAAGAATGGCCTCTCTCTTCCGCCGGGTCTCAACACCGGCCACCAGATCAATCTGTTGATTGACAGGGAAACTCTTCCCTATTCTGAAGTGCTCTCCTTCAACGATTTGCCTATCCCCTTTCGCTGCGTTTCCACCGAACTCGTTTCCGGCAATGCGTACATCTTCCAGGATGGCTCCCTTTCCGACGCTCTGCGCGCCACCATTTCCATCCCCGGAGTTTTCGCCCCCGTGCGCCGCAGCGATCAGGTCTTCGTCGATGGCGGCCTGGTCAACAATCTACCCACCGATGTTGTCCGCAATATGGGCGCGGACGTGGTCATCGCCATCCACCTTCAGACTTCCAAGACCGCCGCGAAGGAAATCCAGTCCGCTTTCAGCGTGCTCGGGCGTTCCGTGGAACTCGTCATTGC
>Ga0187784_10004092_pt1 | contig 11800 bp, 8 predicted proteins | sample 1015_SJ02_MP15_2_FD_132964 | JGI IMG/M metagenome (GOLD analysis project Ga0187784, IMG submission 132964) | Tropical peat soil microbial communities from peatlands in Department of Meta, Colombia - 1015_SJ02_MP15_20_MG | ecosystem: Environmental > Terrestrial > Soil > Wetlands > Peat | place... | reverse complement strand
GCGCCGACCCCGCGCGCCGCCTCGACATAAGACATCTCCTTCAGCGACAGCACGACGGCGCGGATCACCCGGCCACCGAACGGTATTCGGGTGATGGCGATGGCAACGACGACGGTACCGAACCCGGCACCCAAGGCCATCGCGATCGCCATCGCCAGGATGAGGTCGGGAAAGGATTGCAGAAACTCGATGACACGCTGGCTTACCAGATCGAAGCGCCCACCGAGAAAGCCGCTTGCCAGGCCCCAGAGTGCCCCGAGCGTCGTGCCGAACAGCACCGCGCCGATCGCCACGGTCAGGGATGCGCGGCTGCCGTACATCACCCGGCTCAGTACATCGCGGCCGATCTGGTCGGTGCCGAACACGTGCCGCTCGGTCGGCGGCTTGGTCATCGCGCGGAAATCCGATTTCAGCGGGTCGTAGGGAGCCAGAACCGGCGCGGCGACCGCCATCATCACGATCAGCGCCGCGATGCAGCCCCAAAACGCCGAGAGCGGCGAGCGCCGCGCGAACAGCCCCAGGCTGCCCGCAACCCGGCGCAGCCCGGCGGGCTTGATCGCCGCCGGGCTTGGCGCCAGCGGCAGATCGATCTCGGGTTCGGCAGCGGTCATTGGTAGCGGATCCTCGGATCCAGCCAGGCGATGGTTAGGTCGACCGCGATGTTGAGCAGCACAAAGATGATCGAGTAGAGGAACACGAGGTTCTGCATCACGAAAATGTCGCGCTCATAGACCGCGGTGAACATCGAATACCCGAGCCCCGGCGTGCCGAAGGCGCGCTCGACAGGGATCGAACCGGCGAGCACAAAGCCCAGCAGGATGCCGGACAACGTGATCACTGGCAGCAATGCGTTAGGCAAGGCGTGGCGGCTGATCACCGGGCGGCGGCTCAACCCCTTGGCGCGGGCGGTCCGGACGTAATCCTCGCGGATCACTTCGAGCAGGCTCGAGCGCGCCATCCGGGCGATATAGGCGGCCTGGCCGAGGCCCAGCACCACCGCCGGACCGATGACGATCTGCAGGTTCGCCACCGGGTCCAGGAACAGCGACGCCCCGGCAAGCGGTGCTCGATAGCCGAACACGAACAACAAAAAGAGGACGATCAGCATCCCCAGCCAGAAGCCGGGAACCGCAAGAAACAGGATGCTGAGAAAGCGCGAGACATTGTCGGCAAGGCTGTTCGGCTTGAGCGCGCTGACAATCGCCACTGGCACGCCGACGAGCCACGATAGGATCACCGACAGGACGGCGATCTCGGCGGTCAGCGGCCCGCGCCGCGCGATCATCTCGCCGACGCTTTCGGCGCGGAAAAACGAGTGACCGAGATTACCGCTGGCGATGTCGCGTAGCCAATGCAGGTATTGCAGCCAGAGCGGGTCGCTAAGCCCCAGCGCCGCCAGGTAGTTCGCCCGCTCCGCCGCGCTCAGCTTCATGAACCCTTCCATGCCGAACACCGCCACCAACGGATCGCCGGGCAGGACGCGCAGGATTGTGAAGACGATGACGGACACGACAAAGACCGTAACGACGCCGAACACAAGTCGCCTGACCACGTAGCTGTACATCGCGCTCGACCCGTCGCGAAAAGCGAGCGTCACACTGGCCTTCGTTGCGCCACACGGTCAAGCCAGAAGCCGTCTGTTGAATACGTTGAGCCGCTTCGACATCGCCGCTTTCCGGCACAGGCGACTCGATTTGCGGGCGAATTGCTCAACGGCTGAATGGCGCCGGAAGCCGACGTTTCGGCGAAGCTTGCTCAAAGCCTAGGTCCGCGCAGATGACGCATGGCGGAAGTTGCCGGGCGGCCGCTGACGGAAAGCGCGCCGGGAGCCGCCATCTCTGCGTCACAGCGGTCCCAGCTCAGGTTTCGCGGCTCGAGAAACGCACGGTCGTGGCGCGGGCGCGGTAGTCGGTCTTGACGTTGACCAGCGCGCACATTCCCTCGTCGATCTTTTTCTGCGCCCGCTCCAGGGCCGGCCGGATGTCCTCCGATTTCTCGACATATTCGCCGTGGGCACCGAGGCCCCGTGCCACGATGTCGTAACGCGTGTAGCCGAGATCGCGGCCGGGCTTGTTGCGTTCCGGATCGGCGGTCCAGCCGCCGTTGAGGCTGATTACGACGAGCAGCGGCAGTTTGTGCCGGACCGCGGTGTCGAGCTCCATCGCATTCTGCCCGAACGAGCCATCGCCGTGCAGGCAAATGACCGGCGCATTCGGCTTCGCGGCCTTGGCGCCGACCGCGAATGGCATCCCCACGCCCATCGTCCCGAACGGACCCGAATTAAGGCGATGGCCCGGCATGAAGGTCGGGATCGACTGGCGGCCGAAATTGAGGATTTCCTGGCCGTCGACGCAGAGGATCGTGTCGCGCTTTTGGAAATTCTTGATCTCTTCGCAAAGCCGCAGCGGGTGAATGTCGCCGTCGGTCGGATAGTTGCTGCCGGCGCGCGTGCGTTTCTGTGCTTCGCCGTCGGCGAGCTTCTGGCGCCACGGCGCGAAACGATCGGCGGTCGTCGCCGGCATCGCGTCGAGCAATTGCTGTAGGACGGACTTGCAGTCGCCGACGAGCGGGATATCGATATTGCGCGCCGACAGCCCCATCTCCTCCGGGTCGATGTCGATGCGCGCGATCTTCGCCTCGGCACGGAAGCGCGGCGGTAGAGCATGCCCGATCACGTAATTCGTGCGCGTGCCAAGGATGATGATCAGATCGGCGTCGCGAAACGCATCGTTGCGCATCGTCAGATAGGAATAGGGGTGATCGTCCGGCACGACGCCGCGACCTTGCGGAGTCGTGTAGAACGGGATGCCGGCCTGCTCGACGAATTGGCGCATCTCGTCCCAGGCATGCGACCAGAGGACGCCGCCGCCTGAGACGATGAGCGGCTGACGCGCTTCGCGGATTGCGTCGATCAGCGTGTTCAGCGCCTTTGGTTCGGCATACGGACGCGCCTTGATGATCGGGCGGCCCATGTAGCTCCAGTCGACCTCCGCCTCGTCGACGCTCGTGTAGAGTGTGTCGCCTGGAAAATCGAGGTAGACCGGTCCCGGCTTACCGTTCAGCGCCTTCTGGAAGGCGAAATTGATCTGCTGCGGCAGCCGCTTCACGTTGTGGACGCGATCGGCGTATTTGACGCAGCCTTCCAACGCCTTGACTTGGTCAATCTCCTGAAAGACCTGGCGGCCGAACTGGCCGATCGGAGACGAGCCGCCGAGCGCGACGACCGGGCAGCAGTCGATGAGCGCATTGGCAAGGCCGGTGCCAAGGTTCAGCGTCGCCGGGCCCGACGCCGCCATGCATACGCCCGGCCCTTGGGTCACCCGTGAATAGGCCTGCGCCATATAAGCGGCGCCCTGCTCGTGGCGGGTGTCGATGAGACGAATGCCCTCGTTGATGCAGGCCGTCTCCGCGTCGAGCATCGGTCCGCCCATCAGAAAGAATATGTCCTTGACGCCCTGCGCCTTCAGGCACCGCGCAAGAATGTCATTGCCGGTCAATTGTGCCATCTGCGGTCTCCTCCTCTGCGATATCGGCGTTGCTGTCGCGCCGTTACGTCACTCCCCGGGTCGGATCATGCGCGAAGCCGGAGGGCGGAAAGGCGAAGCGCGTTCCACCATTCACTGCTTTGCGCCATCCCGCACCGACGCCGTAGTATCGCCGCAACCGGGTTATCGGAGCCACCTGCTTCTTTTACCTGAACCTGCTTGACCGCCGTTCGGACCTGCTCGTCACCATTTCGAGTATCAGCAGGACGCCGCCGTCGGCTTCTGCCACATGAGCCGTTCTGAAAACTTGGTTGGACCTAGCCGAGACGCTGATGACCGCAACGGGGCACGAGGAGCGTTCATTGACGCCGGAAGTGAGCGTCCGCTGTCACGGGGTGAAGCGACCTTCCTGGAATAGCCGGGAACAGCGAGACGCGCCGCTAGGTATCGTTCAGGTGGGTGCGTAGGAGGCCTACGTGTCGGCGAGACGCGCGACGACCGCAGGCTTTACTGGGCGTTTGAGCGCTTTGGCGATGGGAAGCTCATGCCAACGCCGGCAAGCGACGGCGTAGCCCGGCCCCTTCTGGAGCGACGGCTCAGCCTCACGGCAGGCCGCTTCGGCGTACACGCATCTGGACGAAAACACACAGCCCGGTGGTAGCCGCGTCGGGCTCGGCGGCTCACCCTGCAACGCCGCGCCGCGCCAAGACGGATCGCGGTCGAGCCGGGGCACCGCTTCCAGCAACGCGCGCGTGTACGGGTGGCGGGGGTTGGCGAACAGCTCCGCCGCTGGCGCCATCTCGACGATACGCCCCAGATACATGATCGCTACACGGTCGCAAAACCGCCGGACGACCGACAGGTCGTGCGAAATGAACAGATAGGTCAGTCCGAACCGCGCGCGTAATTCCTGGAGCAGGTTGAGGACTGTCGCCTGAACCGACATGTCGAGCCCGGAGGTCGGTTCGTCGAGAATCACAAAGCGCGGACGCAGCAACAGGATGCGGGCGAGCGCGACGCGGCGTAGCTGGCCGCCCGACAGCTCATGTGGATAGCGCTTGCGCGTCGATGGATCGAGGCCAACCGCGTCGAGCATTTCATCGACCCTCGCCGCCCGTTCGGCCGGGGTCGTGACGCTGTGAATGCGGAGGCCTTCCTCGAGCGTGCGGCCGATACTCCACCATGGGTCGAGCGCGGCCGCTGCATCTTGATGGACGTAGTGGATCGCCTGCCGCCTACGACGCGCGAGGTGCGGCGCCAGGCCGCTCACCACCGAGCCATGTAGGCGGATTTCCCCCGAAGCCTCTCGCTGGAGGCCAAGCAGCGTGCGACCGAGCGTCGTCTTGCCGCAGCCGGACTCACCGACCAGTCCGACAATCTCGCCGGCCCGCACGGTAAGATTGACGCCGCCGACCGCACGCACCGTCGGAATCGGCTTGCCCAGCCAGCCTTTCCTGCCGCCAAGCAGAACGGTCACGTCCTGCATTTCGACGATGTCACCAGCCTCCGTCATGTGACCGCCGTCGGCTGGTCGTAGAGCACGCAGTCGACCCGGCGTCCGGCGCCATCCGAGGAGAAATGCGGCGGGCGCACGAAGCAGAGCTCGCGCGCCACCGTGCAGCGCGGCGCGAAGCGGCAGCCCGAGCCGGGGTTCACGGGCGACGGCACGTTGCCCGCGATGCCGCTGAACAGGACAGCCCGGTCGGGGTGACAGGCGAGCAGCGCCTTTGTGTAAGGATGATGCGGCTGGGCAAGAATGGAGGCGGTGCCGCCGCATTCGACCGTTTGGCCGGCGTATATCACGCACAGATCGTCGCAAAGCTGGGCGACGACGCCGAGATCGTGTGTCACGAAGAGCATCGACAGTCCGAATTCCTCGGCGAGGTCGCGCAGTAGATCGAGTATCTGCTGCTGAGTCGTCACGTCGAGCGCGGTCGTCGGCTCGTCGGCGATGACGAGGGTCGGTGACGTCGCGAGCGCCGCAGCGATCACTAGACGCTGCCGCTGGCCACCGGAGAACTGATGCGGATACCGGTCGAGGGCGCCTTCCGGGTCGGGCAGCTGCACGCGGCGCAACAGGCCGAGGATGCGCTCGCGATGCCGCTGCTCGCGGCCGCTCTTACCGAGCCCATCATCGGTTGCATGCCAGCGCATGATCTCCATGAGCTGGGTTCCGACCTTGAACACCGGATTGAATGCCAGATACGGGTCTTGCGGGATAAAGCCGATGCGGCTGCCGCGAATGCGGGTGTTGAGCACCGCTTCGCCGAGCGAGAGGAGATCGTCGCCGTCAAAGTGGATCGTGCCGGCCTCGACTTGGGCGCCAGTCGGCAGGATGCCGATGATGGCGCGGATGATCGTCGACTTGCCGCAGCCCGACTCCCCGACAATGCCGAGAATGCGTCCACGTTCCAGCACGAAATCGATGTGATCGAGGATTTTCGCGACGCCCTCGTCACCTTTGATCGAGAGGCGCAGCCCGCGAACTTCAAGAATGGGTTTCGCCATCACCGCGACCGTCGCAGGCGTGGGTCGACAAGATCACGCAACCCGTCGCCCAGGAGATTGAAGCCGAGCACGGCGACGAGGATCGCGAGGCCCGGAAACGTCGCGTACCACCATGCGTCGGGCAAATAGTTGCGGCTTTCCGATATCGTCAGCCCCCAATCGGGCTGCGGCGGGGTCGCGCCAACGCCGAGAAAGCCAAGCACCGCCGCGACGAGGATCGTAAAGCCGAGACCGATCGTCGCGCGCACGATAACCGGCGAGATCGCATTGGGAAGAATGTGCGCGAAGACGATCCGCGCGCTGCTGGCGCCGATCCCCTGCAGCGCGTCCACGAAGAGTGAAGCACGCAGGCGCCGCGCCTCGGCATAGACAAGACGCGTGAAAAATGGCCAGTAGGTCAGCGCCAGCGCGAGCATCGCGGTTTCGAGCGACGGCGTGAGCAGCTGCGACAGGGCGAGCGCGAGAACAAGCTGCGGCAACGACAAAAACACGTCGGTGACGCGCATGATCGCTTCCGACAGCCAACCCACCGTATAGCCGGCCACGAGGCCCAGCGGCACGCCGATCGCGGCGGCAAGCGCGACCACTGCTAGCGCTACTTCGAGCGCGCCACGGGTGCCAAGAATGACGCGCGAGAAGATGTCGCGCCCGAGATTGTCGGTGCCGAACGGGAATTGCGCCGAAGGCGGCTTCAGCCGCTGCAAGAGGTGCGAAGCGACGATGTCGCCGGGATGCGGCGCAATCCACGGGCCGATGATCGCGACGATGACGGCGAAGACGACGATGATAAGGCCGATCACCGCCGGTATGTCGCGTAGGAATTTGCGGAGGATCAGCATTGAGCACCGGTCCTCATCAGAGCTGTTCCCAAAGCCGCGGGTCGAGCAGCCCATGCACCAGATCGGTGAGGATGTTGACGAGCGTGTAGACGACGCCAATCAACAGCGTCACCGCGAGCATCACTTTGTAGTCGGCGGTAAGAATCGCCTGTACCGCGTAATTGCCGATGCCGGGCCAGTCGAAGATCGATTCGACGACCACGGCACCGGCGATCAGCGCGCCAAACAGGAGGCCGATCTGCGTCACCGCGGCGATCACCGAGTTGCGCAGCACGTATATCCAGATGAGCCGGCGACGGGGATAACCGACCGCGCGCTCATAGAGCACGAAATCCTTCTGCATCGTTTCGAGCACGCCGGCGCGTGTGAAGCGGGCGATCGTCGCCAACGGTCCTAGCGCGAGCGTCACTGCCGGCATCGCCAAATGGCCTAGTGCGTCCCAAAGCGCGTCGGGGCGACCGGCTATAACACTGTCAAGCAACAGCGAGCCTGTTATGTCGCGTGGCAGCACCACGCCGCTGCCGCTACGCCCGCGCAATGGCAGCCAATCGAGCTCCATCGAAAACAGGAGTTGCAGCATGATCGCGAACCAGAACGCGGCGACGGCCACGCCGGTGATCGAGAACAGGCGCAGCGCGAAATCCGGCCATTGATTGTGATTGACGCCGGCGACGACGCCGAGCGGGATGCCGATCGCGATCGACAGCAATAACGCCGCAAAGGTCAGCTCCAAGGTCGCCGGCAACCGCTGGCGGATGTCGAGCCCGACCGGCCGGTGAGAATACTGACTCTCGCCGAAGTCGAAATGCAGCACCTGACCGATATAAAGCAGCAGCTGCTCGTAAACCGGCCGGTCAAAGCCGTATTGATGGCGGATGTCGGCGATCTGCTGCGGCGTGGCATTGTCGCCGGCAAGCGCGGCCGCCGGGTCTGCCGGCACGATGCGGATCAGCAGAAACGTCACGATCATCAGCCCGAAGAGTGACGGGACCGCCGACAGCACGCGGCGCAGGATAAAGCGCAACACGCGACCGACCTCGCGCCCGCCTCAGGCGGATAGGTGCAGCCAGCGCACCTCGCCGCCGCTGCCGACCGGACAGTGTTTGAAACCCTGGACCCGGTTGGAGATGCCGCACACCTCGATCATGTTGTAGATCCAGATATCGGGTGAATCGGCAACGATGAGGCGCGCGGCCTCCTCATATATAGGCGCGCGCTCTTCCTGCTCGTTGGTGAAGCGCGCCTTGCTTAGTAGCTCGTCGACCTTGGCATTCTTGTACCAGCAGGACGCCTTCCAGGTGCCGTGGTAGCGGCTGTCGTACATTTGGCCGATCCAGTTGTCGGGGTCGAGGTAATAGGCACTGACCCAGTGGATCCACATGTCGGGGGTGCTGTCGGCCTTCGCGGCGACGCTGACGAGATTGGCGAAGGTGTCGTTGACGAGTTTCAGATCGACGCCAATCGTCGCTAGATCGCTCTGGAACAGCTGACCAGCCTGGACGGTTTGTTCGAGCGGTTGCTGGACATGCAGCTCGATCGGCTTTTTGACCGGCGCGCCCTCGGCCGCCGCCTTGTCGAGATAGTCCTTCGCTTTTTTGAGGTCGTAGTCGTAGCCGGCCACATCCTTGGGAAAGCCCCAAATATTGTTGGGGATCGGCACGGGATCGCGCACCGCATTGCCCTTGACGATCTCGTCGATAAACCCGCCGTAGTTGAAGGCGTGCGCAAACGCCTTGCGGGCGTTGATATTGTCAAAGGGCGGCTTGGTGTTGTTCATGCGGACGACGAGGAGCCGCATCGTCACGTTCTTCGCGACATGCGCGTTCGCCGATTTCTCGATGCGCTCGACCTGGTCGACCGGCAGGAAGCTGTCGGTCATGTCGAGCGTGCCGTTGAGCAGCGCCAGGACGCGGGTCGAGGTGACCTTGGCCGGTCGCCATTCGATCTTTTGGACGGGTTGCGGATTGTCGCCCCAGCCCATGAAATGATCGTCATATTTTAAGAGGTCGGCCTTTTCGAGCGGGACGTAGCTCTCCGGCAGGAGCTTGTACGCGCCCGACCCGGCCTCGTTCGAGGCCAGCCATTTGGCGCCCCAATCGCCATTTTCCTCGTGCGGCTTGATTGCCCGCGGGTTCACCACGGCGATCATCGGGATCATCCCGAAAAAGGGGCCGTAGGGCTGGGCCAACGTGAAGCGGACCGTGTAGGTGTCCGGCGCGGAAACCGATTCCGCTTTCAGGATTGGCAGAAACGGCGCCGCGGGAGCCTTACCAATCGCCAGTAGTCGCTGTACTGTGTAGACGACGTCGGCTGCAGTCATCTCGCTCCCGTCGTGGAACTTGACGCCCGGCCGCAGCTTGAAATCCCAGACGAGGCCATCGGACGAGACCGTGTGCCCGGTCGCCAACCACGGTCCGAGCTGTGCCGGGTTGCCCTCGTAGCGGTAGAGATTGTCATAGGCGTTGAGCGCCCATTGGGTCGCTTGCACATCGAGGGTCTGCGCTGGGTCGAGGGTCGCCGGGAGGTCCATCCCGGTGACAAAGACCGTAGGGTCGGAAGCGATCGCGCGCTGCGCCTTAAACGCTAGTGCTGCGGCGGCGAGGGCGCCGAATTCGCGTCGTGAGATGTGCATTGCTGCTTTTCCTTGGGGGCTCGGGGAGCATAGGTGATGCGCGCCTCACCGCCTAAAGGTGCAAGTCGCGTGCCGCGCCTCGACATCGCCGCCGCGCTGCAGCGTGGTAGACATGCGTCTTGCTCGGCAAGGCCCATTTCACTACCCGACCGCCCATCGCGCTCCTACGCCGGCAACGGCGGAAAAGGGGCACAAATGGCGGTTTTCGCGGCCCGAGACGAGTGGCCGCTCTGAGTTCAGAAAAAAGACCGTCGCCTAAACACGAACTCGGCGGGTGAGGAGCGCCGGGGCGGTCATCGGCACAGCGTGGTCGACCCGGCCGCTCGCGACCCGCTTTCCACCCGACCCGGTCGTTTAACCTGGCCGCGGTCGAGGTCCGAATTGGGGCAGGAGCACCCTATTAGCTGACCGCGTCGCGACGGCCGGATGGCGCCGATAGCGGTCATTCGAAACGTTGCAAGTTAACCGTCGTGCGTGCGTCGCGGGACGGTTTTGTCAATCCGCCGCATTTAACGGTGCTGTCTGGAATTAGGACAGCACCCATTTAACCGACGCTGCTATTTAGGTCGGCCTGCCGTCGTCGACATCAGCGAGTGCCGCGCGAAGTTTGGCTGCCAACTCATCACTGCGATAAGGCTTGCGAATGAGGTGTCGCAGTGCGCCGGCGTCTTCGACGATCTCGCCTCCGATATTACCATATCCCGTTGTGAAAAGGGCCCCCAGATCAGGTTGACGCTGTCGCGCCTGTTCGGCCAACTCGAAGCCATCTATCCCGCCCGGAAGCCCGATATCGGTGAACAGCAAATCGAATCGATCGCCGGCATCGAGCAACGCCAATGCCGCGTGCCCGTCCTCTGCTTCCTCGACTCTATAGCCCAGGTTTGTCAACCGACGTGAGGTCACCCGACGCAGCGCCGTATTGTCGTCAACAAGCAATATTCTCTCGCCTCCGCCAGGCAGTGACTGTTCACTTTCTGTCGCCTCCACCCTTGCAGAGGCCTCTTCGAAGGCCCGCGGCAGATAGAGGCGGATCGTCGTGCCAACGCCTACTTCGCTGTAAATGTTCAAATGCCCACCAGACTGTTTTGCAAAGCCGTAGACCATGCTCAGGCCGAGCCCGGTTCCTTTGCCGAATTCTTTGGTCGTAAAGAATGGCTCCAACACGCGCTCCACGATTTCTGGCGGCATGCCGGCTCCAGTATCCGTCATCGCCAGCATCACGTAGTCGCCGGGCTCGACGTCCGCGTGCAGCGAGGCATAGTGCTCGTCCAGCGCCACATTGGCTGTTTCGATCGTGAGGGCGCCGCCGCCGGGCATCGCATCGCGCGCATTGATCGCGAGATTGAGCAAGGCATCCTCAATCTGCGACGGATCGACCTTCGTCTGCCATAGCTCCTCGTCAAGCAGCGTTCTGATCGCAATGGTTTCGCCGAGGGTCCGCCCGAGGATTGTAGCGATCCGCGGCAGATGCTCGTTGAGGGCAACGATTTGCGGCGACAGAGGCTGCTGACGGGCGAAGGCTAGCAGGCGGTGCGTGAGCGCCGCGCCGTGGGTCGCGCTGGCAAGGATCTCGTTTGTCAGTTCAGTCTGTTGCGCGTCTTCCTTCACCAGATCAAGCAGTAGATCGGCATTCGCGACAATCACCCCGAGCAGGTTGTTGAAGTCGTGCGCGATGCCGCCGGTCAGCTGGCCCAATGTCTCCATCTTCTGTGTCTGACGCAATTGCTGCTCGATGACCCGGCGTTCAGTACGGACGACCGCCTCGCGCATTTCGCGGTGGATGGCCGGGACCAGCCGCAACATCCGGCCCTTCGCCATGAAATCATGGGCGCCGGCGTGCATCGCGGCTACCGCGGCTTCTTCTCCGATAGTTCCTGAGACGATAAGAAACGGCAGGTCGAGGCCGCTTTCTTGCATCACTGCCAGCGCCGCCTCGGCGCTGAAATGGGGCATCGCCCAATCCGAGACAATGACGTCCCAAGGCTGTTGCAGCGCCCCTCTCATGGTCTCAGGCGTCTCGACCCGCTCATAAACCGGGTCAAACCCACCGCGGCGCAGGCTGAGTAGCAACAACTCGGCATCGTCCTCGCTGTCCTCGACAATAAGGACGCGGAGCGGGGTCGTCATGACCGAGGATCCGTTGCCGTCGGGCGCTCGTTGAGTGTCAGCCAGTAGAGCCCCAGCGTTCGCGCCGCCTCGACAAACTGCCCGAAATCGACCGGCTTGCGGACATAGCTGTTCGCGCCCAGGTCGTAGCTGCCGGCGATGTCGCGCTCCTCGCGGCTCGTCGTAAGAATGATGACCGGCAGACGCCGCGTCGTTTCATCAGCCCGGAT
>Ga0187784_10004091_pt1 | contig 11800 bp, 11 predicted proteins | sample 1015_SJ02_MP15_2_FD_132964 | JGI IMG/M metagenome (GOLD analysis project Ga0187784, IMG submission 132964) | Tropical peat soil microbial communities from peatlands in Department of Meta, Colombia - 1015_SJ02_MP15_20_MG | ecosystem: Environmental > Terrestrial > Soil > Wetlands > Peat | place... | reverse complement strand
TCAGGACAACCCGATCATGGACGGCGGCAAAGCAGTTTTGGGCATCGATGTCTGGGAACACGCCTACTACTTGAAATATCAGAACCGCCGCGCGGATTACATCGAGGCGTGGTGGAACACGGTTAACTGGGCGCAAGCCGCCGACAACTACGCCGCTGCTAGGAAATAGCTCTGGCAGGCGTTCCCGGACCGGCTTGCATCCTCAGGTCGGACCGCGCTGTTTGAGTGCGGCAGCATCCTCTCTGGCCACTAGTCACTAGCTTGTCAGTGCGCCCATATCTTTACGGGATCGGTTTCAAACGGATAGACGTGCACCATCCACCCGAAGATCTGAGAGATCCAGATTCCGTTCGCTTTCGCGCACGCGTCCTGGGAGGCGATCGAACCGGCCAGACCAAACTGTTTCCAATCGGCCTGCTGCGGAGGCGCGCCCTTCGGAGGCATGCACAAATTCACGTGCTCGTGCCAGCGGGCCACACTTAGGGGAACACGGTCGTTGAGTTGCTGCTCGGTCGCGTTCTTGGGCGCGGTGTACATCGCACCCAGCAATTCGTAGCCGTCCGGCGTCTTCTTGTAAAGCAGTGATGTAGGATGCGCAGGATTGAAGATAAATGCCGCTGCAAAAGCATAGCGATAGTTGGTGAAGTGATACTGCGGCTGCTGCACCTTGGGCAGAAAAATCTGATAGCCGTCCGCCAGCGCTACTTTGTAGTCCTTATACTTGCTGATCGACCTGCGCAGGATGTCGAGGATTTCCGTAGCTCGCCGGTCGTCGTCCGGACCCTTCGGCTGCAGAACCGTCATGAACATGTGAGGATTCATGTCCATGTCAGAGCCCGCCATCGACGACATCGCGTCATTGGCAGCTTTGGCCGCCTCCGGATATTGCTCGGTTTCGCGCTGCATATCGCTCATGCCCCCGCCACTCGAACCTTGCGAGTGAGCGTCGGTGGATTTTGAGGATTGTTGCGCGCGGGAAGACGCCGCCAACAGCATCGCCGCGGCGACGACAAAAGCTGCATATCGTTGGGTACCCATGCCTGCCTCTCTCTAGAAATTAACGCAAAGGTGAAGCGGAGTATTTCGGGACCTGCAGGCAGGATGCGCGAAGCGTCAACTCTGGCTTTCTGTGGGCGCGCAGGCTCGGAAGTGGGAGGCCCGGGGTGGGCCGGGCCTCCAAGCGGGGGTACGTCCGGAGATACAACCGGGCCAGGGCACACGGAGCGTGTCCCAGCGCGCCGCGTGACTGGCCGTCTTTGTCTAACCCCACACGGCGCGAAAAGTCGCGGCCTCGGTGCCGATTAGTCATAGGTGCCGGCACCAAGCGGGCCGAATACTCGAAGGCGATGTATACGTCCGGTCAGCCCCCGATTACTGCTTCACCATGCGCCGCCAGCACCCTTGACGGCGACGCCGAAATCTGTAAACTGCCCTTTTCGACATGGCCACTCAAGCCAATCCGCTGGACGAGGCCGCGCAGGATTTCCAGTTTCCGCAGCGTGAGGCCGCGTTCTTTTACGGACTCTTCCTGCGCGGACATACCGCCGAGGAAATCCGGCGCGACATCGCCGTTCCCGCCGCCGTTCTCGCCAAGTGGGACCGCGAAAGCCAGCGCCAGCCCCAGCTCCGCACGATGCTCGAACGCGTCGTCGAGTATCGCCGCCACGTGCTTGCCATCTTTGAGAACCTGATCGGCCACGACTCCTCGACCCAGCGAATCCAGTAGTTGCTTGAAGCTACCTCCCCGATCCGTCCAGCTCACCTGAGACACAAACTTGTGAATCCTTCGCCACTCCGAACGTGTCTATGCAATATCGGCAAAGCTGGGCGGTTTAAGGCTCGGCCCCGGAGGTGACGACATGGGGGCAATCGAAGGCGTTGGCAGGCGCGGGTTCCTGCAGGCGTTACTCTCTGTCACTGCATTGGGCCTCCCGAAAGGAACGGACGCGATGACGAGCGCGGAGGGCACGGTGCAACGATTGACGATCACTTCGTCGAAATCATTCGAAGATGTTATCGCCGCTTTTGAAGCTGCGATCGGACATCCCAACATGACCGAGTTCCTGAATGCGATGGGCGCCGCGAAGACGAACGTGGAAATGGAGGGCGTCGTTCACGGAGCGCTCGGCAAGTCGGGTTTCATCCAATTCGCGCGCTTCGATCTCGGCGCTGTGGTGCGCAAGGAAACGGGACAGCAAACGCCGAAGATTGTGCGCTTTCTGGTCGGCAATCCGCTCGTCATGAAAGAGATGGTGAAGCGCGTGCCCGATGCCGGCTCGTACGCGCCCGTGACTGTGTTGATCGATGAGCGTTCGGACGGTGTGCATCTTTCGTACGACAAGATGTCAGCATTCCTCGCGCCCTACAGGAATTCTGACGCGATCAGTGTCGCCCGAGATCTTGATGCGAAAGTCGAGAACCTGCTAGAGCAAGCAGCCGCATGAGCGCGACAGACATGGATGTCTCGCGAACGAACCCACGCTAGGTGTTATACCCAATCGGGACCAGCGCGTTGACTCCGCCGGGCGTGTCATCTACACTTTTTTCGCTACTCCTTCACAGCGCGCAACGCTTCCCCGGTAGCTCAATGGTAGAGCGTTCGGCTGTTAACCGAAATGTTGCAGGTTCGAGTCCTGCCCGGGGAGCCATTCTCGATTGATCTCTGAGAGCGCCGCTCTCTGAGGCATGCGCCACCCCTAGCTTCTGAGTCTGAAGCCTCCGTGCCTGGCAAGCATCCAATGGTTTTTCAGGCTGGGGCGTAACTTAGCTACCTCGGAGCAGCATGGCAGACAGCGCCGGAAGCCTCGATAGTTCCCTCCTCGAAGGCGACTCTCGCGCCGACGTTGCGGTGTTGCCTAGCGCTGCATGGCGTCCGTCGTTCAATCCCTGGTTGATTGCGGTCGTGGTTGCAATGGCGGCGTTCATGGAGGTGCTCGACACCAGCATCGCCAACGTGGCGCTCCCGTACATGGCCGGGAACCTCGGGGTCAGCAACGACGAAAGCACCTGGGTGCTGACCTCCTACCTCGTGTCCAACGCCATTGTCTTGCCCATCAGCGGATGGCTTGTCACGGTGGTGGGACGCAAGTGGCTTTTCTTGTCTTGTCTCACGATTTTTACAGTGAGTTCGCTTCTCTGCGGCCTTGCTCCGAGCCTCAGTCTACTGATTCTATTTCGCATACTGCAAGGCGCCGGCGGCGGCGGACTTCAGCCGTTGGCGCAATCTATCTTAGCGGACTCGTTCCCGCCCGAAAAGCGCGGCATCGCTTTCGCTGTCTACGGAATCACGGTCATCGTCGCCCCGACGGTCGGCCCAACACTCGGCGGATGGATCACCGACAATTACACTTGGCGCTGGATATTCTTCATCAACATTCCTGTCGGCATCTTGACTCTTCTGCTGGTGCTTCGCTTCATCGAGAATCCGCCCTGGGCGAATCGCATCAAGGGTGCGCTTGCCCAGATTGACTACGTGGGCATTTCGCTGCTCATCGTCGGTGTTGGCGCGCTACAGGTGATGCTGGATAAAGGGCAGGAGGATGACTGGTTCGGGTCGCGTTTCATTCTGACCTTCTTCATTCTCGCTGCCGCCGGCCTTTTATCGCTTTTCATTTGGGAATGGTGGTTTTCCAGGAACCCGGTCGTGGATGTGCGCCTGTACAAGAATCTGAATTTCCTGGGCGCCAACACGATGATGTTCACACTCGGCGTCATTTACTTCTCGAGTTTGGTTCTCATGCCGCAATACCTGCAAACACTGATGGGCTATACGGCCGAGGTTTCCGGGTTTGTGCTTACCGCCGGTTCCGCGGTCTTGCTCTTCACGATGCCTCTCATCGGGGTGCTCTCCGGCAAGTTTCAGGCACGTTACCTGATTGCCGTCGGCTGGCTGAGCCTTGTGCTGGGCTTCTACTATTCCGCCGTTCGTCTGGATTTGGATATCAGCTTCGGGGTGGCCAGCCTTGTGCGCGTGGTGCAGGTCATCGGGCTGCCTTTTCTCTTCGTCCCGATCAACCTGGCCTCTTTTGTGGGCATGCCCTCCGAAAAAAGCAGCAATATCTCTGGATTGGTCAATTTCATGCGAAACATTGGGAGCAGCGTCGGCACATCGCTGGTCACCACGCTGATTGCCCGCAGGGCGCAACTGCACCAGGTCAACCTGGTCGCGAACGTAACGGCAGGAGGGGCCAATCTCCGCAACGCGCTTCCGGGCATCTCGAATCACCTCGCCGTATCAGGTTCGAATAGCGAGCTTGCTCTAAGACAGGCCTATGCGGTCCTCTACCGCTCTACGATCGGTCAGGCCACCGTCTTGGCCTATATGGACACCTACATGATACTTGCCGTCGGAGCCGCAATCATGTTTGCGCTTTCCTTCTTGTTGAAGAAGAATGAGCTAGGCGGGCGCCGCGTCATGGTTGAATAGCGCCAGGGTTGGCCGAGAGGGTCGTACGTGATTCGAGTCATCACCATCGAGCGCGAGTATGGCAGCGGCGGCCCGGAGATCGCGCGAAAGGTCGCGGACCGGCTTGGATGGAAGCTCTGGGACCAGGCACTGACAAATGAGATCGCGGCCGTCATGGAATGCGATTGCCGCGTTGTGGAGGAGCGCGCGGAGAAGCGCGATCCCTTGCACTATCGCCTGTTCAGGGCCTTCATGCGAGGCAGCTTCGAGGGCAGCCTGAATGCTCCGCGGCTGAAAATGGCGGATGCCGACTGCATCCGAGAAGTGACCGAGCGCGTAGTGAAGCGCATCGCGGAGAAGGGCAACTGCGTGATCGTAGGCCGCGGGTCCGCCTACTATCTGCAGGACCGGAAGGACGCCTTTCACGCTTTTGTGTACGCTCCGGTCGAAGAAAAGATTCAGCGCCTTCAGCGGGACGGCAAAAGTGCACAGGAAGCCGCCCAACTCGTGGAGACTGTGGACCGGGACCGCGGGGCTTTCATAAAACAGCACTTCCACGTCGAATGGCCGGACCGCCACCGCTTTGATTTGATGATCAACTCCACAATCGGCGAGGATGGCGTCGTGGATGCGATTCTCGATGGAGTCCACCGACTGGAGAGACGCCGCACTGCATCGACCGCATCGACCCCACAGCACACCGGGCGATAGTCCAACTCGCCTTCGCATAGACTGGTTGTGCCGTCTTCGCATTGCGCACATTGCTCCGCACTAACCGCTTGGCATTCAAAGGGATGCCTTTCGACTTCCCATGACAGCAATCCTGGCTTGGCGTGATTGCAGCCACGCGGCGACGTGATACGCGTCACAGCAGTCATTAGACCGCTCCTGGAGACTATGGCGCAGGAGGCTAAACATGAAGGCCGCCGTAGCAGGTCCCGCTGTCGCGATAAAGGCGATTTTGTTCGCAACCGATTTCTCACACGCAGCCAAAGGTGCGCAATCCTACGCGACCGGATTGGCCAATCGGTTTCGGGCCAGACTCGTGGTCGTCCATGCGAACGAGCCGCCGAATTATGGCCTGCGTCCGGAAAACTGGCGTGCTGCAAACGAAGCCTCCGCTGACCAAATGAAAGATCTTTGCGAGACTCTCACGACGAATTTCCCCGGCTTCGAAAGCGAATTCTGCGTGGGCGAGGGCAATGCCTGGCAAGTGGTCGAATCGGTGCTCACGAAAAACAAGATCGACCTGATCGTGCTCGGCACGCACGGCCGGACCGGCGTTGCAAAACTGTTGCTCGGATCGCAAGCCGAAGAAATTTTCCGTCACGCTCCCTGCCCGGTGCTGACCGTGGGCCCGAACTCGCTGCAGATGACAGGCAGAGAAAATGAGTTAAGCGAGGTCCTGTACGCTGCCGACTTCAGCCCAGAATCGCAGGCGGCGGCGCCCTATGCCGTTGGCATGGCGCTTTCACTGCAGGCTCATTTGAATCTGCTGCACGTCGTAGAAGAACCGAAAACCGGCGATCTGGTGCAACCAGAAGAAGTGGTCGCCTCTTCCGAGCGCCTGCTCCGCAGCTTGATCCCCGACGATGCGAAGTTTTGGCGCGAGCCGCGTTGTTTAGCCGAGCGAGGAACGGCGGCGGAGACGATTCTCAAGGTGGCGGAGCAAGTTCACGCTGGATTGATCGTATTGGGAGTTCGCAAGCCCGCCGGCGTACCCGGCGCAGCAGCACACTTGGGATTCGGTGTGGCGCATAAGGTGGTGTCGGAAGCGGCCTGCCCGGTTTTGACTGTGCGCGGCTAGTCTTGAGGACCGCGAAAAGTTCCGTAATAGAGGATTGAGGCGAGGAGGAGGTGGGCCATGGCCGGAGTTGAAACTGGTTCTCGAGTCGTTCTCAAAAACCTGCTGTACCTGACTGATTTTTCCGAGCCCTCGGAAGCGGCACTGGGCTTCGCGTCGTCGATCGCTCGCGAGTACGGCGCGAAGGTGTACGCATATCACGTGCTCATCCCGGCGGCCTACACATACACGACGCCTGAGCTAACTGCAGCCTCTCTCGAAGCTCAGGAGGAAGCCGCTCTGGCCAACATGCAGCGTGTTGGTGCGCACCTCGCTGGATTGCCACACGAAACCATCGTCGAACGGGGAACCGGAATCTGGGCTTCGCTCGAGCAGGCTATCAAAGATTACGCAATCGACTTGATCGTGGTTGGAACCCATGGGCGCACGGGCGCGCAGAGGCTCTTGATGGGCTCCGTGGCAGAAGAGGTGTTTCGCCGCTCGCGCGTGCCTGTCCTCACCATTGGTCCTGGCGAACGCCACGGAGCACATAGGGGTGCGCGGTTCCGGCACGTGCTCTATGCAACGGATTTCAGCGGCGAGTCCCTTGCTGCAGTTCCGTACGCGTTGTCGATGGCCCAAGAAAACGAGGCACGGCTCACGTTGTTGCACGTGATGAAAGAGCCCGAGACGAAGCCGTTCGACAAGGCCACCGACGATGCGATATCGAGGGCCCTCTTCCGGCTGCGCGAGATTGTCCCGGAGGCCGCTGAGTCCTGGTGCCGACCGGAGGCTCTGGTGGAGTTCGGAAATGGCGCTGACCAGATCCTAAAGACCGCAAAGGAGCGCGGCGCGGACTTGATCGTTCTCGGGGTGCGCGGTGGCCGGGGAGTGCCGGGAGCAGCCACGCATCTGGAGCGGGTTACCGCGCACAAGATCGTGGTGCACGCCCTGTGCCCGGTGCTGACGGTCCGCGGATGAAGCAAGAAAACTTGTAAAAATCTGGACAGCCGCCGATATTGTAGGCGTGACATCATCAAGCCTGTTTCGAGAAGCCGAATCCTCGCCGCTCGGCGGCGCCACAGCCCGCCGAGCGGCGCTCGATGCCATATTCCAACCCCGCTCGGTCGCCGTCATTGGGGCGACGAACCGTGAAGGCAGCGTCGGGCGGGCAACGCTAGCCAACCTGATAAACGCTTCTTTTCAAGGACGGATTTATCCCGTCAATCCGCGCCTGTCCGAGATTCTGGGCCATCGCTCATTCCCGAAAATTGGCGACGTTCCTGAAGCCGTCGACCTCGCTGTGATTGTGACGCCTGCAGCGACCGTCCCGGCCATTGTGGGCGAGTGCATCGCCGCTGGCGTCAGGGGAGCAGTGATTATCTCGGCCGGATTCCGCGAGCACGGGGCGGAAGGGCAGGCCCTCGAGCGCGAGATTTCCGAACGGCTTCGCCGCGATCGGCTACGAGTCGTCGGCCCGAACTGCCTCGGAGTGATGAATCCCGTAATCGGGCTCAACGCGACCTTTGCACAGACGATCGCGCGGCCGGGCAATGTGGCGTTTTTGAGCCAGAGCGGCGCACTTCTGACAGCGATTCTTGATTGGAGCCTGCGCGAACAGGTGGGATTCAGCGCCTTCGTTTCGACTGGATCGATGCTCGACGTGGGATGGGGCGATCTGATCGACTACTTCGGAGACGATCCGAATACGGACAGCATTCTGATCTACATGGAGTCGGTCGACGACACGCGCTCGTTTCTTTCTGCTGCGCGTGCTGTGGCGATAAGCAAGCCGATCATCGTCATCAAGGCAGGGCGCAGCGAAGCCGCGTCGAAAGCGGCTTCCTCGCACACAGGCGCGTTGACCGGCAGCGACGAAGTCTTCGACGCGGTGCTGCGGCGCTGCGGCGTCCTGCGCGTGCAGAGCATCTCAGACGTCTTTTACATGGCGGAGGTACTCAGTAAGCAGCCGCGCCCGCGAGGGCCGCGTCTGGTGATTGTTACAAACGCCGGTGGTCCGGCTGTGCTCGCAACAGACGCGCTCGTTGCGGAGGGCGGCGAAGTCGCAGCACTTTCCGACGCATCACGCAAAGCTCTGGACGATCTTTTGCCGCCTTTCTGGAGTCATGGGAACCCGATCGACGTCTTAGGCGACGCAGATCCGGAGCGATACGCTCGCGCCATCGAGATCGCAATCAAGGATCCGGGCAGCGATGGCTTGCTCGCGATTCTTGCGCCGCAGGGGATGACGGATCCCGCGGGCGTGGCGCAGCGCCTGAAGCCATATGCGAAGGATCACGGCAAGCCGCTGCTGGCAAGCTGGATGGGCGGGAAATACGTCGAACCGGGCGAGGCAACCCTCAACGCGTCGGGGATTCCGACGTTCGCCTACCCGGACACTGCCGCGCACGTGTTCGTGAACATGTGGCGCTATACCTATCATCTTCGCGGACTCTACGAAACGCCTTCGATTGCGGACGATCCGAGCGTGGCTGCGGAGCGAGTGCGCAGAGGGCGTGAGATTCTTTCTTCGGTTTTGGCAGAGGGACGCACGCTGCTGACCGAAGTGGAATCGAAACGGCTCTTGGCTCTCTACGAGATTCCCACGGTCGCGACGAAAACTGCCCGAAGTGCGGACGAGGCTGTGGCGATAGCGCGCGAAATCGGCTTTCCCGTCGTCCTCAAGCTGCATTCCCGAAAGATTACGCACAAGACGGATGTGGGCGGCGTGAAACTCGATTTGGCCAACGCCGACGCAGTGCAAAGAGCATATCGGGAGATCGAGGCAAGCGTCACGTCGCTAGCGGGTGCACATAGCTTCGAGGGCGTTACAGTGCAGCCCATGGTCCGGCTCGAAGGATACGAGCTGATCCTCGGCAGCAGCGTCGATCCTCAGTTCGGCCCCGTGCTGCTCTTCGGTTCCGGAGGGCAGCTCGTGGAGGTCTATCGCGACCGGGCGCTTGGTTTGCCGCCTCTCAATACGACGCTCGCGCAGCGCCTGATGGAACAAACGAAAGTCTACGGCGCGCTGAAGGGAGTTCGCGGACGCAAGCCCGTGAATCTGCAGGCGCTCGAAGGCGTACTCGTCCGCTTCAGCTACATGCCCATCGAACTGTCGCGCATCAAGGAAATCGACATAAATCCGCTGGTCGCCTCCGCTGACGGACTCTCGGCGCTGGATGCGCGTATCGTTCTATTCGGTGCCGACGTACCAGATTCGGCGCTGCCGCGTCCAGCCATCCGACCCTATCCCAATCAATATGTGTTCCGCTCGAAGATGAAAGACGGACGCGAGGTTCTAATCCGGCCAATCCGGCCTGAGGACGAACCCCTAATGCGGAAGTTCCACGAGTCGCTCTCGGCACAGACGGTCTATCTGCGTTATTTTCATATGGAGGCTCTGAGCGCGCGCGTAGCGCACGAGCGTTTGCTGCGGAAGTGCTTCATTGACTATGATCGCGAGATGGCACTGGTCGCGGAAGCTATCGATCCAGCAACAGGTCAGCCGCAAATCCTTGGCGTCGGACGGCTGGCGCGTCAGCAAGATCCTCTGGAAGGCGAAGTAGCCGTTCTGATCGCGGACCACTCTCAAAACCTCGGGTTGGGCACCGAGTTGCTGCGCCTTTTGATCGAGGTGGGACGCGGCGAGGGTTATGCGCGCATCGTGGCCCATGTACTGCCTGAAAACACCAATATGTGGAAACTCGCCCAACGCTTCCATTTCGAGATCCAGCCGCATGAAGACCCCTCCCAAGTCGTCGCGGTCCTAAATATCTAACCCATCGCGCGTTCACAGCCGATACGCAATTGGCGAAGTGGCTTGGACGGACCAATGGGTGACGTGCATCACAGCCTGTGTGGCGTCCGGTGTGTAAGTTGCATACGAACTGAGGCAGAAGTCCGTGAAGAGCGACAGCGAGAGACTCGTAAGTATCCTTAAATCAGAGCTTACGTTTCTTGAAAACGCTGGCTATCGGCGCGAGCCTCCGTCACTCTGGTACGCACGATTGATCTTTGAAGACTCTCCCACTTGCGTGAACTATGGCCGCGCCAAGGAGCGGCGCTCCTGTCGCGAATGCACATTGATGCAATTTGTGCCCGCAAAGCACGCTTCCAGGAGCGTCCCGTGCCGCCACATCCCCCTGAACCAAGAGGGGGAAACGCTCGATTCCCTCTATCGATCAGCCACGCAGGAAGAGGTGGAAATAAGCGTCGCGGAGTGGTTGCGAAGCACCATCCGCGACTTGGAGCCCGCGAAAGTCGGCCATTCATTAGAGATTTCTAGGCGTCGGTGGAAGCGCCAGGCGCATCCAAAGTTGTGGGGCAGCCAATCTGAGGGAGGTCAGGGATGATAGCAAAGTGCGCGAATCCCAACTGCTCGGCCGCATTCGATCATCGGGAAGGTAGGCTGTTTCGCTTTCCCAAAAGCCCGGTTGAAGACGGTAGCCCGGCCAATACGCACGCGGTGCAGCACTTTTGGTTATGCGCAACCTGCTTCCAAACCTATTCATTGGAATACCACGAGGGCGTGGGAGTCGCCCTCGCCCGTCACTTCGAAAAAGCTCTCGAACCCAGCCCCCGCAAGTTCATTGCGGCGGCATGAAACTCAGCTAGGACATTAGCTCGCGCGTCATTGCGGCTTCCCCGCCGTAATGGCCTCTTCGTTCGCTAAGCGCTCGTCAATCGCGGCGCGCCGGGCAACTAGCGCTTGCGCGACCGGCTGCGGGATGCATAGACTCACTTCCGCGTCTGATTGATCCGGAACCATTCAGAACGGGCGCTCATCGTCTATCCGGGCGGTGATCGCTCCAATTCCAAATCCCGAGCGACCAGTATGGAGCAGCATGCCGAAATCCTGATCGGGAAGCCATGGCGACAACGAATCCCTGGCTGGCATGACGTGGTCGCCATGCTGTTGTTGGTCGCCGTAATCGTTTTGCTGGGCTCCGGCGGCCGCCAGATGGTTGCTCCATTTGCTCTCGCGCAGCAGCCGACGATTTCCCTTTCACCGTCCGTTCTGCCGGGCTATGCACTCCGCACGACTATGCGGATGCTCGCAGCTCTGGTCGCCTCGCTGATTTTCACATTCACGTACGCGACCGCCGCTGGGAAGAGCCGCCGGGCGGAAATGGTCCTCATCCCGCTGCTCGACGTGCTGCAGTCGGTTCCGGTGCTCGGGTATCTGTCCTTCACCGTTGTCTTCTTCGTTTCGTTGTTTCCGGGCAGTTCGTTGGGGCCGGAGCTCGCCGCGATCTTCGCGATTTTCACCAGCCAGGCCTGGAACATGGCCTTCAGCTTTTATCAGGGGCTGCGAACGATTCCGATCGACTTGGACGAAGCGAGCCGTGCTTTCCACTTAACCGCCTGGCAGCGTTTTTGGCGCTTGGAAACTCCTTTCGCGATGCCGGGACTCGTATGGAACATGATGATGTCGATGTCGGGCGGTTGGTTCTTCCTGGTGGCATCTGAAGCTATCTCGGTCGGCTCGATTCAGGTCACCCTTCCTGGAGTCGGTTCCTACGTCGCTCTGGCAATTGAGCAACGCGACCTTCGAGCTATCGGATGGGCGATCGTGGCCATGACGGTCACCATTGTGCTGTACGATCAGCTTC
>Ga0187784_10004090_pt1 | contig 11803 bp, 12 predicted proteins | sample 1015_SJ02_MP15_2_FD_132964 | JGI IMG/M metagenome (GOLD analysis project Ga0187784, IMG submission 132964) | Tropical peat soil microbial communities from peatlands in Department of Meta, Colombia - 1015_SJ02_MP15_20_MG | ecosystem: Environmental > Terrestrial > Soil > Wetlands > Peat | place... | reverse complement strand
GAGCGGCTGCCAGGGACGGCGCACACCGCCCGCCCCGAGTGCCGCGGCGATGCCGCCGCACATCGTCAGGCAGTGGCCGCTGCCGAGGAGGCCCGCGAGAAACGCCGTCATCCAGGTGAGCTCGGGCATCGCGATCACTCGCGGCGCGATTCGTGGGCGGCGGGATCCGTGGGCGGCGCTGCATCGTCATCGAGGAGCAGCTGCACGGCGGGCGTATCGAGATCATCAAACTGCCCCTCGCGGACCGCCCAGAAGAATGCCCACAGCGCCAGCACGAGCAGCACGAGTCCGAGCGGAATGAGGAGGTAGAGAATGCTCACGCGTGAGCTCCGGCCGGCGCCGTGTGCTCGTGCAGCCGCACGACGCGAGCGGGCGAGCGGCGAACGAGCCGCATGGCGTTCAGTACCACGAGGAGCGAGCTCATCGACATGCCGATCGCGGCCATCCAGGGCTCGAGGTAACCGGCCGCCGCCAGCGGCACAGCCGTGGCGTTATAGAGCGCAGCCCAGGTCAGATTCTGGCGGATGACACGCAGGGTTCGCCGTGAGATGAGCACGGCGTCCGCGAGCGGCGTCAGGCCTTCACCGAGCAGCACGAGATCCGCGCTGACCTTGGCGAGGTCGGTACCGCTGCCGATGGCGACCGAGACGTCCGCCGCGGCGAGCACCGGTGCATCGTTGACGCCGTCACCCACCATCGCCACACGGTGACCGGCGGCCTGCAGGGCTTGCACCAGTGCGAGCTTGTCTGCGGCGGACAGGTCGGCTCGCTGGGCAAGGCTTCCGAGCTCGCGCGCGATCGCGGCTACGGCACCAGGCCGATCACCGCTCGCGATCTGCGGGACGAGACCGAGCGAGCGCAACCGCTCGAGTGCTGCGCGCGCGTCGGCACGCAACGCGTCCGTCAGGTGAAAGACGGTGAGGAGGCCGGCGCGGTCGCCGAGCGCCACACTGGTGCGTTCCTCATCGCCGGGGGCGACGGCGCGGGTGCGGGCGTCCGGGCAGGCCTCGAGCACATAATCGAGGCGTCCGATCCGATAGTACACGCCAGCGACGGTGGCCTCGACGCCGCGCCCCGGGACGCAGCGCACGTCGCTCGCCTGCGCGGCAGGCTCGAGATGGGCGAAGGCACGGGCGAGCGGATGTCCGGAGTGGCTTTCGAGCGCCGCGGCGACGGCCAGGCAACGCTCAGCCGACAGCCGCGGGTCGAGCAACGTCACCTCCTCGAGTCGCGGCTCGCCGCGCGTCAGCGTTCCGGTCTTGTCGAGGACCAGGCAGTCCGCGCGTGCGAGCCGCTCGATGGCGCGGGTGCGCGTGACGAGGAGCCCCTCGCGCGCGAGTGCGCTCGTGGCCGCGGCCAGTGCCGCAGGCGTCGCGAGCGACAGGGCGCACGGGCAAGTGACGACCAGCACGGCGAGCACCGTGGGAAACGCGCGTGCGGCGTCGACCTGCAGCCAGTACAACCCCGCCGCGGCCGCGAGCAGCAGCACCGCGCTCACGAACCACACCGCAAACCGGTCGGCGAGATCTGCCACACGCGGGCGCGAACCTTGGGCGCGCTCGAGGAGGCGCGCCACGGCGGCGAGGGTTGAGGACTGGCCGACGCGCTCGAGCGTCATCTCGATCGGGCCGGTGAGGTTGAGCGTTCCGGCGAGGACCGGATCACCGGCGGCGCGCAGGCGTGGCAGCGATTCCCCGGTGAGGAGCGATTCGTCGACCTCGGTCGTGCCGCTCGCGATCGTGCCGTCCGCGGGTACCCGCTCCCCGGGCAGTACGCGCACGCGATCGCCGGCACGCAGCTCATCGGCGATCACACGCTCGGTGCCGAGGCCGCGCAGCCGCAGCACGCTCTCCGGCAGGAGTCGCGCGAGCGCATCGTGCTGCAGTCCCGAGCGATGGCGCAGCGACATCTCGATGTAGCGTCCGAGGAGCAGGAAGAACGTGAACATCACCGCCGAATCGAAGTACACCGTGCCGCTGCCGCGCAGCGTCGCCACGACGCTCCAGAGGTACGCCGCGCCGATCGAGAGCGCCACCGGCACATCCATGCCGGGTATGCGTGCGCGCAGACTCCGCCACGCGCCGACAAAGAACGGTTGCGCCGCGTACAGCACGACCGGCGTTGCCACGATGAGGCTGACGAAGCGCAGCAGCTGCTCGACGTCCGGCGCCATGCCGTCCATCGCACCGGCGTAGAGCGAGGTGGCATAGGTCATGACCTGCATCATTCCAAAGCCCGCGACCGCCAGGCGCTTCAGGGCCGTGCGGCGCTCGGCGTTGACGTCCGCGCTCGCGCCGGCAGTGAAGGCGAGCGGCAGTGGCACGAAGCCGAGAGCCTGGATGGCCGCGAGCACGGCACCGAAGCTCACCCGGTGCGGATCGAACCGCAGCGCCGCCCGTGCGGCTGCAGGGTTGACCTGAATGTCGGTGACGCCGCTCACGCGGCGCAGGCTGCTCTCGATCAGCCACGCGCAGGCCGCGCAGTGCAGTCCTTCGATCTGCAGGCTTGCCTCGCGCTCGCCGTCGGCACGCTCGTGCGTGTAGCGGCGCAGCGACGCTTCGCGATCGAACACCCGCCAGTCGCGCGTGTCGCCGGGAGCCCTCGGGCCGGGGCTCTCGCGGAACTCGTAGTAGCGCCCGAGGCCCTGCGACAGGATGAGCGTCGCAGCCGCCGCGCAGCCTGCGCAACACACCGCGCGTGGCACGCCATCGACCTCGAGGGTAGGCCGCGCCGTCCACGGCAGCGGCCCGCCGCAATGGAAGCAACTCTCCTCGACGACTGCGTTGCGCACGCGAGGCTACTCTGAGGCGTCGGCGTGCTCGAGAACGACGTCGGTGGTGTGCACCGCCAGGTACGCGCTCACGAGGCTCCCGGCCACCGCACTGGAGAGCAGCGCGAGAATGAACCAGGGCCAGAAGTGCCGGTACCAGGGAAGCACGGTCGTGTTCATGACTGCGGTCCTATGAAGCGGGTTTTCTCGTGCACGGCAATGCCGGGCGCATCCACCGCGGCGAGCGTGAGGGTGATGTGGTGCACACCGCCCGCCGCGGCCCCCGGTGCCTGGAGGCGGGCAGCAATCGTGTTGACGCTGCCGGGGGCGGCCTCGATCAGCCCGGCGGGCGCGAGCACTTCGAGCTCATCCATGCCGCTCACCGCCAGGCGATAGCGATGCGGCCGGTCGTCGAGGTTGATCACCTTGAGTGTGTAGGCATTCTCGATGTGATCGCCGCGGGCCTCCCGATAGAGCGCGTTGCGGTCGCGAATGACGTCGAGGATGAGCGGTGTGCGCGTGAACAGGGAGTAGAAGAGCGCCCCCGTGCCGAGCGCGAGCAGTGCCGCGTACACCAGCATGCGCGTTCGCAGGACGTACGTCGGCTTGCCGTGCAGCGCATGCTCGGTGGTGTAGCGGATCAGTCCGCGCGCCGTGCCCATCTTGTCCATTACGTCGTCGCAGGCGTCGATGCAGGCGCCGCAGGCGATGCACTCGTACTGCAGACCCTTACGGATATCGATGCCGGTCGGACAGACCTGCACACACAGCGTGCAGTCGATGCAGTCCCCGAGTCCCTGGGGGCGCGCCGCACTGCCACGGCGGCGTGCCCCGCGCGGCTCGCCGCGCGCCTCGTCGTAGGAAATGATCAGGGTGTCCTTGTCGAACATCGCGCTCTGGAAGCGCGCGTAGGGACACATGTACTTGCACACCTGCTCGCGCAGAAATCCGGCGTTGCCGTAAGTCGCGAGCGAGTAGAGGAAAATCCAGAAGGCCGCCCACGGCCCGATCGAGAGCGTTGCGATCTGCGTGCCGAGCGTGCGGATCGGCGTGAAGTAGCCGACGAAGGTGAAGCCGGTGTAGGCCGCGAGCGCGAGCCACAGCAGCTGCTTGCTGCCCTTGCGCAACAGCTTCTCCGTGGTCCACGGCCCGCGATCGAGCTTCATGCGCCTGTGGCGCGGGCCCTCCGTCCATTGCTCGATCCACACGAACAGCTCCGTCCAGACCGTCTGCGGACAGGCGTAGCCGCACCACAGCCGACCGGCCAGCGCGGTGAAGAAGAAGAGCGACAGCGCGGCGATGATCAGCAGTAGCGCGAGGTAGAGAAAGTCCTGTGGCCAGAGCGTGAGGCCGAAGATGTGGAACTTCCGCGCCGGCAGATCGAACAGCAGCGCCTGGTGACCGTCCCATTCGAGCCAGGCGATGCCGTAGAAGAGGCCGAGGAGCACCACCACAGCCGCCTGGCGCAGCCGCGCGAAGCGCCCGCGCGTCTCACGCGGATAGATCTTCGTCGCGGCCGCATAGAACCCCGAGGCGGACTCGGCCGCCGGCAGCGATGCGAGTCGCGGGGTGCTCACGGCGGCTCGGCCCGCACACCGTCAGCGTCTCCCGGACGCTGCGCGGTGCGGATCAGGTAGACGCTGAGCGCGCTCGCGATCGCACCAATCCCCCAGAAGAAGAGGAAGCCGACCGCGTAGCCTGCCTCGCGATCGAGGCCGGCAAAGAGCCGCGGCCCCACATTACGCAACAGTGCCGGATCGATCGCCGCAAAGAACAGCAGGCTCGCGCCGCAGGCCGCGAGGAACGACGGCCACAGCACGAGAGCGATGTCCAGGCCGCGCTCGGGGCGGCGACTTCGGGAGGGCGGCGCGCCCGTACTCATGGCCGATCACTGCCCGTGCGAGAGACTGTACACGTAGGCGGCGAGCAGGCGGACCTTGTCGTCGCCCAGCCATTGATGTGCCGGCATGGTCCCGTGACGTCCCTCCATGACCGTCCGGTGGAGCGTCGCCGCGGAGCCGCCGTACTGCCAGATGTCGGCCGTCAGATCCGGGGCACCGATGAGGTGATTGCCCTTGGCGTCAGCACCGTGACAGGTGGCGCACAGCGCGAAGCGCGTCTTGCCGGCTTCGACCTTGTCGGCGGGCTCGGTTCTGCCGTTCAGGCTCAGCACGTAGTCGACCACCTCGTCCACGCCCTGCTCGCCGATGGCAGCACCGAGCGGCGGCATCAGACCCTCGCGACCGTGGGCGATGGACTGCACGACCGAGTCGGGATCGCCGCCGTAGTGAAAGTCATTCGTGGTGAGATTGGGAAAGCCGGGACCGCCGCGCGCGTCCGAGCCGTGACAGTTGATGCAATAGGTCTCGAACAGGCTGTGGCCAAGCGCGAGTGCCTTGGGATCCTTGGCGAGCTCGGCGACGCTGCGTCCGGCGAAGGCGGCATAGATCGGGCCGTACTGCCGCTCGGCGCGCTGCTCCTCCTTGCGGTACTGACCCGCCGAGCTCCAGCCGAGCACGCCCGGAAAGCGGCCGAGCGCCGGGTAGAGCAGGAAGTAGAGAAAGCAGAACCCGATGGTGAGAAAGAACAGCACCAGCCACCAGCGTGGCAGCGGATTGTTACGCTCGCGCAGATCGCTGTCCCACACGTGCTCGCCGACCTCGCCCTCCGCCACCTCTCCCGGACGCGCCCGCGCGGTCCACCAGATGAGCCAGGCGCACGCCAGCACGTTGAGACTCGTGACGACGGCGATGATCACGCTCATGAGCGGCGACATCAGTGCTTCTCCTCGTGCCCGCGCGCCTCGCCGGCCTCGAACGGCAGGCGTGCCGCGGCCTCATAGTCGGCGCGGCGCCGCCGGCTCCAGGTCGACGCCCAGAGCGCGATGAACAGCACAAACCACGCGACCGTCACTGCACCGCGCACCGTCTGGATATCGAGCTGCATGGTTCGCTCCCTCAGCCGCGCGGCTTGTCGAGACCGAGCGATTGCAGGTAGGCAATGAGCGCATCGAGCTCGGTCTTGTCCTGCACGGCCGCGGGTGCGCCCGCGATGTCCGCATCCGTGTACGGGGTGCCGAGCAGGCGCAGCACCTTGAGCTTGCGCTGCGTGAGCTGGCCGTCGATGGTGGCTTTGGCCAGCCAGGGGAAGCCCGGCATGTTGGATTCGGGCACGACATCGCGCGGGTTGTGCAGGTGTGCCCGGTGCCAGTCGTCGCTGTAGCGCCCGCCGACGCGGGCCAGGTCGGGGCCGGTGCGCTTGGAGCCGAACTGAAACGGATGGTCATACTGCGATTCGGCGGCCAGCGAGTACGGTCCGTAACGCTCGGTCTCGCTGCGAAACGGGCGGATCTGCTGCGAGTGACACAGGTAACAGCCCTCGCGCACGTACACGTCGAACCCCTCCTGCTGGAGCGCGGTACGCGGGGTGATGTGAACCGCGCCCTGCTTGGCTGCGGCGCCGACCATGAGCGGTACGATCTCGACCAGGCCACCGACGCTGATCACCAGCACGATCAGCACGGTCAGGACTCCGAGTTTCTTCTCGACGGTCTCGTGGTTCATGACGATGCTCCCGCCACCGCGGCCACGGCTGCAGCCGGCACCGGCTCCGGTTCGGGTATCGGTACGGGCACCGGCACGGGCTTCTCACGGCGAATGGTCATCCAGACGTTGTAGGCCATGATCCACATGCCGATGAAGAACAACGCCCCGCCCATCAGCCGCACGAGATAGAAGGGGTAGGTTGCCTTCACACTCTCGATGAAGCTGTAGGTGAGCGTGCCGTCGTTGTTGAACGCCCGCCACATCAGCCCCTGCATCACGCCCGCGATCCACATGGCGCTGATGTACAGCACCACGCCGATGGTAGCGGTCCAGAAATGCACGTCCATGAGTTTGACGCTATACATCTGCTGACGGTTGAAGAGTCGCGGAATCAGATAGTACATCGAGCCGATGGTCATCATCGCGACCCAGCCGAGTGCCCCGGAGTGCACGTGGCCGATGACCCAGTCGGTGTAGTGCGAGAGGGCGTTCACGGTCTTGATCGACATCATCGGTCCTTCGAAGGTCGACATGCCGTAGAACGACAGCGAGACGATCATGAACTTCAGGATCGGATCGGTGCGCAGTTTGTACCAGGCGCCCGAGAGCGTCATGATGCCGTTGATCATTCCGCCCCACGACGGCGCGAGCAGCAGTATCGAGAACGCCATGCCGATCGACTGCGCCCAGTCGGGGAGCGAGGTGTAGTGCAGGTGATGCGGGCCGGCCCACATGTACACGGAGATCAGGGCCCAGAAGTGCACCACCGACAGGCGGTAGGAGTAGATGGGCCGCTGTGCCTGCTTCGGCACGAAGTAGTACATCATGCCGAGGAAACCCGCGGTGAGGAAGAAGCCGACCGCGTTGTGGCCGTACCACCATTGCATCATGGCGTCGACCACGCCCGAGTAGATGCCGTAGGACTTGGTGAGGCTCACCGGGATGGCGAGATTGTTGAACACGTGTAGCACCGCGATCGTCACGATGAAGGCGGCGTAGAACCAGTTGGCGACGTAGATGTGCTTGACGCGGCGCCGGGCGATGGTGGCGAAGAACACCACCGCGTAGCACACCCACACGATGGTGATCAGAATGTCGATCGGCCACTCGAGCTCGGCGTACTCCTTGCTCTGCGTGATGCCGAGCGGCAGCGTGATGGCCGCGGCGACGATGACCGCCTGCCAGCCCCAGAAGGTGAAGGCGGCGAGCCGGTCGCCGAAGAGCCGCACGTGACAGGTGCGCTGCACCACGTAGTAGGACGTGCCGATGAGAGCACAGCCGCCGAAGGCGAAGATCACGGCGTTGGTGTGCAGCGGACGCAGCCGGCTGTAAGTGAGCCAGGGCGTGTCGAAATTGAGCGCCGGCCAATACAGCTGCGCGGCGATCAGTACGCCGACCGCCATGCCGACGATACCCCAGACCACCGTCATGATCGCAAATTGCCGCACGACCTTGTCGTTGTAGGTCTCGGTCAGATTCATCGGCATTCCCCACGGCTGTAGCCGAGGGGCATGCTAGCGGCGGCATCGCCCCTCAGGCGTCCGTAGTTTCCGTAACGCGTGCGCGCTCATGAAGCACCGTGCCGCTCATGAAGCACAGTGCGGCGCAGGCAATACGCAGTTTGCCGGATGGACTGTGTGCGCTGCGGCCCGCAGATTGCCGGCCTCACGAGGAAGCTCGAGGATCTGACGCGAATGGCAGCCATTCGTCGCATCCTGGTCGCGGTCAAGGAACCAATGGCCCGCGCACTGCCCGCGGTCGCCAAGGCCACACAGCTCGCTCGCGCGCTCGACGCACGACTCGAGCTCTTTCACGCCATCGACAGTGCGGTCTACGTGGACATGCTCGCCATGGCGGAGAGTGCGCTCGAGCCCTTCGAGGACGAGCAGCGCGAGCAGTTCCTGCAACGGCTCGGGCGCATCGCGGCGCGCGCCCGTCTGCACGGGGTCGAGGTGACCACGGCGGTTGAGTGGGACTACCCGGTGTACGAGGCGATCGTGCGGCGCGCGGTCGCCAGCGGTGCGGATCTCATCGTCGCCGAGCGCCACGCCGGCAGGCACATCGCTCCCGGGTTCCTCGGGCTTGCGGATTGGGAGCTGCTGCGCCTGAGCCCGGTGCCGGTGCTGCTGGTGAAGAAAGCACGACCCTATCATCACCCCGGAGTGCTCGCCGCCGTCGACCCGGGCCGCGCCTTTGCCAAGCCCGCCGGCCTCGATCAGGAGATCCTGCGCATCGCTACCGAAGTGTCGGGCGCCCTGCGCGGGAAGCTGCACGCCGTACATGCCTGCGCGCCCGTACCGGCAAGCCTCACGGCGCTTAGCGCGGCCGCCGCCTCGAGAATCGTCACGGTGGAGAGCGCGCGTGCCAGCAGTGGGTTCGAGCGATTGCTGCGCTCGACCAACATTCCGGCGGCGCGCCGCTACCTGGTCGGCGGCGATCCTTGTGAAGCCGTGCGGACCACCGCCGCGCGGCTGCGCACCGACATCGTAGTGATGGGAGCGATCTCGCGCAGCGGACTCAGCCGGCTGCTGATCGGCAACACCGCCGAGCGGCTTCTCGATCGCTTGCCGTGCGACCTGTTGATCGTCAAGCCGGCGGAGTTCACCAACCGCGTGCCGCGCGGCTGTCGCGGGCCGCGCGTGCTCGCGGTGCAGCCGTTGTGCTGAGTGGTACCATGAGTGCGTGCGCCGAGGCTCCGAGATCGAGACCGCTCCTCACGCCGCCGGCGCGCTCAGCGTCCGCGACCTCTGCAAGCGCTACGCGCGGGTGCTCGCGGTCGACCGCGTTTCCTTCGACGTTACCCACGGTGAGATCGTCGGCCTGCTCGGCCCGAATGGCGCCGGCAAGACCACCATCATCAATAGCGTCCTCGACGTCCTCTCTCCGACTTGCGGAACGATCCGCATCGGCGGCTTAGACGTCTCGCGGCACCGCTCACGCGCGCTCGCGCGCACCAACTTCGCCGCCGTCTATGCGAGTCTGCCGGGTAACCTCACCGTGGCGCAGAACCTGCGCTTTTTCGGCCTGATCTACGGGGTGCGGGGGTTGAGCGAGCGCATCGCGGCGCTGCTGCGGCAGTTCTCGCTCGAGGAGCTGCGCAACACCAAGTGCGGCCTGCTGTCCTCGGGAGAGCTCACGCGCGTCGCGCTCGCCAAGGCGGTGGTGAATCGGCCCGAGCTGCTGCTGCTCGATGAGCCGACCGCCTCGCTCGACCCCGCCGCGGCGCGCGAGGTGCGCTTCGGGATCCGCGCGCTGGTGCGCGAGGCGAACTGTGGAGTGCTGTGGACCTCGCACAACATGTACGAGGTCGAGGAGGTGTGCGACCGCGTGCTGTTCCTCTCGCACGGACGCATCCTTCTCGAGGGCGATCCGCGGCGGCTGCCGCACGAGCACGGCGTGCCCAATCTCGAGGAGCTGTTCATCCAGCTGGCGCGTGAGCCGCTCACTCGCCGCCAGGAGCAGCCGCAGCGCCACGAGCAGCCGGCATGAAGCTGCGCCCCGTGGCGGCGATACTTCTGCGGCAATGGTACCTGCTGCGCGGCAGCCCGGTTCGGGTGCTGCCCATGTTTGCCTGGGTGGCGATCGACATCGTGCTGTGGGGCTTCATCTCGCGTTACCTGAACGCCGTGAGCGGAGCGGCGATCAACTTCACGGCCGTGCTGCTCGGCGCCGTCCTGCTATGGGATCTCTTTGGACGGGTGATGCAGGGCGTGACCACCGCCTTCCTCGAGGACGTATGGTCGCGCAATTTTCTCAACCTGTTCGCCAGCCCCCTGACCATCGCCGAGTACGTAGCCGGGCTCGTGATCGCGAGCATCGCCAGCAGCGTGCTCGGGCTTTCCGTCATGCTGGCACTCGCGGTGCCGGTGTTTGGCCTGTCGTTCTTCGGCCTGGGTGTGCATCTGCTGCTGTTTCTGTGCGTGTTGTATGGTTTCGGCGTCGCGCTCGGCGTGCTGGCGAGCGCCATGGTGCTGCGGCTCGGCCCGGCTTCCGAATGGCTGGTGTGGCCGATCCCTGCGCTGTTGTCCCCGTTCTGCGCCGTGTTCTATCCGCTGGCGGTGTTACCGGGATGGATGCGCGCCGTGGCACACCTGCTGCCGCCTTCCTACGTGTTCGAGGGGATGCGGGCGCTGCTCGCCGGGCGCTCGCCCGACACGCACGGGCTCCTCTTCGGGGCAGCGCTCGCAGCACTCGAGATTCTCATCGCCGGTTACTGCTTCGTCGCCGTGTACCGTCAGGCGGTGCGCACCGGGCTCCTCGCACGCTATAGCGCCGAGACGGTGAGCTGAGCGCCGATCCGTCGCAGCAGCTCCTCCAGCGCGTTCGGCTCGGCGGTCGTCACTTCGTGCACGACGAAGCCCTCCGCGGGCGCGATCGGCTCGAAGTGCAACCTTTGCCACTCGAGCACCGCCACGTCCGCCTCGGAAGCGTCCGCGGTGCGCCGCTGCCGCTCGAGAATGCGCGCCGTGAGCATCGGCACGGGGGCCTGGCAGTGGACGATGAGGATCCTCACGTTGAGTCGCGCCGCGAGCGCGCTGAACTCGGCGCGATTCTCGCGCTCGCCGAAGGTTGCATCGACGATTGCGGTGTAGCCGCCGCGCAGAACATCGCTCGCGCATTGCGCAAGTCGCTGGTAGAGCGAGCGCGTCGCCGCCGACGTGTACAGCCCCTGCCCGAGCGCCGACCCGGACCGATCGGCGGCCGCAAGACCCGCCAGGCGCTTGCGCTCGACGTCCGAGCGCAGATGCACGGCGGCGAGGCGCGGTGCCAGGCGCTGCGCGAGCCAGGTCTTGCCGGAACCCGACAGGCCGCTCATCAGCACCAGGAGCGGCGCACGCGCCGCGAGGGAGTCGAGCGCGTACTCGAGGTACGCCCGGGACTCGCGACGCGCCCCCTTGAGATCACGCTCCGCCTGATGATGCTCGCGCGCGGCAAGTGCCGCGACCTTGCCTCGCACCACTGACCGATGGGCCCGGAACAGCGGCAGGCAGCTGCACGCCTGGTAGTCGCCACTCTCGGTAAGGTAGCCGCCGAGAAACGCCTGCGCGTGCAGCGGGTGTTGCCGCGCGGCTAGATCGGCGAGCAGAAATGCGATCTCGTCGGCGACATCCGTCCAGCGCAGCGCGGGGTCGAACTCGAGGCAATCGAAGGCACGCAGGCCTGCAGAGAGACGCACCACGTTGCGCGCGTGCAGGTCCCCGTGGCACTCGCGCACGCGGCCGCAGGTGAAGCGCTCCGCGAGCGTCGGCAGGGCGGCTTCAACGGCCGCCACCAGGGCCTGCGGCAGGTCTGGCGGAAAGGTCACCCCGCCGAGCCGCGCCACGGCACGCGCCGCCTGCGCGACGTTGACATCGACGATGGTGCGCAGCGCATCGGGCCGTCCCCACGGCTGATCCGGACCGGGCGCGGGCAACCGCGCGTGGATGCGGGCGAGCTCACGGCCGAAGGCCTCGAGCTCCGCGGGCTCGATGCGGCCGGCGGCGAGGAG
>Ga0187784_10004089_pt1 | contig 11803 bp, 8 predicted proteins | sample 1015_SJ02_MP15_2_FD_132964 | JGI IMG/M metagenome (GOLD analysis project Ga0187784, IMG submission 132964) | Tropical peat soil microbial communities from peatlands in Department of Meta, Colombia - 1015_SJ02_MP15_20_MG | ecosystem: Environmental > Terrestrial > Soil > Wetlands > Peat | place... | reverse complement strand
TGGGCACTATTTAATCCGCCGGGAACCCGCCGCGGCCCGCAACGATGGCCCGGGCCGCCCGGCCCTGCCGAAGTGCCGGGCTTCGGCCATCTCGCCCATGAATACGAGCGATTTTCGCAGGACACGGCCTGGATGCCGGGCGCCGTCCTCATCGCCAAAAGCACTTATGTGTGGCTGGCGCAATTGAGCCGTCAGTACGGGCGGCACATCGGCCGGCTCGACGAAATCCCCGACGAAGAGCTGGCCACGCTCGCGCATCGCGGCATCAATTCGCTTTGGCTGATCGGCATCTGGGAGCGCAGCCGGGCGTCGCAGACCATCAAGCAGCTCACCGGCAATCGCGATGCCGTCGCCTCGGCCTACTCCCTTTTCGACTATCGGATCGCCGACGATCTCGGCGGCGAACCGGCTTACATCAACCTGCGCGATCGCGCTTACCATCGCGGCGTTCGCCTGGCCAGCGACATGGTCCCCAATCATATGGGCATCGATTCGCCTTGGGTCGTCGAACATCCCGAGTGGTTCCTCTCGCGATGGGATCCGCCATATCCCGCGTATCGCTTCGAGGGGCCCGATCTCTCGCACGACGGCCGCGTCGAAATCAAGATCGAGGACCACTACTACGAGCAGTCCGATGCCGCGGTGGTCTTTCGCCGCCGCGACAAAGCGACCGGAGAAATCCGCTACATCTACCACGGCAACGACGGCACCAGCTTTCCGTGGAACGACACCGCGCAGCTCGATTACCTGAACCCCGCGGTGCGCGAGCAGGTGATTCAAACCATCCTGCGCGTCGCGCGCCTGTTTCCGGTGATTCGCTTCGATGCGGCGATGACGCTCACCAAGCGCCACTTCCACCGCCTCTGGTTTCCCGGCCCCGGATCGAGCGGCGCCATTCCCTCGCGCGCCGAATTCGGCATGACTCCGGCAGAGTTCGACCGGGCCATGCCCCACGAGTTTTGGCGCGAAGTGGTGGACCGCGTGGCCGCCGAGGTTCCCGGCACCCTGCTGCTCGCCGAGGCTTTCTGGCTCATGGAAGGCTTCTTCGTCCGCACCCTCGGCATGCATCGCGTCTATAACAGCGCCTTCATGAACATGCTGCGCGACGAACTCAACGCGAAGTACCGTTCCGTCATCAAGAACACCCTCGAATTCGATCCCGATATCATGAAGCGCTACGTCAACTTCATGTCCAATCCCGACGAGCGCACCGCCATCGACCAGTTCGGCAAAGGCGACAAGTACTTCGGAGTCGCGGTCATGATGTCCACGCTGCCCGGCCTGCCCATGTTCGGACACGGCCAGATCGAAGGATTCACGGAAAAGTACGGCATGGAGTATCGCTGGCCGCGCTACGAGGAGAATCCCGATCATTGGCTCGTCGAACGGCACGAGCGCGAAATTGCGCCGCTGCTCAAGCGCCGTTGGCTCTTTGCCGAGAGCGCCGACTTTCTGCTCTACGATTTCTTCACGGGCGGCGGCTCCGTCGACGAAAACGTCTTCGCCTACTCGAACCGCAGCGGCAGCGAGGGCGCGCTCGTTGTCTACCACAACCGCTACGGCTCGACCCACGGCACGATCGATACCTCCGCCGCCTACGCCGACAAGGGCTCCGGCCGGCTCCGCCAGCGCCGCCTGGCCGAGGGCCTCGGTCTCAGCGGCGACCGTGCCCTGGTCGTCGCCTGGCGCGACTCGCTCACCGGCCTGGAATTCATGCGCCGCGCTTCCGATCTGCTCGACCGAGGGCTCACACTGGAGCTTCACGCCTATCAATGCCACGTCTTCCTCGAATTTCGCGAGCTGCGCCCCACGGCTCCGGAGCCCTGGGACCGGCTTTGCGATTTTCTGAACGGCCGCGGCGTTGCCAATCTCGCCGACGAGCTGGTGAATCTCGAGCTTCTGCCGGTTCACGATGCGCTGCGCAAGCTGATCGACGCCGCTGTTGTTCTCCGCTTTGCGGACCTGGCTGAGCAGCCCCGCAGCGCCGCTGTCGACTTCGGCAGAATCACGGAAAAGCAGCGCGACGAGTTCCTGCAAGAAGCTGCGTCCATCGGCGAAGAATACCTGCGCGCCGCCCAGGCGGCTTATGCCGAGCGTCTGCGGCAGGAAAACCACGCCGGGCTCGCCACGCCGCCCGTTGATCCCGCGTCGCTGCATCACGAATTCGCCACGCTTCTGCGCGCCGCAATGCGGATGCCGGTGATTGAACTGCTTTTCCCAAAGCCGTGGACCGCAGCCGCGCGCCGCGTCCTGCCCAGCGGCAGCCCGCAACTGACCGGCGCCGCCATCTGGGGGCCTGTCATCGCCTGGTGCGCCCTCGAGCTGCTGGCCGGCTCCATCGATCCTGCTGAAGCCCCGCGCGCCGCCCTCGATCTCTTTGACCGTCTCCGCCTCCGCGCGCCGCTCGCCCAGGCCTTTGCCGCTCTCGGCTTTGAGGGCGAAGAAGCTTGGCGCGCCGCCGCCCGCATCAAGGTTCTTCTGCTTCTGCGCGCCGGAATCGGGAAGCCGCAAGAGCCGCCGCTGTCCGCGACGGTTCCGTCGCCGGCTGGCGTGGAGGCACGGGATAGGAAGTCCGCAGTCACAGACTCTGAGCCTGCGGGTGCCCCAGGTCCCTCGCATTTGGGGAACTGGGAAGGGAAGACCGAGGCGCCAACTCCGCAAACGGAGTCCGGCCAACTCTCCCTACTAGCCGCACTCTGGGCCGATCCCGACGTTCGCTGGCTCACCGGCGCGCACCAGGCCGACGGCCACACGTACTTCATCCGCGAGCGCTATGAGGAGTTGCTCTGGTGGCTGCTCATGCCGTCGCTTCTGGCTCTTGCCGGCCAAAACGTGCCGACCGTCGCCGCGGCCACAGCGCTCAGCAGAGTCGTCGACGCCGCGCTAACCTCCGCCGAGGCCGCGGGCTACCGGGTGGATGTCCTCGCCGGCGCGAAGCACGATTCCAGCCAGCCCAGCACCGGTGCGGGTTCGGCCAAGGAGTTCGCCGAGGTGGAAGATCCGGGGGCCGCCCGGCCAAAGTCCTAGCGCCTGAACGGGTTCGGTCCCCCTCGCAATGCCCAATTTGCTCCTTGTGTACCCACTGTCACATCCCACTGTGACAACAGGCACATCACCAAGACCCCGTTCGGGCGCAAAGTTCACCCGGACCCACTTCGGGGAGGGGGTTCAAAGTGCGGCGTGTACCCGAAAGGGTCAAAGCTCACTTAGCCCAGGCAATTTGCCTTAGCGCCCGCCATTTTTCTTTCCATTCCCTCCCGCGAACCGGGTCCATGCCTGGTGGGGCGGGGTGTTCGTTTGCCGCGCCGTCCGCAAGGGAGGGACAATGCCAAGCGCCGCTCACGAAATCGCGCACGACCCTGCGCATTCGATTCTCGACTCGCGCGAGAAGCTGCTGATCGACCAGGCCATTTCCAAACACGGAGATCGCCCCGGCGCACTGTTGGGGATCCTGGAAGACGTCCAGGCCGCCAACCCGCACAAGTATCTCTCCATGGCGGCGTTGCGGTACATCTCGGAGAGGACCGGCATCCCGCCGTCGACGGTCTATGGGACCACTACCTTCTATTCGCTCTTCAACCTCGATCCGCAAGGCGACAACGTGATTTGCGTTTGCCGCGGAACCGCATGCCACACCCGCGGCTCGCGCACCCTGCTGGAAAAGCTCTGCCTCGACCTGGGCCTGAGCGAGCACGAATCGGGCGATACCAAGGAGACCGATAAGCTGGCGCTCACCACCGGCGACAACCGGTTCACGGTTCGCACCGTGGCCTGCTTCGGCCAGTGCGCGCTGGCCCCGGTCGTGGAAGTGAATCACCACATCCTGAGCCACGTGAACGAACGCACTCTGCAACGCGAAGTGAAGGCCTTGACACAGGGGAGGAAGTAATGCCGCGCATTCAGGACATCGGCGTATTCAACGCGGTCCGTGAAGCCGGGCTCGCCAAGCTGGCGCCTGCTATCCCGCGCATCGCGGTGGGCATGGGCACCTGCGGCCAGGGCAACGATGCCGAAGAGGTGTATCACGCTCTTTATGCCGCCATCGACCACAGCGGCCTCGACGTGATGTTGACCAGCGTGGGCTGCTTCGGATGCTGCTTCCAGGAGCCGCTGGTGAGCGTGCGCCTGCCGGGATACCCCATCGTGGTGCTCTCGCACGTCCAGTCCAATGACGCCACGCGCATCCTGGAGAGCGTCTCGTCCGGCGTCATGCCCGCCGATCTGGTCTTTTGCAAGATCGAGGAGTGGGATCACATCACCGGGCACGTGCGCTACGGCCAGGGCTACCCGGAGATTCCTCTCTGGAATACGATTCCCTTCTTCAAGGGCCAGAGAAAGATCGTGCTGCGCAACTGCGGCCTGATCAGCCCTTCCGACATCGAGGAGTACATCGGCGTTGGCGGCTACCAGGCGCTCTATAAAGTGCTCATTGATGGGCGACCGGATACTGTGATCGAGCAGGTGAAAGGGGCGCGCCTGCGCGGCCGCGGCGGCGCAGGTTTCCTCACCGCCAACAAGTGGGACTACCTCTCCAAGGCAAAATCCGACTCCAAGTACATCATCTGCAATGCCGACGAAGGCGACCCCGGCGCCTTCATGAACCGCAACGAGATCGAGGGCGACCCTCATGCGCTTCTCGAAGGCATGATCATCGGCGCCTACGCCATGGGCGCTACGGAAGGCATCGTCTATGTGCGCGCCGAGTATCCGCTGGCCATCAGCCGCCTCCAGCGCGCCCTGGAGCAGGCAAGGGAATACGGCGTCCTCGGCTCCAACATCCTGGGCCGCAGCTTCAACTTCGATATCCAGATCGTTTGCGGCGCGGGGGCCTTTGTCTGCGGCGAGGAGACGGCCATGATCGCCTCGCTCGAAGGCCATGCCGGCCGGCCCCGGCCGCGCCCGCCCTATCCGGCGCAAAAGGGACTCTACGGCAAGCCCACCAACATCAACAACGTCGAAACCTGGTACAACATCGCGCCCATCGTCACCCGTGGAGCCGCCTGGTTTGCCGAAACCGGCAGCGCCAAAAGCCCCGGCACCAAGGTGTTTTCTCTGGTCGGCAAGATTCACAACACCGGACTGGTGGAGATGCCGCTGGGCACGCCGCTCAAGAGCTTCATCTACGACGTCGGCGAAGGAGCGATCAACGGCCGCAAGATCAAAGCGGTGCAGACCGGCGGACCCTCCGGCGGCTGCATCCCGGCCAGCATGCTCGACACGCCGGTGGACTATGAAAGCCTGGCGCAACTGGGCTCCATCATGGGTTCGGGCGGCATGGTGGTGATGGACGAAGACAACTGCATGGTCGACGTCGCCCGCTACTTCATCGAGTTCACGCACCCGGAGTGCTGCGGCAAATGCGTACCCTGCCGCGTCGGGCTCGACAAGGCGCTGCGCATCTTGAAAGCCGTCACCAAGGGCGACGGATCGCACAACCTGATGGAGCGGCTGGACGAGCTGTGCCGCATGGTCCGCGAATGCTCGCTCTGCGGTCTGGGACAGTCGGCTCCCAATCCCGTGCTCACCACCCTGCGGCATTTCCGCGACGAGTACGAGGACCACATCGTCGCGCACCGCTGCCGCGCCGGCGTATGCCAGGAGCTCACGTTTTCGCCGTGCGAGAACAGTTGTCCTCTGCACATGAACATCCCCCGCTTCCTCACCCTCTGCCACGAGGGCCGGCTGGAGGATGCCTTCATCTCCGTGGTTCTCGATAACCCGCTGCCCGCTTCGACCGGGCGTGTCTGCCAGCATCCTTGCGACAACCGCTGCCGCCGCCAATCGTTCGATGAATCGTTGAATATGCGCGAGGTGCACCGCTTCATCGCCGATGCTATCTACCAATCGGACCGCTTCGCTCCCATGGTGGAACGGCTCCTGGCGCTCAAGCTTCCCTCCACGGGCCGCAAGGTCGCAGTGGCCGGCGCCGGGCCAACCGGGCTCACGGCCGCGTTCTATCTGGCCCTGCTCGGGCACGACGTCACCATCTTCGACGAACACGCCGAGGCCGGCGGTATGCTGCGCTTCGCCATCCCGGACTACCGGCTGCCGAAATCGGTGCTGCGCCGCGAGCTTGACCTCATTGAGGCGGTCGGCGTCAAGATGCAATTCAACACGCGCGTGGGCGCCGATCTTCCCTTAAGCGAACTCTCCGACAAATTCGACGCCGTATTCATCGCCATCGGAACATGGAAGGAATCCTGGCTCTACCTTGCGGGAACGGAGATGAAGAGCGTTTATCCCGCTGTGCAGTTCCTTGAAGCCGTGGCCCGGCACGACGCGATCCTCGTCGGCTCACGCGTCGCTATCGTCGGCGGCGGCAACGCCGCGATCGATTCCGCTCGCACCGCACTGCGCATGGGCGCCCAGCCGACGATCCTCTACCGCCGCGAGCGCAAAGACATGCCCGCCATCGACGAAGAGATTCAGGCCGCCGAGGAAGAAGGCGTGCGCTTTGTTTTTCTCGCTGCGCCGCATCGCATCCTGGGCGATGCCAAAGGTAAGGTGAAGGGGATCGAGATCGTCAAGACGCGACCGGGCGAATACGACAAATCGGGCCGGCGCCGTCCCATCCCCACCGACGAGGTGCAGCGCTTTGAATGCGACAGCGTCATCCTCGCCGTGGGCGAGACTTTCGATCAGGATTTCTGCCGCGCCTCCGGCATGGAGCTGAAGGAGTCGGGCACGATGATCGTGGACCGCTACACGTTCGAGACCAGCCGGCCCAACTTTTACGCCGGCGGCGACGTCATCACCGGCGCGTCGAACGTCTCCAATGCCATGGGTTGCGGCAAACAGGCGGCCATGAACATCGACGAGCGCCTGATGGGCGAATCGCGCTGGGAACAGCTCTTCCCGAAATTTGAATATGGCAGCCAAGCGCCGCCGGAGCCGCGGCTGAGCCGCCGTCACACGGCTCATCCCCTGGCGGCGAGCGTCCGGCTGCAGTCGAAAGAAGAAGTTCTTCCCGGCCTTAGTCCGCAGGAAGCTCTGGAAGAGTGCCGCCGCTGCCTGCGCTGCGACTTGCGATCCGCCGTGACGGCCAGGTGAGTGCGGGAATGAAGGACGAGAAAGGAGCGTAGTGGTCCGTTTGAACCTGTTTTGAAAGGGCAGGACCTTAGAGGCTGCTGAAAAACTCATTCGCAAGATGTTTTGTAACCAGGGCACGGCTTTAGCCGGGCCGTAAGGCAAGCAACAAAAACGGGGCTTTAGCCCCTGAGGGATTTGACTAAACTGACCCGCTACCGAAAGGAGCGCCAAGTTGCCCAGCAAAACGATTTCGGTCCGCATCGACGGCGAATTGATCAACGCGCAGGAGGGTCAAACCGTCCTGGAAGTGGCGCGCGCCAACGGAAAACAGATCCCCACGCTCTGTTATCTCAAAGGGCTTAGCGCAGTCGGCGCCTGCCGCGTATGCGTGGTCGAGTTGGCCGGGACCGATCGCCTGCTGCCTGCCTGCACCACGCCCATGCAGGAAGGCATGTCGATCGTCACCAAGTCCAGTAAGCTCGATCTCTACCGGCGCATGGCCGTCGAACTGCTGCTCGTCGAGCGCAATCATGTCTGTTCCTCCTGCGTCTCCAACGGCCACTGCGAGCTGCAGGCGCTGGCGCAGGATCTCGGCATCACCCACGTGCGCTACGCCTACAACAATCCCCGTTTCCCGGTCGATATGTCGCATCCCCGGTTCGTCCTCGATCACAACCGCTGCATTCTGTGCACGCGTTGCATTCGCGTCTGCGCCGAAGTGGAAGGAGCGCACGTGTGGGAGATCGGCGGCCGCGGCATCTACTCGCGCGTCGTCAGCGACCTCATGGATGACTGGGGCAAGGCGAGCAACTGCACCGCCTGCGGCAAATGCATCCAGGCGTGCCCCACGGGCGCTCTCGCGGAAAAAGGTTTCGCCGTCCACGAGATGGTGAAGGAAACCGAGAAGATCAGTCGGCTGGCTGCGCAGCGCGCTGCTCACGGAAACGGGGCAGGATAGCCTGCGCGCTTCCAGGGACTTTAAGGAGACATCAGGCCGCGCTTGGTTGAGGTGATTTCGAATTTCAGGGCCCATAGCCACCCGCCCGATCAGGGGATCGGGTGCAGCACGATGGTCGCCGTTTGTGAGCCAAAAAGGAGGCTCTCGACTTATGATAACTGAGGCAGGCGAATCGCTTGAGGCAGGCCAATCGCTTGGTAGTAGGCGAGTGGTTACCTCGCTCCTTGTGGTGGCCGCGCTGTGGACGACCCTCAAAGTAGTATGGATAATCTCTAACGGTCTCGGCGGCCTATCCTTGGCACAGGAGCTCGATATGAGGTAGCGTTCCGGCGAGTGGCTCGGGTCTTGCGATGCAAACTCGCCACCACCGGGGGTGCCTCAGGTCTCCTGAGAGACCTGGGAACCACGGGCGCCATTCTTACGTTCCGTCCAACCTCCAAGCAGCGTATCCTGTCTCAACATGCCCACAGACCTTCACCGTTACCAGCAGACGCGCCAGCTGCACTTCATCACGTTCAGTTGCTATCAAAGGAGAAGTTACCTGGGCGATGCGGGGAGCCGCGACCTCTTTGAATCGGCGCTGGAGCGAGTGCGGCAGAGATACAAGTGGGCGATTGTTGGTTACGTCGTTATGCCGGAGCACGTGCATCTGCTCGTCAACGAACCCGGAGTGGGCAGCCTCGCGCGGGCCATGCAGGCGCTGAAACTCTCGGTTGCGATGCGGCGGCCGGAGCGGCCATTTTGGCAGGCGCGCCATTACGATTTCAACGTGTGGTCGGCAGAGAAAGAGACCGAGAAGCTGAAGTACCTACACCGCAATCCCGTGACACGTGGGCTGGTGGCCAAACCCGATGATTGGAAGTGGTCGAGCTTCCGACACTACGCGACGGGTTACGTCGGTGTCGTTGAGATTGAATCCAAGTGGACCGCCTTCCGGCGCGGAAACCAGTTACCCGAGACATTTCGATACCGAGAGCAGGTGAGCTGAGGTCTGAGGTTCCCAGGTCTCAGAATCGAGACCTGGGGCACCCAGAGGGTGATTTCGTAATCCCCTTCGGACACATGCGGGCCGGGAAGCCCACACCACAGCCGGTCCGGGGACCGGCGATCCGAGCATTTTCCACAGGTGACAAATGGGGGCTAACTGAGGGTTAGGGCCCTGATTTGATGACTTCGGAATCATATTATTACCGGTGCGTGCGGGGACGCCCGCACAACAGCCGGCCAGGAGGCCGGCGCTACATCCGGTCGTTACGAGATGCTGCGCTTGCAGTACTTGCTGGCTTGGTGACGAGCGCCGGCTAACCCTGGGTCGAGGGAGTGCTGGCGGCGGCGTTGGCGGTGACGCTTTTGTGGTGGCGGACGTCGGCGCCCTGCACCCAAAAGATGACGTCTTCGGCGATGTTGGTGGCGTGATCGCCGACGCGCTCCAGGCTGCGGCAGATCATGAGCGCGTTGAGCGCTTGCGGCGCGATGTGCGGCTGCTCCTCCATCACCTTGGTGAGAGCCTTGAAGGCGGAGCGATTCATCTGGTCCACGGCGTCGTCCATGGTGAGCACGCCGCGCGCCAGCTCGGCATCGGCCTCGATGAACGCCTGTAAGCTCTTGCGCACCATGTCGGCGGAGAGCGTAGCCATGCGCGGGATGTCGACTGGCAGATCGACGACGGCCATGCGGTCCATCAAGCGCACGCGATCGCTGATGCTTTTGGCGGCGTCGCCCACGCGCTCCAGGTCGGCGTTGATTTTGATGACGCTGAGGATGAAGCGCAGGTCGATGGCCATGGGCTGCTCCATGGCGAGCAGGTCGAGCGCGGCCTGATCGATGTCGCGCTCCATGCGATTGATGGCGATCTCGGAGCGGCTGACCAGGTCGCAGATCGACAGGTCACGGACACGATAGGCCTCGATGGCGCGCTGGATGGCCTGTTCGGCGAGGCCCGCCATGATGAGGAGGTTCTCCTTGAGATCTTCGAGGCTCTGTTGAAAGCGAATGCGTGTCATCCGAACCTGCCCGTGATGTAATCCTCCGTTCGCTTATCGGATGGATTGGTGAAAATCTTATGCGTCGAATCGAATTCGACCATGCGGCCGTTGAGGAAGAAGCCTGTCTTTTCCGCCACGCGGGCCGCCTGCTGCATATTATGCGTCACAATCACAATGGTGTACTGCGACTTTAGTTGGAAGATGAGGTCTTCGATCTTGGAAGTGGAGACCGGATCGAGGGCTGAGGCGGGCTCGTCCATGAGGAGCACTTCGGGGTCGACGGCGAGGGCGCGCGCGATGCACAGGCGCTGCTGCTGGCCGCCGGAGAGGCTGGCGCCGGATTTCTTCTTCAGTTCGTCCTTGACTTCGTCCCACAGCGCCGAGTTCTTGAGCGATTTTTCGACGATTTCATCGAGGGCGCGGCGGTTGGAGTAGCCGTTCAGCTTGAGGCCGGCGGCGACGTTGTCGTAGATCGACATGGTGGGGAAGGGGTTGGGGCGCTGGAAGACCATGCCCACACGGCGGCGGATTTCGACGGGGGTGGTGTCCTGATAGATGTCGATATCGCCGATGCGGACGGTGCCGGTGACGCGGGCAATGGGGTTGGTTTCGTGCATGCGGTTGAGACAGCGGACGAAGGTGCTCTTGCCGCAGCCGGAGGGCCCGATCAGCGCCGTGGCGTGATTGGCGGGAATGTTCAGAGTGATGTCCTGCAGCGTGTGATTGGAGCCATACCACGCGTTCAGGTTGTTTACCTCGATCCCGACTCCCACTTAACTTGCCCCTTTCAAGACGCCGCGGCTGGTCACGTAGCGAACCAGCGACACCGAGAGAACGATGAGAAATATCAGCACCAAAGCTCCCGCCCAGGCCAGGCGATGCCAGTCGTCGTAGGGAGACTGGGCGTAAACATAAATCTGCAAGGGCAGAGCGGCGATGGGCTGGTTAATGCTGGTGCTCCAGAATTCGTTGCCCAGCGCAGTGAAAAGCAGCGGCGCGGTTTCGCCGGCAACGCGGGCAAAGGCCAGCATGCACCCAGTGATGATTCCCGGCGAAGCGGTGCGAACGGTGATGGAGAGCACGGAGCGCCAGTTGGGAACCCCCAAGCCGAGCGCCGCCTCGCGCACCGCGTGAGGCACCATGAGGAGCATCTCTTCGGTGGTGCGGCAGATGGTGGGAATCATCATGATGGCTAGAGCCACGCCGCCGGCGAGCGCGGAAAAATGCCCTTGCGGCATCACGATGAGGGCGTAAGCCGCGATGCCCATGACGATGGAGGGAACGCCGTTGAGCACGTCGGCGGTGAAGCGAATGGCGTTGGCCAGCTTGGTGCCGCGGCCGAATTCGGCCAGATAAACTCCGCCGGCGATGCCGACCGGAACACCGAGCAGGCTGGCGATGCCGAGCAGGACGGCGGAGCCGACGATGGCATTGGCCATGCCGCCGCCCACTTCGCCGACCGGCTTGGGAATCTGCGTGAAAAAGTCGAGGTTGACCGAAGCGGCGCCTCTAACTAAAAGGTAGACGAAGATGGCCACCAAGGGCAGGATGACGAGGATCGTGGAGAGCACGGCGAGAAATGTGGCGACACGATCGCCAAGCTTCCGGAGGCGCACCCGCATTTGATGTTCGTTCCGCAACCTGGTTCCTTCTCCTCTCGGAGGCTCTCAGCTTTCAGCCTTCAGCTTTCGGCTTGCGGCCAGTAGCCGGCAGCTTGTGGTCCCTGGTCCTTTAGCCCCGTAGTCCCTTAGTCCCTCAGTCCCTCAGTCCCTTAGTCCCTCAGTCCCTTAGTCCCTCAGTCCCTTAGTCCCTCAGTCCCTTAGTCCCTCAG
>Ga0187784_10004088_pt1 | contig 11804 bp, 16 predicted proteins | sample 1015_SJ02_MP15_2_FD_132964 | JGI IMG/M metagenome (GOLD analysis project Ga0187784, IMG submission 132964) | Tropical peat soil microbial communities from peatlands in Department of Meta, Colombia - 1015_SJ02_MP15_20_MG | ecosystem: Environmental > Terrestrial > Soil > Wetlands > Peat | place... | reverse complement strand
GTAGCCTTCGATGCGGCGCACGGGCGACCCCTATTGGCGCGAGGACTGTGCCGGACCGAGCCTCGCCGGCAGCAGCATCGTCATGATCAGCGTCAGCACAGCCAGCGTGCCGGCGATGACATAAACCTGATGCAGCGCGCCGGCGATGGCCTCGCTCAGCCGGGCAACCGTATCGGCGCCGAGGCTCGCACGCCGCGCCGGATCGAACAATCCGCCCATGACATCGCCCGCTTCCGGTGCATCGCGGGCCACCCCGAAGTTGAGAATGGTGCCACCGAGCGCGGCGCCGAGCGCCTGGCCGATCGTGCGCAGGAACAGAAACGACGAGGTGGCGGCGCCGCGTTCATTCCAGCCGACGCTGCCCTGGATGGCCAGGAGGAATGTCTGGTTGCAAAAGCCCATGCCTAATCCGACCATAAGCGCCGCCGGCAAAAGCCACACAAACGGGCTGTCACGACCAAGCGTGATGAGCAAGCCCGTTCCGGCCATCAGCAACAACGCGCCGATCAGCCCGGAAGTTCGGTACGAACTCAAGGCCATGATGCGGCCGGAAATGATCGAGCCGCAGCTCCACGACACGGACTGGGTAGCGACCGCCACGCCGGCATAACCGGCGCTGCGTCCCATGACGGCTTCAACATAGGTCGGCAGAAAGGCGACGACGCACATCAGCAGCATGCCGATGGCGAGACTGCCGCCATTGCTCCCGGCCATGATCCGGCTTCGCCACAGCTTGTAGGGCAGGATCGGCTCCCTCGCCCGCCGTTCGCCGATCACGAGCAGAATAAGCGCGGCGATGCCGATCATGAGCAGTGCGATCGAGAGCGCGGCATTGAGGTATTGGGCCTGAATTGCCGGCATCAGAATGGCGCCGATGCCGAGCATCAACAGCGCCGCGCCCATGAGATTGATCTGATGCGCGCGAGGCGTGATGTGCTCATCGAGATAGCGCAGCAGGATGGCAATCGCGACCACGCCGATCGGCAGATTGATCCAAAATACGAACGACCAGTGCAAATGCTGCGCGATAAATGCGCCCAGCGCCGGGCCGGTAATCGCGGCGATGCCCCACACCCCTGACAGCCAGCCCTGCACGCGGGCGCGCTCCTCCGCCGGATAGAGATCGCCGACGATCGTCGTTGCCATCGATTGCAACGAACCAGCGCCCAGTCCCTGAAAGATGCGGAACACGACCAGAGCGGCCATGCCCCAGCCGAACGTGCGGCTCACGGCCCAGACGTTGAATATCCAAGTGAAACCGCACGCCGCCGAACCGGTGAGAAAGATGGTGGCGCCGATAAAGAACATGCGCTTGCGGCCGTAGAGATCGGCAAGCCGTCCGTAAACCGGGGTCGAGACCGCCTGCGCCAGCAGGTATGCGGCGAATACCCAGCTAAATAGGTGAAAGCCGCCAAGCTCGCTCACGATGGTCGGCATCGCCGTCGCCACGATCGTAGCTTCCACGGCGGACATGAAAATGGCCATCATGCAGGCGGCTGTGACGGCGCGCCTGCGCGCCAGAAGATCGGCCGAATGAGCTGGGGAGATTGCGGACAAGAGTGATTCCACGGCAGGTTGGTCTTATAATGCGCGGGCGATGGAGGCGACAATGTCCGAACCCGTAAGCCTGATCATGCTGCAATTCCTGACCTGGGTGGCGGATCGCCCGCGCACGCGCGAGCAAGCGGTGGAAGCCTGGCACAGTTGCCCGCACATTTCGGTGTGGGAGGACGCAATCGTCGACGGCCTCGTGCGCACCGAAAACGACGGCCGGCGCACCATCGCTCTGACACGGCGCGGCGCCGCCATTCTTGAAACGGCAAGGGCGGAAGCCCTGTAAGCAATTATGCAGGGCCCGCCAGTTGTTTGGCGACCGCTTCGATGACACGCGTGTCCATCGGTTCGGTCTCGGTCGCAAATACCGCCGCGATATAGCCGTCGCTGCCGACCAGATATTTGTGGAAGTTCCACTTCGGCGTTTCGCGCGGCCGCTGTGCTGCCGCCCATTTGTAGAACGGGTGGGCATCCGGACCTTTGACGTCGACCTTTGCGGCCAGCGGGAAGGTGACGCCGTACTCCTTGTTGGCGGTGGCGGAAATCTCGGTGGCACCGCCCGGTTCCTGTCCGCCGAAATCGTTCGACGGCACCCCGACGATCATGAAGCCGCGATCGCGAAAGCGCTCGAACAGTTGTTCGAGCCCGACATATTGCGGCGTGTAGCCGCAAAGCGACGCGGTATTGACCACCATGATCGGTTTGCCGGCGTAGTCGGAAAGCCGGATCGAGCCGCCTTGCAATCCAGCGAAGGAAAATGCGTAGGCGGTGACCGGGCTCATGGCTGTACCGTTCTTAATATCGGGAGCGGCGAGGGCAGGGGAGCCGACACCGGCGGCGAGAAGGCCGAACAGGCGCCTGCGATCAACGTGCACGGGCGGCCTCCGTTAAAGGCGCGAGCGGCTTTCCTGGCTGCGGCGGAATATCGAAGACGTTGAGCACAAATCCGATCATGCCGTAGAGGCCGGCGCAGGTCACCGCTTCGATGACGCCGTCAAGCCCAAAAGCGCCTTTGGCGCGCTCGAACATCGCCGCCGAGACGGTTTTGTTGGCCAGCAGCTCGGTGATGAAATCGTACATCAGGCGCTCGTCGTCGCGCTTGAAATCCGGCCGCCTGTTGGCACGGATGGCGTCGATCACGTCCTGAGTGATGCCGTGTTCGAGCGCGTGCGGTTCGTGCACCGACCAGGCGTATTGGGCCGTGGCGCTGCGCACCAGCAGTAAAATGATCAGTTCGATGAGGTGTCGGCCGAGTTTTGGATTCTGCCGATAGTAATTGACCAAGCGATCGGCGGGCTCGGCGATGTCGGGCATGTGAATGAGCACCGCAAACGGACCGGTCAACGTATTGCGCGGCCGCGACTTTAAGAAGTCGTCGTGCAGTTGCTGCTGGCGCGGCGATAGGTTCTCGCGTTTGACTGGATCGATACGCGCCATGCCTCAGTGCTCCTTATCTGTCAGCGTAACTCGGCCGAACCGTCGCCGCGCACCGCCGCTACATAGCGGGAGATTGAACGCCTGACGATTTCGGTGCCGTTGTGTGGAATTGTGCGATCGAACCAGGCGCCGTGGATGGCGTCGAACGGATAGGGCTCGAGCATCGCGCCAATCCGCTCCACCGCCGGGGCCGAGAGCGGGATCATGTTCGGATAGCTGCGCATGAAGGTAACGAACTTGCGATCGGGAATGACCTGCACGATGTCGCCCGAAAGGAGCGCGCCGTGCCCATTGGCACCTTGCGCCCAATGCAGCACCGTGCCGCCGGCAAAATGGCCGCCGCAGCGGACGAGCGTGATACCGCGCGCCAGCGTCAGTGTGTCGCCGTCCCAGAACTTGATCGACGGGTCGGACCGCATGACCCATTCGCGGTCGCTGGCGTGCAAGTGGATCGGCGCGCCGAAGGCGTGCGCCCATTCGACCATCGATGAATAATAATGCGGGTGCGAAATAGCGATGCCGATCAGGCCGCCGAGCCCCTTGACGATGGCGATGGTCGCCTCGTCGAGCAGCGAAATGCAGTCCCACAGGATGTTGCCTTCGTCGGTCATAACGAGGAGCGCCCGCTGGGCGATGGCGAAGGCGGGCACAGTGCCGATGCCGATCAGGCCGGGCTCGTGCTGCTGAAAACTGTTCATGTGCCGGCGTGCGAGTGCCTCGTGCGTGGTCCAAGCCTGGCCCGAGGGCGGTACGTATTGGCGCGGCTCAGCGCAGATCGGACATCGCTCCGGTTCCTTGGCCGAAGCAGAAAATTGGGTGCCGCAAGTGACGCAGATGAAGGCGGGCATGGGCCTTACTACACATGAAAAGCGCGGTGCTGGAAAGCACCGCGCTGTAGTTTGCGATTTACACTGTGCTACGTCAGCACGCCATATTTCTTGAACCAGCGGGTCAACTGGCTCCAGGCATCTTCGGCCTGGTCCTTGCGATAGCTTGGACGATAGTCGGCGTGAAAGCCGTGCGGTGCGCCGGAATAGACGATGAACTCAAACGTCTTGTTGGCGGCTTTGAGCTTTTCTTCCATCTGCGCGATTTGATCGAGCTTGATGCCGGCATCGTCGGCGCCGTAGAGGCCGAGCACCGGTTCTTTGACCTCGGCGGCGAGATCGACCGAGCTCTTCGGCGCGGCGGGGCTGGTGTCAACCAGCGTGCCGTAGAACGCGACGCCGGCTTTGAGATCCGGATTGTGGGTCGAGTAGTGCCACACCGTGCGCCCCCCGCGGCAGAAGCCCATGATGCCGAGCCGGCTGCCGTCGCCGCCCTGCGATTTCGCCCAAGCAACCGTGGCGTCGAGATCGGAGAACAGCTCGGTGTCGGTCTTGGCATTCACATAGGGAAACAGCTGCTTGATGTCGGCGATTTTGGTGAGATCGACGCCGTTCTTTTCCATGCGGAAATAGTAGTTCGGCGCGATCGCGAAAGCGCCGAGATGTCCAAGCCGGCGCGTCACGTCCTTGATGTATTCGTGCAGACCAAAAATCTCCATGCTGACAAGGATGATCGGCGCGTTCCGCTTGCCCTTGGGCCGCGCGTAATAGACCGGCATTTCACCGTCGGAGACTTTCACATTGGCCATCCCGGCATCGAGGCCCTTGGTGTCGGTACGGATGGCATCGGCGCGCACCGGACCGGCGGCGAGTGTGTAGCCCGCGGCTGCCGCAGCTGAACTTGACATAAATCCGCGCCGCGACAGTGGCGGCATAACCTTCGACAGGCCGACAATGTCCGATGGCAGCCGTTGCATATTCATGTGAACCCTCCCGTTGACAAGCGGCCCCAGGGGCCGTTGCTGATGTTCATCAGCATAATCAGCATAGTATGTCGCGGTAATGTCGTATAGCCGCGCACAAGCGGATCACGGGGAGGCAGTCATGCAGACAGGCAAATGTTCGAACCGCCGCGCAGCCATTCGCGCCGGAGCGGCGGTGCTGCTCGCATGCTTCGGCATTGTGCTGCCGGGCGCGGGGCAAGCCCAGCAACATGTCCCCGCGCCCTTTGCCTTGCGGCTTGGTTTCAACGCCAATTCGGCGCGCAACATGGCGGAGATTCCCAACGTCATCGCTCAGCGCAAAGGCTTTTTCGCCCGCGAGGGCCTTACCGTCACCATGGTGCCGCTGATGGGCACGACCCACATGGTCGCGGCGCTCGACAAGGGCGACGTCGATGCGACCGGCACCGCGCTGCCCTACATGATCCAGGCCGCGCTGAAAGGCTCCGATGCGGTCGCGGTGATCGGGGGCGTCGCCAATACAATCTACAGCCTGATCGCCAAGCCCGGCATCCGGACGATCGCCGACCTCAAGGGCAAGGTGGTTGCGCTGTCGGCGCCGCCCGACACCATTACGTTGTCGACGCGCATGCTGCTGGCCAAGGGCGGGTTGAAAGACAGCGACTACCGCACCAAGCAAATTATCGGCAGCACGCAGCGCGGCGATTGCCTGACCAGCGGCGCATGCGATGCAGTGCCGCTCGGTCAACCGGACGATATCGTTTTTCAAGAGAAAGGTTTTCGCAAGCTCGGCGACTCGCTCGAAGTCATGCCCAATTTGCAGTTCAACGTCATCGCGGTGCGCCGCTCCTGGGCGGCTGCGCACAAGGACGTCGTGGTGGCGCTGGCGCGCGCCTATGGCGTGACTTTCCGTTACATGCGCGACCAGGCCAATCGTGCCGATGTTACCAAGACCGTCGTCGAGATCACCGGCGCGAACGAGCAGGTCGCGCGCGCGGTGCTGGCGCTCTATTACGAGCCCGACCGCGGCGTGATGCCGAAACAGGGCGAGATCAACATGGCAGGCGTCGCAAAGGTAGTCGCGCTTTTGGCCGACGCGGGACAGATCGGCAAACCGGCTCCCGCGACTGAGCGTTTCGTCGACCTGCGATACCTCCAGGCCGCCGATCTGCAATAACGCGCTGCGACCGATCGGCCATTGCCTTGCCGCTCCGGCGGCTTTATCTTATATTTCAAACGATAGTTTGAAAAACGGAGCGGCCATGACGCGACCGTCCGAGGTCACCCGCGAGCGCATCTTGAAGGCTGCCGAACGGCTGTTTGCAGAACGCGGCTATGACGGCACCAGCATCCGCGCCATCGTCGCGCGGGCGCACGTCAACCAGGCGGCGATCAATTATCATTTCGAGGGCAAGGAGGGCCTCTATCGCGAAGTGCTGCGCGCGGCGTTCCGCGGTCTGACCGAGCATCAGCTCGCCAGCGCCGCGCAGTCCGCCCAGTTGTCGCGCGAGGAGGCGCTTGAGGGCTTTATCCGGCGGCAATTGCGCCCACTGCTCGCTCGCGATGAAGCGAGCCGGCACATTCGCATATTCAATTGGGAGAGCGTCCGGCCGACGCCAGTCTTTCGCAAGCTATTGAGCGAGGAGGCGGCCCCGTTCATGGCGGTGGCAACCGAGCTCGTGGGCCGTTTCTTGCCCGCCGCCGATCATCGGACGCTCGTCGTAGCGGCGATCTGGCTTCTTGGCCAATGCAGTATTTTCGTCCGCAATCGCGAGCAACTTACTGGTCCGCCGGTGGAATTGGTTGCCGACGAAGCCTCGATCGAGTGGCTGACGCAGACCATCAGCCGCTGGGCGACCGGCGCACTGGCGTCCGCGGGCTGAAGCGCCACACCAGAATTTCCGGAGATTGCCGCAAAAATTCCTTTTTCCCGGCCAGCGACCGCCCAGAACGCGTGTTTGAAATTCAACCAGCCGTTTGAAAAATGCAGGCGAGGAGGACAGCCGATGCAGCGCATTATTGCGCCGGAGATGGGATCGGGCGAGGCACCCTTGCTGGTGCGCCTTGGCGGCAAGCTAGTGCTCGAAGTGCTGCCGGCAGCGCTCGCAAGCGCCATCGGCGCCTTCCTGTTCGCCCAATATCAGTTCAATCGTGTGCCGGCCGGCGGGCAGACCGCCACGCCGACGGTTGCAGTGCCGGCTTCGGCGGAAATGCTGCAGGTCGTGCGCGAAGAGCACGCCATGATCCGCGACTTCCTCGCCGCGCAACGGACGGCGGAACAGAACCGCGCCGCGGCAGCCGACGCACAGGCAGCGGCCGCACAGGGCACGGCCGATGCCATGCCCACGGCGGCAGTCCCGGAGCCGGCCGCGCTGCTGCCAAGCGCAGTGAAGGCTCCCGCCCCGCACGGCAGGACAATCGTCGCCGCCGCGCTGCCTCCGATCGTGATTGCCGGCGCGAGGTCAGCCCCGGCTCCAACAGCGGTGCCGGTCATGGTCGCGAGTGCGCAGCCTGACGCCGCGGCGATGGTCGCCGCGCCGACGGGCGGCAGTGCCTCTGCTGCCTATCCTTCGATCGTTGCCGAGACGCTGGCGGTTCCGGGTCAGGTCATGTCCGTGACGTTGCATGCCGTGATGGCGATCGGCGGGATCCCGTCGTGGTTCGGCCATCGGTTCGGCAATGACGACCTGGGCACGGCCGTGGCGGCGTCAAGCTCCGCCTCGTAAGTCGCGCCGTCTACAGCGACACCGGCGTATCCATGAAGTCGCACTTGCCGAGCCCGACGCCGCAATGACGCACAATGTCGTAGGCCGTGGTGCAATGGAAATAAAAATTGGGCAGCGAATTCCCGAGCAACAGCGACTCACTCGTGAAGTCGCGCGTGGCGCCCCAGTTGTGGATAATTTTCAATGTATGGGACGTAGGTAATAACCCTAATCGGAAGAAGTCTTCGCAATGCTGATGCCGATTGGCAACACTGTCCCAAATCTCAGTTTCCCCGGCTTGTCGGGTTCCGCTATGACCGGTAAGCCAGTCCGGCTGTTCAATCGTTCGCGCTTAGATTCGGCGAAGGAGGAACCCGCCCGGCAATGCAGCGTTTGCAGTTTTAGAAGCGGCATTGCGGTGTGGGCCACATCCGTGCTGCCCCGGAGGTAGAGATGCGGTCTGCCGGAAATTTCCATCCGCAGTGGGGTTATCTCGCCCCTGCGCCGAGCTTCATGCGCACAGTCCGCATTGCGCTGGTCGCGACTGCGGTTGGCGCCGTTGCCGGTGCGGTCGTGGTTGTTTCGCTGGTTGAGCGGCCTGGATCGAACGACGACAATGCAATCGCCGCGCACGCGTTGTTGACGCGAGCGCCGGCAATCACGACGCCGGCAGTGGCTTCCCGCGCCGCGGCCGCTAAGCCCGCACTAGTTTCGGCGCCGACACAGCCGCCGGTGGCGACGGCTGCGCCGCCCGCCATCACCGCTCCCGCACAGGCTGCCCCGCAGGCGCCAAGCATGCTCGCAGTCGCGGACAAGCCGGATGAGGCGGACAGCATCAGTCCGCCACTGCCTCTGGCCGCACCAACGGATGCAGCGATAACTTCAACCGGCCCGGTTGCGAGCGGAGCACCGGCGGAGGCCGATGCGGCGACCGCACCTGGTGCAGCGGCTGAGCCGCCGGCACCGGCGAAAAGGTCTGTCGTGAAACGGCGTCGCTACGAGCCCTATCGCCGGCCGGAAACGGTCGGCACAAAAAGCCACTGGCGCGACAACGGCGGATTCGGGCCGCTATTCCGCCTTTTCAGCTTCCGCACCGGCTCGTCCTACTCCTCTAACTGATAGGCCTCTGTTGCGAACTGCCGCAGGGCCGTACGCGCGCGTGTGCATTCGACAATGGACGCGCACGCTAGTCCTGCGCGATCAGGTGAGCGGGCTATTTGCAAACGTCCTGCGCGCGAGCTGAGTCGAGCACAGACATGGCAGAGGACCAACTAGGCAAACCGATCGCCAGCTTGCGCCAGCCGGCCCCAGCCGGATCGTCGCTACTGTCGTGCCAAACTTCGCAGTGGCCGCTGGCGAACTGAATGACCGTGTAATCGGCGCGCGCAGGATTCGATGCAGCAACACCGAGCGCCGACAACGCAATGGCAAAAGCGATCTGTTTCATGAAACAGCTCCTCTTCGCCAGCCCCAAGGACGTTCTTCGAAATAAAAACGCGCGCCTCAGCAGGCAAAGCCTGTTGAGCGCACATGGGCGGCGGAGGAGCGAAGAAAGAAAGCTTCACCCAGCCACCTTAAATCGCGGATGGGTGAAGCGTCGAAAACCGCAGATCGGTGTTACCACCAGTGATGGCAGCGATGCCACCACACGGCCCGATGCAAGTGCCGTTCGCCGGATTCCCAGCTCCGCAAGCGATAGTGCCAGTGATGGTGATGACGCCACCACAAAAATCTTCCTGCAAACGGCTTCTGGGCGGTATCGACCCACACGCGGCAGTAACCGTCGTGGAATCGAACGACGGCGAAATCGGCGCGGGCGGGGCTCGACATGCCATATGCCATGGCCAAAACGCCCACCGCGAGAACGAAACGCTTCATAGGTCCAGCTCCCTGTTGTGCCTCCTCAATATCTTTCCGATATTACGGCATCGATCATGAAGCAAGCCCGCACGGCCAGATACGTGTCGGAAATGCGTAGAGAACTGGAGGATAATATGCCTGAAGTCGTCGTCTACATGCTGGAAGGACGCACGCTCGATCAGAAGCGCGGGCTCATCAAGGACATTACGGCTGCGGTTGTAAAGAACGCGGGCGCGCAGCCCGATGCGGTGACGGTGTCGCTCGTCGAATCGCCCAAGACCTCTAAGGGCAAGGGCGGAGTGCTGTTTTCGGAAATGCAAAGCCGCTGATCGGCTTTCCTTCGTAGCGCTGTCACGCTCGGATTGAATAGTGGCTGCCGGTGCCTGTCGGGCGCCGGCGGGGCGGAAACCATTGCCGAAATTAGGCGTTAAAATCTCCGTGAGTGCGGTGCACAATGACTTGCTGCGTCGCGGTAAATCACTGATAATCCGAGCCTAACGCAGGCCGAGTCACCTTAAGGAAGATTGCTATATGAACGAGATTTGGGAAACAAAGGACGGCCGCCGCCGCGTTCGTCGCGATCCGCCCACGATCGAAGAAGCAGTGCTCGCGGCGCAAGGCTTGACCGATCAGGTCAGTGAGCAGACCGAGATTGTGGCGTCGCTGATGCAGATACCTCCCGAAGAGGCGCGCGGCGCGGTCCTTCGCTTGGTGCAGCCGAAGGATGCCGGCCGCATTACCATCACCAGCCGCCCAAGCCGGCCCGGCCATGCCGCAACCCCGCGCGCGGTCGTGGTCGAGCGGCGCGTACCGCGGCGTGCGATGATGACCGGTTCCAAGCGATTCGTTTGAACGCGCTGTCGGGCCGACGGCGATCGCTTCAAGTCATGGCCGCTCCGGACGGCAGGCCCAGCGGCGCCTGAGAGTCCTCTCGAAGGGTTATCGCGATCTGGGAGCTTTGGCTGGATTGGCCTATACTGCGGCGCTTTGTTTCTCACGGCCGGGGAGCAGAGGGCGTTCGCCATGACCAAGACCCTCGTCAAGCCGCGCACCAAGGCGAAGACGAAGACGCAGCGGCCGCCGCTGTACAAAGTCATTCTGCTTAACGACGACTACACGCCGCGCGAATTTGTCGTGCAGGTGCTCAAGGCGGTCTTCCGCATGAACGCCGACCAAGCCTATCGCGTGATGATGACGGCGCACACCAAGGGCGTATGCGTGATCGCGGTCTACACGCGCGACGTTGCCGAGACCAAGGCGAAAGAAGCTACAGAACTAGGCAAGAGCAAAGGCTACCCGCTGTTCTTCACGACCGAACCGGAAGAATAGCGCGAAATGCAGCCGATGCCGGCAGCGCGACAGCCGATGACGCGCTGCCACGCCTATCGGCCGGCGGTCACAGTGATGACAGGTAGTGCGCGATCGCCTGCCGCTGGTTTTCGCTCAGTGCTTTCATGAATCCCGGCATGTCGAGATTGTTGGTGCGTGTGCCGTTGGCGAAGGCGTCCATGGCGCTGATCAGGTACTCGTAGCCTTGACCGGCGAGCCGCGGCGCCGGCTGTCCGCCCTCGAACTTCTGCCCGTGGCAGGCCTTGCACATGGTGATGCCCTCGGGCTCCGCGCCCGCGGGAGCGGCGCCGCCTTGCTTCGCCGGCCAGGTCTTTGCCGCGAAATAATTGGCGATGCCGCGAAGATCCGGCAGGGTGAAGTTCTTCGCCAATGGCTCCATAATCGCGTTGGCGCGCTCGCCGCTGTGGTAGTCGTGCAATTCCTTGTAGAGGAAATTGCCCTGCTGCCCCCAAATGATTGGCGTGTTGCCGCTGATCGGCTCGCCGTTCTGTCCGTGGCAGGCGCCGCAGACCGTCGTCTTCGCCGCCATGTCGTCTTGCGCATTGGCCGGCAGTGCGACGAGCGCGCAGACCACCGCGGCGCCAAATGCCGATGCGACGAGACCCTTGATCATGTTTTCCACCCCTATGCAGTTGTGACGGCTCCCCGATGAGAGACCGCTTTGCATGCCCCCGACGCGTTCATCGCGCCTGACTTGGCTGACATTGTAAAGCCTTTGGCGGCTTTGTCAGCCGCCCCCGGATTGTGCGCCGTGCGCGGCGCGCATGGCGCGTTCGGCGGCTGCTCGCGGCGCCACTGCTGAAATTGCCTGGCGCGACAGAGCCGCAACGAATAATGCGCGGATTGTTGCGCGGAACTGATTGTGTCCCCTCGCGGCGCGAAGCGCGAGAGCGTGCCGCGCGAGGAAAGTGAGCGCGGCGGCAGAGCGAAAGCGCGATATCCGGCGCGGAACGCGAGCGTTATGCGCGGCGCCGCGCCGGGGCCCGGTAAGCCATGCGGGCGTGGCCGGCGCAGTAGGACAGGCCGTCGACCGCGGCGTTGCCGCAGAACACGAAGTCGGCGGTGCCGCCCGCGGCATCGCTGACCGGCCAGCGGCATTTGCCCTGCGC
>Ga0187784_10004087_pt1 | contig 11804 bp, 15 predicted proteins | sample 1015_SJ02_MP15_2_FD_132964 | JGI IMG/M metagenome (GOLD analysis project Ga0187784, IMG submission 132964) | Tropical peat soil microbial communities from peatlands in Department of Meta, Colombia - 1015_SJ02_MP15_20_MG | ecosystem: Environmental > Terrestrial > Soil > Wetlands > Peat | place... | reverse complement strand
TCGATACTGGACGACCGTGGCCAGTTCCTGGGAATTCATCTGGAAGCTTCCATCGCCTGAAATATCGATCACCAGCTTGTTCGGAAAAGCCACTTGCGCACCCACGGCCGCCGGGAAGCCGTAGCCCATTGTCCCCAGTCCTCCTGAAGTGAGCAATGTCCTGGGCCTGAGAAACGGGAAATACTGGGCTGTCCACATCTGGTTCTGGCCCACCTCCGTAGAGATGATGGCATCGCCTTTGGTGAGCTCGAAAATCTTTTCGATGACGTACTGAGGCTTGATGATCTCCTTCTGCTCATAATTCATGCTGTGGATCGCCCGAAATTTGTCGATCTGATGATGCCATTTTTCCATTCCCGCTTTGAAGGCGCCGATATCTTCCTCTTCGAGGAAAGAGAGAATTTTGGAGAGGACATGTTTGCAGTCGCCGACAATGGGCAGGTCCACTCTTACATTTTTGCTGATGGAGGTAGGATCGATATCGATGTGGATGATCTTGGCCTGGGGGGCGAAGGCCTCGATCTTTCCCGTGACCCGGTCATCGAAACGGGATCCGATGGCGATGAGGAGGTCAGACTCCATAACCGCCATATTGGCCCAGTAGGTTCCATGCATCCCCAGCATTCCCAGAGAAAGAGGATGATTCCCGGGGATGCTGCCCAATCCCATCAAGGTCATAGTGACGGGGATTCCCAACTTTTCAGCAAAAAGGGTGAGCTCCTTCGAAGCGTTTGAAGAGATGATGCCGCCCCCGACATACAGTACCGGTTTCTTGGACTTCATTACGAGCTTGACAGTCCTTTGAATCTGGCCGACATGACCTTCATAAGTGGGCTGGTAGCCTCGAATAGAGACTTTTTCGGGATATTTGAATTCGGCGGAGTCGGCCTGAACATCTTTCGGAAGATCAATGAGAACCGGTCCGGGCCTTCCGCTTCGGGCTACATAGAAAGCTTCCTTTATTGTTCGAGCCAAGTCTTTGACATCTTTCACAAGGTAGTTGTGTTTGGTACATGGCCTGGTGATGCCGACAATGTCCGCCTCCTGAAAGGCATCGTTTCCAATGAGAAGCGTGGCGACCTGGCCGGTCATGATAACAACCGGGACAGAATCCATAAAGGCCGTGGCAATGCCGGTCACCGTATTCGTCGCCCCCGGTCCGGAGGTGACGATGACGACCCCGACCTTTCCCGTGGCGCGGGAATATCCATCTGCTGCATGAACCGCCGCCTGTTCATGCCGGACTAAGATCTGCTTGAATGGCGCACTTTGGAGTTCATCGAAAAGCGGGAGGACAGCACCACCGGGATAGTTGAAAACGGTCTCTACCCCTTCCTTGTTCAAAGATTCAACGATGATTTGAGAACCGGTCTTTTTCATGATGAATCACAATGGCAAATGCCAAAGCCGAAAGTTCAAAGGAAATCCAAATGATCGAACGATAAACAAAAAAATACAAGCAAACCTTTGATATTTTGACATTTAAGATTGATTTGGCATTTGCCTGTCTGCGCGAAACCCCGCCTTGCAGGACGAAGACAGGGATTTCGAACTTTGACATTGATTCTCACTTATCGGTACTGCATCAATATTTTTTCCATCTGATCTTTGAGTGCCAGTTTTTTCTTCTTAATGATTTTTATCTCCACCTCATCCTGAGGGGTAAGAAAGGGCTTTTTCTCCAGCTCTTCCAATTGTTTTGCAAGCTGGGAATGCGCTTGTTTTACTTTTGAAAATTCTTCATTTTCTCTCCCCAGCTTTTCAATCAACGCCTCCTCTTTGGTCGTCATCTCAACCCCCGATATTGAAAAACGTGATCATTCAAAACAGTTTAACAGAAAAAGCTAATATAATCCAGCCATTTTGTCAACTTATTGCCACTAGGCGAAGGACAGGGCCTCGGTCGCCGCGGATACGAGCTGGTCAGGGATAGGTGGAGGGTCTAAATCGGGATTTGACCAGAATGTTTTTCTTGCCATTTCATTTCAGCTTCTGAGGGTCTCACATAAAGAGGGGAGAAGGCCGAAAGGTTCAAATGCTCACCTTTTCGAAGGAGTTCCATCCCCAACTTTGCCACCATCGAGCCATGAGAAACATGGAAGGGAGCAGAGGGGAGGATGGCGAGGGAAGGGAGACAGTTCAGAAGAAAGTCCCCATAGGTTCTTACTCCGTCACCAAGGAAAATGGTTTGCTCCTTAATCTGTCTGACGAGGTCTTCAGGTGGGATCGCCTGATATTCCGATTGCCGCCTGATGGAGCCCCCTTCTCCGTAGCGATAAAAAGCCGTATAGACCTGCTTCTTCCTGGCGTCGAGGATTGGACAGATAAGGTAAGAGGTAGGAGCAATTTGGGAAGCAAGGACATCGAGTGTGGGGATACCTGCCACGGGTTTTCCAGTTGCAAAAGCCAAGCCTTTCACAGTGCTGACCCCGATTCTTAATCCTGTAAAGGAGCCCGGGCCGAGGGCGATAGCGCATCCCTCGATCTCTTCAATAGAGCAGCGAGCTTCTTTCAGGACAAATTCGATTGCTCCAAGGAGTCTTTCAGAATGGGTCACTGGGATATTGAGGAGATATTCGGAGATGACTCTGTTGTCTTCGATTAAGCCCACGCTTCCACACGAGGTGGAAGTATCAATGCCGAGGACTTTCATTTGTTCACCCTCTCCCCCGCCCTCTCCCATCGAGGGAGAGGGGGAAGGCGTGCCTCTTAGAATTTAAATCCTCCGGGGAAAAAATATCGGATCAAATCGTTACGGATGGCAAAGAGCATCAGGAGGATAATGAAGATTAAGCCAATCTGCTGGGCTATTTCCATCTTCCGGAGACTAATGGGCCCTCGCAAGATCGCCTCCAATCCCAGAAAAAGGAGGTGGCCTCCGTCGAGGATGGGAATGGGAAAAAGATTGATTACTCCGAGGTTGATGCTGATCATGGCTGTGAAAAGGGCCAAACTCAACAGTCCCTGTCTGGCTTGTTCGCCAGTCATCTTAGCGATCATGATGACGCTGCCAACTTCCTTGGCTGGGATGACCCTCTCGATGAGTTTTACAATCCCTACCACCGTCAACTCAATCACCTGCCAAGTTTCAGTGAATCCACTTCCGACGGCCACAAGCGGATCCACTTTTTTGTAAACGGGATTGATGGGGGAATGGGTCACGCCTATTTTGTAAGCTCGGGTTTCTTCCCCAAAAAGGTTTTTTTCGGCAAATGGCTTCGGGGTGACGTTGATGTCAAGGATTTCACCGTCACGTTTCACCTTCAGGGCCAGTGGCTTCCCCTGGCTATTCGCTATAGCGGATTGTAATTCCTCCCAACTTGAAATATCCTTCCGATCGATCGAAAGAATGGTATCCCCTTTTTTTAGACCTGCCATCTCAGCCGGGTAGCCACGGCTGACTCCCTCGACGACTGGAGCGATCACGGGTAAGGAGGGAATGCCCACGATGAGGTTGGCACCGGAGAAGAGAACCGCCGCGAGAAAGAAATTGAAGAAAGGACCGGCGCTGATGATCAGGGCACGTTTCCATACAGGCTGTGCCCACAGGGAGCGATGGCGGTCTTCTTCCTTAATTTCCTCATGAGGGTCCTCTCCCAGAGGCTTGACAAATCCCCCCAAAGGAAAGACAGCAATCTGGTACTCCGTTTCTCCAATCTTCTTTCCGATCAGCTTGGGCCCGAAGCCCAGAGAGAACTTGAGGATGCCCACGCCCAATCTCTTGGCCACGATAAAATGGCCCAGCTCATGGACGAAAACAAGAATTCCTAAAACGATAGCTGTTGCAAGGATCGTGGTCAGCACGTTTTTCTCCCTTCTAAAATGGCCTTTGCCCTTTCTCTGGCCCAGTGATCGGCTTTCAGGATGTCTTCGATCGTATGAACAGGTTTCACCTCATGCTCCCCCATTACCCTCTGGAGAAAGAGAGGGATTTCCGTAAATTTGAGAGATCCTTGTAAGAAGGCGCCGACAGCCACTTCATTGGCGGCATTGAGGATGGCGGGCATGGTCTCTCCGATCTCGATAGATTGGTAGGCCAGTTGGAGACAAGGAAATCTTTGCAAATCGGGAGGCGAAAAAGTCAGGGCTTCAGTTTTTGAAAGGTCGAGGGGAGGCAATTTTAGATTGAGTCGCTCGGGAAAGGAAAGGGCATAGGAGATAGGTATCTTCATGTCCGTAATCCCCATCTGGGCTACTACGGAGCCGTCGACATATTCCACCATCGAATGAACGACGCTCTGCGGATGGATCAGTACGACGATCTTTTCGACGGGGATGCTGAAAAGCCAATGGGCCTCGATGACCTCCAGTCCTTTGTTCATTAGGGAGGCAGAATCGATGGTGATCTTCTTTCCCATCGTCCAGCGAGGGTGGTTCAGAGCTTCTTTCACGGTGACCTCATGAAGCCTGGAGAGGGGCGAGTTGCGAAAGGGTCCCCCGGATGCCGTGAGAATCAAGCGATGAACGTCCTCCTTCTGGTGGCCGAGCAGCGCTTGGAAGATGGCACTGTGTTCGCTGTCCACGGGGAGGATCTGGACGTGATTCCTCTTGGCCTCTTCCATCATGATCTTTCCTGCCATGACGAGAGATTCTTTGTTGGCCAGAGCAATCTTTTTTCCGGTCTTGATCGCGGAAAGGGTGGGGACGAGGCCGACTGCACCCACGATGGCCGAAACGACCTGATCGACCTCCGGGTGGGTGGCTACCCGGATAAGCCCTTCCACCCCGTGAACGATTTCGACGGGTACGTTCGGGAGCTCTCTTTGAAGGGCTTCCGATAGTTCTTGATTGAGAACGGAGATGAGCTTCGGCCGAAACCGAAGGGTTTGCCGCTTGAGGAGGTCCGTATTGAGGCCGGCAGAAAGGCTGACCACCTCAAATCGTTCCGGAAATTGACTGACGATATCGAGCGTATTGACCCCGATCGAGCCTGTTGAGCCCAGGATGGCGAGACGCTTCATAGGGTCTCCTTCAAGAGATAGAGGAGGCAGTAATAGAGAAGAGGGGCGGAGAAGAGGAAGCTGTCCAGCCGATCCAGCATGCCCCCGTGGCCGGGAATAAGGTTCCCTGAATCCTTTACCTGAGCACTTCGTTTCAGCATCGATTCCGCAAAATCTCCCAATTGGCCGAAAAATCCTATGCCGGCGGCGAGAAGGATACAGGTTCCTTTCTTCATGTGGGGGATAAATAGCAGGACAAAGGCCAGGGCCACAATGGTGGAGCCGAGGATCGCTCCTCCCAACCCTTCGAAAGTTTTTTTAGGACTGATCTTGGGGTAGAGTTTATGTCTTCCGAAGGAGGCGCCGCTTACCAAGGCAGAGATGTCCCCCGCCCAGACCGTTGTGATGAGAAAGAGAACCCATAGCCTTCCATTCGTCATGCTTCGGATGAGCGACACATAGGCGAGGAGAAATCCGATAAACAGAATTCCGAAAAGAAGCATCCCCATCTTCGAGATGGTGGAAGAGAGGTCCCTGGAAGTGCCCATGAAGAGGACGGAAAGAATGAGAAGGACGACGACCAGGAACGGAGGAATCTGTTTTAACTCTCCGAATGAAACGATGGCTGAGAGGATCAACCCTAGTCCTATTCCTATGGCGCGTTCCACCCATTTGGAATTTGGAAAGACAAGATGGATGTATTCTCGGAGTCCGAAGAAAGTAGCCAGAAGCACCATGAGGTAGAGCACAAACGGAGGAAATAGGATGATCAGAAGGATGACAGGAGGGACCATGATCAACGCCATCCATGCCTTCCTCTTCTCTATTATGCCCATACCGTCCTTTTTGACAGTTCGAAGTATTTAGTTCATGGTTCGGAGCATGTCATCTTGAATCTCCGAACTCTGAACTCCGAACTCCTGACTTCTTATTCTTCTCTTCCGTTCAGTTGCTCGCTGGTCAGGCCGAATCTTCTCTCTCTCGATTGATAATCGGAGATGGCCTTCACAAGTTCGTTTCGGTCGAAATCCGGCCACAGGGTGTCGGTGACATATAGCTCCGTGTAAGCGATCTGCCAAAGGAGGAAATTGGAAATGCGAAATTCGCCGCTTGTCCGGATGAGAAGGTCGGGATCGGATATCCCGCGGGTCCACAGGTACTGAGAGAAGCGTTGAATCGTAATCTCCCCCGGTTTGATGCTTCCTTTTTCGAGGTCGGAGAGGATCCCCTGGACCGCGTGAAGGATCTCCGAACGACCGCCATAGCTCAGCGCGAGATTGAGAAGCATCCCATCGCAGCGTTCGGTCCTTTTTTTTGTTTCTTCCAAGGTCTTCTGGACATCGGGAGGAAGATCTTCGATGCGGCCGATGACATTGAGCCGGATATTATTCCGGACCATTTCCTCACATTCTTTTTGAAGATATTCTTTCAGCAATCCCATCAGGGCCTTCACCTCATCCGCCGGCCTCTTCCAGTTCTCGATAGAGAAGGCATACAGCGTCAACACCTTGATTCCCAATTCCCGGCAGGCGGTGACGACTTCCCTAACGGCCCTGACTCCTTGCATGTGGCCGGCGATTCGGTTCCGGAGCTTCTTCTTGGCCCAGCGCCCATTTCCATCCATAATGATGGCGACATGGCGGGGAAGGTTTTCTTTATCGATTTCTTCCATGATGGAGAGGTCGTCTTGAAGGCCAAGACGAGGGTTTTCTTTATGCAAGCATCCTCAGATCACGTATCGTTTTAAATTAGCATATCAGATACTGTTTTTCAATGACTCACTCATCATCTGATCGTCATCCTGAACCTTGCCCTGAATCGAGTAGCGCCGTCGGTAAGATGCTGAAAAAATTTCACCATGACAAGGAAATCGTGAGGTTTTGAGCTTTGACTACGGATGATGGCCACGGAGAGAAGGATGTGGTGATAAGGAAAGATTTTTGGAGGACAGAAAAGGGGAAGATGTTCAGAAGGATTCCTCTCCCCCTTTGGCGTCATTTTTCGACAATCGCTTCAACAGGGCATACCTCAAAACAGCTTCCGCATTCCGTACATTTCTCTTCGTTGATGACGTAGGGTTCCCCTTCTTCAATGGCTTCGGCGGGGCATTCTTCCGCGCAGGTCCCGCACGCCACACATTCCTCCGTAATGACATAAGCCACCGGCATCACCCCCTTTCATCTCAAGAGATTTCTAAGATTTCTTTCTCCTTGGCGGTTAGGGAGGCATCCACTTTCTCGATAAATTGATCGGTCGATTTCTGCACCTTATCCATGGACTGGTGGAGTTCATCCTGAGAGATCTTTCTATTTTTCTCCAGCCCCTTCAACTGATCATTTGCCTCTCTTCGGATGTTTCGAATCGCCACTTTTGCGCCCTCCGCCATCTTTCTCACCACCTTGACCAGTTCCTTACGCCGTTCTTCTGTCAGTCGGGGGATGTTGATCCGAATCATCTTGCCATCATTCGCCGGGGTCACTCCCAGTTCCGATTTGAGGACGGCCTTTTCAATTTCACCGATGACTGAGGTATCCCAGGGTTGAATGGTGACGAGTCTGGACTCGGGGACGGATAAGGTGGCCATCTGGTTAAGAGGCGTTGGCGTCCCGTAGTAATCCACCCGGATATCATCGAAGAGCGCCAGGGAGGCCCTGCCCGTCCTGATCTTATTCATATCCGCCTTGAGGGAAGAGAGTGTTTTTTCCATCTTGGCGACTGTTTCTGCATACGTTTTATCATTCATAAGTCATCCTCTCACTCTCGTTCCAACTTTTTCTCCTAAAACGGCCCGTTTGACATTTCCCTTTGGGTTCAAATTGAAGACAATGATAGGAATCTGGTGGTCCATACAGAGAGAGATAGCCGTTGCATCCATGACCTTTAATTGTTTCTTGAGGACATCGAGGTAGGTGAGTTCATCATATTTGTGGGCATTTTTATGAAGCAGTGGATCAGCGTTATAAACGCCGTCGACCTTTGTGGCCTTGAGAATGACGTCCGCCCCGATCTCCATGGCCCGGAGGGAAGCGGTGGTGTCGGTGGTGAAATAAGGGTTTCCTGTCCCTCCTGCGAAGATCACCACCCGGCCCTTTTCCAGATGGCGAATAGCCCTTCTTCGAATGTAGGGCTCAGCGACCTCCCGCATTTCAATGGCTGTCTGGACTCGCGTTTGAACATCGATCTTTTCAAGAGCATCCTGCAGAGCAATGCCGTTCATGACGGTGGCCAGCATCCCCATGTAGTCTGCGGAGGCCCGGTCCATTCCTTTTGCGCTGGCGGCCATCCCCCGAAAGATATTCCCTCCGCCAATGACAATGGCGACCTCCACCTTCAGGTTTCTTACCTCCTTGATTTCCTGAGCGATCTTCTGGATCACGGCTGGGTCGATTCCGAAACCTCCCTGGCCCGTTAACACCTCACCGCTCAGTTTCAAGAGGATCCTTTTATATCGGGGTCTTTGCATGAAGGGACAGGCGTTTTGCTCAATTGGTTCTTTCCTGCCCGGTCCCGATATTTCGCCCCGTTGGAAATAATGTCCTACGGGAATTTCTAACGGAGCCTACTTCACCGAGGAAGAGCAGGTAGGCGATGGCTGAGAGGATAGTCCCTCACCCAGTTGAAATCTTGCAAACCGACGGATCGTAATGTTCTCCCCGATCTTGGCAATCATAGCGTCCAGCAATTCCTTGATCGTAAGGTCGGAGTCTCTGACATAGGTTTGTTCTAGAAGGCAAACCTCGGAATAAAACCTCTCCATTTTCCCTTCGACAATTTTATCGATCACCTTCTGAGGTTTTCCTGCCTCCTGGGCTTGGGTTCGATAGATCGCCCGCTCCCTTTCCAATATCTGTTCCGGAATCTCCTCTCTTTTGATGTATTGAGGGTTGGCAGCGGCGATATGCATGGCGATGTTTTTTACGAAGGTTTGAAAATCCTCGGTCTTCGCGACAAAATCGGTTTCGCAGTTGATCTCGACCAGGACTCCCATCTTTCCCCCGGCATGGATATAGGAGGAGACCAGGCCATCCGTCGCAATTCGGCCTGACTTTTTGGCGGCAGTGGCCAGTCCTTTCCGCCGAAGGTAATCGATCGCTGCTTCCATATTCCCCTTGGCCTCTTGCAGGGCTGTTTTGCAGTCGATCACCCCGGCGCCTGTCCTTTGTCTTAAGTCTTTTACCAATTCAACCGTAATTTCCATTCGTTCCTATTCCTCTTCCACTCCCTCGACCACTTCTTCCACCTGGATCGGTTTGGGAGGCTCCACTTTTTCCGCACCCTCTTTATCTCCTTTCGCTCCCTCGATCTGGAGTTGTTTTTCGTAGATCTGTTTTCCCTCCACGACCGCATCCGCAATCTTAGAGGCAAACAATTGAATCGCGCGGATGGCATCGTCATTTCCCGGAATAATGTAATCCAACTCCTCGGGATTACAATTGGTATCGATAATGCCGATGGAGGGAATGCCAATCTTCCGAGCCTCTCTCACGGCAATCCTTTCCTTTTTAGGGTCCACGACGAAGACGGCCCCAGGGAGTCGATCCATATTCTTGATACCCCCCAGTGATTTTTCCAGACGGCTCCTCTCTTTCTCCAATTCCAAGACCTCTTTCTTCGGAAGGAGATTGTAAATCTCTTCATTCTTCATCGCCTCAAGTTTATTCAATCGATCAATGGACCGCTTAATCGTCTGGAAGTTGGTCAACATTCCTCCCAGCCAGCGATGATTTACGTAGAACATTCCGCAGCGTGTGGCGTGCTCGGAAATCGTTTCCTGGGCCTGTTTTTTCGTCCCGACAAAGAGGATATATTCTCCTTTCGCCGCGACGTCCCGGACGAATTGATAAGCTTCCTTGAAGAGCTGGACGGTTTTCTGGAGATCGATGATATAAATTCCGTTCCTTGCGCCAAAGATATAAGGTTTCATCTTGGGGTCCCAACGTTTCGTCTCATGGCCAAAATGAACCCCAGCCTCCAGAAGCTCCTTCATCGTTACCGCGGACATCGAGCCCTCCGTATCACTTCCATTTTTCCTCCTTTGAGCACAAATAGCTGAATCAAATTCAGTTAACACATGATTTATCATTTTGCAAGAGAAAAAACCTGACGAACCGCGATGGGTGACCGACGAGTTCTCAGCGCGGCGTCAAGGAGGCTCCGGGGTCTTCAATTTATAAGCGATATCAATGAGTTGACTCATCTTCGTCTCTCTTTAGAGCGATTTCCCGACTCAGATATGATTGAAGAATCTTGCCGTTAACTTTAGAGATTCGACTTGACATAAGTCAATGAAATTTCCTCTATATGTTGGCACAATATAATAGAAAAGGAGGAAAGACATGAAGTGTCCAGGACAGGATATGAGATTTTGGAAGCCGGGAGATATTTTTGACGCCCCATGCCCAAAATGCGGGAGAAGGGTTGAGTTCTTCAAGGACGAGGTCAGGCGCGAGTGCCGCTGTGGTCATGAAATCGTCAGCCCGAAATTAGATTTTGGTTGTGCTCAGTGGTGTCCCTATGCCGAGCAGTGTGTTGGTGTCGTGCCCGAAGAGGTGAAGGAAAGGCAAAAAGCGGAAGAGAGGGGTTTGCTCAGGGAAAGAATCGCTCTGGAAATGAAGAAATATTTCGGGACAGATTTCAAGCGGGTCCACCACGCCATCAAAGTTGCCAGGTTTGCGGAGCAGATCCTGAAGATGGAAGGCGGAAATCCCCTGGTGGTGATGGGGGCCGCCTACCTTCATGATATTGGAATCCATGAAGCGAGCAGAAAATATGGAAGCCATTCAGGCCATTATCAGGAGATGGAGGGGCCTGCTATTGCCAGGGAGATTTTGGAAAGACTAAATGTGAAGAAACAGGTGATTGACGAGGTCTGTGACATCCTTGGTCATCATCATAGCCCGAGGGAAAAAGAGACACTTCATTTTCAGATCCTCTATGAGGCAGACGGACTGGTTAATATTGAAGAGGAAGGAATTTCAAAAAACCGGGAAAAAGTTGAGCAGTTGATTAGGAAAGTCTTCAGGACGGCCACTGGAAAACGGTTGGCAGAGGAGCTTTACCTTGCCTAAGCGACAAGGGAAAGCGTGGTCGTTAGGAAAGGAGAAGATTTCACAGGAGTTCGGCCCTCGGGTTCCTCTTTCGGGTCTGTTACTCTCTGTCTGAATTCACTCCATCTGGAATGAGAGATGAGTCTTTTCTTTGTGAAGAACAGGATCCTATCTCTCTTTTTGTAAATCCAGATAGAATGATGGACTTCCTCAGCAGGATCCTTGATCAATAAAAAGGAGCCTAGTTTATTGAAACTTCCAAGCCTCTTAAGGCCTATTTGAGTCTCGGGCTCCCCCCACTGATTGAGGAAAATGGTTTGGTGGATTCCAGCCAGCATCAGATGCTGATTTCCCGTCGAGGGCTTGGAGGAACCCTTCATGAAACTTGGAATAAGATTCGGGACCAAAGTCAACATAAATTTAGATAATAACTATCATAGATTTCAAACATTTGCAAGCAAAAAATTTTAAAGGGGGTTCAATCTTGGGATACCAATTTTTTCAGGGTCAGGGCGTTTTTGACGGCGAAGCCGTAAGCATCGTTGTTGAAGTAGACGAAAACGGTCTTTTCCTTTTTTCTCCAATCTTGGATTTTTTCTGCCCATTGCGTCAATTCCTTATTCGAATAATTAGATCCGTAGAGCAATTCACCACCGTGAAGGCGAAGATAGACAAAGGTGGAGGTCATTTTCTCCATAAAAGGGAGGCCTGAACCGTGGGCGATGCAAAAGGCAAAGCCAAATTCTTCCAATATCCGAAAGGCCTCATCGCAGAACCACGACTCATCTCTAAACTCAAAGGCATGGCGATGAAGCTT
>Ga0187784_10004086_pt1 | contig 11807 bp, 8 predicted proteins | sample 1015_SJ02_MP15_2_FD_132964 | JGI IMG/M metagenome (GOLD analysis project Ga0187784, IMG submission 132964) | Tropical peat soil microbial communities from peatlands in Department of Meta, Colombia - 1015_SJ02_MP15_20_MG | ecosystem: Environmental > Terrestrial > Soil > Wetlands > Peat | place... | reverse complement strand
ATCGTTGAATATGAAGATGGATCAACGAAAGGAATCGAATTCGATCAATTGGACAAACCTACCCGGTCTGAACTCTCCAGAAGGGGCCTCTGCCCTCCGCCTTCAGAGATTTCTGAACCATTAAGCCACTATTTCCTGTTGCGTTGGAGAAATGGATGGCAGGAGGTCATTGGGGTAGACAAGAACCCTGTTGACTTGTTGCGCTACTATATTCTTGAGAGAGTTGAACAGATTGGAAGGATGGCCCTCGACGTTAAAGAAGAATATCCTGTCCTCTTGATCATCAAACGACTGCCGAAGGAATTGGATCGTTTGATGATCGTGGGAAGCAACAATGCAAAGGTGTATCGTTTGGAACCCAAGACAAAGAGAGAGGAAGGGGACAAGATCGAGCATGTTGAGTTTGACAAGGCAGAACGCCATTTCCAGCCTGAGCCTGATAAGGAGGCCGAAGTCTGGCTGGCAGAATTGACGGAGACCTTGAGAAACGAACTGAGCCGAAAAAAGCTTTCAGCCGACAAGCTCCTCAATGAAGAACGTTCGAGTCGTGTCAAGGAATATAAGGAACTTGCAAAGGCCTTGGGCCTGCGAGCGACAGAGAGTCAAGAAGACGTTTACGGTTTCATCCAGCTTATGATCAAAAAGATCGCTCTTTCAAATCGGTGAGGGTTTTAAAGAAATAGAATCTACAAGCAAATCGTAAGAGAAAGGAAGGGATAGCCATGTATGACAATTTAGATCTCTATGATATGGACCGAAGTATCTCGGGGTTGAGAACGCTCAGGATTCCTGATGACGAAGACATTTTCTGGTTCCGTGACGATCTGCACCAGCCCTACCCCATCTCTCCCCTCGGTATGACCACTGTGCAGAAACATCATGCCTGGGGCTACCATGTGGCTGCTGAAGAGACCCAATTGCCTCCCTCGAAAGGCGGCCATGTTAAAATTTTCAAGGGGAGGGTTTTCCTCGGATTTGAAGAACTGAAAGATGGAGCGGAGATAGGGAGGAGAGCTGTTGATTTCGAGAAACTCCTTAGTTACTTAAGGGAGCACTGGGATGAGTACTACACTTGTCATATTGAAGAAGTGAAGCAGGGTTTAAGTTTTATGGAGAGCGTCAACGATGGAATGTCCGATGCTGATCTCTCTTATTCTCTCCGCAGAAGTGAGGAGGTCAATAAAAGAAACTGGGAGATTCACTTCACTCTCATGTATCCTGCTGATGCCCTCTATTTTGAGTTCGAAGCTTTCTGCAAAGAACACGGGATTGAGGAGAAAGATGCAACGGTGATGCTGAAAGGTCTCGACACAATGGCTACTCGGACAGATTCTGCTTTGTGGGCGCTCGCAAGGCTTTCTGAAGAATCTGGAATTGGGGAGATGTTTCTCAAGGAAGATTCGAAAGGCATTCTTCAAAAGTTGCAAGAAGATCCTAAATCAACAAAATGGCTCGAGGCATTTCATCAGTTTTTGAGAATTTATGGCCACCGGATCACCGCTGCCCACCTGGATGTCATTTTTCCAACCTGGATCGAGGATCCGACACCCGTTTTGGAAACGATTAAGACCTATCTTCCCAGAGTAAGACAGGGCTGGAATATCAAAACCGAAAGAGAGAAAATGGTGAAAGAAAGCCAGGAAGCAACCAACCATTTCCTATACGGACTCTCCCGGGATAAACAGGAAACGTTCAAAAAACTCCTGGAGGTCGGCCGAAAGATCTATCGGTTCCAGGAGGACCATGGTTTCTACATCGACGGAGCCTCAACTGCTGGACTTCATGATGTGGCCATGGTTTGCGGAAGAAAGTTGAGCCAATACGGGCTGTTGGAGCGACCCGAAGACGTCTTCTTCTTAAGCTACAACGAGCTTGATGAGCTCATGACCGGTCTGGCAAGAAACAAGAAGGCGGCCATCTACCATTACCGTCGAATGGTCCCCTGCACGGTGAGAGAGAGACAGTGGGGATGGAATCAAGTCAAAGAACTCCAAGAGGCACCTTTGACACTCGGGGTGGCTCCTGAAAAGGTGACCGATCCAATCATGATCAAGGTCTTTGGAATGGTCGACGAGTTGATTAAAGCGGGAAAGGTGGAAGAACTAAAAATTATGGATCGTTTTGAAGGATACCCCGGAGCGCCGGGGATCATGGAAGGACCAGCCCGTGTCATCACAAGCTTTGAGGATTTTCCCAAACTGCGGCAAGGAGAAATCCTTGTATGCCCTTACACGGCGACTGCGTGGACGCCTCTCTTTCCAAAGATCAAGGCCGTGGTCACGGATACAGGCGGGATGCTGACCCATGCGGCGATCACGGCTAGAGAGTACCGAATTCCAGCAGTGGTTGGGACATGGAGGGCAACCCGATCTATTTCAGATGGAGATATCATCAGGGTAGATGGCAACGCAGGGATCGTAGAGGTCTTAGAAAAGGCGAAAACCTGATGCGATAATCATGATGCCGTTTCGAACCAAGTTTGCAAAGATCGATTTAACTGAAAGAAAAGTAAAGATTGAGGAGATGCCCGAAGAGATCGTGACGAAGTATCTCGGGGGCAGGGGAATGAATATGTACCTTCTTGCAAAACGGTTCCATCCCGATATAGATCCTCTCGGCCCGGAAAACCCTCTCGTGTTTGGCATAGGATATTTGACAGGAACGCTCAGCTTCGGAAGCCGGATGAATATCTCGGCCATCTCTCCTGAAACAGGGTATCTGGGTGACGCCAATATGGGAGGAGATTTTGGAGCAGAACTTGCATACACCGGACTCTCGCATCTTGTCATAGAGGGAAAGAGTGAGGAACCTGTCTATCTCTGGATCGAAAATAACCAAATTGAAATTCGCGATGCCCAGCCTTTGATGGGGCTCCATACCGTTCAAACGCAAAAGGCGATCCGGCAGGAATTAGGAGATAAGAAGATCCAAGTGGCTTGCATCGGTCTTGCCGGGGAAAACCAGGTGAGATTTGCCGGAGTGAGGACCGGGTTAAAAAGTACAGCAGCCCGAACTGGGCTGGGTGCTGTGATGGGCTCTAAAAACCTGAAAGCGGTAGCCGTTCGAGGAACACAGGATCTAAAGGTCAACGATCCTCAAGGGGTCTTAAGTTACTACAGGGAACTTCTGAAGGGCTTGATGGAGAGAAAATGGGTCCAAGCCCTCGGCCGGTTCGGGACACCATTGATGATTGCGGCGGGAAATACCATGGGTTTGTTGGGCGTATGCAATCATCAATGGACTAGTGTGGGGGATGCAGGATCAGCCCTGGTGGCGGAGAATCTGGACCGGTATTCGACCGGGATGGTGGCTTGCTGGAGCTGCCCGGTCCATTGCCGCCATCGGTTCAAGATAACCGATGAAATCACAGGAGAAGGTCCTGAGTATGCCTCAATAGGATCAATGGGATGGAAGATCGGAAGTTTGAACCTGGAGAACATTCTTCATACTGTCGAACTCTGCAATCGATACGGATTGGACACCATCTCAACAGGCTCTTACATTGCCTGGGCTATGGAACTTTACCAGAGGGGAATCATCGATGAAGAGACCGTCGGTTTCCCACTGGAATGGGGGGATAAAGAAGGAATCGAAAAGATCATCCATATGATCGCCCGAAGGAAGGGGTTTGGAGATATCTTGGCTGAAGCATCCTTTGCGGAGAAAAGACTTCCCCCAAAAGCGAGAGATTTCCTTTGGGAAGTTAAGAATCTCCCCATGGAGATGACCGATGAGCGAATGACGAAAAGTTTCGCTTTGGGAATGGCAACTGCCAGCCGGGGAGCTTGCCATATGCGAAGCAGACCCTCCTTAGATATTCTACAACTGCCTCCGTCTCTATTGGAGAAACTCTACGGGGGTGAGGTTAGTTCTGATTTCACTTCTTACCGAGGGAAGGCGAAGATGATCTGGTGGCATGAACTCCTCTATGCCGTCTGCGACGCTCTTGGCGTTTGCAGATTCATGACTGTCTTCAGTAGTCCGCACTCCCCTCAATATGAAGAATTCGGTCAACTGATCTACCTTTCCTCAGGCCTAAAGATATCAGCCGAGGGTCTGAAGACCATTGGAGAGAGGATCTGTACGTTAGAGAGGAGGATTCTGAACTTGTGGGGGTTAGATCGTAGGCATGATACCTTGCCGTCTAGGTATTTCGAACCGATTCCTGAAGGACCAGCTAAGGGGCATAAAATGGATCCAGCAAGGTTCAACGAAATGTTAGACGAGTACTATGAACTGCATGGTTGGGATGGCGACGGCAGACCTGCCGAGGCAGGAATGAAAAAGTTAGAGATCCCTCTTTAAAGTTGTAAGAAGGCGGATCGCCGTGAGAATTGAAATAGAAAAAGATAAATGCACTGGGTGCCATCTTTGTGAGATGATCTGCTCGCTCTTCCATTTAGGAGCGGTCAATCCTTCCAGGTCCGCCATTCGCATCATAAAGGACGATCTGGATACAGGCATCCATACACCAACCGTTTGTCGGCAATGCAAAAAGATGAAGTGCATTGAGAAAGAAGATGTGGACGAAACCGTAGAAAAGACTAAGTTTGTTTGGGAAAGGCAAAGGGCAGAAAGGTGTCCTTTCGATGGATTGATGGTTTTCGGAGATTCGGCGTATCGTTGCGATCTCTGTGGAGGGGATCCCCAATGTGTATCCGTCTGTACCAATAGGGCGATCTGGGTCAAGGAGTGAGGGCAATCTAAGCAAAGGAGGAAAACAGATGAGTTATGAAAAGCTTTTTTCGTCCATCACGATGAGAGGCGTTACCTTTCTAAACCGCATCCAACGGACATCCATGGTTTCCGGACTCTCTGCTGAGGAGGGTTGGGTCACGGACGATTTGAAGAAGCGATATCAGAGGGAAGCCAAAGGTGGAATAGGCTCTATCGTGGTTGAGGCGGCTGTCATCATCCCATCGAAGAGCCCGTTCAATCTTCGGATCAGCGATGATCGTTTCGTACCTGGCTTGACCGAGGTGGTGAAGGCTATACGTGAAGTGAACCGTGAAGTGAAGATCGGCATCCAGATCATGCAGCATCTCAAACTTTCCCGAACGGGCTGGAGGCAAAAGGTTGAGGATTTCAAAACAGAAGAACTACCCAACATTGTCAATGATCATGTGGCTGCTGTTAAGCGCGCTTTATCCGCTGGATTCGACTTCATTGAAATCCACATGGCCCATGCTTATCTCCTCTCTTCATTCTTGTCTCGGGCCAACAAGAGGACCGATGGGTATGGGAGTACGCTTGAAAACAGGATGAGGCTACCTGTAGAAGTCTATCAGGCGGTGCGCCAGGTAGTTGGAAATGATTACCCTCTCGGTGTACGAATCAACGGTGAGGATTTCCATATCGAAGGGAACACATTGGCCCAGAGTTCCCGAATTGCCAGAAAGTTTGCCGAACTCGGAGCGGATTATATCAGCGTCTCTGCAGGAAGTCGCTTTGAAGATGCAAAGACTCCTTCCGAAGGGAGTCCCCCAGATCCCATGTCCGGTTACAGTGGCCATCGTATGAGCCCATGGTTCTGGTGGCCTGATGGGACCCATGTCTATCTGGCAGAGGGAGTCAGAAAGGCTGTCAGGGAAGCGGGGTTTAACACTCCGATAGTGATTGCGGGTAAGATTAGAGAACCGAAACATGCTGAAGAGATACTCAAAGAGGGCAAAGCAGACATCATTGGACTGTGTCGTGCTCTTCTCTGCGATCCGGATTGGCCTTTAAAGGCGAGGGAAGGGAGGGAGAAAGAGATCGTTCGATGCGTTTCCTGTAACTGGTGCCTCGAAGCAGACTCAAGATATGAAAAGGTCAATTGTGACCGTTGGCCCGAAGGGAGCATTACCGCACCTGAACCTTTCTTGACGAAGATGGCTCGTCCAGGCCAATTAAAGAAAGAAGATCTGTAAGGGTAAAAATTCCCTGGAAAATAGGATGGATCGGCAAAGGAGTATGTGAATATGGATAGAAACGAATTTCCAAGGCACGAAGAAGCGGAGGCAGAGAAGTACACAAAATATAGATGGTGGCTTGGGATGACACTTGGGGATCTCCTCGACAAGACAGCCGACATGTTTCCAAAGAAGGAAGCCGTCATCGATGACAGGGCCCGTCTCACTTATTCCGAGCTTAGAGAGAGAGTAGACAGAATAGGCTTAGGCTTGATCAACCTGGGGCTCGAAAAAGGAGATTGCGTCCTGTTACAACTTCCGAACTGGAGCGAATATGTCTGTTCCTATTTCGCTTTGCAGAGAATCGGATGCATTCCTGTTCTCTTGATCTCGGGGTATAGACAGTTAGAGGTGAGTCATCTGGGTCGTCTTACCGAGGCAAAGGCCTGGGTCGTACCTGATGCGTACCGGAAAATTAATTATGTATCATTCATAGAAGCGGTGAAAGAGGAGAATCCGCAACTGCAACATGTCATCTCGGTAAGGGCAGCGAAAAAAAGGGCAGGGTTTACATCAAACCTGGAAAGCCTGATGGGGCAGGAATTGAGTGCCGGTGATCGGGAGTGCTTAGCGATGAGAAGGCCAGAGCCGACGGATGTGGCTCACATTGTACCTTCCGGGGGCACAACGGGGTTACCTAAAGGAATTCCACGCACTCACAACGACTATATTTGCAACGTGGAATACATCCATAAAGCGGGAGAAATGAATACCGGCGATGTATGCCTTTTGGTCGTTCCCGTAGGCCACAACCTTGCCCTGCTCAATGTGGCGGGTTCAATTTTTTGGGGTTACAAATTAGTTTTATTAGATTCAACCAAGCCACAAGATATTTGTAGCACCATCCAATCTGAGAAGGTAACCTATATGCCGACGGTCCCAAGCCTGGTAAGGAGAATCATCGAAATTGAGCAGCTCCCGGAGTATGACTTAACCTCTTTAAAAAAAATATCGGCCGGAGGAGAGCCCAGCCCCCCTGACCTGATCCGAGAAGTATATAGGAAACTTGGATGCACGTACATCAACGAGTTTGGGATGGCTGAAGGGTTGCTCTGCCGGACGGGCCTCACGGATAACATTGAGGCGATTTGTGACACTGTGGGAAAACCATGCTGCCCCTATGAACAGATAAAGATTCTTAGTGAAGAGGGTAAGGAGCTGTCCCCAAATAAGGACGGGGAGTTGGTAACAAAGGGACCAGGCATATTTGCCGGCTACCTGAAGAATCTGGAGGATAACAAAAAGGGCTTCACAGCGGATGGGTTTTTTAAAACAGGCGACCAAGCGAGAATAGATGGCTCAGGAAATTTGAGAATAACAGGGAGGATCAAAGACCTCATCATTCGAGGAGGAGAGAATATTAGCCCCGCTCAAGTCGAAGAGCTTCTATGTTCCTTTCCAGGAGTTGCCGATGCGGCGGTTGTCGGAATGCCGGACAAGGAATTAGGTGAAAAGGTCTGTGCTTATGTAAAGTCTGCTCCCGGAACAAAATCAGATCCTGAGGAGATTAAAAGGTTCATGGAAAGCAAAGGGGCCTCAAAACTCTTGATCCCAGAAAGATTTGAGTTCGTAGAGGATCTCCCCTTGACGCAAGCAGGGAAACATGACAAAAAGGCTTTGCGGGAGGATATCAAGCGAAAGATGGGACAAACCTAATTGTAACCACTGCTGAAACACTAAATCGAAAATTTGTCATCTATTCTCCTTATGTTTTGTGGAATTAATTAAAATGCCGAAGGAGGTATCTGATGATGACCAAAGAAAGAAAAGTCATCTTAACCGACTGCACGCTCTGCTACCATAGTTGCGGCACAAAGGTAACCGTTGAGGATGGGGTTGCCGTCAAGGTCGAAGGGCTGGAATCCCATCCATTAAACAAGGGGAAGCTCTGCCCAAAGGGGGAGGCGACTCTGGACAACATCTATCACCCTGAACGGCTCAAATATCCGATGAAAAGGATCAATGGGAGGTTCGAGAGAGTCACATGGGACCAGGCGCTGACAGAGATCGCAAATAAACTCCTGAGGCTTAAGGAAGAATATGGTGCCTCCGTGCTGGGGATGTTTAGCGGCTCGATCGGGGTAGAGAATTTAGAAATGGCAGGTCTCACCCAGAGATTTAAAGCCGCCTTTGGTTCGCCAAACTTCTTTTCGGTTGAAAGTATCTGCTATCGGATGAGAATTCGAACAAGGCAGATTACATTTGGCAAATATCCTACTGAAGAACTCGACTCAAAACTCTACATTCTCTGGGGACATAATCCTGATGAATCAGACTTCCCTCTGAGACTCGCGATTGATGTCAATTTAAAAAAAGGGGCAAAGATAGTCGTCATTGATCCCAAAAGGATTCCGTTGGCTGATCATGCAGAGATGTATCTTAGAATCAGACCGGGTACCGATGGAGCCATGGCTCTGGCGATGGTCAATGTGATCATCAATGAAAAGCTATACGATGCCGATTTCATCGAGAAGTACACCCTTGGATTTGATAAATTGGTTCCTCATATCCAACCATTTACTCCAGAATGGGCAGAAAAGATTACTTGGGTCTCTGCGCAAGAGATCAGAAAGCTAGCTCACCTTTTTGCAAAAACAAAAGGGGCAGGCATCTACCAGGGAACAAATACACAGGATCAAACGGCTAATGGCACTCAAAATAGTCGTATCTTTTCTGTTCTACAAGTCATCACAGGCAATATCAATAATCCAGGAGGATGGACGATCAGCCCAAGGTTAAAGTTGGGGGATGTGGGGATGGCCGTTGAAGGCGAACCCTTGGGGGCTGATCAATATCCGCTCTTCTATGAAGTATGGGGAAGAAAGAGTCCCTATGGAGTGGTGACCTGTGTTCCTGAAAGTGTACCCGAAAAGATAAAGGCCTTCTTCGTCATTGGCGGTAACCCGATCCTCTCCATGCCAGATTCTAATGCTTTTAAGGCGGCTTTTCAGAAACTCGATTTGCTGGTGGTCCACGATTTCTTTATGACAGAAACTGGAGAGCTTGCTCACTATATCCTTCCTGCCTGTTCCCATCTCGAAAAGTGGGGATTAGCGTACACCTATAATGTCTGCCATTGCCTGCCTTATCTCATGTTGAGAAAAAAGGCTATTGATCCATTCAATGAAAGCTGGTCCGAATGGAAATTTTTCACGGAACTTGCAAAGAAGTTGGGCCTAGGAGATCGATTTCCCTGGAAGTCGGAGGAGGAACTCGTGACCTTCGAACTCGGACCAACGGGATTGACTTTCAAACAGCTTTTGGAAGAAAAACCCGAAGGTGCCTTTTATCAACAAAAACAGTACGGAATGAAAGACGGAAAGTTTACCACTCCCTCCGGAAAGATCGAAATTTACAGTGAAGCCTTAAAGAAGGTTGGTTTTGATCCTCTTCCAACCTATCTCGAACCTCGTAAAAGTCCTTTTAGCTCTCCAGAACTATTAAGAAAATACCCACTGATCCTCTCAACTGGAAATAGAAATCTCTACTTTACCCATGGGCAATTTAGGGAGATAAATTCTTTAAAGGTAAAGAATCCCGAACCGAGGGCTGAGATTGGGCCGAAAACAGCTATTCAATATGGGATTAAAGAAGGCGATGATATTCTCATCGAGACCAATCGAGGAGTTGCTCGGATGAAAGCGCGAGTTGAAGAGAGGGTTTCGGAAGGGGTTGTTCTTGTGCCCCATGGATGGCCTCGAGAATCGAATGCTAATCTATTAACGGATACGGAGTGCCGAGAACCTATTATGGGCTATCCAGATATGAAATCGCTTCTATGTTCCATTTGTAAGGCATAGAAAGAATTAATGGTCGTCGTTCGAAAAGGAGGAGAGTCATGGAAATTAAAAAATTGGGGGTATTAGGATTCGGTCAGATGGGGTCAGGGATTGGCCAGGTGTTTGCCCAATCGGGATACGAAATCATCGCAGTAGATTCCATCAGAGAGATGATTGATAAGGGATTGAAGGGAATTGAAAAGAGACTCGCGGGCCGGGTTGAGAAAGGAAAGCTTTCCCAAGACGAAAAGGATGCTATTTTGGGACGGATTAAAACGAGTCTGAAGATGGAAGATCTTGCCGATTGCGACCTCATCGAAGAAGCCATTCCTGAGGATTTGGAATTGAAAAAGGAGACCTTCGCCCAGTTAGACAAAATCTGTAAAAAAGAAACGATCTTCGGGTCGAATACCTCTGGCCTTTCGGTGACGGATATGGCTGCTGCAACGAAAAGACCAGATAAACTCTTAGGAATGCATTTCCACAATCCCGCTCCTGTCATGCAACTCTTAGAACTTGTTCGAACGATCATGACGAGTGAAGAAACGATCGAGACAGTAAAAAAGTGGGGGGTGACTTTGGGAAAGACGGTAGTTGTTGCACCCGATGTTGGAGGGTTCATCGTCACTAGACTCTTTACACCCTTTTTACTGGGGGCAGTCCGTATGTTGGAAGCAGGGATCGCAACCAGGGATGAAATCGACACGTCCATGAAATTAGCGGTCAATCATCCCATGGGGCCTCTGGAAGTGATCGATTTCATCGGATTGGATACAGAGTTATCCATCGCCGAGACTCTGTATCAGGAGACTAAGGATTCCAAATATGCTCCCCCCCTTCTTCTGAAGAAGATGGCTACCGCAGGATGGCTTGGAAGAAAAACAGGCAAAGGGTTTTATGAGTATAAATGACCACCTTTTTATTAAATAACGCTTCTTTTAGAAATTCGTATTTCGAAGGGCTATCTGGGTTCATCTCTGCAAAAGACATAACACTTCTTTTTTAGCAAAAAACTACGATGCTTATCAGGCCCGATTATATCCCCTGTATATCGAATATGTCGTTAAAAATTATTCGCTTTATGATGAAGGAGGAAAACTAGGTCCGAAGATTGATGAATAAAATGCTGAGGTCGAGGTCCTTGAGGGGATAGCGATGGCATCTTCGGTCACTTGAAATCGTAAGGAATGTCTGGATTAAATACCAGGAGTTCTCTAGAGGCCAAGATCTTCTAAAAAGACTGAAAGGAGAACAAAAATCCGAAATCTATTGGGCTAAAAATCCTCCATCAACCACAATGATGGATCCTGTAATGTAACTGGAGGCAAGGGAAGACAAAAGCAATACTGCTCCGATGATCTCCTCTGGTTTTCCAAACCGCTTCATCGGAATCTGTTTAATTAAACCTTCGTAGACTTTCTCTGAAGTTCTCAGTCCTTCTGTCAACCCTGTCTCCAAGTAGTGTGGGGCAATGGCATTGACGCGAATATGATATTTGGCCCACTCAAGAGCCAGGCTTTTGGTCAAGAGAATGACTCCTCCTTTCGAAGCACAGTAGGCTGGTGCTCGGGAAACACCCGTGATCCCAGCGGTCGTTGAAATATTGATGATACTACCACCCCCGCTTTCTATCATCTGTTTCCCAATATATTTGCAACAAAGGAAGGTACCTTTCAAATTAATTCGAATAATCCTATCCCACTCTTCTACAGATGAGTCTTCAGTGGGTGTAAAGTTCAACTGAGAAATGCCAGCATTATTGACCAATATATCCACTTTTCTGTATTCGGCGAGCACCTTCCTTACCAAATTTTTTACTTCTATTTCATCTGATACGTCCATTCTTATAGGAATGCAATGAGACCCAATCTCCTGAATCTGTTTCGCTGTCTCCTCAGGATAAACGATGTCAGCCAAAACTAAAGAACAACCGTTTTGAGCGAGGCTTAAGGCAATCTCTTTTCCCAGTCCTTGAGCACTGCCCGTGACAATAGCGGTTTTTCCATCAAATCTGAACAATTTCAACGAGTCCATTATACATCCTCCACATTCGATCATCCTTTTGATTTTTCAATAT
>Ga0187784_10004085_pt1 | contig 11810 bp, 13 predicted proteins | sample 1015_SJ02_MP15_2_FD_132964 | JGI IMG/M metagenome (GOLD analysis project Ga0187784, IMG submission 132964) | Tropical peat soil microbial communities from peatlands in Department of Meta, Colombia - 1015_SJ02_MP15_20_MG | ecosystem: Environmental > Terrestrial > Soil > Wetlands > Peat | place... | reverse complement strand
GCGCGTCGGCGAGCGGCTTGGGCGCCGGCACGGGCTCCATCGGACCGATGAGCAGGGTCAAGTACAAGGGGCTAGCCATTGCGCGCCTTCGGAGGAATGCCGCTGACGAGCGGAATGACGATCATGCGGCCCGGCTCCGCCAGCAGGCCGTCGGCGTCGAGGACGCCGTTCGCCTCGACGATCATCCAGAACAGCAAGGGGTCGCCGAGATAGCGCGCGGCGAGGTTGTCGAGCCTGTCGCCGGCCGCGACGATGTAGTTCTGCGTTTGCGTGTAGACGGCCATCTGCGGAATGATCCGCCTCGAGAGGTAGGAGACCGGGAGCGCGCCGCCGATCGTCGTCTGCTCGACGCCAGCGCCGTAATAGCGGCTGTTCGCGCTCGTCGGCGCGCCCGTCCCGACGCCCGCCTGAACGAGCGCCGCCAACCCGTTGTCCATCGTCCGCCCTCCTCGTCTCTTCAGGCGCTTGCGATCGATTCCTTGCTCATCTGGTAGGCCATGTACATGGCGCCTGCCGGCGTCAGGAATCCGACGTCGTTGACGTTGAGTACGCGCATCGCCAACGAGACCTTCGCGCGAATGGGGTTCAGCTGCGGGTCGAACTGTTCCTCGGTGATCTCGATCGAGGTCAGCCGCACCGGCGCGACGCGATTGGGGCCGAGCGCGAGCACTGTCAGATTGGACGACATCGGCAGGATCTCGATCGTACCGACGAGCGAAAGAACTTCATTGGCGATGAGCACCGAGCTCGACGGATAGACGAGCAGCTCGAGCGTCGAAAGCTGCGGCGCGACGCCGTAGGCCAACGTCGTCGCATCCTGCTGCTCGAGCAGATCGGTCGCGTCGATCTCGATGTCGCAGTGAATCGTCTCGATCGCCGGTCCTTTGAGACGCAGCACCTCGGTGCGGTCGGGCTGGTCGCCGACCCCCTGCGGCTGCAGACTGCGCCGCAGGGTTTCCGGGTTGTATTGAAACGCGATCGTGCTGAGCGGAATCCCAGTGTTCGGCTCGTAGACGAGCAGCGCGCCCTTCTTCACGAGCGGCGAGACGCTAGACATGGCCGCCGCCCTCCGAGCCTCTTCCGTGGTCGCCGCGCGCGCCGCCGACCGCGCCGCGCAATCCTTGCACGATTTGCGCCGCCGCTTGCGCCGGTCCCGCGCCGGGTCGGAGCACGCCGGCGTCGATAGCGCCAAAGCGGCGGCGGCCGCCGCCTTCGAGGGACTGCGCGAGACCGCCGCGCGCGAATTCGTGCAATTGCCGTTCGAGCTCGACCAGGAACTGGCGTTGCTGCGAAGGCGCGAGCCCCTCCACGATGAGGCGGTCCACGGAAATGCGCACGCTCCTCATGTCCATCCCCGAATTTCTGAGGGAGACAGCGGCTTGTCCAGCTTCCCGTATTCGGTCTGCGCGGCGGCGAGCGCGTGGCGCATGCCGATAGGCTCGCCGTCCTCCGCGGCGAGGAACGCCGCGAGTATGGCGATGTTGCGAATCGTGCCGCCGGTCACCGCGAGCTGCGCGAGGCGCGCGTAATCCAGGCCCTGTGTCGGCGCCGCCTTCGGGAAGACGCCGCGCCATATGCGCTCGCGGCTCTGCTCTTCGGGAAAAGGGAAATGCGCGACGAAGCGCAGCCGCCGCTGAAAGGCGGCGTCGAGCGAATTCTGCAGATTCGTGGTCAGGATCGCCACGCCGCGGTAGCTCTCCATGCGCTGAAGCAGGTAGCTGACCTCGAGATTGGCGTAGCGGTCGTGGCTGTCGCGCACTTGGCTGCGCTTGCCGAACAGCGCGTCGGCCTCGTCGAACAGCAGGATCGCGCCGCTGCGCTCGGCGGCGTCGAAGATCTTGCGCAGGTGCTTCTCGGTCTCGCCGATGTATTTGCTCATCACGTTGGCGAGGTCGATCTGATAGAGATCGCGCTCGAGCTCGTGGGCCAGCACGGCGGCCGCCATCGTCTTGCCGGTGCCGCTCGCCCCCGAAAACAGCGCCGACAATCCGAGCCCGCGTCCGTAGCGGGTCGCAAAGCCCCAGTCTTCGTTGACGCGCGCGGCGTGCCGCGCATGCATGGCGACCTGGCGCAGGATCGCCATCTGCCCCTCGGGCAGCACGAGATCCGGCCAGCCCGCGGCGCTGGTCGAAAGCGTCGCCAGACCCTCAAGCGAATCACGCGCCGCGGCGCGGCAATAAGCCCAGGCCTTGGCTTCGAGCGCGGGCGTCTCCTCTTCGTCCGCCAGCGCGTCGACGGTCATCGCGATCTCGCCCGCATCGAGCGGAAACGCTTCGATCATCCGATCCAGCGAGACGTCCATCGCTTCGGCGCGACGCCCCAGTCGCGACCGCCAGACGGCCTTGCGCTCGGCGGTGTTCATCGGGGGCGCGCACAGGCGCAGGCCGCGCAGCTTTTCAGCCGCCGAGCCCGGCTCGACATCGACGGCGATCGGCGCGCTGATGCGCTTGAGCCATGCGTCCAGCGCGCTCGCATCCTGGAGCCGGTCGGTGCGCAAGTAGAGCGCCGCCGGCCAGAAGGCCGCTTCTCGCATGACTGCCCGCGCCAACTGCTCGCGGGCGTCGGCCGCCGCGGGGAGATCGCCGGCTTCGAGCGTCCACGCGTCGAGACCGCTGCGTCGTCGAATCGCTTGAAACAGCGCCGCGCGCTCGGACGCGCGGGCGCCCGTAAGCAGCGCAGCGCCCGGGGCCCCGCGCCGCCAGTGGGCGACGCCGCGCGCGGCGGCTTCCGCAAAGGCGCCGTTCGTCTCCTCCTCGCGCCCGCCGTCGTCGGCGAGAGGCTGCAGAAGATATTCGAGTCGTTCGTCGAGGCCTCGCACGCCGAGCAGCGCATGCAGAACCCGCGGATCGACCGTCAGCGGCGCCTGGTGGATCGGCCCCGCGCCAGCCTCGACCAGCCGCCAGTAGCGCAGCGGCCGCAGGGGACTCATCGCGCTCCAGTGCGGCCCGTCGAGCCGTGCGGCCGCGAGGCCGAAGGTCGGCGCGGCGTTTTGCGGCTGCACGGCCGCGAGCGCTTCGGCAAACCGCGGCTCCAGCGCCGCGCCCGCGCAGAGCAGCAGCAGATCGGTCTCGAAAGCGCTGAGGCCGAAGGTTTCCGCGAGCGCGGCGACTGCGAGCGCGCGTTCCGGAATCGCCGCGAACGCCGAGGGGAATGGCCGCGCCGCGTCGACCGCGCCGCTCAGATCCGCCGCTTGCTCGACGCGATCGCCGCCGGACCGAAGGCGCTGGTATACGCGCTCCAGCTCCGCCCACAACGACATTCTCGGCCAGTCTTCCTTCATCGCCTTCGCGTCCGCCGTCTCCCGCTTCGCGACATCGCTCCCGCGCGCGCGCCGCGCGTTCCGTTGGTCATGTCGTCACCTGCACTTGCGGCAGCCATTGCCCGTTCGTCGGACTTGCCGGCGTCTGATCGAGCGCGAGCAGGCTCTGGGCCCCGTCGACCTCGACGCGCAACGGATAGGTTCCGGCGGGGATCGAAGCCGGGACGGTCACGGTCACCGTGGTCGAGGAGGACGGCGCCGCCAGCGGGCTTTGCGGCTGCGGAATCGCCGTGTCGCCGACATAGACGACGACCGTCTGCGCGCTGCCCACGGCGGGCGCCAACGTGATCGCGAGCGTCGCGCCCTGCTTTACCGAATAGGGCGGCTGCGTCGGCTCCGCGATCACCGGGACGATCTGGAAAGGAAAGGCTGCGGACGGGAACCCGGTCCGCGTCGCGTTCGGGGGGAACACGACGTTGCGCAGAACCCGCACGGTGCGCTGCCCCGCCGGAAGCGTGCTCGGCGGCGTGACGCGAATGAGATCGTTCTGAATCGTCCCGACCGGAATGGGCTGGCCCTGGTCGAACGCGACGAGCGTGGCGGACGGCGGGCCGGAGAGGAAGTTCGACCCTTCGATCTTCAGCGTCTGCCCGGGCGCCGCCTGCACCGGGGTCACCGACGCGATGGTGGGCGCCGAAAGAGGCAGGGCGACGAAGGCGCGGCTCAAAGCCGGCCGATTGGATTGATAGTTCTGCGCGTTCTGGATCACAACGACGGACACCTGATACGAGGTGGTCGGCCGATAATGGACCTGGAACGCGGTCCACAGCCGATAGATTTCCTCGGTCGTGAGCGCTTCGGGCGTGATGCGGATATGCTCGATCTGGCTCGCGAGATCGCTCTTGACGACGAGCTTCACCTCGGAGGATTGGCCCGACGTCTGGGACAGCGCGTCCAGCGCCGCCTGTATGGTCGTGCGCGGCACGACGGGCGTGTTGTGAAAGACCTGCATGGCGAAGGCGAGCAAGATCTCGGCGTCGTAGGGCTGCGAGCCGTAGGCGCTCACGAGATAGTGGAGGTTGATCGCGAGCGGCGGGCTCCCGATCGTCGCGCCGTTCGAATCGACCGCCGGCAGGTTCAGGTTGCGCAGAGCGGGATTCATGCTCGCGTAGTACATGAACAGATTGAGCTGCGGCAGCTCCGTGCCGCCGGTCGTGATGAAGTCCGGCGGAACGTTGGTGACGCCGGGGGGCGAGGCGAGGACGGTCGCCGGCCCACCGTCAGTCAAAGCCGCGTTCAACAGAGATTTGAGCACCGCCGTTACGGCGCCGACGGCGAGATAGTCGCTCATCCCGACGCTCCCGGTTTGCGGCCCAGGAATTCATCGAGGCTCACGCGGGGGCGAAACGGCTGCGTTTGAAGCGGGGCCAGAGGTCTCGGCGCCCGCAGTTCGACCGCGCCGATCGATATGTGAATTTCGGTCTTCGTCTCGACGGGCGCGGCGGCAGGGGAGAGCCGCGGCGGAACGCCGGCGGCGCGCGCGGAGACGTCGGCCTTTGCGTGGGCGGCTTTGCGCTCGTCCTCCGGCTTGGCGTCGGAGGCGAGCACATCGTCCGACGCGCGGCTTTGCGCGACGAGGATCGCCTGCGCGGACGGGGGCGCCAGAGACACCGTCTCATCATGGCGTCGTCCGCGCCGCTGCGCGCGGTCGGAAGCATCGTCCTTCGCAAGGGCGGCCTTGCGCTCGCCTTCCAGCATGGCCTCGGAGGCGAGCGCGGCGTCCGACGCGCGGCTTCGCGCGACAAGAATCTCTTGCGCGGACGGGAACGCCAGGGAAACCGTCTCGTCAGGGCGTCGTCCGCGCTGCTGCGCACGGTCGGAAGCATCGGCCGTCGTTTCGGAGACCTCCGTCGCGATCGGGCTTGAGTAGTCGCTCGCCGCAACGGCCTTGCTCTCGCGCGGTTCGTCGAACGGCTCCTGGAGCGAGGAACCGAGCGCGGGATGCTGACGCGCCGCGCTCGGTCTTCGCGCGTCGAGCGGCGCCTGCTGAGACGATTGCGGCGCGGACGCAGGCGCCGCCTCGACATGTCGTTCAGAGTCGAACGACGACGCGGCATCCTCGCGCGGCGGGAGCCTCACGCCGGACGGCTGCGGCTCGTAGCGCGACGGCTTCAGCGCCTCCGCCGTCGGCCGCGCGCCGAGCGCGCGTTGGGCCATTCTCGCCAGCACAGAGCTCATGCGCGCAGCAACTCCAGATAGGCCGAGCGTCGCGCGTCGCTCATCGCGAGGATCGCCTCTTCGCTCCAGCCATAGGAGCAGGCGAGCTCATGGACGTCCTGCAAAAGCCGGCGCGCGGCGCGCGAAATCTCGTCGACGAGGAAATACGCCGGGTCGACGTCGACAACCGCCGCGTCGCCGCAGGCTGCGCACTGAAACTGCGCGCGAATCTCCGCGGCGGCGTTGACGCTTTCGAAGGCCTCTTCGATGGACTCGACGACGTTTGCCGGCTGTCGCGCGAGCCATCGGCCGCCGGACTTCTCGCTCTCGTCGTCGGCTGACGCCGCGTCGAAACATAGGGTGCGCGCGAGCAGGATGGAGCGCGCCTCCGCTTCGTCCTTCGCGTGGGCGGCGGCAAGCAGATCGAGCGTGTTCGCGGGACGCAGCCGCGCGACGGCCGCCGCCCGCGCCATCGCGCCGATTCGCGCGCGCAGATCGTTTGCCAAGTCCACCGAATCGAACGCGAACTCGAGCTTTGCGCCGCAGCGCTCGCACTGCGTGAATCCGGCGAGGCGCCGGCCTCGTGTCGCCGCCAGCAGCTCGAGCAGCCTGGCGTTGCGTTCCCCGAGCGGAAGCCGCGCCAAATCGTCGGGGGCGCGCTCCGGCTCCGCCAGCGCGAGCGCCGCGAGCGCAGCTCTTTCCGGCGACGTTTCGAGACCTCGCTCCCAGGCCGTCAGCACGCTTTCGCCCGTCAGAACTCGCATCAAAAAACCTCGCTTGCCATTGGCGCCCGTGCAGCCGTCGCACAAGCCGCAGCCGCGTCAGGCCGCCGTCGACGTGAAGCTCGGCTCCTTCGGCTCGGGCACGGACGTGTCGCGCTCCCAACCCTCGTTCTGCAGCACGATGTGCTGAATCGCGACGGCGTTGGCGTTGGCGTCGAGATCGGGCAGCGCCTGATATTCCGACACCCAGGCGCGATAGATCTTGTAGGAGATCGCGAGCTGTCCGGCCTCGTTGAAGAAGTCGAGAATCACGCTCTTGCGGAAATCCTTCAGCGAGATTTCGGCGCCCAGGCCCGCGCCGATTTGCCAGACTTTCGCCGCCCAGGCCTCGAAATCGAGGTCGTGCGTCACGCCGCGCTCGAGCGTGATCGGCTTGAACTCGGACTGCCCCGGCGACAGAAACGGGGTCGAGGGGCTGCCGCCGTCGCGGTGCTTGATCACCTGCGTCGTGCGCGAAAGGCCCGAGCACTTGCTGACGCCGGCGATGTAGCGCCCATCCCATTTGAGCCGGAACTTGAAATTCTTATATGGGTCGAAACGATACGAGCTGACCGTGAAATCCGCCATCTTGTCCTCCTCGTCTCGCGCAACGGCAGGGCCGTGAGTGGTTCGAGCGTTACGAGCTCGACTGGCCCGCGAGTTGCTCAATCTGAATGACGACGAACTCGGCCGGCACCAGCGGCGCGAAGCCGACGAGCACGTTGACGACTCCGTTGTCGATATCGGCCTGCGTCGTCGTCTCGCTGTCGCATTTCACGAAATAGGCGTCGGCCGGCGTCTGGCCCTGGAAGGCGCCCTTCAGGAACAGCGTCTGCATGAAAGCCCCGATGTTGAGCCGCAACGCCGCCCACAGTCGCTCGTCGTTGGGGGTGAACACCGCCCATTGCGTGCCCTGGTAAAGGCTCGATTCCAAGAGCAGCGCGGTTCGCCGCACGGGAATGTATTTCCACTGGCTGGCCATGGCGTCCGCGCCGACCAGCGTGCGCGCGCCCCACAGCACCGAGCCGTAGATCGGGAAATTGCGGAAGCAGTTGAGCCCGAGCGGATTGAGCAGTCCCTGCTCGGCGTCGCTCATGATGTAGGTCATGTTCTGGACGCCGTCCAAAGTTGCGTTGATTCCGGCTGCTGCGACCCAGGGGCCGCCGTTGGCGCCGTCCGCGCGCGCATAGACGCCCGCCACCACGCCGCTGGGCGCAAACGTGCGAATCTGGTTCGTGAGCGGATCGAACAGCCGCAGACGCGGCCAGAAGGCGGCGCCGTTCTGGTTGACGACTCCGATCGCCGTCGACTTCCAATCGACGGCGCCCGCGACCGTCGTCACGTTCGGCGGCGGATCGATCAGCAGCATCGCGCGCTGCTGCACGCAGAGCGTCGCGGCGGCTGAATAGATCTGGGGTCCGTTGACGCTCGAGTCCGGTGAATTCGAGGCGCCGGGCAGCGCCCGCGCCGCCTCGGGAATGCAGAGCAGATTGAACGCCGGGATTTTTAGCAGCGCGTAAATGCCGGTGTAGGAGCCCGGGTCGCCGATCAGCTCCGCGCTGGTCGGCAGGCCGGCCGGCGGCGTCGCCGCCGTGGTGGTGTAGTTGGCGATCGGGGTCGCCTGCTTCCATGGGGATCCGAGCGCGTAGTGGGCGACGTTGGAGGCAGGCGATTCGGCGGCGCTGAGCCCGAGCGCCGCCGAAGCGTCGCCGAGCGGCGACGACGGGGCCGTGACGGTGACGACGATGTCGGGCGCGTTGGGCAGGTTGGCGTTGACGCGGATCCCAAAATTGCCGGCAGTTCCGACGGGCGCCGCCGTGCAGGTCAGTGAAGCGCCGCTGACGGCGATAGCGAGCTGCGCGTTGAGCGCAGTCTGCAGTTGCGCCGCGAGGCCTTGCACGGTCTGCGGAATCGGCGCGCCCTTGGCGAATACCTTGGCCGACACGGCGGTTGTCGTGTAGCCGGGCATGTTTAGCGTGACGCCGAAATCGCCCGACGCCGTCGTCGTCGTCGCGGCGCCGCCGATGGGGCCGTTCACGCTTTCGAGATAGGACGGTCCTCCGGGCGTAGGCGTCGTGAGGGCGAGCGCTGCGCCGACGAGCCCGGTCGGCGCGAGGGCCGTCACGCTGGACGTCGGCGTCGGCAAATTTGTCGCGACGCTGACCAACTGCGACCCGTTATCGATGTCGTTGACGACGTTGGAGACAAAATTCTGAGCGGCGTTGTTCAACGTCAGCATCGGGAAATATTCGGTCGACCCGTCGACGAGGTTGGTGATCGTGAGGTTGAACGAGAGCGGATCGCCGGACGGCGCCGCGCTGAGGTTCAAGCCCTGCACATCCACGTCGATCAGCAATTTACCGTTCGCCCACAGCCCGCTGCTGAGCGCGCTGAAGGTCAGCGCCGAATTCGCGCCCTGCCCCGCGCCGAATGCGGCCGTCGCATAGATGACGGGCGACTTCGTCGGGTCGTAGTGCATCGGCGTGCGCACGACATAGGCCTGCGCGCCGCTGCCGGCGATGTTGTAGAACTGCTGGACGGCGTAGCCGAGCTCGCTGTTTGAAGCGAGCCCGCCGTAGAGCCGCTGAAAGTCGCCCCAGCTGAAGATCGCTTGCGCGCGATTGTCGATGCCAGACAATGTGTAGCCGACAAAGGCGACGATCGACGTCGGAGCCGCCGCGATCGCATGGACCGGGCTCGACAATTCCTGAATATAGACACCCGGATATGTGAAGCCCATCGCCGGTCTCCTCTGCCTCCCGTCGCGACGAAAGCGCATCGCCCATCGCCGACCGGCCTCGACGTCTCATTCCCGAGCGACCGCGCCGCCGGCGCTGAAATCATGCTCTCGACGCGGTTGCCGCCGCCTCAGGCTCTCAGCCGGAAATTTTAAAAAAACGCGCGACGGATCGGATTGCGCGTTCGTTTTCGAGCCCGAGTATACCGGCGAGGCGGCGCACGCATACGCATCTAAGGGAAGAGAAGAGGGTTCAGCCGGGATATAGACCGCACGGCCTTCGCCCGGCGACGATGCGCCGGGGGCGTTCGCGCGTCGATCAACGGCGGAAGGCCGCAAGCAGGCTTTCGAGCGTCAATTCGCGCGCGCCGCCCTTTTTTGGACCGCGAAAGCGAGAAAGATCGGCGGCGAGCACGATGATCCGGGCGTCGGGAAAGCGCCGTCTCCAGACGCGCGCCGTGCCGGCTCGTGCGCTTGGTCCGAGAATGATGACGTCCGGGGGCGAGGCGTTTGGCGCGGCGGCGTCGAAGACCTCATACTCACCGTGGCTCTCGAGCGCGCGCCGCAAGAGATCGGCTAGCAGCGCAGTCATGTGCGCCAAGCCTATCCGCAGCTTGCCGCTGCTCGTTTCCGTGGTCGGCACGCGGCGACTTTAGATTGCGTGCAACCGGCGCGCCATGCATCCAAGGATCGAGGTTGTGACAGAGAAGCGACGTAGGCCGTGTTCAGGCCAGCGGCGCGGAAGCTTGTCGGGAAAGAGAGAGGGCGCCATGGGCGAGGATCGCCTCGCTGCGCCGATGCAAGCTGAGCTTCGAGAGAAGGTTGTGCACGTGAGACTTGGTCGTGCCGACCCCGATGTCGAGGCGCCGGGCGATCTCCTTGTTGCTCAGTCCTTGTCCGATCAGATCAAAAATCTCCGCCTCGCGCGGGGTCAGCGCCGCGCTCGTCGCCGAGCCTGCGCTGCGGCGGGCGCTTTCGGCGACGCGGCGCATCAGCCCGCCCGACACGCGCGGCGAGCAGGTCTGCTCGCCGCGGGCGACCTGTTCGAGCCTGCCGACGAGCTCGTCGACGGAGGCCGTATTCGGCACGTAACCCGCAGCGCCCGCCTCCGCCCAGGCGAGTACGTTTTGCGCGGTCTCGATGATCGCCAGCGCGACGATAGCGCACCTCGGCGCAAGCGCGGCCAATTCGGCGATGGCCACGAAGGGATCGGGAAACGCCACATCGAGCAGCAGCACGACCGGCTGAAAGCTCTGCGTCGCGAGCAACGCCTCGGCCCGCGAGCCGGCTTTCGCCTTGACATCGACGACGGGATAACGCGACAGCGCCGCAGCCAGGCTCTCACGCAAAAAGCTCACCTCGGACACGATCACCGTGCTAAGGCTCGGCGCAGTGAGGGGCGGCGTTGAGGGTTGCTCGCACTCCATTAGAAAACCTCTAGTTTCAATGAGTTGCGCGAAGAGCACCTTTCTGTCGTATCTTAGGTGTCACCCGCCTACTGCAGATGGTCATTTAGGCGAAGACCGAAGCACGTTGGAAAGAAATTTTCAAGCAACATACCGCTCGTGTCTCTCGAAACACGCCGCCGCACACGACGGCTCCAGACTCGAAGGCCGAACTCGCTTTTCCTCAAATGCGGAAGATGTGAGCTAACATGTCGAGCAAAGGCGGCTTTCGCCATCTGGAAGGCCACGTTATGGCGTTCGCGGGACGCAACGTAACGAACGTCCCCGCCGCGAATGCGGCGCCGTGTAGCGGCGACAGCTAACGACCTTCGCGCCAATCTTGATGAGTTTTTCCTTGAGCGTCTTCAGCGTCCGCTCCTTGAACGGCTTGGGTGTAGCCAGAGCCCCAGAATATTATCAAGGTTTGGGCCGATCAGGTTTAGGCCAATCAGCGTGACATGTCGCAGGTGACGGTGATGACGGGGCCGGAGCGTCGGCGGCTGTGGAGCGCTGTCGAGCGCGAGCGGATTTTGGCGGCGGCGGATGCGCCGGGGGCGATCGTCGCCGAGGTCGCGCGGCGATGGGATGTCTCCACGAGCCTCATCTTCAATTGGCGCCGCGCGGCGCAGGACCAGGCGCCGGTCTGCGGCTTCGCGCCCGTGCTCGTCGAGAGCGAGACAATCGCCGCCACGAACGAGGAGGGCAGGACGACTTTCTCTACCGCATCGTCCGTCCATGATGTGTTCGCCCGATTCCGCTGCAATCCCGAAGGAACAGATCGCGCAAGCGAGGATCCCGATCTCGGGCCATTCCATAAATCACAAACCTTGAAGTGACCTCGTGTAGATTTTTCTATCGCCAAAGAGGACGGAACCGTTCCGGCGGCTTGCGCGCTCAGATAATAGTCTCTAGCTGAGCCAGGGGAAGGTTATTTCTGCGCACTCCGCGTAAGCCTGCTTTTCTGCGATATGCGCAAATTTGTCACCCCCTAAACAAGGGGCGAGAGGAGACGAAATCGAGATGATGTGAAAGCAGTTCATCGCCGGAGGGTTTGATGATGTACTTTCGGGCAATTTCAGCAGGGGCGCCCGGCATAGCCGCCATTGGGAGAGCCAACGGCTGCGACAACATCAAAAACGCCAGATGGCGCGCCGCAATCGACATCGAGACGCTTCTTGAAATGCCAGGGATCATGTGGGAACTAAACAGCCCTGGCGACACCGTGCCCTACGAAAATGAGTTTGCTCTGGAGTATTGTTTTGGCTCAGGTCGCAATTCAACTCCAAAAACGGCCTATCTGGACGGCGTCGAAAGCCAAAACGCATCGTTCTTCCAAAATGGCGGTCAGTCCTGGACCAACGGCAATTCGGTTGACGTCGTAATACTGGATC
>Ga0187784_10004083_pt1 | contig 11813 bp, 14 predicted proteins | sample 1015_SJ02_MP15_2_FD_132964 | JGI IMG/M metagenome (GOLD analysis project Ga0187784, IMG submission 132964) | Tropical peat soil microbial communities from peatlands in Department of Meta, Colombia - 1015_SJ02_MP15_20_MG | ecosystem: Environmental > Terrestrial > Soil > Wetlands > Peat | place... | reverse complement strand
GTTCGATGCGGCGGGGACTGGAAACCGGCTTACGGCGCGGCTATTGAGGCACTCCCACAAGGAAACGGGGAGCAACAGATAGGCCGCACCTACGGAGCCACGGCGCCAGTCCTCGACCCTACCTAATAGGGAACTGCCTGGGAACTTCGCGTTCCGATTGCAAACGGGTTCGCAATGTGCGACTTGCATGAAGATAGGTATCTGCCGAGATACCGACGTTTTCATTTGAAAACGGAGGGACAATGCCACTTTTAACCGCTCAATCCATAGCGAGTGAAAGCCGATTGAAGGGCCGAACTCCGCGCACATATTCGGTCAGCACAAAGCTCACCCGCGAGGAATTTGAGGCCGTTGCCATGGCATCGCGCGGCTGCGGAAAAGCAATCAGCGAGTGGGCTAGGGAGACGATGCTACACCAAGCCTGCGGAACCGCCGATCATTTGCCAAACGAGGCGCTGATGGTGGAGCTGATGGGGATGTACCTTTTCCTCATGAACGCGCTGGCGCCGCTCGTTTGCGGCGAAGCACTTTCGATGGAGGCATACCGGTCGATTATTCGCCAGGTCAGCGACGCGAAATATCGAGCGGCAAAGGAGGCCGTCGCGTCTTATCGCGCCAATCGTCAAAACGCTCCGACGAACTCACATTCCCCGGATGGCAGAGCGTAGCCGGGGCGCAGGCTGTGTCAAGGCTCGTCGACCGCAGATGCGGCGGGCAATGCCCGGCCTTGACACAGGCCTTTGGCGCCCACGGCAAGTCATCCCAACATCCGGGGAATGCGATCGGAAATCGCGGAAGTGCACACCTGATGAGGTGAGCGATGCTCGGCGTCTACGAGAGTTCATTGGAGCCGCGTCCGGCGGGCCGGAGAGCACGGATGCTATCGCCGGAAGAAAGCTTCCTGAGCTGCCCAACGGTGAGGTTGACACATTTTCAGAAGTGACCGATGGCGTGCTCAAGTTCGTCACAAATCACAGGACGATCGGAACTGCGGAGGCCAGGCTGAATCGACGCGCGGGCGGCACTGTGTGATCAGCAATCGGGGCAACTGTTTTGGGTGATCGATGCCACGCCATGGCACGCACTTCACGGCGTGAACTGAGAAGGGCGGATGACGGTCAAAGAGGATCACACTGAGCCACAGCATCGCCACCTTTTCGAATACACCAGAGGACGATCACCTACGCGAACCTGCGCGACCCGATTTGCCGCCCCGGCTTCTCTTGGAAGAGCTTCTTTCCCGGAGGTGTGTCGATGAACGATCGTCCGTAGGGCGTTGTTGCGGCGGTGCCTTAGCTGCTTTCTCAATTTCTTTCACGTCCAAGAGATCTTTTGGGCGTTTAGCGGCCCGCTTGTTCTGAAGAAGATGTTCACGTGAAATGACGTTGATTGGTGTATCGCCCTCAATGGTGGCTGCGACTCGCGCTTTCCACGCTTCCTCAAAATCAACGCCGCTGATTCTCTGCAGGATGTCTACGCGGTGAGGCTCCTGGCCGAACTGGAGACCGCTTTCACCGTCTTGAAAGTCTTTCGTGGTCATGCCGTGGAGCGGCGCTCCAAACTCACAGAGAGCCTTGAATATCGCGCGGCTGTTGGACGCACTGGAGCGAATGAAGAGGTCGAGGTCGTTGGTGGCGCGCGCCCGAGCGTGGACGCCAAAGGCATAGCCGCCAACCAAAAGATACTCGACCCCATTCCGATTGAAGATGCGGATCAAGTCCTTAAAGTCTTTTGGAAACATTCGTGTTAGCTTTCCGAATGGAGTTTGCTGCTTCTGTCAGCTCCCACGTTCCCACGATCCGCGCCCCAACAGGGAGGCTTTGCCAATACCGATATGCATCGGCATCTTGCGCATCGCTACTGCGATGCTTGCGCACGGCCCATTCCGCTCGATCGCTGGTTGCAGGATTTCTGCGCTTTGGGCACATCGGGAGGTGTTTGCGCATTTCGCGGGCGCCGAACGGTTGCAGGCAGTGCTCACATTGCCGCAGAACCTTTGGCCGCGGCGAGACGGCTTGCCGCGCGCGGAGCCGCCTGGCGCTCTCAGAGAGGAGAACGTCGTCGGGCACGGTCGCGATGTCGAAACTGGGCGTCCAGCGATTCATGCGTCTTGAAGAGCCGGCCGAGATTCGGACCGAATCAACCGCGCGACCAGATTCCATATTTCTTCAGCTTGCCCGCTCGATACGTGATTCGCGCCGTCTCAAACCACGCAACTGCCAGACTAAGAATATCACACATTACTGCAATGTGCGCGGGGGCGCCGGCTCAAAGGACAACAGACAGGAATCTTTCCGACCAGCCCGATAGCCTCGGAACTTTCCCTGCCCTCGCGCCCCTCGCATCAAAAGCGAAATCCCCGTGCGACTTTGGAACGGCTCTGCTCTGGGCTTGAGCGCCTTGCACTCAGTCTTAGCCATAGGTCTCGCCTATGGCGCCATAGGCAAGAAGTATTGGACTCGTGATTCCAAGCTGTGCAGACTGACTCCCGGTGGGGCTATAAGAGCGGCACGAATCTATGTCTGAATGCATCGTGGCCCACGTTTTCATTCGCCGAACGACGGCCAATCGATCGTCATTGCCTCGTCGAGCTTTGGCTCGAACCGATGCCAGGAGGTCAAATGCAACTGCTTCAGGAATACCGTGAATTCAGCTCATTCGCTCGCTCCCCAATTGCGGACAGTCCGTCCACGTCCCAAAGCGAAGCGTCCGCGCAAGCTGGCGTCGACAGGAGTGACGCTAAGCCGCTGCTTACGCCCGAAGACGTCGCGCGGCGACTGAATGTCAGCAGGGATTGGGTTTGGGACCACTCTTCGCGCAAATCGCCGTATCTTCCGGTGATTCGCGTAAGCGACGGTGCTCTGCGCTATCGCGCCAGCCAGATTGAAGAATTCGTGAGCGAGCGGGAGCGGCTTTCTGCGCTGCCGCGCAAACGCCGGTAGAATGGGGCCAGCCCGCTCGTTTTCCCCACAGAAATCGAGGAATGATGGGCCATTCGCATCAGAGAGGATGGGTCGTTGCTCGCGGCAAGAAATGGTACGGCTACTTTCGCCGCACCGTGATGGACATCGCGAGCAACGAGATCAACACCACTGTCGTTCCAGTCGCTCTCGGCGCAAGGTCGCAGATAACCCCGTCTAAAGCGATTCTATGGTGGACCTGGTCGGGATCGAACCGACGACCTCTTCCATGCCATGGAAGCGCGCTCCCAGCTGCGCCACAGGCCCACAAGGAAAGAACGACTCTCCTATTGTCGTAGCTCGCAGCTGGTTCGTCAAACGGCGCGTGCCCGTAGGGTGATGTCAAGCCGATTGTGTGCTCAAAACACCGCAGATCCAAACGGCGCGATTGCTGGTTGAAGGCGCGGTCGCTGGCTGCGGCGGTTGGCGCGAGTGGCGGTGTCGAGCCGTGCCGTTTCGCGCCATTCGCCGCTCACTCGATTGGCGCCGCCAGAAAGTAGACGTAGGTCAGCATGGCGACGCCGATGAGGCCGGGGATCAGCCCGCAAAGGTAGGGCGAATCGTGACCGCCACCGATCAGAGCGCGGAGAAAGACGATGAGCCCCACGCCGGCGGCAACACAAACCAAGCCCCCGATTTTCAATCCTTCGCGCATCTTGATCCGCTCCTGGCGGCCTTCTTCGCGGAGCATTTCGAGAGCGGCCTTGGCGCCTTCCCCCGAGGACTCGGTCAGGCGGCGGAGAGTCTCCGATTTGTAGAACGCCTCGCGTTCCTTGCGGCGGTTTTCAATCCAGATAACCAGCGGAATAAACACAACGAAGAGCGCCACTGCGCCGACGGAAAGAAACATCCAGAGACCAACATTCGAGTCGCTGCCAAACATCATGAGTGCCGTGTGTACCATGGCATCCTCCAGAAAGTGTGTTTGAGGAGGTTTTTGCTCCCCATTCGACCGGTAGGACAGGCAGCGGCCGCGGAGGGTTGCAATTTCTTCGCGCCGAGCCGCCGGAATAAAATGCAACCACGCGACAGGAGTGCCTGTCATACGCAACGGAGAGCGACCGCTTGAGTCCAACGCCTATTGACGCGCAAGAGACGCCGGGCGACCGCGACCTTGAGGACGTGGAACGGGTTTTGGCCGGAGACGTGGCGGCCTTCGAGGGAATCGTCGGGAGATGGCGGGGTCCGCTGCTGAATATGGCCTGGCGCTACTGCCGCGATCGCGGGCGGGCCGAGGAGATGGCGCAGGAGGCGTTCGTTCGCGCGTGGCGCGGCCTCGCGGGATGGCGGCGGGAGTCGAGGTTTTCGACTTGGCTGTTTGCGCTGGCGGCCAATGTGTTTCGCTCCGAGCTCAAGCGTTTTCCCACGGTGGATGTGCCCATCGAGGAGATTGACGAGCCGGCGAGCGAGGCCGATCAGCACGAGGCCGCCGCGGAGAGGGGGCGGAACGAGTCGGTGCGAAAGGCTGTCTTGGCGCTGCCGCAGCGTTATCGCGAGCCGGTTATCTTGTATTACTTTCATGAGATGGACGTGAGCGCCGCAGCGCGCACCATGGGCGTGCCCGAGGGAACGCTAAAGGCGCGGCTGGCGCGCGGCCGTGAGCTGCTGCGCAAACGATTCCCGAAACTAAATGAACGAAGCGCATGGCGACAAAGTTCGACACTTCACCCGCCAAAGGAGGTCTTGCCATGAGATCCAGCGTGGCTCCCGCGATGAGTTCCGATGCCATCGACCGCATCCTCGCCTTCGATGAAGGCATCGAACCCTCCTTCGGCTTTCAGGCGGCGACGATGGAGCGGGTGCGCGCAGCGGCCGCCATGCCAGAGCCGATTCCCTTTCCGTGGAGGCGTGCTGTCCCGGGCCTTGTGCTCGCTGCCGGCGTGTTTGGCTGGGGCGCGGGGGAGGCGGTTCGCTATGCGTTGCCTGAGGCCCGGCAGATTCTGCTGAACCCGCCTGCCATCTCGCCCGCCTCCGCTCGCGGACTAGAAGCAGCGGGCTGGGTGGCCCTGGCCCTCGCGGTCTCCTTCTGTTCGTGGATCCTTTCTGTCCGGCTGGTGCGGCGGTCGAGCCTGTTGTAGCCGCGTCCGCCGTTGGTTCTTATTCGATAGCGAAGACGGCATAGACGGTGGCCTCCTCACGGATGGTCTGTGGACGGATTTCGAGAGGCGGGACGTTTTGTGAAACTTCAGTCGCCTCCGCCATTACTGTGATGGTTTGGTATTGAGAGGATTTGAAGAAGCTCCGCGCGGTTGGCGTTTCGTTGCTCGCGTAAATCAGTTCGCCCAGCTTGACATGCAGACCATCTGCCATTTGTGCAGCGACAGCCCTCGCTTTTACCAGTGCGTTTTCGGCGGCCTTCGCCTGAAGCGCCTTGCGATCCGACAAGCGCCAATCAATGGCGCCCGTCTGATTTGCACCTGCAGCTACAGCGACTCGGATCACCCCGGCGGCCGACGGCGGGGGAACACTGACCATCCACGACTGCCGCATAACGAATTGCTTCTGGGCACGCTCCTCCGGCGTCTCTTTGTCATTGAATTCTGTAATCCGTTCTACGCCTTGGTTGACGCTCTCGATGCTCTTATCTTCAATTCCGATTTTGTGCAGTGCGTCGAGCACTGTGCTAGATATTTTCGCCCCATCCGCGTACGCTGTACCAGATTCAGGGGCATATACTTCGTAGCCGACAGTGATCGCCGCAATATCGGCGATTGCGGTGGCCTCATCCGTGGTGTTGATGGCGATGGTCTTGTTTGCGCGGTTGATTTCGAGGTCTTGGGCCGAGGCCAAATTGGGCCAAGCGGCAACGCAAATGACACCTGAGATAATCATTGACTTACATATCATGTTCGTTATTCCAACCTTTCGCGAGCAAGACTACCACGGCCGTGTCGGACCAAATAACCTATTGTTTCGTTGCGTGCTTTGCGCCGAACCGGCGGAGCCTCTCCAGCGTGGCGGCGGCCTGGCCGGAGTCGATGGCCTCGGCGCTGCGGGCGACGCCTTCCTTCAGGTCGCCTGCAAGGCCCGCGGCAACCAGCACCGCTGCAGCGTTGAGCAGCACCACGTCTCGGCGCGCGCCCGGTGTGCCGGTGAGCACTTCGTAGAGCAGTGCTCTGTTCAGCGCGACATCGCCGCCGATGAAGTGGTCGAGCGTGGAGCGCGGCAGGCCGGCCATCTCCGGCGTGACGCGGGCGGCCTTCAGCTCCGGCTGGCCTGTATCCGACCCCTCGACGCGCGCGACGACGGACTCGCCGGTTGTCGTCAGCTCGTCGATGCCGTCAGTGCCGTGCACCACGAAGGCGCGTTTGGCGCCGAGCGAGGCCAGCGTGCGGCCCACGAGGAGCACGCGGCTGGGAGCCAGCACGCCGATGACCTGCGTGCGAGCGTGGGCGGGGTTGGTAAGCGGGCCGACGAGATTGAAGATGGTGCGGAATCCGAGCGCGCGGCGCAAAGGGCCGAGGGCTTTCATCGCCGGGTGATAGAGCGGCGCAAAAAGGAAGGCGAAACCTGTTTCGCGCGAGCACTCGACGGCGAGCTCCGGCGAGAGGTCGATGGGAACGCCGAGAGCTTCAAGGACATCGGCGGCGCCGCAGCGCGAGGTGACGGCGCGGTTGCCGTGTTTGGCGACGCGGGCGCCGGCGGCCGCGGCTACCAGCGCCGCTCCGCAGGAGATGTTGAAGGTCTGCGGCCCGCCGCCGCCGGTGCCGACGCAGTCGACGAGCTCGGCGCGCTCGGCATCGGTGAAGGGCATGGGCACGGAATGACGGCGCATCGCGTCCACGAAGCCGGCGAGCTCCGGTGCCTGCTCGCCGCGCGTAGCCATCACGGTGAGCAGCGCCGCGGTTTCCACTTCGGGCACGTTACCGGCGAGGATCTCCTCAAGCACGGCGGACGCCTGTTCGCGGGTGAGCGCCGCGCCGTCCTCAGCCAGCGGGCGGAGCATTTCCTTCACGAAGGACATGAAAAAAGTATGGCAGAGCGGGGCGCGCGCGCGAAAACGTGCGGTACGCATCGATGAATGAAAAATTGTACCCGGCGAAAACCGGAACGAAGTGTCTGCTTTCGGCTTGAGCGGTTCCGCGGTTCGTGTATCCCGACAGGGGCCAAAGTCCGGGACATTCCTGGAGGCCTTTTTCGGCCCGGGCCCCAGAGGGTACCCCGTCGTGCCCTTGTTACAACGCCCCGGTCAGGAGACAGCGACTGGGGTTCTGCTCTAGCCCCTCCCAACCACCTTCGCCAGTGTGGCCCCAATCTCTGCCGGCGAAACCACCACGTGAATTCCCGCCAACTTCATCGCCTTCATCTTGTCGGCTGCGGTGCCTTGACCGCCGCTGATGATGGCGCCGGCGTGGCCCATGCGCCGCCCCGGAGGCGCCGTTTGCCCGGCGATGAACCCCACCACCGGCTTCTTCACGCTTTCCTTGACAAACTCGGCCGCCGCTTCCTCCGCCGATCCGCCGATCTCGCCAATCACGACGATCGCTTCCGTCTCCGGATCGTCGTTCAGCAGGCGCAGCCCGTCGATGTGCGAGGTGCCGACAATGGGATCGCCGCCGATGCCGATCGCGGTCGACTGCCCGATGCCGCGCCGCGTGAGTTGGTGCACGGCCTCGTAAGTGAGTGTCCCGGAACGAGACACGATTCCGATCGAGCCTTGCTTGTGAATGCGTCCCGGCATGATGCCGATCTTGGCTTTGCCCGGCGAAATCACTCCCGGGCAGTTCGGCCCCACCAGCCGCGACTGCGAGGCCTTGAGCTTGGCCCACACCTTCACCATGTCGAGAGTGGGAATGCCTTCGGTGATGCACACGATCAGCGGAATTCCCGCGTCCTCGGCTTCGAGAATCGCGTCGGCGGCAAAGGGCGGCGGGACAAAGATCATGGTGGCGTTGGCGCCGGTTTGCGCCACGGCTTCGGCAACGGTGTTGAAGACCGGCCAGCCTTCGTGCGTCGTTCCGCCCTTGCCCGGCGTCACGCCACCCACAACTTTGGTGCCGTATTCCGCGCAGCCCTTGGCGTGGAATGTGCCTTCCTTGCCGGTGATGCCCTGCACGATGAGGCGCGTGTTGTTGTCGACGAGTACCGCCATGAAAAAGCAGCTCCTAGCTACGAGTGTGAGTGTGAGTGTGAGTGTGAGTGTGAGTGTGAGTGTGGAGAAGCAGCCGCGGGCTATTCATGTTTGGCGCCCAGCGCTTGAATGACTCCGAAGAGCATCCTCCCAACCTCATCGCATGTAGACTCGGCTTCGCGAAGCTGCTCAATATCTCCGAATCCCAATTCCCTGGCAATCGTCAACTGCGTCTGCAGTTCAAAACTCGACCCTCTGGCAACGCCAAGATATTGTTTGTATTCCCGAGCGTTCAGCCTTCCCGCGCCCTCCGCAATATTGCTTGGAATCGATACTGCCGACCGGCGCATCTGGTTCGAGAGCCCGTAGGTCTCTTCACGGGGAAACTGCTTCGATAGCCGGTAAACGAGAACGACCAACTGGATACCTTTTTGCCAAACCAATAGCTCACGAAACGACTTTGCCATCTCTTTGCCTCACACTCGCACACTTACACTCACACCCACACTCACAGTCACACTCACACTGCCGCTGCTCTAACCACCAATTCCGCGGCCTCCTTCATCGTCGCGCCCACCTGGAAGTTCAGGCCGGACTCCTGCAGAATCTTGCGTCCTTCCTCCACGTTCGTTCCCTCGAGCCGCAGTACAATCGGAACCTTCACGTGCAGATTCCGCGCCGCGGCAACCACTCCTGTCGCCAGCCGGTCGACGCGCAAAATGCCGCCGAAGATGTTAATGAAGATCGCCTTCACATGCGAGTCGGAGAGCAGAATCTCGAAGGCGTGCTCGATCTGCTCCTGAGTCGCGCCGCCGCCCACATCCAGGAAGTTCGCCGGGCTGCCGCCCGCGTACTGAATGATGTCCATGGTGGCCATCGCCAGGCCCGCGCCGTTCACCATACAGGCGATGGTGCCGTCGAGCTTGATGTAGTTCAGCGCGTATTTACTGGCTTCGACCTCGAGTGGGTCTTCTTCGGCAATGTCGCGCAGCGCCTTGATCTCGGGATGGCGGAAGAGCGCGTTGTCGTCGAAGGTGATCTTCGCGTCCAGCGCCAGCAGCTTGTCGTCCTTGGTGGTGATGAAGGGATTGATCTCCACCAGCGAGGCGTCGGTCTCGACGAAGGCTCTGTAGAGGCTCTGGAGGAACACGACCGCCTGGTTCATCTGAGCCGGCTTCAATCCCAGCGCAAACGCCAGCTTGCGCGCCTGCCACGCGCCAAAACCCACCGCCGGGTCGATCGTCTCCTTGAAGATGGCCTCCGGCGTCTTCGCGGCGACCTCTTCGATCTCCATGCCGCCGGCCTGCGACGCCATGAACACCAGCTTGCCGGCGGCGCGGTCGAGCACGATGCCCAGATATAGCTCGCGCTCGATGGCCGCCGTCTCCTCGATCAGCAGTCGCTGCACCTTCTGCCCCTGCGGGCCGGTCTGGTGTGTCACCAGCGTCATGCCCAGAATGTTCTTGGCATGCAGCTCGGCTTCTTCGCGTGTCCGGGCCACCTTCACGCCGCCGCCCTTGCCTCGGCCGCCGGCGTGGATCTGGGCCTTCACCACCACGCCCGGCGCGCCCTCGGCAAACAGCTTGCGAGCCACCGCCGCGGCCTCTTCGAACGTGGCCGCCATCTCGCCCTTGGGCACGGCAACCCCGTATCTGGCCAGGATTTCCTTTGCTTGGTACTCGTGGATTTTCAATCGGATGGGACCTCAGGTAAATCCCAGATTACCATGCAGATTCGCGGCGGAATCTTATCAGGGCGGGGCCGCGGACCGCTGGCGGCGCAAGTCGAGCAGAAGTGTCGCAGCCACACAAAATCCGACGGCAATTCGGCACGAGGAGGCTAAAGTTTTTACCCACAGATGCCGATAGAAGGGACCGTAGTGCACCTTGTCCGGGGGGAACTGCGCCTTGTCCACCACAGGAATCACCAGCAGCCTTCTATCGCAGATTGCCAATTCGCCATCGGCAGCCAACGAGTTCGTCAGCAACCTGAACCAACTGGCAAAGGATCTCCAGGGCGGCAACTTGTCCGCGGCGCAGGAGGATTACGTCACGCTTTCGGAAGACGCGCTGAACGGCGCGACGTCCTCGACGGCAACGACCAGCGCGAGCGGGATCACGGCCAGCCTGCTGAAGGACATCGCCTCTTCGTCGAGCAGCTCCGCGTCGTTCGCCGGCGAACTGAATCAGCTCGGCACGGACCTCGGGAACGGCGATCTGAGTTCCGCTCAGCAAGACATGCTGGCTCTGGATTCGACGGCGCTGAACGCCGCGGCTGTTGGCGGGAGCTCCGGCGCAAGCGGATCGGCAGCGCCAGCGAGTAAGGCGGAGAGCGCCGAACTGATCCAGTCGATCGTGCAGGCGATGGAAGTGGGCGACGACTCCCTGGTCAGCAACGGCATGTCGGAGCTGGCATCGATCTCGCCCAGCTCGGCGGGGGCCAGCCTTCTCGATCAGGTGAGCGGAGCTTACGGATCGAGTTCCGGAACGTCTTCTTCGAGTTCGATCGGCGAACTGTTGCAAAGCATAGATGCGGACAGCTCGAGTGACTCTGCGCCGGAGCTGAGCCTGCTGGCGTAGGCAGGTTTCAGGCGCCAGGATTTAGGTTTCAGGGAAAATCTGCGCCTTCCGGCGAAAGGCCGCTTTCGCGCTGCTCGTCTTCTTCGGGCGCAAGATCGGAGCGTAATTGACGCTCCAGATCGGCATCTCGCTTCCTAAGCTGCCACCATCGCATCTCGACGCTCCTTCCTCCGAGCCATCGCTCGCTGCTGATGCAACCGCCCGGCTCATTCAGTTCGTAATGTCTGCATTGGATCCAAACGGGAAGCACGCCATGCTGGCGCACAACAGGCAGCAGCGGCAACGACCAAAAGCATGATGGGGACGAATGCAAAAGTCGCAGGATCAAACGGGCTGGTGCCATAGAGCAAGGATTGAATCAGGCGGGTCGCCGCAGCGCTCACAGCCATGCCCACTACCAGCCCCGCGATAGCCGGACGAAGCCCATCCAGCAGCATCAACCGCAAGACTGTTTTCCGCTGCGCGCCCAGCGCAAGCCGAATCCCAATCTCTCCCCGCCGTTGGGCCACCAGATACGAGAGCACCCCAAATAAGCCCACGGCTGCAAGAAGCAGCGACACAACGGCAAAGGCCGCCACCAGCATCGCTTCAAGGCTTGCATTTAACGTGCTCTTGCCCAGGATCTGATCCATCGTAAGAACGTCGCTCACCGCGAGATTTGGATCCATATCGGCAATGATTTTTTGAATGGGCAACGCCAGGGCCAACGGATCGGCCCCGGTGACAGCGGCGAGGGAAACGTTGTTTTCCTCGCCGCGATAAAGAGGGAAGTACATTGTGGGCTCCATGTCGGCGGCCATGGCGCCACGTACGTCTCCGACGACTCCTGCGATCTCAAAGTTGTGGGGCACAGCAAAATTGTCGTCGTCGATATGTTTCCCAATCGGATCGGTATCGGGAAGGAACTTACGCACGAAGGATTCGCTGACAATGGCAAATTCGCTCTGCCCCAGGCGCTCATTCGGCTGAAGGAACCGGCCCTTTATCAGCGGAATCTGCATCGCCCGGAAGTAACCGGGATCGACATCAGCCACATCGGAGTCAAGCGACCGTCCCGGCGGTAGGGGCGCATTTTCGGGAAGTGGGGTAGCTGCCTTAATACAGTAGACTCAAGATATTGTGGTTGACATGCCCGAGCCTTCGGATCGGCTTGATTATCCAGCTACTTGGCAGCAGTTTCGCGCGTGGTTTCCCGACGAGCAG